>Ga0066661_10000618_pt1 | contig 12708 bp, 5 predicted proteins | sample GraSoiAngelo_110_FD_66454 | JGI IMG/M metagenome (GOLD analysis project Ga0066661, IMG submission 66454) | Grasslands soil microbial communities from the Angelo Coastal Reserve, California, USA - 14_0903_12_30cm | ecosystem: Environmental > Terrestrial > Soil > Grasslands | place: USA... | reverse complement strand
AACCGGTGCGTGCACGAGCTCTTCGAGGAGTGGGCGGACCGCACGCCGGACGCCCCCGCGCTCCTCTACGACGGCCACGAGCTGACCTATCGCGAGCTGGACGCGCGCGCGAACCGGCTGGCCCACCACCTGCGCCGGCTGGGCGTCGGGCCCGAGTCGCGCGTCGCCACCTGCTTCGAGCACTCCGCGGACTGGGTGGTCGGGGCGCTGGCGGCCCTGAAGGCCGGCGCCGCGTACGTCCCGCTGGACCCGGCCCATCCCTCCGACCGGCTGGCCTACCTGTGCGAGGACGCCGGCGTCAGCGCCCTGCTCCTCCACCGGAGCCTGGCCGAGCGCGTCCCGTACGACCGCGCGCACCGCGTCCACCTGGATGCGGACGCCGCCGTCCTCGCCCGCGAGCCCGCGGACCGGCCGCCGCCGGCCGCCGGCCCGGACCACCTCGCGTACGTCCTCTACACGTCCGGCTCCACCGGGCGGCCGAAGGGCGTCGGGATCACGCACCGCAACGTCGTCACCCGCAGTCGCGACAACGGGTTCCTGGCCGTCCGGCCGGCCGAGACGGTGGCGCAGGCCTGCAGCCACTCGTTCGACGCGTCCACGCTGGAGATCTGGAACGCGCTCCTGAACGGCGCCCGGCTCGTGGGCATCCGCCGCGAGGACCAGCTCGACGCGGCGCGCCTGCACGAGACGCTCCGGGCGGCCGGCGTCGACGTCATGTTCGCGCCGATCGCGGTCGTCGAGCACGTGGTGGCCGAGCGGCCGGACGCGTTCGCGAGCCTGCGCTGCCTGATGACCGGGGCCGACCGGGTCGAGGCCCACACGGTCCGGCGCATCCTCGAGGCGGGCCCGCCGCGGGAGCTCCTGAACCTCTACGGCCCCACCGAGGGGACGATCCTCGCCACCGCCCACCGCTGCAGCGACCTCGCCTCCGGCGAGACGAGCGTCCCGATCGGGCGCGCGATCGCGCGCACGGACGTCCACGTGGTCGACGAGGACGGGCGGCCGGTGCCGCCGGGCGTCGCCGGGGAGCTCCACATCGGGGGCGACGGCCTGGCGCGCGGGTACCTCGGCCGTCCCGACCTCACCGCCGAGCGGTTCGTCCCCGACCACCTGGGCGGGCGTCCCGGCGGCCGCCTCTACCGGACCGGGGACCTCGCGCGCCGCCGGCCGGACGGCGACGTCGAGTTCCTGGGCCGGATCGACCGGCAGGTCAAGATCCGGGGCGTCCGGATCGAGCTGGGCGAGATCGAGGCCTGCCTGCACGACTCGGACCGCGTCCGCGAGGCGACGGTGCAGGCGATCCCCGGCCCGGCCGGCGAGCCGCAGCTCGTCGCCTGGGTGGTGGCGGGCGCGCCGGACGTGACCGCGGACGAGCTGCGCGCTCGGCTGTGGGAGCGGCTGCCGGCCTCGATGGTGCCCGCCGACGTGGTGCTGGTGCCGTCGCTGCCGCTGACCGCGAACGGCAAGCTGGACGTCCGCGCCCTGGCGGACCTGGCGCGCCCCGCCCCGGCGGCGCTGGTCGCGCCCCGGACCCCGACCGAGGAGCACATCGCGGGCATCTGGCGCGAGGTGCTCGAGCTGCCCGCCGTCGGCGTGCACGACAGCTTCTTCGAGCTGGGCGGACACTCTCTGACGGCGACCCGGCTGGCGGCGCGTCTGAGCGCGTCGCTGCACGTGGACCTGACGCTGCGGATGATCCTCGAGCGGCAGACGATCGCGGAGCTGGCGGAGGCGATCGAGCCACTCCGGGCGGGCGGCGGCGGGACCGCCGCGATCGGTCGGGACAGCCGGCCGAGGCGCAGCGTCGAGGACCTCCTCGACGAGGTGATGGGCCTGTCGGACGACGAGGTCGCCGCCCTGGTGGACGCCGGTGCCTGACCTCTTCGACCGCCTGGACGCGCTGGCGCCCGACCGGCGCGACGCCTTCCTGGCCCTGCTGGCCGAGCGTGGCCCCGAGTTCGACGTCCACCCGGCGTCGTTCGCCCAGCGGCGCATGTGGCTGCTCGGCCAGCTCCATCCGGAGAGCCGCGCGTACAGCTGCCCGTTCGCGTTCCGCCTGACCGGCCGGCTCGACACGCGGGCGCTGGAACGGGCGCTGGCCGGCCTGATCGCCCGCCACGACGCGCTCCGGACGGTGTTCATCGAGGTGGACGGCGAGCCGCGCCAGCTGGTGCTCCCCGGCGTCCCGTTCGCGCTGGACGTCGCCCGGGCGCCCGAGGCGTCCGACCCGGAGGCGTGGGCGGCGGACCGGGCGGCGCGCGAGGCGCGCCGCCCGTTCGACCTGCGCCGCGGGCCGCCGATCCGGGCCAGCGCGCTGCACCTGGGCGGCGACCGGTGGCTGCTCGTCCTCGTCCTCCACCACATCGTCGCGGACGGCTGGAGCCTGACCATCCTCCTCCGCGAGCTGGAGCTGCTCTACGAGGCCGAGCTCGGGGGCCGCCGCGCCGACCTGCCGCCGCTCGAGGTCCGGTACAGCGACTACGCGCGCTGGCAGCACGAGCGGATGGGGGGCGAGGAGCGTGAGGTCCAGCTGCGGTACTGGCGCGACCTGCTGGCGGAGGCGCCGCGACTGCTGGAGCTGCCCGCCGATCGGCCCCGACGGGCGGCGCCCTCGACCGGGGGGCGGCAGCACGCGTTCGCGTGGCCGGCCGCGACGAGCCGGGCGGTCGACGCGTTCTGCCGGTCGCACGGCGTGACGCCGTTCATGGCGCTGCTCGCCGGCTGGACGGCGCTGCTGCACCGGTACAACGGGTCGGCCGAGGTCGTCGTCGGCGCCCCGTTCGCCAACCGCGCGCGCCCCGAGGTCGAGGGCGTCGTCGGGCTCTTCGTGAACACCGTCGCGATGCGGACGCGGGTGCCGGACGGGGCGACGTTCCGCGACCTGGTCGCCCGCGTCCGGGAGGCGACGCTGGGCGCCCAGGCGCACCAGGAGCTGCCGTTCGACCTGCTCGTGGACGCGCTCCAGCCCGAGCGCAGCCTGAGCCACAACCCCATCTACCAGGTGATCTTCGTCGTCCAGGACGACGGCATCCGGACGCTGCGGCTGCGCGGCCTCGACGCGCGCCCGGAGCCCATCCACGCCGGCGGCTCGACGGTGGACCTCACGCTGGAGGTCCTCCCCGGCCCCGCCGGGCTGGAGGGGACCGCGACGTACGACGCCGACCTCTTCGAGCCGCGGACGGTGGAGCGGATGGTCGGCCACTACCTGACCCTGGTCGAGGCGGCGCTGGCCAGCCCCGACCGCCAGGTGGCCGACCTCCCGCTGCTCGCGCCGCGCGAGCGCGCCGAGCTTGCCGCGTGGTCGGCCGGCCCCGCGGCCGCGGCGCCGGCGCGCCGCCTGGACGATCTGTTCCGCGAGCAGGCGCGGCGGTCGCCGGACGCGATCGCGGTCGAGGGCGACGCGCTGCGGCTGACGTACCGGGAGCTGGAGGAGCGCGCCGGCCGGCTGGCCCGGCGTCTCGCCCGCCTCGGCGTCGGCCGCGAGCGGCTGGCCGGCGTGCTGGTCGAGCGGTCGCCGGAGCTGGTGGTCGGGCTGCTGGGCGTGCTCGAGGCCGGCGGCGCCTACGTGCCGCTGGACCCGAGCTACCCGGCGGAGCGGCTGCGGTCGATGCTGGAGGACAGCGGCGCCGCCGTGCTCGTCACGCAGTCGCACCTGCGTGACCGGGTCGGCGGGTACGCGGGCGAGGTGGTGTGCCTCGACGACGCGAGGCCGGACGATCCCGCCCCACTCGCGCCACCGCCCGACGGCGTGGACGACCTCGCCTACGTCATCTACACGTCGGGCTCGACCGGCAGGCCCAAGGGCGTGATGGTGACGCACCGGCAGCTCGGCGCCTACTGCCATGCCCTGCGGGACGTGCTGGCCCCGTCCGGATCGCTGGCCGGGTGGCGCTTCGGCCTCGTCTCGACGCCGGCGACCGACCTCGGCAACACGGCGATCTTCCCGGCGCTCGCGTTCGGCGGGTGCCTCCGCGTGCTCTCGGCCGAGGCGGCCATGGACGGCGACGCGTTCGCGAGCGCCGTGGCGGACGCGCCCCTCGACGTGCTCAAGACGACGCCGACCCAGCTGCGGGCGCTGCTCCAGACGGCCGCGCCCGGCCAGGTGGTCCCGCGGCGCTGGCTGATCGCCGGGGGCGAGTCCCTGTCCTGGGACCTGGTCGACCAGCTGACCGGCCGCGGCGGCGGGCGAGTGCTCTGCCACTACGGCCCCACCGAGACGACCGTCGGCTGCTCGACCCACGAGGCGGCGGCGCGCGGCGCCAGGGCGGCCACGGTCCCGATCGGACGGCCGCTCGCCGGCATGGCGCTGCACGTGCTGGACCGGCGCGGCGAGCCCGTGCCGGCGGGCGTCCCCGGCGAGCTGTACGTCGGCGGCCCGCAGGTGGCGCGCGGCTACCTGGGCCGCCCCGCCGCGACGGCCGAGCGGTTCGTGCCCGACCCGTTGGGCGGCGCTCCCGGGGGCCGGCTCTACCGGACCGGCGACCTGGCCCGGCGCCTGGGCGACGGCACCGTCGAGTTCCTGGGCCGGATCGACCACCAGGTGAAGGTGCGCGGCTTCCGGGTCGAGCCGGCCGAGGTGGAGTCGGTGCTGGAGCGCCACCCGGACGTGGGCGCCGCCGTCGTCCGGGCCTGGAGCGGCGCGGGCGGGGAGGCCCGGCTCGCGGCGTACGTGCTGCCGCGGCCGGGACGGGCGCCGGCCGCGCCCGAGCTGCGCCGGCACGTGGCGGCGGCGCTGCCGGACCACATGGTCCCGGCCGCGTTCGTGACGCTCGACCGGCTGCCGCTGCTCGCCAACGGCAAGGTGGACCGCGCCCGGCTGCCCGAGCCGGACCGGGAGCGGCCGGAGCTGCGGCAGGAGTACGTCGCCCCCGGCACGCCGCTGGAGGAGCGCGTGGCCGGCGTCTGGTCGGCGGTCCTCGGCGTGGACCGCGTGGGTGTGCACGACGGCTTCTTCGAGCTCGGCGGCAGCTCGGTGCTGCTGGTCAGGGCGCGCGCCCGGCTGCGGCAGGCGCTGGGCCGCGACGTCCCGATGGTGGCGCTGTTCCAGCACCCGACGGTCCGCGCCCTGGCGGCGCACCTGGCCGGCGGCGACGAGCCGCGGGCGCCCGGGGGCGACGGCGCCGACCGGCGGGCGCGGGCGCGGCTGGAGCGGTCGCGGCGCGGCGCCGCCCTGCGCTCGGATCGGGAGGGCGGGCGGTGAACGGGACCGAGATCGCGATCATCGGCATGTCCGGCCGCTTCCCGGGCGCGGACGACGTGGACGCGCTCTGGCGCAACGTCGAGGCCGGGATCGAGGCGATCTCCACGTTCACCGTCGAGCAGGTCGAGGCGGCGGGCGTGCCCGGCCGGCTGGCGCGCCGCCCCGACTACGTGCGGGCGGGCGGCGTCGTGGCCGGCGCGGACCGGTTCGACGCCGCCTTCTTCGGCTGCTCGCCCCGCGACGCGGAGCTGCTCGACCCGCAGCAGCGCGTGTTCCTGGAGTGCGCCTGGGAGGCGCTGGAGGCCGCCGGGTGCGCGTCCGAGCGGTATCCGGGCCTGATCGGCGTCTACGCCGGCGCCGGCTTCAACCACTACCTGCTGCGGAACCTGGCCGGCAACCCGGACGTCGAGGAGCGCGTCGGCGAGCAGGAGCTGCGCCTGGCCAACGAGAAGGACACGCTGGCCACGCGCGTCTCCTATCTCCTCGACCTCCGGGGGCCCGCCCTGACCGTGCAGACCGCCTGCTCGACCTCGCTGGTGGCGGTCCACGTCGCCTGCCAGGCGCTGCTGAACGGCGAGTGCGACGTCGCGCTCGCGGGCGGCGTCTCCATCCGCGCCCCCCAGGGCACCGGCTACCTCTTCCGCGAGGGCGGGGTGCAGTCCCCCGACGGCCGCTGCCGGCCGTTCGACGCCCGGGCGCACGGCACGGTCGGCGGCGCGGGGGCCGGCGTCGTGGTGCTGCGGCCGCTCGCCGACGCGATCCGCGATCGCGACCCGGTGCGCGCGGTGATCCGGGGCTCGGCGATCAACAACGACGGCGCCACGAAGGTCGGGTTCACCGCGCCCAGCGTCGGCGGCCAGGCCGCCGCCATCGGGATGGCTCTGCGCCTGGCGGAGGTGGACCCGGCGACCGTGTCGTACGTCGAGACGCACGGCACCGGCACCGTGCTCGGCGACCCGATCGAGTTCGAGGCGCTCCGCCAGGCGTTCGCGGGGCCGGAGGGGGGCAGCGGCTGGTGCACGCTCGGCACCCTCAAGGCGCTGATCGGCCACCTGGACGCCGCCGCCGGCGTCGCCGGGCTGATCAAGACCGCGCTGGCGCTGGAGCACGCCACGCTGCCGCCGAGCCCGCACTTCGAGACCCCGAACCCGGCGATCGACCTGGAGGGCAGCCCGTTCGCGTTCCTCCGCGAGGCCCGGCCGTGGCCGCGGGGGGCGCAGCCGCGCCGGGCCGGCGTCAGCTCGTTCGGCATCGGCGGCACCAACGCCCACGTGGTGCTGGAGGAGGCGCCGCCGCGGCCGCCGGCCGGGTCCGCCGGGCCGCACCTGCTCGTGCTCTCGGCGCGGACGGAGGCGGCGCTGGCGGAGAGCCGCGACCGCCTGCGGGCGCACCTGGAGGCGCACCCGGACCTGCCGCTCGGCGACGTCGCCCACACGCTGCGGGTCGGCCGCCGGACGTTCTCCCACCGGCTGGCCGCCGTCGGCGCCGGCCGGGCGGAGGCGATCGAGGCGCTCCGGCCCGGCGGCCGGGCGTGGACCGGCGTCCAGGAGGCGTCGGGCCGGCCGGTCGCGTTCCTGTTCCCCGGCCAGGGCACGCAGTACGCCGGCATGGGCCACGGGCTCTACGACGGCGAGCCCGTGTTCCGCGAGCACATCGATCGCTGCGCGGAGCTGCTGCGGCCCCACCTCGGGTTCGACGTGCGCGAGGCGCTCTACCCGGCGCCCGGCGCTGACGAGCGGCGGGCGCGCGCCCTCCAGCACACCGCCACCACCCAGCCGGCGCTGTTCGCGGTCATGTACGCGCTGGCCCGTCTGTGGCAGTCGTGGGGCGTCCAGCCGGCGGCGATGCTCGGCCACAGCATCGGCGAGTACGTCGCCGCCTGCCTGGCGGACACGTTCACGCTGGAGGAGGCGATCGAGGTGGTCGCCGCCCGGGGCCGTCTGATGGCGACCCTGCCCGAGGGGTCGATGCTGTCGGTGAACCTGGCGGCCGGGGACCTGGCGCCGCACCTCGGTCCGGACGTCGAGGTCGCCGCCGACAACGCGCCCCGGCTGTGCGTCGCCTCGGGCCCCCACGCCGCGATCGAGGCGCTGGCGGCGCGGCTGCGGGACTCGGGCGTCTCCTGCCAGCCGCTGCGCACGTCGCACGCCTTCCACTCCGCGATGACGGAGCCGATCCTGGACGAGTTCGCGGCGGTCGTCGGCCGGATCGGGCCGCGGCCGCCGCGCATGCCGTTCGTCTCGAACGTGACCGGGCGCTGGATCACCGCGGAGGAGGCCGCCGACCCGGCCCACTGGGCGCGCCACGTGCGCGGGACCGTCCGATTCCGCGAGGGCGTCGGGACGCTGCTGCGGGACGGCCACGAGGTCGTCCTGGAGGTCGGCCCGGGGAGCGCGCTGGGCACGCTGGCCCGCCAGCAGTCCGTGCCGGTCGTTGTCGCGTCGATGCGCTCCGCCCGGCAGGAGCAGCCGGACGCCGAGGTCGTGCTCGCCGCGCTGGGCCGGCTGTGGCTGGCGGGCGCCGCGGTGGACTGGGAGGCGCTGGCCGCGCCCCGGGAGCCGGGCCGGGTGCCGCTGCCGTCCTATCCGTTCCAGCGCCAGCGGTACTGGATCGACGCGCCCGGCTCCCGGCCGGCCGCGGCGCCGGCGGCGCGGACGCTGCACGAGCGGCCGGAGGTGAGCAGCGCCTACGAGGCGCCGGCGGGCGAGGCGGAGCGGCGCATCCTGGCGATCTGGCAGGACCTGCTGGGGATCGACGAGATCGGCGTCCGCGACAACTTCTTCGAGCTGGGCGGGCACTCGCTGCTGGCGACGCAGATCATCGCCAGGGTCAGGGACGAGCTGGAGGTGGACCTCTCCCCCGCCGCCATCTTCGAGGCGGTGACGATCGCTGACCTGGCCGCCCTGGTCGAGGCCGGACGCGGGGAGGAGCCCGCCGACGAGGACGTGATGGCGGAGCTGCTGGCCGAGATCCAGGCCCTGACCCCCGCCGAGGTGGCCGCCGAGCTGGAGGCGTGACCCGCCCGGGCGGGATTGCCGTACGGCCGCCACCTCATGAGCCGGCCAGGACGTGGCGCCGGTACGGCAAGCCGGGCGCCCTACTCCCGCCGGCCCTCCACCACCACGCCAGGCCAGGCCGTCGCGCTCGCCCGCTGGACGAAGTCCAGCGCGGGGCCGTTGCGGCCCGTCTCCCGGTACGGCAGCACCACGCGCTCGCAGCCCCGCTCCACGGCGCGGGCCACCACGTGGCGCATCAGCTCGTCCTCCACGCCGCGACCCAGGGCCGGGCAGGAGACCAGGAACAGGTCCACCGTGCACGTCCGGTCCGCGAACGCCAGGCCGAGCGCGCCGCCCGTGCCGTAGTCGCCCAGCCGGTCGCGGACGCCGGCGAGCAGGTACTCCCGGCCGGGGTCGGCCAGCTCGCCCGCGATCGCCGCCTCCGGCCGCTCGATCCCCAGGTTGAAGTCGTGCGTCCGCTCGCTCATCTCCGCCAGGTACGAGACCTGCCCGCCGTCGAGCGGGCGGCACGTGACCTCGACCCCGAGGCGGGCGACGAACTCGTCCAGCGACAGCGACGGCGACCCGTTCGCATTCGCCTGCCGCGCCGGTGCCGGCGCCGCCGGCACCGGGAGCCGGTCCAGCGCGCCGCTCGCCCGGAGCTGGTCCGCCCAGCCCGCCGGCTTGCCCTCGACCAGGACCGGCACCGGGCCGCCCAGCCCCTCCCGCAGCGCCGGGTCCGCCGTCACCACGGCGACCTGCCGCGGCGGCAGGCCGAGGTCGGCGGCGATGCCGGCCACCTGGGCGGCCGGCGCGCGGTCGTCGAACGCCCACGCGTCGGCCAGCTCGTCCGCCAGCTCGGGGGCGATCCACGCCAGCTCGCGCCACACGCGGCCCTCCGACCCCGCCGATCGCAGGGCCACCGGGACCCCGGACGCGCGCAGGCTCGCGAGCGCCGGCAGCAGCGCCGGCCACGCCTCGGCGGCCCCGGGCGCGAGCAGCACGCTGTCCACGTCGAGCGCGACCGCCAGGCAGCCGCCGCCGAAGCGCAGCGCCAGCAGCCTCGCCACCCGGGCGGCCAGGCTCTGGAACACCGCCTCCGCGAACGGGATCCGGGCGAAGCGGAACAGGGACGGGTGGTACGCGCCCGAGCTGCCCGTCTGCCGGACGACGGCCTCCAGGTCGGCCACGCACACGTTCGGCAGGCCACCGAGCCTGGCGCGCACCGCCTCGCGGGCGGCGGCCGCGACGGCGGGGACGCCGGCCGGGTCGCCGTCGGCGCCGATCCCGTCCCACCCCGGCTCGGGCACCGCGGGCAGCACGAAGACGAGGCAGGCGCGCCAGCGCCGGACGGCGGCCACCGCCGCGTCCGCCACCGCCAGCAGGTCGCCGGCCTGGCCGGCCAGCTCCTCGAACCGCGGCGAGACCACCACGACGTCGGGCCGCGTCGCCGCCGTCTGGCTCGCCGCGTCCAGGCACTGCTGCACGATCTGGTTGTACGGCCCGATCTCGATCTCGGCCGGGTGCCCCGCCTCCTCCAGCAGGACGCCGAGGTACGGCGCCAGCGGGTCGATCGTGTAGCTCGCCAGCAGCGCGACGCGCAGCGCGGACGGCCGCGGCGCCCGGCTGATCTCGCGCCATCGCTTCCGGGTCTCCAGCGCGGACGTGGCCATACCGCCTCCTCAGCTCACCAGCTCACGCAGCCGGCCGGGGTCCTCGAACGTGACCGCCAGCTCGCGCAGGAACCCCACCGCGTCCCGGCCGTTCACGACGCGGTGGTCGTAGGAGATGCCGAGCGGGAAGCGCGAGCGCGCCGCCACCTCGCGCGTCTTCGTGAGGTACAGCTCCTCCTGGACCGCGCAGAGCGAGAGCATGCAGACCTGGGAGGGGAAGACGATCGGCAGGGCCAGGACCACGTCGCCGTCCGTGTGCAGCGAGATCGTGATGTTGCCCCCGGCCAGGTCCTCCTCGCGGAACGAGTCGCGCAGCGCCCGGATCCGGTAGTCCAGCAGGAGGTCGGCGATCCCGGCCGGCGTCAGCGCCGCCGCTCCGCTGACCACGGGGACGTACAGGCCCTTCCCGACGTCGACCGTGACGCCGACGTTGGCCTCGGCCGCCGTGACCACGGTTCCGTCCTCCCGGTAGGACCCGAAGAACAGCGGGAAGCGGTCGTGCAGGCGCGCGACCGCCGCGACCAGCAGCGCGGGCAGCCCGAGGCCGGTCGCCAGCGCGCCGTCCGCCAGGACCCTGACCGCCGCGTACGCGACCGGGATGGTCCGGTGCGCCTCGCTGACGACGCTCGCGACCGCGCGCTGGCCCCGGGACAGCGCCACGGACGGCGCGAGCGACGGCGCCGCGAGGGACGCCATCACCAGCGCCTCCACGTCCTCCCGCCGGATCAGGGTCCGGCCCAGGCCCGCGAGGCGAGCGGGGTCGATCCCGTGGGTGTCGATCAGCTCCTGCGCGGCCCTGGTGATCACCAGCGGCTCCGCCTCGGCCGGCGCCGGGCCGGTGCCGTCCAGGAACCGCCGCCGCTCCTCCTCGCTCGCGAACAGGTGGCCCACCACCGCGCCGAACTCGCACTCCTCGCCGGCCGCCGCCGTTCGCTGGAGGACTCCTCCCTCCTCCGCGACGAGCTCCTGCGTCGCCTTGGACGTCTCGATGACCGCCACCGCCGCCCCCGCGGGCACGACCTGGCCGTCCTCGAACAGCCACTCCATCAGCGTGCAGGCGACGTCGTTCGCGTTGACGGTCGGGACGACGATCTCAGCCGGATTCCGCCGCGCGAGCGGAAAGCCGGGCCCGATCCGCGTGTCGTCGGTGGAATCCGGCTCAGGCATCCAGGGCCTCCCCGATGGCGCGGGTGACGGTCCCGCTCTGCAGGAGGACGTCTCGCTCCAGGTGCGGGGCGGTCGGGATGACGCTGTCGCGCGAGCTGACGAGCAGGACCGGGCGCCGGAGCCGGCCCCACAGGCGGTCGTACACCCGGCGCGCCACCTCCGCGCCCCACGTGCCGCCGGCCGTGCTCTCCTCGGCGACGCACACCAGTCCCGCGCGCTCCAGCACCGGCAGCAGCGGCTCGAGGTCGAGCGGGTACAGCTGCGACGGGACGATCACCTGGCAGCTCAGCTCCAGCTCCACCAGGAGCTCCCGGGCGGCGGCCAGGGCCCGGCGCGCCACCCCGCCCGGCGCGACGATGACGCAGTCGGCGGCGGTGTCGTCCACGTACGCCCGCGCGACTGTCCGTCCAGCGTCGAGGTAGTCGAAGCGGAACAGCTCGTCCACCCGGCCGTCCGCGAGCATGCGCTCGCCGTACAGGCCCTTGTCCTCGAACAGCAGGCACGGCTCGCCGCGCCCGACCAGCCGCTCGAGCAGCGCGACGTTGTCGTGGAACGGCGACACCTCGAACAGCGCCAGGTCGGGGACGCCGACGAAGTGCTTCTGCGGGCACTGGCTGTGCGTCGGCCCGTAGCCGCGGTTGCCGCCCACCGGGCAGCGCACCACCAGGTGCATCGGCAGCCGGCGCCCGTACATCGCGACCGACTTGGCGGCGAAGTTCACGATCTGGTCGAACGCCAGCGTCACGAAGTCGCCGAACATGACCTCGACGATCGCCCGGTCGCCGGCCAGGGCCAGCCCGTTGCCGACGCCGACGATCGCACCCTCGCTGATCGGCGTCGTGAGGACGCGATCCGGATACCGCGTCGAGAGGCCCCTGGTGACCTTGAACGCGCCGCCGTACGGGTCCAGCACGTCCTCGCCCAGCAGGTACACCCGGGGGTCGTTCGCGAACACGGTGTGCAGCCCCCGGTTGAGGTTCTCCGCCACGCGTTCGGCGGCCTGCATCAGCCCGCCCACGTCGAGCGCGGCCGCGCCTCGACCTCGCGGACGGCGGCCGCCACGCGCTCGCGCTGGGCCCGGTCGGCGGCGTCGAAGACGAGCGGGAAGCGCTGCCGGTAGCGCTCGCACCAGTCGTGCTCGCGCGCCCGGCGCACCGCCGCCTCGTCGCGCGTGTCGTCGCCCTTGCTGTGCGGCCCGAGGCGGTGCGTCTCGAACTCCACGACCAGCGGGTGCGGGCAGCGCCGGGCATCGGCGATCGGCCCGGCCAGCTCGGCGCGGATGCCGGCGACGTCGCTGCCGGTGACCCGCACGTGGCGGACGCCGAACGCGGCCGCGCGGCCGGCCACGGTGCCCGCCATCTGGAGCCCGGTCGGCGTCGTCTGCGCGATCCCGTTGTGCTCCACCACGACGAGGAGCGGGAGGCGCCACAGGCTGGCCAGGTTGAGCGCCTCGTACACGGCGCCTTCGCCCCACGTCCCGTCGCCGATGAACACCGCGGCGAGCTGGCCGCGGCCGCGGCGCTGCAGGTGCAGCGCCATGCCGGCGGCGACCGGCAGGCTCTCGCCCTGCACTCCGGTCGAGAGGTACGTGTCCCGGTACAGGTGCTGGCTGCCGCCGACCCCCGCGCACACCGCCCCCTCCCGGCCCATGATCTCGGCCAGCAGCCCCTCC
>Ga0066661_10000617_pt1 | contig 12709 bp, 8 predicted proteins | sample GraSoiAngelo_110_FD_66454 | JGI IMG/M metagenome (GOLD analysis project Ga0066661, IMG submission 66454) | Grasslands soil microbial communities from the Angelo Coastal Reserve, California, USA - 14_0903_12_30cm | ecosystem: Environmental > Terrestrial > Soil > Grasslands | place: USA... | reverse complement strand
ACGACGGCCGGTAGTCCACCGTCACCGGCTCGCCCGCCGCGAGCGCGGCGGTCAGCGGCGCGCCCGTCTCGACCTCCACCGCCAGCACCCGGCACGCCGGCCGCAGCGCCCTGACCGCCGACGCGATGCCGCTCGCCAGCCCACCCCCGCCCCAGGGCACCAGGATCGTCTCGACGTCCGGCAGGTCCTCCAGCAGCTCCAGGCCGATCGTGCCGTTGCCCGCCATCACCCGCTCGTCGTCGAAGGCGTGCACGAACGCGCCCTCCAGGCCCGGCCGGCCCCGGTCCACGAACGCCTGCCACCACTCGTCGAACGGCACCTTCAGCACCCGGCCGCCCAGTCGCTCGACCGCCTGGACCTTGGCGTCCGGCGCATGGTCCGGCACCACCACCGTGCAGCCGGCGCCCAGCCGCCGCGCGTTCCAGGCCACGCCCTGCGCCATGTTCCCGGCGCTCGCCGTGACCACGCCGCGGGCCAGCTCGACCGGGTCCATCAGGGCCATCGCGTTGGCGGCGCCCCGGATCTTGAACGACCCGATCGGCTGGAGCACCTCCAGCTTCAGCCAGACGTCGGTGTCGGCGAGCCGGACCAGCGGCGTCCGGATGGCCGCGCCCGCGATGCGCTCCCGCGCCGACCGGATCTCGCCCAGGTCGATCACGAGGCCCGGGCCGCCGCGTCCATGCGCTCCACGACGAGGTCCCGCTCGGCGGCGGTCAGCCCGACCCCCAGCGCCTCGACCGCGGGCGCGAACTGCTCCAGCGACCGCGGCCCGATCAGCGCCGCGGTCACGGCCGGGTGCCCCAGCACCCACGCCAGCGCCAGCCCGCCGGGCGACACGCCGCGCTCGTCGGCCGTGGCGCGCAGCGCGTCGATCGCCCGGAACGTCCCCGCGGTCAGCAGCGGCTCGTACGGCCCCGGCCGCAGCGTCAGCCGCGAGCCGGCCGGGTGGTCGCGCCCCGGCGCGTACTTGCCGGTCAGCAGGCCGCCCGCCAGCGGGCTGAACGGCGTCACCGCCAGGCCCTGGTCCGCCGCCAGCGGCAGCACCTCCGCCTCGATCCCCCGGTGCAGCAGGTTGTACTCGTTCTGGACGCCGTCGAAGCGGACGAGGCCGAGCCGGTCGGAGACCCACAGCGACTTCGTCAGCCGCCACGCCTCGACGTTGCTCGCGCCCACGTACCGCACCTTGCCCTGGTGGACCAGGTCGTCGAGCGCGCGCAGGGTCTCGTCCACCGGCGTCTCCGGGTCCACCTCGTGCGTCACGTACAGGTCGAGCCAGTCCGTCCGCAGGCGCCGCAGCGAGTCCTCGACCGCCCGCAGCACGTGCCGCCGGGACAGGCCGGCGTCGTTGGGCCCCGGCCCCATCCGGTTGAACACCTTGGTCGAGAGCACGATCGCGTCGCGCGTGCCCCGCGACCGCAGCCAGCGGCCGATCATCTCCTCCGACCGGCCGCCGCCGTAGCTGTCGGCGGTGTCGAAGTACGTGATGCCGAGCTCCAGCGCCCGGTCCATGATCGCGAACGCCGCCGCCTCGTCCTCGCCGCGGCCGAACAGCGACGGCTCCGAGCCGACGCCGCCGAAGCCGCCGCAGCCCAGACCGAGCCGCGACACGCGCAGCCCGGTCCGGCCGAAGCGCCGGGTTTCCACCCGCGTCTAGTGGAACAGCGAGTTGGACGCGACGAGGCCCGCGATCAGGATCGCGATGATGTTGATGACCTTGATCATCGGGTTGATCGCCGGGCCGGCGGTGTCCTTGTAGGGGTCGCCGACGGTGTCTCCGGTGACCGCCGCCTTGTGGGCGATGGAGCCCTTGCCGCCGAGGTGGCCCTCCTCGATGTACTTCTTGGCGTTGTCCCAGGCGGCCCCGCCGCTGGTCATGTACAGCGCCATGAACAGGCCGGTGACGATCGCGCCCACCAGCATGCCACCCAGCGCCTTGGGGCCCAGGATCAGGCCGACCAGGATGGGCGCCGCGACCGGGATCAGCCCGGGCAGGATCATCTCCCGCTGCGCCGCCGCCGTCACGATGCTGACGGCGGGCCCGTACTCGGGCTTGGCCGTGCCCTCCATGATCCCCTTGATCTCGCGGAACTGGCGCCGGACCTCCTCGACCACCAGGCCGCCGGCGCGGCCGACCGCCAGGATCGCGAGCGAGCCGAACAGGAAGGGCAGGATGCCGCCCAGGAACAGGCCGACGATCACGTACGGGTCGCTGAGGTCGAACCGCAGCGTCTGGCCGTGCTTCGTCAGCTCCTGCGTGTACGAGGCGAACAGCACCAGCGCCGCCAGGCCGGCCGACCCGATCGCGTAGCCCTTCGTGACCGCCTTGGTCGTGTTGCCGACCGCGTCCAGCGGGTCCGTGACGTTGCGGACCTCCTCGGGCAGGTCCGCCATCTCGGCGATGCCGCCCGCGTTGTCCGTGATGGGCCCGTACGCGTCGATGGCGACGACGATGCCGGTCATCGAGAGCAGCGAGACGGCCGCGATGGCGATGCCGTACAGGCCGGCCAGGTTGTAGCTGAACAGGATCCCGACGCCGATCGTGATCACCGGCAGCGCGGTCGCCAGCATGCCGATCGCGCTGCCGGCGATGATGTTGGTCGCGTCGCCGGTGACCGACTGCCGCGCGATCAGGTGCACGGGCCAGTACCGCGTCTCCGTGAAGTACTCGGTGATCGCGACGATGACGATCGTGGTCACGATGCCGACGACGCCGCACCAGAACAGGTTGGACGGGTCGTTGATCGTGGTGAGCGCGCTGTGGACGGGCTTCAGGTCGCCGCTGCTCACGAACATGTTCGTGACGATGGCGAAGCCGGCCAGCGCGATGATCGCGGCCACGATCAGGCCCGCGTACAGGCCGCCCATGATCCAGCGCGGGAAGTACAGGCGCACGGCCAGGGCGCCGACGACGGAACCCACGATCGAGATCGCGCCCAAAAGCAGCGGGTACACCACCCAGGCCACGTCCTTGAAGAGGAGCGAGCCCAGGAGCATCGCCGCGACCATCGTGACCGCGTAGGTCTCGAACAGGTCGGCGGCCATGCCCGCGCAGTCGCCCACGTTGTCGCCCACGTTGTCGGCGATCACCGCCGGGTTGCGCGGGTCGTCCTCCGGGATGCCGGCCTCCACCTTGCCCACCAGGTCGGCGCCGACGTCGGCCGCCTTGGTGTAGATGCCGCCGCCGAGGCGGGCGAACACCGACACGAGCGAGGCGCCGAAGCCGAGGCCGACGAGCGCGTCCAGGTTGTGCGTCACGAAGTACGAGACGGAGACACCGATCAGGCCGAGCCCGACCACCATGAACCCGGTCACCGCGCCGCCCCGGAACGCGATCGACAGCGCCCGGCCCAGGCCGCTGCGGGCCGCCTCCGCGGTGCGCAGGTTGGCGCGCACGGAGACGTTCATGCCCACGTAGCCGGCCGCCGCGGAAAGGATGGCGCCGACCAGGTAGAGGATGGCCGTCACCCAGCTGATCGCGAACCCGATCACGAGGGCGATCACGATGCCGATGACGGCGATGACGGTGTACTGGCGGTTCAGGTAGGCGCTGGCGCCTTCCTGGATCGCCCCGGCGATCTCGATCATGCGGGCGTTGCCGGGTGGCTCACGCAGCACGAGGAAGATAAGGACCACCGCGAAGAGCACGGCGACGGCACCACCTCCGATCGCCAGGAGCACACTCGAGTCCATCAATTCACACCCTCATTTCCTTCTTGCCGATTTCGTTGGCACGTTCACGTCTGGGGCTAGGGGACGGCGGTACCGGAGTTTGAACAACACGGGCCGGCACGAGCCGACGCGCACGCCGAATTCGCCGCGACCCGACCGGCGCCCGCGGACCGAGCGCGGCGGCCGGAGCCGTCGAAGCTCTGGTTGCCGATCGATAGGGTATACGACGCTGCATCCATAACGCGACACGTCAATATCGCACGTGAAGGTACCCGACCGTACGGACCGGCGCCAGGGCTCGCGTTTCTAGTGGTCGCGGCGGCGAAGGAACGCCGGGATCCCGGCGGCCAGCACCGCCAGGAGCGGAAGCGGGAGCGCGAGGAGCACGTTCCAGCGCAGCCCGGAGGTGGAGAGCGACAGGGGCGCCGCGGCGAGCGGCCGGGGCGGGATCGCGAGCAGCTCGTCCTGCCCCGACAGCCAGTCCAGCGACGCCAGCAGCAGGCTCGGGTTGGCGCTCGACGCCGCGGGCGGCAGCGTCCGGTTCTCCGCCAGCCCCGAGGTGCCCGCCACGACGATCCGCGTCACGCCGGCGGATCGCGGCTGCTCGACCGAGCGCACGAGCACGAACGGCCCGGAGTCGTCGCCCACCCGGCGGCCCAGGTCGGTGCGCTGCTGCGCGATCGCGAACGCGCCGGCGGAGCTCGACGCCAGCGCCGCCGACGCGCCCGAGTCGGGCGCCCCCGTGATCGGGGTGGCGGCCGGGAGGAACACGTCGCCGCCGGCCAGGGCCACGACGGGGACGGTCGAGTCGCCGGCCGCGGCGTGGGCCGGGTCGGGCTCGATGACCAGGCCGCCGCCGAACCCGACGCCGTACGGCTGGAGCAGCCCGTTCACGCTCGCCAGGATGGTGCCGTCGATCCAGGGGTCCGCCGCCACCAGCAGCCGGCCGCCGCCCGCCAGGTAGGCCGAGACCGCCTGCCCCTCGACGTCGGTCAGCGCCCGCGCCGGCCCCAGCACGACCAGCACGTCGCACGCGGCGGGGATCCGCGGCTGCGCCAGCGCGACCTGCTGCGTCGCGTAGCTGCTGGCGCGGAGCAGGGCCGCGGCGGCGGAGTAGCCGGTCTCCGGGTCCGCGTCCTGCGGGTCGCGCTCGCCGTCGCCGGAGGCCCAGCACACGACCGGCGTGCGCCCGGACCGCAGGCGCTCGATCGCCGCCGTCACGTCGGACTCGCTCTCCCGGCCCGCGTCCAGCACGACCGGCGTCCGGTCCCGGTACTGCAGCGCGAGGCTGCCCGCGGCGGCGCCGAGGCGCTGCGCGAGCGCCGCGTCCTGGTCCGGGTCCGCGAAGCGCACCTGGACGCGCGAGCTGCGCTGGCGGTAGAGGTCGAGCAGCGCCGCCGCGTCGCGCCGGGCGGCCAGCTGGTCCGGGCGGAAGAAGCCGGTGACGGTCACCTCGGCGTCGAGCTGCCCGAGGACCTGGACCGAGCGCGGCGTCAGCGTGAACTGGCCGGACCGGGTCAGGTCGGCCGCCAGCGGGGTGAGCCCGGCCAGCGCGTCGACGGCGACCAGCGCGAGCACGGCGCCGGCGGCGGCCAGCGCCAGGCGCACGTCCCAGCGCGTCATCGCCAGCGCCTCGACGCGAGCGCGCGCGCGGCCAGGAACAGCGCCGCGGCGGTCAGGGCGAGGAAGTAGACGACGTCGCGCAGGGCTACCTGGCCGCCGGCGAGAGCCGCCGCCCGGTTGCCGGCGCTCGCGGCGTCCAGCAGGTCGGAGAGCGGCGGCGAGAGCATGCCGGCGGCCGCGCCGAGCAGGTACTGCAGGGCCAGCAGCGCCGCGATCCCCGCGCCGGCCGCCGCGACGCGGCCCGGCGCCAGGCTGGCCGCGAGCAGGCCGACCGCGACCCACGCCGCGCCCACCAGGACCATGCCCACGTAGCCGCCGGCGACCGCGCCGGCGTCGAAGCCCGGCTGGGAGACGGCGAGCAGCGCGACGTGGACGAGCGTGAACGCGATGCCGGCGAGGAAGCCCACGAGGCCGGCCAGCCACTTCGCGACGGCGACCTCCCAGTACCGCACCGGCGAGGCGAGCAGCTGCTCCAGCGCGCCCGTGTGGCGCTCCTCGGCGAGCAGGCGCATGGTCACCAGCGGGACCACGAACGCCGACCCGAGCGCGACCCGGTCGAGCACGCCGGCCATCGAGACCTGCTGGCCGCCGAGGACCGGCCTCAGGTAGCCCAGGACCGCGACGGGCACGACGAGCGCCGCCCCGATCGCGTACGTGGGCGGCCACCGGAACAGGGCGGCCACGTCGCGGCCGGCCAGCGCCAGCACGTTGAGCAGGCCGGCGTCCCAGAGCAGCTCGTACGTCGTGCGCCGGGCCGGGGCCGGCGGCGCCGCCGGCGCGACCGCCACCGACTCCGGCCGAGCCGCGGGCTCCGGCGGCGGCGCGGGCGCCTCGACCGGGACCTCCGGCACCGGCGCCTTCGGCCGCGGGCGGCGCCTCCTCGGCGCCGGCCCCGCGCCCCGGCGCGGCCGCTTCGGCCGGCTCGGCTCGGGAGGCACTACCCGGCCCCGTCCGGCGGCGCCTGGCGCGAGCTCAGCTCCCGGAGGCCCAGGCCGTGCGCCACGACCGCGCGCGCGATCGCGTCCTGCAGGTCGTCGCGGTCGCCGGTCACGGTGAGTCGGTGCTCGCCGCCGTCCAGCGCCTCGACGGCCACCGCCGACACCCCCGCCACGTCCCGCACGTGGCGCTCCGCCGCGGCCGCGTCGCCGCGGACCACGACCAGCACCTCCACGCGGAGCCGCGCCCGCAGGACCTCGGGCGTCTCGTCCGCCACCACGCGGCCGGCGTCCAGCACCAGCACGCGGCCGCAGACGCCGCTGACGCCGGCCACGGCGTCGCCGGACAGCACGACGGCGCGCTCGCGGCCCAGGGCCGCGATCAGTTCGGCGTCCGACCCCGGCTCGTCCAGCAGCAGCGCGTCCGGCTCGTGGACGACGGCCTGCGCCAGCCCGACGCGCCGCCGCAGGTCCGCGGGCAGCCGCCGGATCACCTCGTGCCGGCAGTCGCCCAGCCCGCACCGGTCCAGGGCCGCGTCGATGCGCGCCTGGCGCAGCGCGGGCGCCACGCCGCGCAGCCGGCACAGCGTCCGGAGGTACGGCGTCACGCGCATGTCGTCGTCCAGCGGCGCCCCCTGGGCCAGGTAGCCGATGCGGCGCCGCGCCTGGCGGGTGCGCGCGGCGTCGCCGCCGATGGTCACGCGCCCGGACGTCGGCTCGACCAGGCCGGCGAGCATGCGCAGCGCGATCGACTTGCCGGCGCCGCCGGGGCCGACCAGGCCGAGCGCCTGCCCGCGCGCCACCGTGAAGCTCACGTCCGCGAGCACCGGCCGGCCGTTGGAGTTCCTGCTGAGCCCCTCTACCTCGATCAAGCGACAGCGGCCAATTCTAGGCTCGGCGGGCTGCTATAACCCCCTCGTGGCATCCGCGATCATCCCCATCGGCGACGAGCTGCTGGCCGGATTCACGCTGGACACGAACTCGCACTGGCTGGCCGAGCAGCTGCGCCTGCTGGGCTTCCCGGTCAAGCGCATCACCACGGTGCGCGACCGCCAGGAAGAGATCGTGGAGCAGATCCGGCGCGACCTCCGCGACCCGGAGATCGAGGACGTGTTCTGTTCGGGAGGCCTGGGCCCCACGCCCGACGACCGCACGTTCGAGGCCGTCGCCGCCGCGCTGGGCCGGAAGATGACGACCTGGCCGCCGGTGCTGGAGCGGATCGAGCGCCGGGTGCGGCGTATGCACGACGCCGGGCTCGTGGACTCGGCGCAGGTGACCGAGGGCAACCGGCGCATGGCCCACATCCCGGCGGACCCAGACCACGTCTTCCGCAACCGGCGCGGCATGGCGCCCGGGCTGATGTACCGGGCGGACGGCCGCCGGCTGTTCATCCTGCCCGGCGTGCCGACCGAGCTGCGGGGCATCTTCGCGGAGGAGCTGGCGCCGGAGTTCCTGACCGGGCGGACCGCCGGCGTCGTGCACGAGCTGCGGTTCGTGTTCGCCGTCGAGGCGCGCTTCTACCCGGTGATGCGGGAGCTGGAGACGTCACACCCCGACGTGTCCGTCGGCTCGTACCCGAACTTCCAGACCAGGGAGCTGGTCATCCGGTTCACCGGCCAGGACGAGCGGCGGGTGCTGGAGGCGATGGAGGTGGTCAGGCAGCGGGTGGCACCGATGGGCCTCCAGCCGACGGTGTAGCTGGGGCACGGATCCCGCGCATCGAGGCCGCCCTGGGGACCGGCGCGATGAAGGCCCGTCAGGGGCAGCTGACCGGCCGCGACTCCGCCCGCCACGTGCTTCCAGGCTCCGCCCCCAGAGCCCGTCCCGGCCTGCCATGAGGAGGGCGTGGCTGCCACCGCGGCCACCCGGCACCCGCTCGCAGAGCTCGCGGGCGCCGGGACCCGGGCCGCTGGCGTCGGAATGCACGCCGGGAGTGAACCGGGTCGCGTGATGGTCGCAGGTGTGCCGCTGCCGTCCCGGATGCGTCCGGGGTCAGGTTGAATTGTCGGAACTTCAACGTATCCCGACCTCTGGAGACGTTGAAGTGTCGACATTTCAACCTATCCCTCCTCGGGATGGCAGGGACATCGCGCCGCACCGCCTCCCGGCGTGCTGGCCGACGCCAGCCGGCGGGGTCCCATCGTCCAGGTCGGTCACGACCTGGACGATGGGTGCCGGGGCGCCAGCGTCCTGCCTACCTCATGGCAAGCCGGGACGGGTGATGGGGGCGGAGCCTGGAAGCACGGCGCGGGCGGAGTCCCCAGCCCGTCAGCTGCCCCGACCCTTCGGCCTAGACGAGCTCCCGGGCCGCCGCCCACTGGTTCAGGTCGCGCCCGCTCAGGGCGGCGGCCATCAGCTCCGGGAACAGGTCGGGCGTGCACGCGAACGCCGGCACGCCCAGCTCGTGCAGCGCCGCCGCCGTGTCGTGGTCGTAGCCGGGCCGGCCCTGGTCGCTGAGCGCCAGCAGGGCCACGAAGCGGACCCCCGCCCCCACCAGCCCGGCCGCGCGCTTCAGCAGCCGGGCCCGCGGGCCGTTCTCGTGCAGGTCGCTGATCAGCACCAGCACCGTGTCGGCCGGCCGCGTCACCAACCCCTGGCAGTACTCCAGGGCCCGGCCGATGTCCGTCCCGCCGCCGAGGCGGACGCCGAAAAGGAGGTCCACCGGGTCGGCGAGCTGGTCGGTCAGGTCCACGACCGACGTGTCGAACACGACCAGTCGGGTCCGGACCGCCGGCAGGCTGGCCATCACGGCGCCCAGCACGCCCGAGTAGACGACCGACTCGGCCATCGAGCCGCTCTGGTCGATCGCCAGGATCACGTCCTTCAGCGCCCGCCGGCGCCGCCCCCAGCCGACCAGGTGCTCGGGGATCACCGTGCCGTACTGGGGTTGGTAGTGCTTCAGGTTGGCCCGGATCGTTCGGTTCCAGTCGATCTCGGCGTGCCGCGGCCGCCGGTTCCGAACCGACCGGTCGAGGCTGCCCTGCACCGCGCTCCGCAACGGGTTGGCCAGCCGCCGCTCCAGGTCCTCGACGACGCCCCGCACCACCTGGCGGGCGGTCTCGCGGGTGCGGGCCGGGATGACCGAGCTCAGGCCGATCAGCGTCGCCACCAGGTGCACGTCGGGCTCCACCCGGGACAGCAGCTCCGGCTCCAGCAGCATCTGCCGGAGGCCAAGCCGGTCCAGCGCGTCCCGCTGCATCACCCGGACGACGGACGCCGGGAAGTACGTGCGGATGTCGCCCAGCCAGCGGGCCACGTTGGGCGCGGACGCGCCCAGGCCCGCCGAGCGCTCGCCGCCGTCCTCGTACAGTGCGGCCAGCACCTGGTCCACGTTCGCGTCCGCGGCGCCCAGCGCGCAGCCTGTCCCGTCGGCCGCGCCGCCGCCGAGCAGCAGCCGCCACCGGCGCAGGCGCTCGTCGCTCACGGCGGCGGACCTCCCAGCAGGAGCCGCACGACCGGCTCGACCAGGGCCGCCCGCTCCTCGTCCAGCTCGCCGTCGGGCGCGGCCGTCCGCGCACCCGCCGCGCCCGCCCGGACCCGCTCTCCGATCTGCCGGCGCTCCCCGGCCGGGAACGTGGCCACGGTCCGGCGCAGCAGCGGCAGCAGCGCGTCGAACGCCTCGCCGGGGAGGTCGCACAGCCAGGCGTCCACCACGCCGAACAGGTCGTCGTCGGTCAGCAGCACCATCCCGCTCCCGCTCAGGAAGCCCTCGAACCAGGCCGCGGCACCGGCCGGGTCGGCGCCGCGGGAGAGGGCCAGCCCCAGGCGCCGGGCCACCTCGGCCGGGGCCAGGCCGCGGGCGGCCAGCAGCAGCCGGCAGCACCGCCCGCCGACCAGCCCGTGCAGCGAGCGCAGGCCGAGCACGCGGCCCAGCGCCGCCTGCCAGGCGGGCCCCGCGGCCTCGTCGTCGAGCAGTGCGACGGAGCGGTCCACCGCGAGGACGCGCTCGGCCATCGCGGCGGCCGCGTCGTCGTCGAGGCCGGCGCACGCCGGCCCCAGCCCGACCACGATCCGGGCCAGCAGGCCCTGGACCACGGTCCGGACCAGGGCGGCGTCCGTCCGCCGGACGCTGCCGTAGCGGAGCGCGGACGCCAGCGGCTCCATCGCGGCCATCAGCTGGAGCACGTCCGTGGCCAACGTGGACCGGTCCCGGAGCCGGTCCATCACCGGCCCGACCGCATCGTCGAGCCCGGCCAGCAGCACCGCGTCCACGATCGCGGCGATCTCGGCCAGGTCCTCCGAGCGCTCGGCCCGGTCCCGCGCCCGGGCGGCGGCCGCCGCCTCGACCGTGCTCCCCCACAGTCCGGCCTCGATCACCGCCAGCGCCAGCTCGGGCCGCCAGGCGAGCTGCCAGACCTCGTGGAACGTGCCTTTGCGGCCCGCCGCGGCCGGCTGGCGGCGGCCCCAGGGGACGTCCAGGATCGTCAGCCGGTGCAGCAGGCGGCTGATCTCGAGCTGGTTCGGCGTCCGCAGGTCCAGGTCGAGCATGCGGTCGAGCGCCTCGACCCGGAGCCGCAGCCGCCGCTGCTGCCGCTCCAGGTCCCGCTGCAGCGGCACGACCGGCGCGTCCGCCGGCAGCTGGCCCAGCTCCTCGCCGACGATCAGGCGCTCCCGGATCAGCCGGAACGGCGCCGGCTCGCCCGAGCAGAGCACGGCCAGCGCGCCCTCCCCCACCTCGGCCAGGCCGGGCGCCTGGCGGCCGCGCAGCGCGGCCAGCGTCTCGGCCAGCCGGACCGCGTCGATCACCTGGGCCGGGGAGCTGTCCAGGTCCTCCTCGCGGAGCAGTCGCGCCACCCGCGTCAGCCAGGTGGCGGCCACGTCGCCCTCGCAGCTCCACAGGTGGTGGTACCAGCCCGGCGACTGGACGCCCGCGCCGTACCCGCTCCGCAGCGCCAGCCGGCCGTGCGTCCAGGGGATCCACGTCGCCTCGACGCGCGCCCGCGACAGGCCGCGGAGGAGCCGCGCGTCGCCGGCCGCCGGGGGCAGGCGCTCCAGCGCGGGCACGTGCCACGCGCCGCACACGACTGCCACCCGCTCCCGGCCCTCCTTCACGGCGGCGCGGATCGCCTGCCGCATGTGCGCCTCGCGGCGGGCCTCCAGGGGCACGGGCTCGGGCGCCACCTCGCGGAGCGCGGTCATCGCCTCCGAGATGGCCGCGAAGACGCCCTCGGCGACCGTCCGCTGCTCGACCATCCGCTCCCACCAGCGCTCGGGGTCGGCCTCGCCGGCCGCCTCGGCCAGCCAGCCGATCGGGTCGAGGGCGGGCTCGTCCGGCTCGTCGTCGGGCCCGAGCGCGAGGCGGACGGCCACCGGCAGGTCGATGAAGCGCACCGGCACCCCGGCGCCGAGCGCGTACCGGATCGCCTGCCACTCGGGCGAGAACGTCGCGAACGGATAGAACACCGCCCGCCGCGGCGTGTCGGGCGGGTAGACCAGCAGCGCCACCGGCGGCCGGAGGTCGGGGTGGACGGCCAGCTCGACCACCGCGTCCCCCTCGGGCGGCCCCTCGACCAGCACCGCGTCCGGCCGCAGGTCCCGCAGCGCGGCCAGCAGGCTCCGGGCCGAGCCGGGCCCGTGGTGCCGGATCCCGAAGACCGAGACCGTCACGCGGTCAGGTCGCGGGCGGCCCGGTACAGGTCCCGCCAGCCGCTGCGCTCCTTGACGACCGTCTCCACGTACTCCAGCCACGCCACGCGGTCCTGCACCGGGTCCTGGATGACCGTGCCGACCATGCCCGCGGCCAGGTCGGCCGCCCGGAGCCTGCCGTCGCCGAAGTGGCCGGCCAGGGCCATGCCGTTGGTCACGACGGAGATCGCCTCGGCCGTGCTGAGCGTCCCGCTCGGCGACTTGACCTTCGCCCTGCCGTCCTCCGTCTCTCCCGACCGCAGCTCCCGGAACACGGTGACGACGCGCCGGATCTCCTCCAGCGCGGGCGGCTCGGCCGGCAGCTCCAGCGCCCGGCCCAGCGCTGACGCCCGCATCTGGACGATCCGCGCCTCGGCCTCGGCCGTCTCGGGGACCGGCATCACGACGGTGTTGAACCGCCGCTTGAGCGCGCTGGAGAGGTCGTTGACGCCCCGGTCCCGGTTGTTCGCCGTCGCGATCACGTTGAAGCCCCTGGCCGCCTGGACCTGCGCGTCGAGCTCGGGGACCGGCAGCAGCTTCTCGGACAGGATCGTGATCAGCGCGTCCTGGACGTCCGACTGCACGCGCGTGAGCTCCTCCACGCGGGCGATCCGGCCCTCGCGCATGGCCCGCAGCACCGGGCTGGGCACGAGCGCGTCCATCGACGGGCCCTTCGAGAGGAGGAGGGCGTAGTTCCAGCCGTACCGGATGGCCTCCTCGGGGGTCCCCGCCGTGCCCTGCACGAGCAGGCCCGACGTCCCCGAGATGGCGGCGGCCAGGTGCTCGGAGACCCAGGACTTGGCCGTCCCCGGCAGCCCGAGCAGGAGCAGGGCGCGGTCGGTGGCCAGCGTGGCCAC
>Ga0066661_10000602_pt1 | contig 12796 bp, 11 predicted proteins | sample GraSoiAngelo_110_FD_66454 | JGI IMG/M metagenome (GOLD analysis project Ga0066661, IMG submission 66454) | Grasslands soil microbial communities from the Angelo Coastal Reserve, California, USA - 14_0903_12_30cm | ecosystem: Environmental > Terrestrial > Soil > Grasslands | place: USA... | reverse complement strand
ACTGCTCCGGCGTGCAATAAATGTGGGCGTCGTTCATCTGCATCGAGCGCACGCGCATGAGCCCGAACAATTCGCCGCTTTGCTCGTAGCGATAACAGGTGCCGTACTCCGCCAGCCGCAACGGCAGATCGCGATAACTGCGCGGAACCGCCGCAAACAACGTGTGATGATGCGGACAGTTCATCGCTTTGAGGTAGTAGCGATCTGGCGGTGGCAACTGCGCCCACTTACTCTTAGAGAAGACTGTCGCGATCGCCGACTTCTCGAGAAAAACCTGACTCTGCTTAGGTTGCTGCCAGAAGTCTCTCTCAAACTCTTCAAGCAAATAATCTGGCTCTTTCAGGCGCGGGAAAAGCTTCTGTAAATTTTCTAACACTCGCTGATCTGATTGCTCAATTGACCGAGCCTGCGCCTCGATGTCTACTTTCTTGCCGCTCTCAGTACGCAACGTCATCGGCGGGAACATTGAATCGGCGTAATAGGGTAAGTGGCCGCTTTTTCTATAAAGACTTTCGCGCGCGATCGCCGGTGAGCGAACGCGTTGATAACCGGCGGCGAATTCGGTTTCTTTCGCGAGCTTTTCCAACTCGTCGGCGATCACTGCGCCGCGCGGTAGAAACATCGGAAGGCCTGGCCCGACGTCGTCGTCGAAAACGAATAACTCCAGCTCGCGCCCGAGCTTGCGATGGTCGCGTTTCTTCGCTTCCTCGAGCATCGCGAAGTAGTCATCGAGCTCCTTTCGCGTTTTGAACGCGGTACCATAAACGCGCTGGAGCTGTGGATTCTTTTCGTCGCCTTTGTAGTAAGCGCTCGCCACGCTGGTGAGCTTGAACGCGCCGATGTTTCCCGTGCGCATGACATGCGGCCCGGCGCAAAGGTCGATGAAATCGCCGTTGCGATAAAGCGAGATTGTTTCGTCCGGCGGAATGTTTTCGATGATGTCGATCTTGTATTTGCTTGGTTGATCGCGATCGCGCAGCGCGGCAAGCCGACCTTTCTTTCCCATCTCGAGCGCTTCGTCGCGCGAAACTTCCACGCGCTCGAACGGATGGTTTGCTTTGATCTCCTTTTTCATTTCCGCCTCGATTTTCTCGAAATCGTCGGGCGAGATGCGGTGGGCAAGATCGACATCGTAATAAAAACCGTTCTCAACCGGCGGCCCGGCGGCGAACTGCGCTTCGGGCCAGATTTTCAAAATCGCCGTGGCGAGTACATGCGACGCCGAGTGACGCAGGCGCTCGATGTCGGTCATCGCGGTGCGTTGCTCCAGATTTTTGAGTTCGTCAGACATTCTATTGAGAGATTGCTCGGGCCGAGCCGGACAAGCACATTCGCTCGGAATGAGCAAAAATTAACCCCGAAGAATGCGAAGGACACGAAGAATTTGCAGAGAGCAAGTCATAATCTTTATGCTTTTGTGTTTTAGAGTCGTTTCTCACGCCCCGCGCCACGAGGGGAAGCGCTGTCATCGTTTCTTGAATTCAAAATTATATTTATGAATCCCGCGGAACTTTTTCGTCAAGAATCCGGAATACTTGGCATCGGGGCGGGCGATTTTCTCTTTCGCGAGGGAGAAAGCGTACCATTTTGGCATGAATGGCGCGACCTTGCGGCAGTTGAAGAAGAGCGATGAGCGCAAGCTCGCGATCGCTCGAGTTATCCGGCGCGGCCCCGCGGTGAGGTAACGGCTGGATCGCGCGGGAGCTGGAGCTTGGCATGCGAGCGCGGTGAGCAGGTGCTTAAAGAAAAAAAACGGCTAACTCGAGGCAAAACTGCTTGCCGCTTTTAGGCAGCTAAAAACAAGAGGGAGCTGCTTGCCAATCTCTTTTTGAAAAATTGACAAACTGACCCGTTTCCCTTTTCACGGGGCAACACTCAATGCGCTGTGACCCACTCCCTAATCGGGAGCAAGGCTACGGAAATCTGAAATTGCCGATGCGGGTGCGCCAGTTGAAACTGCTGGTTGTATCGTAGTATTCGGTGGTGTACCAGAAGGTGCGGTCGTCCACCGGATCAATAGCCATTGAGCTGTAATCGCCCCAACGGTTCACGGTGTCCGTTTGGCTGCCCGCGCCATCAAAGACATGGGCTTCACCCTGAGCCAAAGTGTTTAGTGGGTCGGTCACCAGTCGCCCCGCCCAGCGGATTTGCGGATGGATGAGAGGACTCGACGCGCTAAAGCCGAGGGCCATGTTTCCGAGTTTATCCATCGCTATGCTGCCCATCCAGCGCCAGTCCGTGTCAGGCTGGTAGGTGCTCTCCTGAAAGACGGTCACCGGTCCGGCCGTCACGCCGCGAAGTTCGAACCAGCGGATGCCCGCCACATTGTTCGACTTGACGGTATAGTTTCCGACCAACGATTCGTGTCCATCGCGGAAAGTGCGATAGGCCAGCCGATACATCAGGCGGTCACCAATGCCGTCCAGTCTGTTACCGACTCCGACTCCCGACTCCGGCACGCAGTCGCGAGTCGTCGGGCAGAGTCGCGTAAAGCCAGCGGCCGCCGGAGTGGCGAACAGGGTAAAAGTCGAGTTTGTTGGTGTGACAAAGTCGACGTGAAAGTGGTACACGTTGTAGACACCGGTTACAGGCCATTCCACGTACGTGTTCGGCGCACCGGCCGGCGGCTTTTTCTTGCCGTCCAGGTCGGCGGGCAAAAATGGCGCGTGATTGGAGCCCAATGGTGGGAAGGTAATGAAGGTAGCTGGCTGGCCGGCCAACATCATCGCGCGATCGAACGCGAAAGGCTGAGGACCGAGAAATGCCGTGCCGGATGAGTTGAACAGGTTAATGCTCAGATAATAGGCGTCGGGCCACACAGCAAGCTTCGGATAGTCGATGAACTGGTTGCTCAGGTGAAAGCCATAGCGATTATAGGTGCCAGTGGCATCGTCGCTGGTCGAGACCGCAATGCACTCGTCGGTGATCGGAAAACCGCCGTTCTTGCTGGCGAATTCGGTGATGACCCAGCGTCTGGCGCTCTTGTCAAAGACCACGGTCGGGTCGCCGAAACCGTGGAGCTCGCAGGCGCCGCCAAAGCCACTCCAAACTGACACGATGCTATTCGGTCCCAGGATTGAAGCTCCGGTGGCTTTGTCAAAAACCTGATAGCCTTCATTTACGATCTGAACGAACTGCGTTGATCCCACCGAGCCATTGGTATCGGGCGGCGCGCAGTTACACCCCACACCGGGATACGGGATGCCTTTGAAGTTGAGGATCGGGCCGGGTATCGTGGGTGCCAGAAGGGCACGGGCGGAAATGTCCGGATTTTGCACCGCCGCGTCAGGACTGTCTTGGTGCTGATTTGGAATCTGCGGGTTCGGATTAGCCTCGTGCTGTTCCTTGAATACGAGGGGCCATCCCTGCTGCACATCGCGGAGCGCCGGGGAGACGTCATTGTGATATGAGGCACCGACAATAACATCGCTGCCCGCTTGATTTGCCGCCTGTGCCAGGGCGGACGAGCTTGAGTAACCGCTAAACCCAAGCAGCGCCAGGAGGAGGCCGAGTGAGCACAGCACAAAACCCAGCAGGACGCGCGGATTAAAGAAGGCGGATTGAGAAGGTGACGTTTTTTTCATAGGTTTGATAGAGATTTTCTCTTTTTGTGTGTTTGTTCTAACGGGTAAAAGCTTTTCCTCGTCTGGACAATATGTGGCGGCTGATTGAATGTCACGGTTTTTATTACAATTTGGTAATTGTTAGATTTAATGGTTAAAATGGCTCCAAGTCGGAACAGTCTGTCCCTCGCGCGATCCTCTTTGCAAGCAGAGTTTAGTAACAGTTCTGTTACCTTTCGCTTGGAACTGCCCACGGATTGTGCGGCGAGAGGATGACCAGGATTCCGCGAGCTCGGTCGGAGCGCCAGAGGTGCACGGTAACGCAGTGCACTCTGAGTCCCTGGAGCAGGAACTCAGGATTCGTCTGTTGCGCAACCGTGCGTCACATTCTGCTCTTCATGGCGCCACAGACGGACATGCGCCGGTCACGCCTGTCGCTTCAATCAGAAGAAGGCGTAGCGACGACGATGCCGGCGAGTAAGAAAGTAAGTGCGGCCGACAGCAGGCAGAAAGGGCAGAAGGCATGCAGGATGAACGCCTGCACGTATAGCAGCCACAAGGTCGCGCCGAACATCGCCATGACAACGAGCATGAGGAGAGTTCGCGCGCGCGCGTAACCAAAAACGGCGAGCGTGGCCGAACTGAATGCAACAAAGTAGGCCAGGGCGCCGAAAGCTGCCGTGGGGATCCCAGCGACCGAGGCATAGACGCTGCCGAGGACAGCAGAGCAACCCCCGGGCGAACCACAGACAAGGTCGTCGCCGGTGAGGTGCGCCACGGTGAGATAGGTTGCATCAGCCAGCCCAGCCAGAGAGATGACGGCCGCGATGGCAGAAAGAATTATCTGGAAACGTGCAGCGGTCATTTATGCCCTCCCTTGGTTGAATTATTGGAACTTTTCTGTCCAATGAGCGCCGCATCGATTGCCTCGCGCAAGCGTTCCGCAGTGAAAGCAGCGCGCACCACCTGACCGTTGACGAAGAGCGTGGGCGTGTTCTTCACGCCGCGCGATACGCCATCTTCCCCTTCCAAAACGACGCGTGTCTTAACTTCGTTGGAGTTCGAATCTTCCCTGAAACGCTCGACATTCAAGTGGAGGGCGCCTGCATAGGCATCGAAAAGCGGTCGAACATTCGAAGCTTTGCTCCAGACCGACTGATATTGGTAGAGCATATCGTGCATTTCCCAAAAACGGCCTTGTAAACCAGCAGCTTCCGCAGCGAGTGCAGCTTCGAGCGCATGTGGATGCATCGCGAGAGGAAATTGCCGGAAGACAACCCGCAAACGCGGGCCGTACTCTTGCTCGAGTTTACTAATCACGCCGGAGACCGTGGCGCATGATGGACATTGGAAGTCGCCAAACTCCTCCAGTGTGACCGGCGCGTCGGCTTCACCGCGAACATGTGCCGCCGTCTCTTTGGTTTTATCGGCGGTCTCGCTAATGGTTTTGTCAACGGGCATTGAAGTTGTCCTGGCAGTTGGGATGGCGCGCTGCTTCGCCCGATAGAGCATTACACCGGCACCGACCGTGAGCGCAGCAACCGTGGCGATGATGATAAATGGAAGATATCGCTTCGACAGGGACATCATCGGGTGTTGCGAGAAAGTTGTCATAATGCTGTGAAAGCGCCATTCTTAGTGTCGTCAAATGACGTTACCGGATCGGCGCGTTAGAGAATCTAGTAATAACTCGCCCGACCCACTACTGCGAGTTCTCATGTTTTCTGCCTTCGAAATGATTATGCTTTGTCGTCGCTGGTGATCTTGTTATGCTTCAATACCTTCATGAACAAGCAACGACCTCTCGTGATAACTCTAATGCTTCTCACTCTGTTTTGTGGCGTCATCGTTGCACAGACACAGTCGCCGCTTCAGCCGGAATCCGGAACAGGGCTCGAAGGAGTAGTTTCCGTAAGCCCCATCCAGGGTGGGCCATCGCGAATGGGTGTTCCCGATTCGAGACCGCTTGCGAATACCGCGTTCGTCGTGAAGAAGGGAGATCGCATTGTTATGTCGTTTAATACCGACGATCAGGGGCGCTTTCGGATTTCTTTGCCTTCAGGTCACTACGCTGTTTCGATGAAAGACTGGGAAGGCGTCGTCGGGCACTACGGCCCCTTTGAGATCGATCTAGCTCCGGGCGAAATCAAAAAGGTCCAGTGGAACTGCGATACCGGTATGCGGTAACTGGTTAAAAGAAGGGGGAATATCGCGGCAACCGCCGAGATCTTTGACCCGCATACCGGGCAGTGGACCACAACCGGCGACATGACGACTGGATGCAGCGAGATTGAATTTGCTTCGGTTCTTCTGCCGGACGGCCGCGTGCTGGTCCCCGGTAGCCACACGGCTTGGAAACGCCGGTGTCTAGTGCCGAGCTCTATGACCCGCGGACGGGTACCTCGACGGAGGCCGGCTCCATGAGTGTCGTTCGCGCCGCTCACTCCTCCATCGTGCTGCATGGCAATCGCGGCGTGCTAGTGATGGGAGGGATGAGCCCGGATCCCACGGCTACGGCCAGTGTCAATGTTGCCATTCAGACTCGTTGATAGAGCCGACATACTTCACAATCAGCCGTCACGCGTCAGCGCGTGGCGGCTTTTTGTTTGCGCGGCGAAGATCGACAACTTCAGGTTAGCGCACCCGCAACTCCCACTTTCGCCGCATTCGTGTGCACATTAGCTTTTGCCATGCGGCGAATTTGGCAATGGCTGATCATTGCGGTGCTCGCGGTAGCGGGTTGCGGTCAGCAAGCTGTGCCGGTTACCGATTTTGCAGCGCAGCGCCAGCGCATGGTGACGGAGCAGTTGAAGGCGCGCGGAATCAGAGACGACCGCGTCCTTGCCGCGATGGACAAAGTGCCGCGCGAAGAATTTGTGCCCCAGGACTCCCGCGCCGCCAGCTACACCGATCAACCGCTTCCGATTGGATATGGTCAAACCATTTCGCAACCGTACATCGTTGCCTTCATGACGGAGCAATTGCGACCGTCGAGCAGCGATCGCGTTCTTGAAATTGGCACGGGGTCCGGTTATCAGGCGGCGGTTTTAGCGGGACTGGTTGCGGAGGTTTACTCGATCGAAATTATCGAGCCGCTCGCAAAAACGGCCGAGGCCACGCTGCAGCGCCTCGGTTACAAAAACGTGCACGTGAAGGTGGCCGACGGTTACAAAGGCTGGCCGGAAAACGCGCCATTCGACGCGGTCATTGTCACGTGCGCGCCGGATCACGTTCCGCAGCCACTTGTCGGCCAAATGAAAGAGGGCGGACGAATGATCATTCCGGTTGGCGGGCCGGGCGAACAGGAACTTTATCTTCTCGAAAAGAAAAACGGCCAACTCAAGCAGCGCGCCGTGTTGCCGGTACGCTTCGTGCCGATGGCGGGCGAAGCGACGAAACGTCAGTGAATGGCCTTTGTTTGTAGAGGCGTGTGTCCTCACGCGCGCTGATAGCGATTTGCGGCTGATGACAGCCGCTACTACACCGACAAGCTGTTGGCTTGTTACTTGACTGCTGCCAACTTTTTCAGATCGAGACGTTTGACCCAGTCCTGTAATTCCTTCGGGTCCTGATTTTGCAATTCGATCTCCACGAAATAACGCTTCGCGATCATCACCCAAAGCGAAGCGTGCTTCAGTTCCTTCTTTTCTCCGTTTGCCAGAGTCTTCACCTCTTTTTCGTAAGCTTCGAAGCCCGGATTTCCATCAATCGTGACCGATTTGCTATAACCTTCGGACGTTTCGCTGTTCTGGTTCCACGCCGCGGTTGTCGCTTGCACATAATCGGGATTGGCCACGGAATCGAGAATGCTGATCGCGGTAGTCGGCGAATCAGCGGCATCGCTTTTGCGATAATCGCGATGAACATTCGTAATTTGGAATCCGCCAACATCAGCGGTTGATCCCTCCGGCTTGTCCGCGATCCAACCCGACGGAGCGTCGGGCAAAACCGGAAGCAATTTCGAATAATCGACCACGTCGGGCACGAGCATCGGCTCGTTTTGCGCGCGCGATTCCGCAGCCAGCACGACCAGCACGCCGAGCGCAACAATTGCGAAACACAGGGCAATCCGGCAGGTCGATGGATGATTCGGCGTCGATTTCTTCATAAGAACGCGCGGTATTGATCGATTCAAATCCCTGTACTCGATTGACTTTGGTGGAGCAGTTTGTCAAGACGCGATCCGTGGCACGCCCGACTCAACTGGCGATTTTCATCTCGATCCTGGCCATTGCCGCGCGACTGATTTTGATCGACCAGCCGTACATCGACAATTGGAGTTGGCGGCAAAGCGATGTCGCGGCCATTGCCCGCAATTATCTTCAAAGCGGTTTTCATTTCGCTCATCCGCAAATCGACTGGGCCGGCGATGGGCCCGGCTTTGTCGGAACGGAGTTTCCGATCTTGCCGTTCCTCGCCGCGATCTGTTACAAATTTTTCGGCGTTCACGAATGGATCGGACGGATTCAAGGGGTGATTTTATTCGCGGCGTCTTTGCCGTTTTTCTTTTTGCTTGTGCGGGACACGTGGCATGGGCTTCCCGCGCATGGCCCATCGACAGGATATCGACGCCGCTTTGCCGAGACCGCGGCAAGCTGGGCACTGTTCTTTTACAGCTTTGCGCCGCTTAATCTCTTCACCAGCCGCGAGTTCATGCCCGACGTTCCGTCACTCAGTCTCGCCCTCATCGGCCTTTATTTTTTCCTGCGTTACTGCCATGCTATACGTGATTCACGTATAGCATGGTCGCCTGCTGGAGAGTTGATGCCGTATCGCGCAAACGGTGAAAGCGTCGCTGGACGATGGCTGATTGCATCTGCCGGTTTTATTTCGCTGGCGCTCTTGATCAAACTTCCTACCGCGATCATCGGCGCGCCTCTGCTGTATCTCGCTGTAGCAGCAGTCCATGACCGTCCCACTTCTTCGGATCTTTCGAACGGCGGTCGCAGACCGGCGCTACAAAATTTGATGGTTCGCCTCGTCGCGCGGTGGGAGCTCTGGCTCTTCGCTCTAATCACGCTGGCGCCGCCCGCGATTTGGTATTGGCATGCGCACGAGATCGCAGAGAAATTTTATCCTCATCATTTTTTTGGCGCGGGCGGAATTCGGATCATGAGCGCGAGCTGGTACTGGAAGATCGCAAAACAGATAACAACTTCGAGCTTAACTCCGGTGCTTTTCGCGCTCGCAACCGCCGGCGCATTCATGACAAGATCGACAACGGAGCCGGCGGGAGCCGAGCGACGTGGACGGGAAGGCCCGAGAGGGTTGATGAGCCGGGAGGCGAGTCAATCAACGCGTGCGGGCCTTTTTCATTTCTGGCTCGCCGCGATGATTATCTTCATCGTTGTCGCCGGCTACGGCAATCGCCATCAATGGTATCAACTTCCGCTCGTGCCAATCGCCGCCGCATTGGCAGGCGCGGCTTGCGCATCGATGGCATCAAAAATTTCCGCGCGAAGCGTCAGAATCACGTTGTCGATCTTACTCGCCGGTTCTTTTAGCATTCTTGCGTTTCACTACGTCCGACCTTTTTATCAGCCGTCGGCTGTCCAGTTGCGCGATCTCGGTTTGGAATTGCGACGGACAACCCCGGGAAATTCCTTAATTGTCGCGGCTGATAACGGTGATCCCACAATTTTTTATTACGCGGAGCGCAAAGGCTGGCATTTCCTCGAGAAGAACGGCATTTACGACGGCAATCCAGGCGACAACCAACAATTGATTGTCGATCTTGAGCAGCTGCGCGGGCGCGGCGCGACGCATCTCGTTTTCATCTCGAGCACATTTTGGTGGCTGGATTACTACCACGAATTCGCCGAACATCTCGCGCAGAGGACAACGCCGCTCGAGGCAACTCCTGAATTCAGGATCTACAAATTGAATTTGGCCAGGGAATGAGAACCGAAACGAAGAATTTCACGATCCGACCGGCAACGATTGTCGATGTCCCGATCATCCTCCAATTGATTCGTGACCTGGCCACCTATGAACGCGCACCAAACGAGGTCGCCGCAACGGAAGAGCAACTTGTCGATGTTTTATTCGGCGAAGGACCGGTGGCGGAAGTGCTGCTCGCTTTCGAGGATGAAATGCCGATTGGTTTCGCGGTTTTCTTTCACAACTTCTCGACATGGCTCGGTCGCCCCGGTCTTTATCTCGAAGATCTTTTTGTGAAACCGGAAGCGCGTGGAAAAGGTTACGGCCGCGCCTTGCTCATTCACCTGGCGAAAATCGCCCGTGACCGCGGCTGTGGCCGGATGGAGTGGGCGGTGCTCGATTGGAACGAACCGGCGATTCGATTTTATAAAAAAATCGGCGCTGTTCCGATGAAGGAGTGGCGAATCTTTCGTCTCACCACCGACGGAATCGCGAAACTCGCGCAATCGTGAAGTTCAGGCGAAGTATTCGCTTCGCATGAACAAGGCGCCCGCGAAAATCGAAGACTACGCGTTTCTGAGCGACACGCAGAGCGGCGCGCTCGTGAGTCGTGAAGGCTGCGTCGATTGGTTGTGTTTTCCCCGTTTTGATTCGCCGGCCTGTTTCGCCTCATTGCTCGGCAAGAAGGAGAATGGTCACTGGCTTTTTTTTCCGGCGGCCAAGATCGAGAATGTGAAACGCCGGTATCGCGGCGACACACTCATTCTCGAGACGGAAATTGAAACAAAAGAGGGCGCAGTTCGCCTGATCGATTTCATGCCGCCGCGCGGCGAGAACCCGGACATCATCCGCATCGTTGAAGGATTGCGCGGCGAAGTGCTCATGAAAATGGAGCTGATCATCCGCTTTGAGTACGGGTCGATCATTCCCTGGGTGCGAAAGGCACACGACGGGCTCGAGGCGATCGCAGGACCTGACGGTCTCATTTTGCGGACACCGATTGAGACGCGGGGTGAGGATTTAAAGACGGTTGCAGAGTTCACCGTAAAAAGAGACCAACGCGTACCGTTTGTTCTGACGTGGTTCGCGTCGCACCGAGCGCCGCCGCGCGCGATTCATCCGGAGCACGCCTTGCGCGACACGGAAAAATTCTGGAACGGCTGGGCCGGGCGTTTTCATTATTCGGGCCCCTGGAAAGAGGTGATTATGCGTTCGCTCATCACGCTAAAGGGCTTGACTTACGCGCCTACTGGCGGCCTGGTCGCTGCGTTAACGACTTCGCTTCCGGAAGAAATCGGCGGCGTGCGGAATTGGGATTATCGCTACTGCTGGCTTCGAGACGCGACCTTCACGCTGATCACTCTGATGCATGTCGGTTATCGGGATGAAGCAAACTCGTGGCGAGAATGGCTCCTGCGGGCCATCGCCGGGAGCGCTTCGCAGATGCAGATCATGTATGGAGTGCGCGGCGAACGGCGACTGGACGAATTCGAGTTGCCGTGGCTCGCTGGTTACGAAAATTCGAGGCCTGTGCGAATCGGCAACGCGGCCTCGAATCAATTCCAGCTCGATGTCTTTGGCGAAGTTTTTTTGGCGATGTACGAATCGCATATCGCCGGTTTGGAGACCAATGAGCCCGACTGGCGCCTGCAAGTCGAGCTCATGCGCTTTCTCGAATCGAATTGGAATCAACCGGATGAAGGAATTTGGGAAGTCCGCGGCGGCCGCAAACATTTTACTCACTCCAAGATGATGACATGGGTCGCGTTCGATCGCGCGGTGAAGCTGGCGGAGTTGTGTGAATGCGCGGCGGGCGAAAATATCGAGCGCTGGAAAAAAATCCGCGATCAGATTCATCGAGAAGTTTGCGAGCGCGGCTACAATGCCGAGAAGAAGGCGTTTACGCAGTTCTACGGCTCCGACGCGCTCGATGCGAGTTTGCTCATGATGGCTCGGGTGGGCTTTCTTCCGCCGGGTGACGAGCGCATGCGCGGCACAATCGAAGCGATTGAACGGGAGCTGATGCAAGACGGTTTGGTCCTTCGCTATCGAACGGAAGAGGAACGCGTGGACGGATTGCCCGGTCGTGAAGGAACATTTTTGCCATGCTCGTTCTGGCTCGCGAATTGTTTGCACTTCATCGGACGCACCGATGACGCGAAGAAATTGTTCGAGCGCTTGCTCGCCTTACAAAACGATGTCGGATTGCTTTCCGAAGAATACGATCCAATCGCGAAACGTCAGTTAGGCAATTTCCCACAGGCGTTCACGCATCTGGCGCTGGTGAACACGGCGCGTATCCTGGGCGGTCAGGTGAAAGTTCCGGGTAGCGACACGTAATAGACTGTCAATCTTGGCAAGATCGATAATTATGCTCGTGCTTCCGTAGACGAGACTAGACGCCGAATCAGGTCTTCGATCGTGACGATGCCGCGCAGATGCCGTTCCCGGTCCAACACCGCCGCCAAACCAAGTCGCGCTGCGCGCAATCGTCGCACAATTTTATAAGCAAGCTCTTCTTCATTCGCCGTGACGAGGCGGCGCATGTAATGGCTCAGTGTTTTCGCGCCGTTTTTCTCGAGCAAAATATCGAGCACGTTGACCAATCCGCTCGGCTGGCCCTGCGCCGTAATGACGGGCAGACGATCGAGACCGGAAGAAACGCCGAGCGCGACCGCTCCATCGATGGAGGTATCTGGTTTTACGGCGACCACTTTCGCCAAAGGCACCATTACATCGCGCACTTTCACGCTCCGGAAATCGAACACGTTGTGAATCATGGCGCGTTCGGTAGCGGTGAGAGACCCTTCGCGTTCGCTCTGCGTGGTGATTTGTTTCAGCTCTTCGCGGGCGGCAAAAAGTCGACCTTTTTCCGCGCGCTGCGGCAGGAGAATCCGGCCCAAACGTGCGCCGAGTTCGAGCAAAGGCCAAAGCAGGGCCGAAACGAGTTCCAGAATCCAGGCCAGCCGAGCCAATGCGCGGAATGGAAATCGCCGAAAGAGCGATTTCGGTAGGACAGCGAGCACGAACAGATAGATCGGCAATGCGATCAGCAACGCGATGAAAAATCCAGTCAAGTGGAATGAGCGCACCAATTGGCGAGTCAAGAGCAGCAGTCCCAAAATATCGGCTGCGTTCGTGAAAATCAGAACCGTGACGAGCAACCGTTCCGGATGTTTCAGCAATCGATCCAGTCGCACCGCTGCTGGCACACGGCGCTTGACGTTTTGGCGGAGCCGCACTGGATCGATCGAGAGCAAACCGCTTTCAATTCCGTTGAAGAAGAACGAAACGATCCAGCAACAAATTATGATAAACGAAATCGTCATGCCGCAGCGCTGCTGTTGCTCGAT
>Ga0066661_10000598_pt1 | contig 12823 bp, 8 predicted proteins | sample GraSoiAngelo_110_FD_66454 | JGI IMG/M metagenome (GOLD analysis project Ga0066661, IMG submission 66454) | Grasslands soil microbial communities from the Angelo Coastal Reserve, California, USA - 14_0903_12_30cm | ecosystem: Environmental > Terrestrial > Soil > Grasslands | place: USA... | reverse complement strand
AAGAACGAACTTAAGGGCTTCTCCACATCCAAAGGGACCATCCACTTCCCCACGGACAAGCCATTGCCGACTGCACTTGTTAAGAAACTGGTGAAGGCGCGGGTCGCGCAGATCGAAAGCAAGAAACGGCGCTGACCGGGTTGCCCTCGACAGAGAGATTCCTCGGCCCGCTGATCCCGCTGACACTAGCGATTGAGAAATTCGACGAGTTTAGGGATGACTTGATCAGGCGCTTCTTCCATGAGCCAGTGCCCGGAATTGCGAACGACCACGCCTTCAACATTCGTCGCCACAAGCCGACCCTGTTGAATCAGGAAATCGCCTGAAGCTTTTTCCCCAGTCAGAACAAGCATCGGCATCCGCAAGGGCGTTTGGGCGAAGCGGGCGAAATCCTTCGCGTCCTTCTCGAACGCGCGAAAGTACTCGAAGCCAGAGCGCATGCCGCCCGGCCGAGCGTAGGCTTTAGCGTAAATCCGACGGTCGCGCTCCGGCACTGAATGGGTAGAGTCGGCGGCGAAATCGTTCCAGAAATGCTCGAAATAGATGCGCTCGCGACCGTGTACGAGCGCGAGCGGCGTCTTGCCGTAGAAATGGAAATGCCAAAGATCCCGCATCAGCCAAACGTCGCGCCAGTTTCCTACGCCCGGCAAGAAGGCGTCCATTAACGCAATCCGATCTACCTCGCTCGGATACTGCGCCGCATAGGCGTACGCAACCATCAACCCAATGTCGTGCCCTACGATCCGAATGCGTTCGTAGCCAAGTTTGCGCGCAAGCGCCTGGATGTCCTGCGCCATTTCGGCCTTGGTGTAGCCATCGGCTGGGGTGGACGATTGACCGGCCCCGCGCAAATCCGGGGCGATTACGGTGTGCGTCTTTGCAAGTTCCGCGATTAGTGGGCGCCACATATGGCTCGTTTCGGCGTAGCCATGCAGGAGCACGACCGGGTCGCCTTTGCCGCCGACCAGATAGTGCAGCCGCACGCTGTTGACGTTCGCGAAACGGCTTTGCGTGGTTTGCGCGGATTTAGTACCCCGCGATTTTTTACGAAGTGGCATGAAACACTCTACTCCACAAGCGGGCGGAAATAACAACCTGTTCCTCGATGAGCGCAAGAGGAGCCGTTTCCGGAGTGATTCCTCAAAACCCTTTCTTCTCCCAAATCGTCATACAATCCAGCGGCCCGATTTGGCGTTCTCTGGAGGCAAACATGAAACTCCGGTCATTGCGCGCGGTGTTCTTCGCGACGGCGCTCCTTACCGCCCTTGCCGCATCCCTTCACGCGCAAAATCTCGAATACACAAAGGCCAACTACACCAAATACGAGCACTACATCCCCATGCGCGACGGCGTCCGTCTCTACACCGCCGCGTACGTCCCGAAAGATTCTTCGAAGCGCTATCCCATCATGCTCGACCGCACGCCCTACAGCATAAGTCCCTACGGCAGCGATCGCTACCGCGACACCATCGGCCCCTCTTTCGTCTTCGAGAAGGAGGGCTACATCTTTGTCTACCAGGACGTCCGCGGCCGCTGGATGTCCGAAGGCAAGTTCGACCACATGCGCCCGCACAAGCCTACGAAGTCCGGCCCGAAAGATTTCGATGAAAGTACGGACACCTGGGACACCATCGAGTGGTTGGTCAAAAACATTCCCAACAACAACGGCCGGGTCGGCATGTGGGGCATTTCTTATCCCGGCTTTTACGCCGCCGTGGGCTTAATTGACGCTCACCCCGCGCTCAAGGCCGTCTCGCCCCAGGCGCCCATCGCAGACTGGTTTTCCACCGACGACTGGCATCACAACGGCGCTTTTCTCCTCGCCCACGCCTTCGGCTGGTTTTCCGGCGCCGGCTGGGAGTTCACCAAGCCCACCGCGGTTTCCCCCGGCACGCGCCTTGACCGCGGCACCAATGACGGCTACGAGTTCTTTCTCGGCCTCGGCCCTCTCCGCAACGCCAACGAACGCTACTTCCACAATCAAATGTCGTTCTGGAATGCCATGATGGAGCATGACTCCAAAGACGCTTTCTGGCAGCCGCGCAATGTTCTTCCCCACCTGAAAAACGTCAAGCCAGCGGTAATGACCGTCGGCGGCTGGTACGACGCCGAAAATCTGTGCGGCGCGCTCCAGGTGTACAAATCCGTCGAAGCCAGTACCCCCGGCGCCTTCAACGTGCTGGTCATGGGCCCGTGGGTGCACGGCGGCTGGTCGTTCGGCGAAGGCAGCTCCCTGGGCGACGTCCGCTTCGACGCCAAGACCGCCGAGTTCTACCGCGAAAACATCGAACTGCCCTTCTTCAATCACTTCCTCAAAGACAAAGGCGAGCAATCGCTCCCGGAAGCTTACGTCTTCGAAACCGGCACCAACGTCTGGCGCCGCATGGACGCCTGGCCGCCCAAGTCGGTCACCTCAAAATCGCTCTATCTTCACGCTGACGGCAAACTGTCTTTCGATCCGCCCAAAGAAACCCCCGACTCCGCTTTCGATGAATACGCAAGCGACCCGAAAAAGCCGGTCCCGCTGATGACCGGAATCGCTTTCGGCATGGCCCAGCCCTACATGACCGAAGACCAACGTTCCGCCGGCCGTCGTCCAGACGTGCTCGTGTACACCAGCAACGTGCTGGAAGAAGACCTCACTCTCGCCGGACCCATCTGGCCCAGCCTGTTTGTCTCCACCACCGGCACCGATTGCGATTGGATTGTGAAGCTGGTTGACGTCTATCCGGACCTTTATCCCAATCCCAACGCGCCGGGACAGTTCGACGACAAGCTCGGCGGCTACTGGCAGCTTGTCCGGGGAGATATCCTCCGCGGCAAATTCCGCAACGGCCTCGACAAGCCCGAAGCCTTCACCCCCGGCAAGCCCGCCAAAGTTGAATTCATCGAGCAGGACATCTTCCACACCTTCCGTCGCGGCCACCGCATCATGGTGCAGGTCCAGAGCACGTGGTTCCCGTTCGCCGACCTTAATCCCGGCAAGTTCATGAACATCTATCAGGCCACCGAAGCGGATTTTCAGAAAACCACGCAGCGCGTCTATCGCTCCGCGAGCCTGCCGTCACAAGTGAGGGTCGGAGTCCTGACGAAGGCGCCATAGCGCCACGCCTGTTAGAACGATTTTCCAAGCGAGCGAGTTGCTGACGAAGGTCCGCGGTCTGAGAGGTTCCTCGACCCGACAGAAAGTGCCGGCCCTCGGAATGACAGGCCTTGCTGCGCTGAAGCGCAGCGCTACATGGGCTGGAAGGTGCACGCGCGGGCGGGGCATGCCCCGCCCCTACAGATTCTGGCAACTGAACTTTCAACAGAAAATCTTACGGACAGGCAGCGTTCGGCCGAGGCTTGACCCGCGCGCACCGAGTATGACGATGATATAAAGGACCACGATTTATGGTGAGGGAGCGCGAACCATTGAGGGTGACGGGCCTTACCGCGCTCAACGGCGAAGGCCAATAATGAAGCAGAGCCTCGCCAACGAGGTCATGTACCTGAAGGGCGTGGGACCGCAGCGCGCGGCGCTGCTGGCCGAGCGTGAGATCCGCACGATCCAAGACCTGCTGGGCTACCTGCCGTTCCGCTATGAAAACCGCCTGCGCTTCGCCAGCATCCGCGAACTCGCGCCCGGCGGCACCTACACGGTGCAGGCCGAAGTGGTCAGCGGCGGTCTGGTGAGTTTTGCGCGGAGCCGCAACGCGGTCTATCACTTGATGGTGCGTGACGCCACGGGCGTGCTGCACTGCAAATTCTTCCACAGCGGCTACCTCGAGGGTCGCTTCAAGGCGCGGAAGCGCATCGTGCTGCACGGCAAAGTGGACATCGATCCCTACCGGCCCGGGCGCCTGGAGATGATCAATCCGCAGTACGAGCTCATAGGGGATGAATCCGCCGACTCGACCGAAGTAGGCCGCATCGTGCCGATCTATGAGGCCATCGGGAGCCTCGGCTCGCGCACGCTGCGCCGGGTGATCTACTCCGCGCTGGTCAACCTCGACGCCGCCATTCCCGATCCGCTGCCCGGCGCGCTGCTCACCCGCTACGGGTTCCCATCTCGCCGCGACGCGCTCACCTACGTGCACTTCCCTCCACCGACCGAGGATGTCGAAACCCTCAACGCCTTTCGCTCGCCCGCGCACCAGCGGCTGATCTTCGAGGAATTCTTCTTCTACCAACTCAGCCTGGCGCTGCGCCGCCAGCAGGCGCGGCAGCAGACTGGCATCGCGTTCACCGTGCGCGAGCCGCGCATCCGTGAAGCGCTCAAGCGCATCCTGCCGTTCAAACCCACCGCGGCGCAGAAGCGCGTCCTGGCCGAGATCGGAGCGGACCTGGAGCGCCCGGTGCCTATGAACCGATTGCTGCAGGGCGACGTGGGCAGCGGCAAGACCATCGTGGCGCTCGAAGCCGCGACCATCGCCATCGAAAACGGATGTCAAGCCGCGCTGATGGCTCCCACTGAAATTCTGGCCGTCCAGCATTATCTCGAGGCGCGCAGGATTTTTTCGCGCGCAAACTATCCGGTGGAATTGCTGATCAGCGGCCTGAAACCCTCCGCGAAAAAAGCAGCGCGGGAGCGCGTGCGCGCTGGCGCGGCGCAGTTGGTCGTCGGCACGCACGCGCTGATCGAAGAGGACGTGGAATTTTCTCGCCTGGGCCTGGTGGTGGTGGACGAGCAGCACCGCTTCGGCGTCCTCCAGCGCCTGAGCCTCATCGAGAAAGGAGCGGAAAAAGGGAAATCGCCCCACGTGCTGGTGATGACCGCGACGCCCATCCCGCGCACGCTCTCGCTGACTCTGTACGGCGATCTGGAAAGCTCGGTGATCGACGAGCTGCCGCCCGGCCGCGCGCCAATCGTGACGCGGTGGACGGTCGAAGCACACCTGCCCCGCGTCTGGGATTTCCTCCGCCGGGAAGCGCAGCGCGGGCGGCAAGGCTACATTGTCTATCCGGTGATCGAAGAATCGAAACAGGAGCTCAAGGCCGCGCTGGTCGAATATGAGCGGCTCTCCAAGACTGTTTTCCCCGGATTGAAATTGGGGCTGCTGCACGGCCGGATGCGCAGCGAAGAGAAGGAAGAGGTGATGGAGCGGTTCCGGCGAGGCGAGATTCAGGCGCTGGTTTCGACCACGGTGATTGAAGTCGGCGTGGACGTGCCCAACGCCACAGTGATGATCATCGAGCATGCTGAGCGATTCGGCCTGGCACAGCTTCACCAGCTCCGAGGGCGCATCGGGCGAGGCGCGGAAAAATCCTACTGCATCCTGGTGGCGCCCAAGAAGGTTGATAGCGAAGCAGACGATCCCGCGCGGGTGCGCTTGGAAACCATGGTGCGCACCACAAACGGCTTTGAGATCGCGGAGATCGACCTGAAGCTGCGCGGGCCGGGGGAGTTTTTCGGCACGCGCCAGCACGGCCAACTGGGCTTCCACATTGCCAATCCTCTGCGCGACCGCGAACTGCTCGAGCTGGCGCGGCGCGAGGCGTTTGCGCTGGTCGAAAACCCGGAAGCCGAGCCGGAACGCCGCCGCATCTTTGACTACCTGGGGCCGAAATGGCAACGGCGCTACCAGCTCGCCGCGGTTGGGTAGCCGGGACGGCATACATGACTGACCTTCGTATGCACTCCTTTTTGATCGTGGGAAAGGCATTCTGTCCTGCCCTATGCAATCAGCTTACGGAGACAGGCACGAACGCCTGTCCTACGCGAGAACGCTGATGCGAGTTGTGGCGGGAAAATACCGGAGCCGAGTGCTGAAGAGCATGCGCGGGCTGGCCCTGCGGCCCTCGAGCGACCGCCTGCGCGAAACTCTGTTCAACATCCTGGGCGCCGCGGTAGAGGGTTCGGTTTTCGTGGACGTCTATGCGGGTACGGGAGCTGTGGGCATCGAAGCGATCAGCCGCGGGGCGCGCGAGGTGATCTTCATCGAAAACCATCCCGCAGCAGTAGCGCTGATTCGCAGCAATCTCCGTGCGCTGGACATTACAACCGGCGCAGAGATTCTGGTGGCCGACGCGGTGCGCGGCATGGCACGCTTGGCCATGCGGCCATTCGGGACCCGGGTTTACGCCGATTTCATTTTTCTCGATCCGCCCTACGCACGAACCGAGGAACATGAACGGGGGCTCGATTTCCTCGACCGCTCGCCCCTGCTGACGCCCGGCGGCCAAGTGGTCGTCGAGCATTCCAAGCGCATGGCCTTGCCGCAGAGGCTGGCACAACTCGAGCTCGCACGCGTGGTTGAGCAAGGCGACGCAGCCCTGAGCTTCTATCGGCTGGTCATCGCTGCGTAGTCACTTGCGGCGAGCGTGCGCCGAGTTTATGGGCGGCGGAAGAGATCCAAGATGCTTTTCGGTTGCGGTGGCGCTTTCCCGGTCTGCCCCGCGGGGGTGGGCGATTCAATTTGGGGTACGCCAGGAAGAATCTGCGGCCGCGCTAAAGTGCCGCGGATGGAAAACGGAACGGTGGCCCGGCTGACGTTTCGCTGGAGCACGCCGCTGAGGATTCCGGCGATGGGATTAGCCAGATTCTGGTCGCTGGTGCCCGCCGCGCCGGGAACTAGGACGGCCTGCCCGGTGTAATCAAGAGCGCCTTCCAAGCTGCAGCTCCCGCGCAAATCAACCGTCCCGCGCGGGGAATCCATATGGATTTGCCGGCTCGAGATGCGCCCCTCGTTGACCGAGAGATCGCCATGGATCAGGCTGAACGGCGTGTCGCCTCCCGCCCCGCTAAGCTTGACCAGCGACTCCAGTGCGCCCCGCAGATTGACACCCGGCAGGCGGCCGTCGCGCACGGAGAAGCTCCCCGAGCCGGAAAGTGATTTGCTCCATTCGGGACTGAGCGCGCCGAACAGTTGCAGGTCAAGCTCGCCCATTCCGGAGAGCTTGCCGCGGGCCGCAGGCGCAGCTGCGAGGAGCTTACCAACGTCAATATTGCGCGCTTTCACGTTGCAGGAGAAGCGCTCGGGAACCTGCGCGTGGTCGGCGCGCGCGGAGATCTGGAGGGTGCCGCCGTAGAGCGCGAGCGTGACCGGCCAGAGTTCGATGCGGTCGGTGAACAGGCGGATTTCAGCGGTGGCGTTGTTGGCGGTGTAGCCCTGCCAGTGGAGGCGCTCGGCGGCCAAGCGGCCCTGGGCCACCAATTCGCTCTTTGCTGCGTGCGCCGCGTGGCTGGCCGGCGGCCTCTGCGCCGGCCCCTGCGAAGCTAGTAACTGCTCGACGTCGAGCTGCGCAGTGCTCAAGTCGAAAGTGGCTACAGCCCGTTCAATGTCCGCAACGTGCAGGCTGCCCTTCCAATCCGCCGCTTTGCCTAGCCTCGCGCGGAATTCGGACTCGATGCGGCCCTCGCGCAGAGTCAAACGGCCGGAGTGAAACTCGAGCGGATCCTTCCAGCCAGGAAGCTCGATGCGTACGCCATCGAGCGGAGCGTCGCCGCGCCACTGCTTGGGCCGCAGGGGGTCGAGCGCCACATCGCTCAGCTCCACGCTGAGCTTATGCGCGCGCAGGGAGGGAACCGGTGAATGCCCGCGGCCCCAGACCCGCGCCAGAATTACTTCCGCGTCGGTAAACTCGATGCGCCCGATATCGGCAAGCTGAAAGGGTTGGCCACCTGCCGAAGCCTTTGACGATTCGGCGTGTCGCGCACTTCCCTGGGAAGCGCGGCCCGTAACAAGGCGGCCGCCGTAGTTGGTTTGGCCACGGTCGTCTTCGAGCAGCACGAGCTTGGGTCGCACGAGCTCGAGCGAACTCAGTTGCACCTGCCGGCGGAGAAGCGGGCCCAAGGCCAGGTTGCCGCGAATGGCGTCTACCGTGAGCACATTTCCTTCGCCAAAGCCGGGCGGATTGCCTAGGCGGAAGTCCTCGACCACAAACCCCACCCGAGGCAGCAGGCGTAGACGGATCTTTCCGAGCGAGACGGTGCGGCCGGTTTCGGTTTCAATGGCGGCGGCGATCAGAGTGCGGTAGCGGTCTGCGTCCAGAAAATAAGGAAGGATCAGCCCGGCGGCAACCATCAGCACCAGGGCAATCATCAAAGCCCATAGCCAGCGCGGAACGCGCTTCGCTTTTGCCGCCGCTGGTGGCATTTCGCTCATTCTCAGTAAAACGACCAGACTATCGTTGCAAATTGAAACAGAGACGGCAAGCCGTTATTCATTCGCCCGCGCCTAATCCGTGGGCAAGCGTCCTGCCGGGTGGGAGAGTATACTTAAGACTCCATGCCTGTGAGCCCTAGCTTCACAAAGGATTACCGCGCTTCGACTTCTCCGGCCAAGAAGCTGCGTGAGCCACGGTTTACAGTGGCCTGGGAGTCCCGCCGGGAGACTCTGAAGACCAGCTTCCAGGCGGTAGTCAGTGGCCCGAAGCCGCCGAAGGACGCCCCGCAAAGCAGTCCGTACTTTCGATATGCCTGGGTGCGGCAGCCCTTACCGAAGAGAGCGCTGCTGGCCTCGGCGCTGTGGCATATTATCTTGATCTACGTTCCTCTTCCCTACTGGGGTCAGTTTGTGCGCCAGACGAACTTCGCCGCGCAGCTCAGGGCGCCAACAGACGAGCTCGTTTACTACGGACCCGTCAAGGATCTGCCGCTGGTGAATCCCAAAGGGCTGCCCGCGAAGCCTAGTCCGCCCCGCCAGCCCGACAAACCCTTGCCGCGCCCGGGTGCGGACGCATACCATCCGCGACAAACTATTATTTCGGCGCCCAAGGTGCCCACACACCCTCGGCAGACTTTGATCCAGCCGGACGCACCAATGGAGCCGCCCAAAATTCTGCCCCAGCTCCCCAACATCGTGCGGTGGACCGACCCTGCACAGCCGGCCCGGCCGCGGCTGCAGGTGAGCCGCGATGTGCTCGCCAGGCTGCGCCCGAAAAAACAGGCCACGCAACCAGCGGCGGAACTCCCTGTGCCTGAGCTGCCCAACCTAGAAAAACAGCCTGGGGATTTGAACATCGCGTCGAACACACTCACGGTTCCCAAGCCCCACCTGCCGGTAATGTCAACCGCCGTTCCGCTGGTCGGTCCAGCGCGAGCCGGAGAGGTTGGGCCGGTGCCCGAAGTGCCGAACATGCAGAAACAGGCAGGTGATTTGAACATCGCTTCCAGCACTATGAAGGTTCAAAAGCCCCTGCCTTCAACCGCGCCCGCGCGCGTTCCGCAGACTGGCCACACGCAGAGCCCAGCAGACGCCGGCCCTGTGCCAAACGTCCGTCCTGATTTGCAGGGAGGGGAGGCAGCGATGCACCGGCTGGTCGCGATCTCCCCGTCACCAAGCGATGCCCCAGCGGACCTACCCATCCCGCCGGGCAATCTGGCTTCGCGCGTTTCGATCTCACCCGAGGGTCCGCAGCCCGGAGTACCTGGTGGCGCCTCCGGCAGCGGCCCAGGCAACCTCGGGGGGAACTCAAGCACAGGCGGGTCGCGTCCCGAGCCCAGCGAAGGCGGCAACGGTTCGGCGCCGGCGAGCGTCAGCATCAGCGGCGGAAATCCCAATTCGACGACGTCCGGGCTCGGCGGCCTCCGTGGCGCGAGCTCCGCACTCCCTAGCTCCCCGGTACCGCGCGTCGAATCACATCCTGCGCCGGCCGACGCAGACCCCGAGATGGTGACTCCCGCGGCGAGTGTGGCAAGCATCAGACCCGGCGCCGCGCCGGAATCGATTTTCGGGCCCAAGCGGATCTTTACGCTGCACGTGAATATGCCTAACTTGGCCAGCGTGACCGGAAGCTGGGTGCTGCACTTTGTCGAAATCAAGCAGGACGATGAGCCGAGCAGACCCGCGGCCAGCAACGACTTGACCGGACCAGTGCCGCTGCGCAAGGTGGATCCCAAGTACCCGCCGACGATGATCAATGACAGGGTGGAGGGCGAGGTAGTGCTCTACGCCGTGATCCGCAGGGACGGTTCGGTAGATAGCATCCAGTTGGTCAAGGGCATTGACCCCGATCTCGACAACAATGCCATGGAAGCACTGTCGCGGTGGAGGTTCCGTCCCGCCGAACGCCGTGGTGTGCCACTGGAACTGGAAGCGATAGTCCACATCCCATTCCACGCAGTCGCTCCCAAGAACTGAACAGAGCAAACACCCTCGGGTCGCGAGGGTTGCCCTGAGGATAATCCACAACCTCCCCCGGAATGAGTGATCCAGTTCGTTATACCGATGCAGCAGGCAGCATCCCGGCAAACGAGCCTTGCACTTCAGCCACCGACGGGACGCCTGTCAATTACCCTAAGCCCGCAGTCGCGGATGATGGCTTGCGACTGAGGCCCTCAGCCTGACAGCTCTTCTTCCAATAATTTCACCAGTGCGAACAAGGTGTGGTTCACCGGCGTGGGCACACCGAGTTCGGCGCCGTGGCGGGCGATGAAGCCATTTAGGGCGTCGATCTCGGTGCGCTTGCCGCGTTGGATATCCTGCGCGGTCGAGGAAGTAGCCTGGCCCATGTCCTGCGCCAGCTTCAACCCCGCCGCCACCAGGTCGCCTGGAGGCAACTGGACCCCAGCGGCGCGCGCCACCGCAATCGCTTCGTTGGCGGTGGCGGCCATGACCTGCCGGGAGTGTTCATTCTGCGCGGCACGACCGTAGCTCGATCGCCCAAGCGCGGTGACAGCGTTGCCCGCGCAGTTGATGATCAGCTTGGTCCAGAGATCACCCTCGATGTTCTGGGAGACGCGGCAGGGCACACCGGCGCGCGCAAAGCACTCCGTGACGCGCTCAAGGTCTTCCCGGCGCTGCTCCCCGGAGTCAAGCGACCCGATCACCAAATCGCCGCGGCCGGCGTGCTTGACGCGTCCGGGGACCGGCATGGACGCTGCCACGTAGACAACTGCAGGCAAGGCCGCAATGCCAGACGCAGCCTTGATGCGCGCAACGTTATCCACGCCGTTTTGTAGGCTGACGACAATCGCGCCAGAGGCCAAATGCGGGGCCAGCGCCCGAGCGGCTGACTCGGTATCCCGCGTCTTCACGCAAAAAAGCACCAGTTCGGCGTTGCGCGCCGCATCCAGCTGCGTGGAAGCCGCCACGGAGACGCGCTCCTGAAAATGGATGCTATCGATGAATAGTCCGTCCCGGGCGACGGCCTCGACGTGCGCACGACGCCCGATCAAGGTCACTGCCATGCCGGCTCGGGCCAACATTCCGCCAAAGTAAGATCCCACCGCCCCCGCGCCCATCACCGCGATCCTGTTCAGCCCCATCGGCTACCTCACAACGTGGATTTGCAACCCAGACATTGAGTTCACAGAGCGAAGACCGGAGAGAGGACCAATTATCCCAACCGCTGTATAGTTCTTGTCTGCCTTTGCTGCCTTTGCTTCATCAACCTCGTCGAAACCCTCCACTTCTGATCGCCGCCGTCGTACAGCCGACGGCACTCCTACAGCGCGAGCACGGCCAGCAGTTGGTCGATGTCACGCTCGGTGTTGTACAAGTGCGGCGCGACGCGCAAGGCTCCCTCGCGCAAGCTGACGATGACGTTGGCCTGGCGCAGCTTCTGGTAAAGAGCGGCCGTCTTCTCCGCCGAGCGCGCGGCGACGCAGGCATAAGGACCGCGCGCCACTGGGTCGCCGGGGCTCGCCAGCACGCAGCGGTCGAGTGGCAGCCGGGCAATCATCTCGCCGATCAGCCGGCCGTTATGCTCCCAAATGGTTTCCACTCCCACCCGCAACAGAAATTCCAGCGAAGCGTCCATTGCCGACACGTTGAGAAAGCTGGCCGTCTCGGGTGAATCCCAACGCCGCGCGCCACGCGCCAGCTTCCACTGGCGGAACGAAAGAGTATGAAACTCGGCGGCGCCCTCGAGTGCCGTCCAGTAGAACGGGCCGACGCGCATCTGCTCGATCAAATCGCCGCGCGCCCAGAAAAATCCGGTGCCGTAAGGGCTGAGCAACCATTTGTAGCCGGCCGAGACCAGGAAGTCAGCGCCGAGTGAGCGGACATCGAGCGGCATCGCCCCGGCACACTGGCTGACATCGAGCAGCAGGTACGCGCCCACGGCATGACAGGCTTCGGCCACGCGCGCGGCATCGAGCAGCACGCCGTCGTCAAACCGCACCAGGCTGGTCGAGACAAGGCGCGTGCGTGGACCGATCGCAGCGAGAAAATCCTCGGCGGTAAGAAACCTGTCAGCCGGAGTAATAACCTTCACGCGCAGCCGGCTCGCGGCTTCCAGCGGCATCCAAGTGCTCAGGTGGGCGGGGAATTCGCCGCGCGCCATCAAGACCTCATCCTCGGGCTTCCAGTCGAGGCCCGCCGCCACGGCCGCCAGGCCGCCGCTCGCGCCGGTGGTGAGCGCGATTTCTTCCGGCTGCCCGCCGATCAACCTCGCCACCGACGCGCGAATGCGGTTCGGCAGCTCGAAATAGATAGAGTCGGACAACTGGTGGGGATATTTCTTCCACTCCAGCGCCGCCTGCACTGCGCGCACTGAGATGCGCGGCAGCGGGGACTGCCCCGCGGCGTTCAGGTAAGCGACGCCTTCGAATTCAAACCATTCTGTACGCCAATCCATCTTTCACCCTCGAGCCGCATTCAGCGATCAGTGTTTCGGCCTCAGCGGCTAGCCTAGTTGCCGGCAGCCGGCCGGTTGGAATTGGCGCGCGACATGACAGGCGCCGAGAGCTGCTGGCTGACCCCCCAACGGCGGACGGCCGAAAGCTGAGCGCTGATAGCTTCCCTCAAAAATGATGGCGCAACTCGCGAAAGGTCGAGACGATCACCAGCTTGCCGGTGCCGCTCAGCAGCTCGCTGTGCTCAAGCTCCCAGGTGGCATGGTGCGGGATGAAGACGGCATTCAGGCCCGCCTGGAGCGCCGGATTGATGTCACTGCG
>Ga0066661_10000596_pt1 | contig 12840 bp, 8 predicted proteins | sample GraSoiAngelo_110_FD_66454 | JGI IMG/M metagenome (GOLD analysis project Ga0066661, IMG submission 66454) | Grasslands soil microbial communities from the Angelo Coastal Reserve, California, USA - 14_0903_12_30cm | ecosystem: Environmental > Terrestrial > Soil > Grasslands | place: USA... | reverse complement strand
CGATTGAACGCGTCGATCGTTTGCTGCGCCGTGCTTCCCACCACGTATCCGAGGTGAAACCGGGCTTCGCCCAGCGCATACCAAACTTCCGGATCGTCGGGATAGCGGCGGCTCGCCTCTTCCAGCGTTGCGAACTTGCGCAGCCGATGTGCCCAGTACCTGACGTCGAGGGAATCGTCGGATGCGGCCTCGAGCGAGTCGGCAGTTATCAAGAAGCTGTCCCGCGGCGCCAGCCCGTGATTGAAGCGGCCGGCCCTGAGCGCCAGCGGGCCTCCGCCCTCTCCCCTCCAGCCCTGCGCCAACCCGATGCGGCGGAGCGCGAGGGCGAAGCTCGAGTCACGCTGCACCGCGACCTTGTAGGCCGTGATCGCCGAGTCGAGTGAGAAGCGACGCAGCAGCTGCTCTCCCCGCAGGAACTCTTTCAGCGCGGGCAAAGACTTGGTGCCGAGCGAGGCCGACCCCACGCGCACCGCGGGTCCGAGTCGACCGAGGTCGCGCAGCACGTCTCTCGTCAGCGAGTCCGCCAACCGGTCGATCCGATCGCCCACGTCGGTACGCTCCGGCTCCGCCAGGGCCCTGCCCGTCGCCACGTCGATGACGGTCGGCCGCAGCCGCACGGAATCCGACCCCTCCCCTACCATCTGTCCGAACACCACCCAACGGGCGCCGCTCCTCCGGCCCAGCTCGGTCGCGGACCCTGGATCCGCCGGACCTTTCCAGCCGCGCAGCACGACGGTGGGAGACACCGTCCGCATGGGCCCCGCGCCGTCAAGGTTCCGCGACAAGTAATCGACGAGCCCCTCGTGCCAGAGCGCGAACTTCGGGTCGAGGATGTCGAACGGAGCCACCGCCACGAGATCGGGATCCAGTGCGAGGGTTCGCCTCGTGTGCTGGATGAACAGCGCGGCCGCCATGAGCGCGCCGACACTGCCGAAAGCGACGCCGACGGCGTGCCGCTTGGCCCATCGTCCCGCCTGGAGCGCGACCGATTCTGCGCGGACTCGGTGATAACGCACCGCCGCACGGCTCGCGGCGTCGCTGGCACCGCGCTGCTTGAGCGCCCGGACGGCGGCCCGGTGCAGGGCGCGACGCCGGGCGACGAGAAGCAGGTTGTAGGTGGCGTGACGCGCGAGCTCGTGTGAGAACTCGTAACGCCCGGGCGCCTGGAGCGTGATGCGCAAGAAGCGCCGTGCGACGACTTCATCCAACGCCGGGTCCAAGTCGGCGGGAGCGAGCGCGGCGACCTCCTGCAAGACGCTCGGCTCCGCCGGGGCTCCCAGCACCGCCGCGGCGTCGACGATACGGCGGGCGGGGGCGCTCAACTGGGCGAGCCGGCGGCTCAACGCCTCTTGCACGCTGGCGGGCATTGGCAGCGGCCGTCCCTCGAGCGTCGGAGCAAGCCGCCACGCACCGCTCGGGTCGAGTGTGAGGCGCCCTTCGTCCAGCAGTGCGGCGGTCAGCTCGATCACATAGAGGGGATTGCCCCCGCTCTCGGCGTGGAGTCGCATTGCCAGGTCGTGCCGTTCTGACGGGAGCAGCTCCAGCATCGAAGCCAGCAGCCGTTCGATCTCGGGAGCCTGCAGCGCATGCAGACGGACCCGCTCCACCCCGTGCGCACCGTGCAGCTGCGCCAGCGAGGCCACGGCCGCGGACCGGTCGCTGCGGGCGGTCACCAAGACGAGCACGCGCGCCTGCCGCAGGCGCGTAGCGAGCCCGGCAAGCCACCCCAGCGTGGCGGCGTCCACCCACGGCGCATCGTCGATGAACAGGACGACGGGCACTTCCCCGGCCACCGCGGTCAGCGCCTGCTCGATGGCTTCGTCCACACGCCAAGTCGCCGCATCCGCTCGCCCGGGGAACCGCTCCCGGATCGCGGGGACGAGCTGGCCGAGGGCTGCGAGCGCTCCGGGGGGAGCGGTCGCGAGCCCGGGAGCCTCGGTCAGACCTCCGAGGAGCTCTCGGGCCGTCGACCACGAGACTCCCTGATCCGCTTCCCGCGCCCGCGCTCGCAACACCCACGCACGGCCCGCGGGCTCCGTTGCCACCCGCAGGAACTCCTCGCACAGACGCGTCTTGCCGATTCCCTCGTCGCCCTCCACAACGACCGTTCTGGCCTCCGCGGACTGGACTGCACGCCAAGCCGTTGTCAGCTGATTGAAGGATCCGGTCCGACCCACGAGATCCGGCGTGAACAACGCGGTCGAGCCCGGACTGGGCCGGGCGCGTCGGTAGGCGCGGGTACGCTCGCGGATCTCACGCTCGAGCTGAAGGAAAGCCGGCGATGGCTGTTCCGCGCCATCGCGCTTCAGCTTCGCGATGAACCCGGCGTGGCGCGCGGCCGCCTCGTCGTGCCGGCCCGCCAGGCCCAACGTTTCCACGAGGCGATGATGAGCGCGCTCGTCCAAGGGGGCAGCCTCGATCCACCGCTCGGCGAAGCGCACCGCGTCCGGCCAATCGCCTGCGCGTTGCGCTTGGACCACCAACCGATCGCAGGCGGAGACCAAGCGCCTGCGGAGCCGCTCCCGCTCTCCTTCCACCCAGTCGCGGAAGTTCTCTCCGCCAATGTCGTCCGCGCTGAAGAGAAACTCGCCGTGCCAGCGCGCCACGGCTTCGCGTTCGCGGCCCGCGGCCAGATCGGCCTCGAACGCCGCGACGTCCAGCTCCACCGCGCCGGCAGCCAGGCTCACACTGTCCGCGCGTACGTCCAGGGAACCGGCCAGGGCCCGCTTGAGTCGCAGCAGCACCTGACGGAGCGAGTGCCGCGCCGTCGCTTCCGGCCGCTCACCCCACAGCAGGGCGGCCAGCTCGGCGCGAGCCAGCGAGCCCGAGCCGCGTCGGGCGATGTAGGCGAGGAGCGCGAGATCTCTGTGCCGCCCCGGGAGCAGCTCGCCAGCAGCGCCGCTCAGGCGCAGCTCGCCCAGCGTGCGCAGGACGAACACGGCTACGCCGGGCGGCAGCGCGGCTCGCGGGAGGTGACGGCGAGGTGACGCGTCTGATGACGGCCGGATGCGCCGCGGCGGGTAGCGTGCGGGTCAGATGGCTGAAGCCCCCGACCAAGGAGCGACATGTCCGAGCAGCCTCCGCTGACCGACGATCGCACAGTGACCGACGTTTCGTACTTCATGATCCGTGTGGAGCGCTCGGTTGGCAAGCACCGCCTGATCCTTGGCGGAACGATCGAACGCCTGGGCACGGGCGAAAGGGAACGGTTTGAGGACGGGAACGACCTGCTGCGCCTCGTCGCCACGTGGCGGGCGGAAGCGAATCGTCCCGCAACCCTGACGGAGCATCAAGATGACCAAGCGTGAGCGCGCCTTGAGAATCGCCGCCATGTCGGCGCTGGTGTTCGGACTTTCCTGTCGTGATCGAGCACCCAGTATCACGTCGCCCCGCAGTCCGACTCGCGGGCCGACATTCGAATTCGTCGATGGGGCGCACGGCGGCAACGTGCACTTCTATTTCCTGCCCCCGCTCGTGAGCAGTCCCACCGTCACCGGGACGTTCGATCCGAACCAGGCGCCGGTGGTCGTGGTGTGTCAGCTTGCGAGCACGCATTGCAGCCCCATCGTGGCGCAGTTCTCCATGACGACCGGCACCGGCGCCCAGGTCGTGCGGGTCGCTCCGACCGATCAGCTGTACATCGTGAACTGGGAAACCGACCAGTGCACGACGGGCCCCTGTACCCTGACTCCCGGCGCCGTCTACCGCATTCGTGTGCTGGTCGCGGGCACGGAGCTCGGGCATGCGGACGTGCAGGTCGTCGCCAGCCAGCAGGAAGCACGCAACGTGAACACCGGGGAGCTCTTCCCGCTGGTGGACGGCCGGACGGTCCCGGTCAAGTTCCGCATCGAGGTGGGAGCGGTGTTCGTGGTCACCCCGACCACCCAGACGCAGATCGTGCAGACGCAGCCCAATGCCCTCGGCAGCAGCGCGCTCCTCACGGTGCCGCCGAACGCGGTCACACAATCCATCGGGCTCACGGTCCAACCCGCTGCGCTGCCGCCCGCTACCGACGTGAGCGCGCTCGTGGGCGGGACGGCGTACGAGCTCGGGCCGTCGGGAACGACCTTCGCCGCACCGATCACGGTCGCGGTTCAATACGCCCCGGCCGGCATCCCCGCGAGGATGGCGGAGCGCCGGTTGCGGTTGTTCACGCTGGTCGGCGGTGCGTGGCACCTCGTGCCTGGAAGCGTGCTCGACCCCGTCACCCATACCGTCAGCGGCACCACGAGCCACTTCAGTACCTACGGCGTGCTCGCGTCTGCGTCGGTGAGCGCGGGCTCGTTTGCCAGCTGTGGCACTGGGACGAGCGCGAGGACGGTGTGCTGGGGGGACAATCTCAGGGGTGAGCTGGGCGCCAATTCGACGACGGGGCCCGACCAGTGCAGCTCCTTCCCCTGCAGTCTGACGCCGACGCTCGTCGCGAACGCGGACACCTTTGTGGTGCTGAGCGTCGGTGGCGGTCATGCCTGCGGCGTCACCCCACCCCCGGTGAGCGCGGCGCAGTGTTGGGGGGCCAGCTACTTCGGCCAGCTCGGCAATGGTCCCTCGGGTGGGGCGCAGTTGTGTGGGGTCGCCGGAGTGACGGACCTCCTGCCGTGCAGCACGACAGCGGTGACCGTCTCCGGCGGACTCAGCTTCGCGTCCGTGAGCACGGGAGCCAATCACACGTGCGGCGTTACGGCTGCGGGCGCGGCGTACTGCTGGGGGTTCAACGAGGGCGGCCAGTTGGGTGACAACACGACCACCGGGCCGGAGACCTGTAGCGCGTTCGGCGAGACGTTCGCGTGCAGCACCGTGCCCGTCGCGGTCGGCGGGGGGCTCACCTTTGCCATGGTCAGCGCCGGGGGCGCCCACACGTGCGGCGTCACGACTACGGGCGCGGCGTACTGCTGGGGAAGCAATGCAGCCGGTCAGCTCGGCGACAATGCGCCGGGCGGGCCGCAGCAGTGTGGGCCAGCCGCGGGAACGTTCCCGTGCAGCATGACGCCCGTGCCGGTAGCCGGTGGATTGAGCTTCGCGAGCGTGACCGCCGGCGCGTCCTACACCTGCGGCCTGACCACCGCGAATGTCGCCTATTGCTGGGGCGAGAACTTCGGGGGTCAGTTGGGCGACGGGACGATGACGTTCGCAGCGAGCCCGGTCGCTGTCCTTGGTGGACTCAGTTTCACGGCGTTGAGCGCCAGCGCCAGCGATAGCGGCCACACGTGCGGCGTCACCACGTCGGGGGCGGCGTACTGCTGGGGCTTCGGCCAGTCCGGCGAGCTGGGCGCTGGTCCGACGATTACGCAAAGCCTCACGCCCGTGCAGGTATCCGGTGGGCTCTCCTTCGTTGCCGTGAGCGCGGGAGGGTTCCACACGTGCGGCATCACCAGCGCACCCACGCTCGACACCGCGTACTGCTGGGGCGCGAATTTCCAGGGCCAGCTCGGCAACGGCACCACGACCAGCAGCTCGACGCCCGTTCAAGTCGGCACGCTGCCATGACCGCGCCGCTGCGCGCGCACGAGATACGGGTGAACGGCGTACGCTCACCGGTGCTGGAGGGCGGCCCCTCGGAATCGCCCGAAGCCGTGGTCTTCGTGCACGGGAATCCCGGCTCGACACGGGACTGGCAACCCCTCACGGCCGCGGTCGCGCGCTTCGGACGGGCTGTTGCGCTGGACATGCCGGGCTTCGGTCGTGCGGACAAGCCGCGGGAGTTCGACTACACGGTGCCAGGATACGCCCGGCATCTCGCTGGCGCCCTGGCGGAGCTGGGGATCCGTCGCGCCCACCTCGTGCTCCACGATTTCGGGGGACCCTGGGGGCTCTCCTGGGCGGCGCAGCATCCCGCGGAGTTCGCGAGCGTCACGCTCATCGATACGGGCGTGCTGTTCGGTTATCGCTGGCACGTGCTCGCCAGGATCTGGCGCACGCCGCTGCTCGGAGAGCTGTTTCAAGCCACCGCCACACGCGCGACGTTCCGTCTGCTGCTCCGACGCGGCAATCCGCGCGGGCTGCCGCGCGACTACGTCGACGGGATGTTCGACGACTACGACGCCGGGACCCGTCGTGCAGTACTCCGGTTGTACCGCGCGACCAGCGATCCGGCGGGTGCGGCGGAGCAGCTGGCGGCGGCTCTGCGCCCGCTCGCCCGCCCGGCGCTGGTCGTGTGGGGCAAGCACGATCCATACATCTCCGTGACGCACGCCCGGCGGCAACGGGAGGTCTTCCCGGATGCACAGATCGTGGTCCTGGAGCGCAGCGGCCACTGGCCATTCGTGGACGACCCCAGCGCCGTCGCGCAGGTCGTGCTGCCATTCCTGCAACAGCAGCTGTGCAACCGAGCGAGGACATCCGCATGACACGGCCCGAATATGACGTCGCGATCGTAGGTGCGAGTATCGCTGGCTGCACCGCGGCGACGCTGTTTGCTCGAGGCGGGCTGAGAGTAGCGCTGCTCGAGAGCCGCGCCGATCCCAACGCGTACAAGCGGGTCTGCACGCACTTCATACAAGCGAGTGCCACCCCGACCATCGAGCGCCTCGGCGTGGCGCAGGCGATCGAGGCAGCCGGCGGTATCCGGAATGGGATCGACATTTGGACCCGTTGGGGTTGGATCCGGCGAGAGGGGAACGGAGGTGGCAGGTACCCCGGCTACGGCTACAACATCCGCCGGGAGACGCTGGACCCCATGCTGCGGCGGCTCGCGGCGAGCACGCCCGGAGTCGATCTCCTCCCGGGACATGTGGCCGAACGCCTGTTCGTCGACGGCGGTCGCATCGTCGGCGTCGGCGCTCGGCGGGGAGATGAAACGACGCGGGACGTGAACGCGCGCCTGGTGGTGGCCGCGGATGGGCGCCAGTCCCGCATCGCCGAGCTGGCGTTAGTCCCACCCAGGGTCAAGGCGCACAACCGGTTCGGCTACTTCGCGTATTACCGGGGGATGTTGCTCCGTTCGGGCACGAAGTCGCAGATGTGGTTTCTCGAGCCGGACATCGCGTACACGTTCCCGAACGACGGGGGGCTGACGCTCCTGGCGTGCATGCCGACCAAGGACAAGCTCGCCGGCTTCAAGGCGAACGTTGAGACGGCCTTCGAGCTGATGTTCCGGCGTCTCCCCGACGGCCCGTCCCTCGCGCACGCGGAGCGGGCGTCCGGATTCCTCGGCATGGTCGAGATGCCGAACCTGTCCCGCAGGCCGACACTCCCGGGTCTTGCGTTCATTGGAGACGCGGCCTTGGCGACGGACCCGCTGTGGGGCGTCGGGTGTGGCTGGGCCTTCCAGTCGGCCGAATGGCTGGTGGACTGCGTGGGGGACGCGCTCGCGACGGATCAACTGCTCGACCGCGGGCTCGCGCGCTATGCGCGGCGTCATCACGCCGCGCTCGCCGCCCACGACTTCCTCATCTGCGACTACGCGACGGGGCGTCCCTACAACGCGCTCGAGCGGCTCCTGTACTCGGCGGCGGCGCGAGACCCGGCCGCCGCGCGGCACTTCCAGGAGTTCGGGGCCCGCAATATCTCCGTGGGCCAGTTCTTGTCGCCACGGGCACTGGCGCGCGCACTGTGGGTGAACGCCGGGCACTGGTGGCGGAGCCGGCGCCTGAAGCCAACCGGTCGTGCCGCCCAGCGAGCGTGAGGTCTGACGCGGGCCCAGGGTGCGGCCTGGGACACCGCGTCACGCAGCGCCGCGACGTAGTTCGACACCTCCTGAACATCTACGCGCCGCTCGCTGTCGGAGTGCATGGCTTCATACTCCAAGACGGTGCGCTTCCTTGAGCTGGCGGCTCCTGCAGGCGCGTCGCATCTTGATCACGGTCTCACCTCACGACGATGCCCGACACCGCCCGTCTCATCGCGGCTCTCGCGGGCCGCTACGCGATCGCGCGCGAGCTCGGCGCGGGCGGGATGGCCAGAGTCTATCTCGCCCGGGACCTGAAGCACGATCGCGACATCGCGCTCAAGGTGCTGCGCCCCGAGCTCGCCGCCGCGCTGGGCGCCGAGCGGTTTCTCGAAGAGATCCGTATCAGTGCCAAGCTCGACCATCCGCACATCCTCACTTTGATCGACTCCGGGGCGACAGACGGATTCGTCTACTACGTGCTGCCGTTCGTGCGTGGCGAGTCGCTGCGCGACAAGCTGAACCGCGACAAGCAGCTCGGCCTTGAAGAAGCGCTGGCCATCACGCAGCAGGTCGCGAGCGCCCTCGACTACGCGCACCGGCAGGGCGTGGTGCACCGCGACATCAAGCCGGAGAACATCCTCATCCAGGAAGGCGAGGCGGTGGTGGCGGACTTCGGGATCGCGCTGGCGGTGCGAGAGGCGGGGGGCCCGCGGCTCACCGAGAGCGGGCTTTCACTCGGCACGCCGCAGTACATGAGCCCGGAGCAGGCGACGGGGGGACGGGAGCTCGATGCCCGCTCCGATGTATACTCGCTTGCGGCGGTGGTCTACGAGATGCTCGCCGGGGAGCCGCCTCACACCGGGCCGACGGTGCAGGCGGTGATCGCGAAGCTCTTGACCGTACAACCGACGCGGATTCGGACGGTGCGGGACACTGTCCCCGAGAGCATCGACACCGCAGTGGCGAAGGCGCTGGCGAAGATACCGGCCGATCGGTTCGCAGGTGCGGCGGAGTTCGCGGCCGCGCTGACGGCGCGCGAGGCCGGTCGGTCCCCGACCTGCGGCGGCGGCGCGTGGCGGTCTCAGCCAGCATCGCAGGTGCAGTCGCCCTCGCGGCCATCGCTGCGGTGTGGTATTCCTGGAGGCACCCGGCAACGGCGGCTGCGCCAGGGACCGATGTCGCGTCTGTGCCGGTCGTCCCTTCGGTGGCGGTCATGTACCTCCACGACCTCTCCCGCGACACCGCCGATGCAGCCATCGCTGATGGCTTGACAGAAGAGCTCATCGCGCGGCTGTCACACGTGTCCGGTCTCCGCGTGGCAAGCCGATACGCATCCCTGAGCTACCGAGGTCGCCGCGCGGCAAACCCCCGGCAGGTCGGCCGGGATCTCGGCGTCCGGTACGTGCTGGACGGTACGCTGCGGCGCTCCGGCCAGGGGGTCCGCGTCGTGCTCGCGATCACGGACGCCACGGACGGATTCAACGTGTGGGGCCAGACGTACGAACAGCCGCTGGAGGAGATCTTCTCCGTCGAGGACTCGGTGGCGATCCAGGTCGCCGAAGCGGTGCTCGGTCGCCTCAGCAGGGGCGATCGTGCCCGCCTGGCGCCGGCGGCGGTGTCGGCCAGCGCGGATGCCTATCAGGCGTACCTCAAGGGGCGAGTGGCGATTCGCGTCCGCACGGCCGCGGCCGCCACGACTGCCGTCGCCCGCTACCGCGAGGCGATCGCGCTGGATCCACGCTTCGCACGAGCCTGGGCCGGGCTCGCCCATGCGCTATCCCTGGCGCGGGATTGGGGGTGGGCAATCTCGGGTATCGCTCCCGACAGCCTTCAGGCGCTCGCCGCACTCGCCGCCAAGCAAGCGCTCACGCTTGACTCATCCAGTGCTGACTCGTGGCTCGCGGCCGCCATGGCGCTGCGCCCAGTCGACATTGGCCGGGCGCTCGTCCTCCATCGGCGGGCCGTCACCCTCGATTCCGGGAGCGTGGAAGCCCTCCATCAGCTAGCCTGGGGGTATCTCGCCAACGGCGAGCTCGACAGCGGCATCGCTTTCGAGCGGCGGGCAATCGCCCGTGATCCGTACTACGCCTTTGCGTACTCCGGGCTCGGTCAGATGCTCAACATGTCGGGGCGGCCCGCCGAAGGACTGGCGGTCCTGGCGCAGGGAATCGCGGTGGATTCGACGAATGCTCCGCTGTACTGGCAGCGGGCCGACGCGCTACTCCACGTTGGCCGGGTGGCCGAGGCGCAGGCCGCGGTGGATCGCGCAGCAGCTCTCGGTTTCGATGCTCTTGGGGTGCGGCTATTGCGTTCGATCGTGAGGCTCCGCGGAGGAGACACGGCAGCGGTGCGCGCCGAGCTCCCCGACGTCGAGCGCACCGTTGAGGCCGACCTACCGAGGTCGCGCGGTGGGCTGGCATATACGAGGTGCGGCCTGCTCTCCGCGCTGTACGCGCAGCAGGGTGACGTGGACGGCGCCGTGCGCTGGGCGCAGAACGTCGCTGATTGGCCGCGGCGCTTCTACGCCGTGGTGTATAGCCGACACTGGTTTTGGGACCCGGTCCGCAACGATCCACGCTTCCAGGCCTTCCTGGCATCGCTGCGCACGTGAGAGCGGGTGACGAGTAGGATCGTCCGCGCAGCATGACGCAAAAGCGGCGGGCGACCACCGAGGTCACCCCACGCTTCTCAGTTGCCCCTCCTGGGCTCGAACCAGGACTCTCCTGATCCCGTACCACTTCGGCTTGCGCCGCCGCTTGCAGCGTTCGTGGTCTGGACTTAAACGCTCTCCCGACTGCGGCGGGCGGCGGCCACAGCCAGCAAGTCCCCCATCCGTTCGTTGCGGGCCGCGTGACGCGCCCATCCTTCCGCGTTGGATTGATAGCGATGGTCCTTCATCGTCAGGTCGGCCCCGTGATCGATGAGAAATCTCACCGCGTCCTCGTTCCCCTGAATCGCGGCTTCATGAAGGATGCTCGCCGGCTCGTGCGTGGCCCAGTTGGTGTTGACGTCGGCGCCGCGCTCCAGGAGGAACGACGCGATCTCGAAGTATCGATTCAGAACGGCCCAAGCGAGCGCGATGTCCAGAACTTGCTGCGTCGTCACCGGTCCCCAACCCAGGTCGGCACCCTTGAAAAGCAGATCGTTGCCAGGGTAGTGATGCGCCAGCGATCCCAGGACGGGCTGGCCGGTTGCGTCGAACCAGTGTCTGACCGCGGCAAAATTACCGGTGCCCGCCGCGTGCGGCAGGTCGTCGGGCAGCGGCCAGATGCGCGTCAGCGTGGGAACGAGGTGCGCATTTCCGTAAGAAAGCGCATGGACGACGGCCGACGACGGCGGTGCAGGATCGGTCCGGAGTAGCGCCGGATCGTACTCCAGCAGCGCCGTGATGAACGACTCCCTATTCTTCGACCAGCAGGCGCGCTCGATCATCGCAATCTGCACGTGCACGAACGTTGGTTGGAGCACCCACGGTTCGTCCTGCAGCCACCGACGGAATGCGGGCAGATCGTTGCCGTCGAGCGTGCTCGTCAGCTGACGAATCACGAACGCATGCCATGGCGTCGTCTCCGGTCCTTCGGTCGCCCAGCTGGCCGGATGCTGCATGAGGAACTCGACGAATGCCTGCCGGCCCTGCGAGCGATCGATGCGATCACCCAAATCCGGATCGAGCACGACCGAACGCTCGAGGAGCCTCGACGCGATGGCCGCGTGCTTGAACCGGCATGCGTTCATCAGCGCGCGCCCGATCACGATTCGCTCATCAAGTCGTTCTGGGTCGTCGCGCTGGCCCGATTCCTCGAGCCGCGCGCGAACCGCCTCATCGTCGCCAAGCGCGGCGAGGACGGGAAGCGTGCGCGGCAACACCTCCTTTCGCGCGAGCACGTGCAGCATTCCCGCTGCGCCCGTGTGGATCAGGTACTCCCACGTCCGGCGTTCGACCGTCAAGCCTGCGTCGATGAGTATCTCGGCGGCAACCGGCCGGGTGTAGATCCGCTCGCGCTCCGGGTCCGAGCAGTCGAGCGCGTAGGGCGTGGTGCTCGAGAGCAGCGTCTCGCCACGCTCGTCGCGCCATGAGACCAGCGCCGGGTATTCGGCCAACAGCGTTCGCAGCCGCTCGTGGTCCTGGTTGTGAATCGTGACCCTGGCCTGCGAGGCAGCCCACTCGAGCGCGCGGCCCAAGCGTTTCTGCACCTCTGCCGTCAGATCCGGCCAGCGGGCAAATCCGTATTCGCGCGCGACTACAAGCTGCGCATCCCGGTTCGAGAGCGGGAGCGCACACCGCGGCAACTGCGCGTGGACGCGAGCGATGGCTTCACCGTTGCCGGCGGCGGCCTCGCGTGCAAGTCTTTTCGCTTGCTTGCGAAGGGAGTCGAGCGAGGGACGGGCGGGCAGATCTCTGACAGCGGACATAGCGCCTCCTTTCACGAACCGCCTGGACCCGCTGAGCAATCAGGCTGAAAGAAGGTGCAACGCACCGCGCTTCAGACCGTCAACAGGTGGGAATGCTTCCCTTGCCGCGGGTGGGTGGCGCCCTGTCAGGCGCGCTGGAGACAAGTATCGTGGGGACGGGCGCGCGTGTCAAACCGCGCGTTCGCGTGAGGCCACGCCTGGGGCGCGAGCGCTGTCCCTTGATCCGCTGTTGATGTGCAACCCTTTCGGATCGCATCGGCCATTTCGCGTGCGACTGGGCTCAGGCATGGCCGAAATCATCGGTTGTGTGTCATTGCGGCTATGGCCCGCCTCGGCTAAGGTGGGTCCTACGGGCGACGCTCATTGTGTCTGCTGATCGCTGGTCGGGCGAGGCCGGTAAGTCAGGCGGGCGTGAGTTTCTTGCGCGAAGCAAGAGCGCGAACCACTTCGGTGGGCGAACCGCCGATCGCCAGCACAGACCTCAGCAGGAGGTCGACGCTTACGGACGGATCTCCGGACTCCATCTTCGCAACGCGCGACTGACTCGAGCCGACCAACTCGGCCACTCGGCTCTGCGATAGTTTCCGACGGATCCGAAGTGCATGCAGACAGCGAGCCAGGGCCAGTTTCATTTCGACGAACGCAGCCTCCTGCTTGTTGAGGCCCAGAAACTCAGCGGCCGTGCCAACCTTCCATCCCGCATCCTCAAGACGAGCCTTCTTCGCGCTGTTCATGGACCGATCCCCCCATCTCCTAATCCAAGCTGTCGTAGTGCTTCAGTCTTCGCTTGCACGTATCGATAACGCTCTGTGGCGTCT
>Ga0066661_10000595_pt1 | contig 12848 bp, 10 predicted proteins | sample GraSoiAngelo_110_FD_66454 | JGI IMG/M metagenome (GOLD analysis project Ga0066661, IMG submission 66454) | Grasslands soil microbial communities from the Angelo Coastal Reserve, California, USA - 14_0903_12_30cm | ecosystem: Environmental > Terrestrial > Soil > Grasslands | place: USA... | reverse complement strand
CATCGCGCGCTGAAAATCGCGAAGCTTCCAAACTCTGCCGAACGACCCATCTGAACGACGCGATCACTTCTTGCCGTGCCGGATTTCTTTGCGCGCCGAACATCAGTCGTTGGAAGGTCGGTTCGTGAAAACGAGAGGGCCGCTCGAGCGTCCTGTTCGGACGCCCGAGCGGCCCGTTGCGCTATGCGATAGCGCCGGCTACGTCGAGAACGTTACTTCTGCGTCACGGCTCCGCTGGCCACGCCGCCGCCTGCAGACTGCACGCAGACCGTGGTTGGCCGGAACGGAGTCACTTGCCTGAATTGCCACGTGCCGCCGGCGGCACTCGTCGTACCGATGACCGCTCCTGGGCAGCTGGTGCCGACAGCGGCACCATCATGGATGGTGACGCTCGGGGCGAACCCGCCACCGGGGATCTGGGTGTTGGTACCTTCGATGCGCAGCTCACCCGTGCCGACTCTGAGCTCGTTCCGGGTGATCCTGACGGTATCCGTCCCTGCAGCCGGGTTGTTCACGACCTGCGTCACGACTGCCGAGGTGCTGGCGGCGAACGTTGCGTTGCCGTTGTAGGCCGCGGTGAGCGGATGACTGCCGACGGCCAGCGCGGTGGTGCTGAACGAGGCGCTGCCGTTAACGAGTGTGACGGTGGCGAGTGCCGTGGCGCCGTCGCGGAACGTGACGGTGCCGGTCGGGACACCCGCCGCCGAGGTCACCGTCGCGCTGAGCGTGACGGCCTGCCCGGTGGTGGAGGGATTCGGCGTGGAGGTCAGGCTGGTGGATGTGGCGGCGGCCGCCGGAGCATTCACGACCTGGTTCACCACGGCCGACGTGCTGGCGGCGAAGGTTGCATTGCCGCCGTAGGCAGCAGTGAGCGGATGCGTTCCGACGGCCAGCGTGGAGATGGAGATCGAAGCGCTACCGTTGACGAGGGTCGCCGTGCCGATCACGGTCGCGCCGTCGCGGAATGTCACGGTACCGGTCGGCACGCCCACGGCCGGCGCGACTGCGCTGACCGTTGCATTGAGGGTCACCGCCTGCCCAACCGCGGAGGGGTTGGGCGTGGAAGCGAGAGTCGTGCTCGTGCTACCCGGGTTGACGGTGTGGATCACGATCGCCGAGGTGCTGGCGAGGAAATTCCCGCCACCGCTGTAGGCTGCGGTGAGCGAGTGGCTCCCGACGGCGAGCGTGGAGGTGACGAGCGAGGCGCTGCCGTTGACGAGCGTCACCGTGCCGAGCACGGCCGCGCCGTCTCTAAACGTCACGGTGCCGGTGGGCACGCCCGTGCCCGGAGCCACTGGGCTGACGACCGCCGTGAGCGTCACGGCCTGGCCGATCACCGACGGGTTTGGCGGGGCAGTGAGGCTCGTGGTCGTCTGAGAATTCACGACCTGGTTCACGGCCGGCGAGGTGCTCGTCAGGAAGTTCGCGCTACCGCCGTAGACGGCAGTGAGCGAGTGATTGCCGGTGGTGAGGGCGGACGTGACGAGCGAGGCGTTACCGTTGACGAGCGCCACCGTGGCCAGCGGGGTCGCGCCGTCCATGAACGTCACGGAGCCGGTGGGCACGCCCACTGCCGGCGCCACTGCGGTCACCGTCGTGCTGAGCGTCACCGCCTGCCCTGCCGTGGAGGGATTCGGAGTCGAGGTCAGGGTCGTCGTGGTCTGCCCTTTGTTCACGGTCTGCGTCACGACCGCCGAGGTGCTGACCGCAAATTCCAGGCTTCCGCTATAGGACGCCGTGAGCGAATGAGCCCCGGCGCCTAGCGCGGAGGTGACGAGCGACGCGCTACCGTTGACCAGGGCCACGGCGGCGAGCGTCGTCGCACCGTCCTTGAACGTCACGGTGCCCGTGGGTACGAGCGGATCGCCGACCGGTCCACGGACCGTTGCGCTCAGCGTCACCGCCTGCCCGAACACCGACGGGTTCGGCGTCGATGTGAGGGTGGTCGACGTGGCTGGCCGCACATAGATCTTTCCAACCACGTTCACGAATTGATTGGTCTCCACGACGTTGACACCAGGGCCGCCGACGTTGGGCCCTGAGACGCGGAAGAAATTGTTGCCCGCGGGGCTCCCGGTGATGGAGTGGGCGATGAGGCCCTCCCCGATGAACCCGGCTGCCGGGAGGGGCGCCACGGCCGGATCCCACGTGAGGAACGGTCCCGCGTTCGTGGTGGTCAGGACGGCGGCGAAGTTACAGGGAGGCGGGACTGCGCCTGGAGTCGGGATACAACCCTGGTCGGAGGTGGAATTGATCGACCCCGTCGCGTCGGCGACGAGCGACATGGTGCCGAGAGGACCGGTAAAGGTGTAGGTCGCGCCCGGGACGAGACCGCCCGGGAGAACCCTGAGGCGGTGGCGCGCGAACACGCCTATAGCGGCGGCGCCGTCCGCCGGCGTCAGGTTGGGCCCGCCGAAGCCTCCCTGGGTGCTGATCACGAGGCGGGCCCTGTTCCCTGCAGTACCGCCAATTCCACTGATGTCGGCGGTGGTGCGCCAGTAGAAGAACTCATTCGGGAAGTTACCGAGAAACGAGAGGGCCGCGGCGGGATTCGGGAGGACGTTCGGCGCCGGACTTCCCGCGACGATTCCCAGCACGCACGGATCAGCGGGGTTCGTCGTGTCGAGGCACTGGCCGAGCTGCAGGCCGTTCTTGTCCAGATACCACCTGGGATATCCGTTGGCTGGATGCGGCGCGCCGACGGCGGCCAGGCCCTGAGCGTTCTGAGCGAAGGCCGAACCGCCGGCAAATACGACACAGGCCATGACAGCCAGAGTGATCCACAATCTCAAATTCGATCGCTTCATAAGCCTTATCTCCATGTCGTTGAGAATTATTTCGAGTCGAATCAGAATCCGACTAGAAGTTGGAATCCATCAGCAGGGTAGTCGTCTGACCGGCGTCGGTCACCCAGATGGGACCGATCTGACAGACCGGATCCACCCCGGCCGGAAGCGCGCCGTTGGCGGCGCTGAGATCGAGTGTCGCCATTCCGCCGACGATGGTCACCGTGCCCGCCTGCAGGCCGTTGGCGAATACGAGGAGCTCGGTTCCATCGGACACGGCGGCGATCACTCGAACGCTGAAGGTCTGCGTCATGCTCGCCTCATCGGAGCCGACGTAGGCGATTCCGCTCGCAGCCACCGCATCTCCGTCCGCGGTGGAAGAGAGAACGATCCTGTCGCCGCAGTCCGCGGTCGCGGCATACGGAAGCGCAAGCATCACGAGGCTCAGTGCAACCAGGCTCATCACAATTGCTCTCATGGGCATAGATCTCCTGTCTGTTCGTGTGTCGAGAAATTCGCACCGACCTCGAGGGATCGCCCCGTTTCGCCCCGCTCGCGTGCGAGCGTGCTCACAACATCGTCCAGGTCAGAGCACTTTTTGAGCCAGACTCAGAGAATCGAGCGGAAAACACGGACTGGGGAATGGGTCCCGAGCACGGAGGCCGAAAAGCGTGAGGCTTTCAAACCATTCCGAACGGTAGACCTGGGGGAGTAAGCCTTTGATTTTGCAGCGTGTGCGACCGTGGCGTGGAGCTGCGGCTACTGCGGCGACTTCCTTACAGACCTAAACACAGCGGAGCGTCGGAAAACGGGCCCGCCTCGGCGCCCGGGATGCCGGACGCCGAAGCGGGCCTTGCGGCTTTCGATCAGCTACGTCGACGATTCTACTTCAGTTGCAGAGCCCTGCTCGCCACGCCACCGCCGGCCGACTTCACGCACACCGACGTCCCGAGGATCGTGGTCGTACCCCGGAACGCCCAACTGCCACCACTGACCGGAGTCGTCGTGATGAGAGCCCCCGTGCAGGCGCCGCCGACGATGGTCCCATCGTGGATCTCGACGCTCGCGGCGAAGGTGCCATTCGCGAGTCGGCTCGTGGTGCCTTCCACGCGAAGCTGATTACCGGCACGCTCCGCCCGACCGATCGTCACGGTCTCCGCCCCGGCGGCAGGCGGCGGAGCCGGCGCTGCAGCGTTCACGGTCTGTGTCACCGCGGCTGAGGTGCTGGCCAAGAAGGTCGGGCTTCCACCATACGCGGCCGTGAGGGAGTGACTCCCGGCTGCCAGCGTGGAGATGGTCAGAGAGGCGCTACCGTTGACGAGCGCTACCACGCCGAGCGAGGTCGCGCCGTCCCGGAACGTCACGCTGCCAGTGGGCACGCCGGTCGCGGGTGCGACCGGGCTCACGGTCGCCCTCAGGGTCACCGCTTGCCCGACCGCGGAAGGATTGGGAGTAGACGTCAAGCTCGTGGTGGTGCTGGCGAGGTTCACGGTCTGCGTCACGGTCGCAGAGGTGCTGGCCGAGAACTCGAGGTCTCCGCTGTAAGCGACCGTGAGCGAATGGGTGCCAACGGCCAGCGCAGACGTGACGAGCGTCGCGCGCCCGTTGACGAGCGTTGCCGTGCCGATCACGGTCGCGCCGTCCCGGAATGCTACGGTTCCGCCGGGAACCAACGCATCTGCCACCGCCGGGGTCACCGTCGCGGTGAGCGTGACCGCTTGCCCAACGATGGATGGATTCGGAGTGGACGTCAGGCTCGTCGTCGTCGCGGGCCGGACGTAGAGCTTCCCAATGACATTGAGGAACTGATTGGTCTCGAGGAGATTCACGCCGGGGCCGCCGACGTCCGCTCCTTCGATACGGAAGAAATTGGAGGCGACGGGGCTCCCGATAACAGCGTGGGCGACCGCCGGGTTACCGATGAAGCCGGCCGGTGGGGCCGGGGCCACGGCCGGGTCCCACGTCAGGAATGGCCCGACGTTGGTGGTGGCAAGGACCGCGGCGAAGTTACAGGGCGGCGGCACCGCGCCTGGAGTCGGGATACAGCCCTGGTCAACGGTGAAATTCACCGTCCCGGCGGCGTCCGCGGCGAGCGTCCTCACGCCGAAGGGACCGGTAAAGGTGTAGGTCGCGCCCGGGGTGAGGCCGGCCGGGACCCTGATGCGCGAGCGCGCGAACACGCCCGCAGCGGCGGCACCGTCAGACGGTGTGAGCGTCGGCCCGCCGAAGCCGCCCTGGGTGCTCAGGACGATGCGTGCCCGGTTCGCTGCGTTACCCCCGATCCCCGCGATGTCGGCCGTGCTGCGCCAATAGAAGAATTCGCCGGGGAAGTTGCCGGGAAACGAGACCGGTGCGGCGGGATTCGGAAGCCCGCCCGCGGCGATCAACGCGCACCCGTCAGGCGGGTTCGCCGTGTCCAAGCACTGGCCGAGCTGCAAACCGCTGCGGTCCGTGTACCACCGCGGGAACGGGTTGGCCGGGCTGATGGCGCCCACCGCGGCCAGGCCCTGGCCGTTCTGGGCGAACGCAACACCGCTCGCGAGTCCGATGCAAGCAATCACTGCGAGAGAAATCCACCACTTCAAGGCAACAGCTTTCATTCGTCGTATCTCCATGTCGTAAAAGTTCTGTGTGTCGAAACGTTAAAGTCCGCTAGAAGGAGCCCACGAGGAGCGGTGTCCCGGCCTCGTCCGTGACCGACACGTGACCAATCGAGCACACGGAATCCACCCCGGGCGGAAATCGCACACCGTTGGCATTGCTGAGGTCGAGCGTGGCAATTCCGGGAGCGATGGTGATCGTCCCCACCGGCGCTCCGTTGGCGAATACGAAGAGTTGGGTACCATCCGGCACAGCGACATCCACAGCAACCGTGAAGGTCTGCTTTGCCCCTTCTTCGTCCGACCGGAGATACGCGAGCCCTCTCGCATCTACCGATTCGCCGTCCGAAGTCGGGAATAGATCGATCTTGTCGGCGCAGCCCGCGGCCGCAGGAATGGGTCGAAGCGCCAGCACCAACAGACACACTGCTGCCAACAGGCCTTTCACAATCGCTGCTCTCCTCGGCATCGGTGTCCTTTCTGTTTGTTGTCTCGAGAAACGGCCCATGTCGTCCGATGCCCTGGTTCCGCCCGGCGCGCGTGCGGACGTGCCCAGGGTCCGTCTGCCCTAGCGCAATCGCTGGGCCAAAATTCGTCGCGCGTGATCGCGTGGTGGCGTGTCGAACAAGTGCTCGGAAAGATGAACGCTATCTGACGCCGTTGAACGGAAGAGATAGGACTGACGAGATCGAGCCGCGGGGATTTCCCCACCGGCATTTGCCCACGAGGGGCGTAACCCCTAAAAAGATTTAGATGAGATCTAGATCAGAGGGCTGGTGTGCTCCTGATCGAGCCCACGATCATCGAGACGCGGACAGCGCGGGTGCGAATGTTGAAAAGACAGGGCCGCTCGGGCATCCGGATGAGGAGGCCCAAGCGGCCCGTTGACTCTGCAATGCGCTACGTTATTTGATAACGACTGCCCTGCTAGCCACGCCACCACCGGCGGACTTCACGCAGACCGTGGTAGGCGCCAGGTTGGTGTTACCCCGGAACGCCCAACGCCCGTCAGCCGCACTGACGGCTGTCGTTGCGATGAGAGCACCTGGACACGTGGTGCCGACCGCGCCACCGTTGTGAATCTCGACACTCGCCGCGAAATTACCAGCCGAAGTCCGGCTGTTGGTGCCTTCAACGCGGAGCTGCGTCCCCGCACGTTCGGCCCGGCCAATGCTGACCGTATCGGCACCCGCCGCCGGCGGCGGAGCCGGCGCAGGCGCCGCGTTCACGACCTGGGTCACGGCCGCCGAGGTGCTGGCGGCGAAATCCAGGCTTCCACTATAGACGGCCGTCAATGAGTGACTCCCGGTTGCGAGTGCAGAGGTAACGAACGAGGCGCTTCCATTGACCAGCGTCGCCGTGGCCAGCGTGGCGGCGCCGTCTCTGAACGTCACGGTTCCATCAGGTACGCCGGTGGCCGGCGCCACCGGGCTCACCGTGGCCCTCAGCGTTACCGCCTGCCCGACCGTCGAGGGGTTGGGCGTCGAGGTCAAGCTGGTGGTCGTCGCCGGCCGGACGAAGATCCTGCCGGTGATGTTGAAGAGATTGGTCTCGAGAACGTTGACGCCTGGGCCACCGACATTGGGGCCACTGAGACGGAAGAAGTTGGTGCCGAAGGGGCTGCCGGTGATGCCGTGGGCGATCGCGGGCTGGCCGATGAACCCGGCCGGCGGTGCTGATGTCGCGTCCCATCTCACGAACGGCCCGACGTTGGTGTTGGTGAGGAGGCTCGCGAAGTTACAGGGGGCCGCCAGACATCCCTGGTCGCTCGTGAAATTGATGGTTCCCGTCCCAGCGGCTACGAAGGACTGGGTACCGTACGGGGACGTCATCGTGTAGGTCGAGCCGGCAATGAGGCCGCTGGTGACCCGGAGGCGGAAGCGCGCGAACACGATCTGAGCGCCGGCGCCGTCGGCCGCTGTACCCGTAGCGCCGCCGAAGGCGCCCTCGAGGGCGTAGCCGAGGTCTGCTCTCCCGATGCCCCCGCCGATTCCGTCGATCCGGGCGGTGGCGCGCATGTAGAAGAACTCGTCGGGAAAGTTGGTCGGGAACACGATTGGCGCGGCAGGATTCGGAAACGTTCCGGCCAGCGCGCACGGGTCATCGGCCGGCGTGACGAGGCACTGCCCGAGCTGCAGGCCGTTCCCGTCCATATACCACTTCGGATACCCGTTGGCCGGGTCGGGCGCTCCGACCGCGGTCAGGCCCGACGCCTGCTGGGCGGATGCCAATGATGCGGTCAGCATCACGCATGCGACTACTGTCAGAGAGATCCACCATTTCAAGTTCGGCTTCATTCGTCGCGTCTCCCAGTACTGCGATGGTTTCGGTTAGAAATTGGCGAAAGGAAGGATTTAGAAGCTCCCCTCGAGGAGGGTCGTGCCGCCCGCGTCGGTTACCCATATGGGGCCGAGCGAGCAGACAGGGTCCACCTCGATGGGAAACGGCGCGCCGCCGGCGTTGCTCAGATCGAGCGTCCCGACTCCCAGGGCGATGCTCATCAGGCCGGCCGGCTGACCGTTGGCAAATACGTAGAGCAGGGTTCCATCAGGAACGTCGACACCCACTTCCACTCTGAAGCTTTGTCGCGCCGGGGAGTCGATCGACTGGATCGCAGCGCGTCCGGTGGCGGCGAACTCCTCGCCGTCCGGAGTTGGAGAAAGACTGATTCGATCGCGACAGTCCGCGACGGCCACGTCGGGCGGAAACGCGAACAACACGGAGGTGACCACCGACAATACGATGACTGCGACTGCTCTCATTGGTGCCGCCCTCCCCGTTTCGTCCGCGTCAACCAACTGTCGCGTCTGGATCACACCCCCTTACGGTCCGGCGCGCGTGCGGGCTCGCTCAGGGGTCGGCGCGGGGTGAGCAGAATTCGAGCCACACGGTGTAAACCATCGTGAAGATTCTCTGAATCCCCGCTCGCGGCGGATTCGTCGGCTCAGAGTGGTTGGAGGACGAACATCAACGGACGGAATACCGGGGTGAGGAAATTCGAGATGTTGGACGGCTCGGCGCGCCGTGCCTCCGGCGCCTCCGTCGATACCGCGACTCTATCTACAGTTGGCGGAGCTTCGGGTCGAGGCGGTCGCGAACCCAATCGCCGAGGATATTTAACGAAAGCACCGTGACCAGGATGGCGATGCCGGGCAGGATCGAGACCCACCACGCCTGCTCGATGAGCCCCCGGCCGTCGGCGACCATCACGCCCCACGACGGCGTGGGCGGCGGGATCCCCACGCCCAGGAACGACAACGCCGCTTCGAGCACGATGACGTACCCGACGTGGAGCGTGGCCAGCACGAGGATGGAGGGCACGAGGTTCGGCACGATGTGGCGAAGCATGATCGTGAGGCTCGAGCAGCCGGCGATGCGCGCCAGCGCGACGAACTCCTGCTGCTTGAGGCCGAGCGTCTCGCCGCGGACGAGGCGGGCGTAGCTGGGCCACAGCAGGAACACGACGACGATGATCACGTTGGTGAACGACGGCTCGAAGACGACGGAGAGCAGCACTGCGATCAGGATGCCGGGCAGCGAGAGCGAGATGTCGACTAGTGCCTTGTCCCATAAATTCCACCCCACCCCGGCACGCTGAGGAACCACATTTTATGCGGGGTTTCGCGTCAGCGAGTTGGGGCGGAGGTTGTGGGACACGGCACTAGGCGCATCAGGAGTGTGTCGACCCAGCCACCCAGGAACCCGGCCAGGAGGCCGATGAAGCTCCCGAGAGTTCCCGTCAGCGCGATCCCCACGATCGAGACCGACAGCGAGATGCGCGCCCCATAGACCAGGCGGCTCAGCGTGTCGCGGCCCAGGCGATCGGTTCCGAGTGGATGGCCAGGCCGGGCGCCGTCCATGCCGAGCGGGGGAATGAGACGCTCGCCCAGCGAGCCTTCAACCGGGGAGCGGGGCGCGAGGAGCGGCGCGAACAGCGCGCAGCCGACGAGGGCGAGGACGATGGCGAGCGGAATCGCCGGCGGCCAGCGCCGGTCTCGCCGGCGCGGCGCGGCCTCGACGTGGGGCTCGGCGACGGTGGTGACGGGCACGCTCACGCGGAGTACCTGATCTTTGGATTGAGGTACGCGTAGAGCACGTCGACCATCAGGTTCACTCCGATGTACATCGCCGAGAGGAAGAGCACGACCGTCTGCACGATCGGATAATCGCGGGAGTCGACGGCCTCGATGACCAGGAGGCCGACGCCGGGCCAGCTGAACACCGTCTCGATGATGATGGAGCCGTTCAGCAGCGCCACGAACACCAGCCCGGCGAAGGTGACGACGGGCAGCGCGGCGTTCTTGAACGCGTGCTTCCAGATCACCTGGCGCTCGGGCAAGCCCTTGATGCGGGCGAGCTTGACGTACTCGGTGCCGAGGACGTCGAGCATGGCCGACCGGGTGAGTCGCATGAGCCCGGCCACGGCGAACCAGCCCAGCGTGATCCCGGGCAGGATGATGTGGAGCGGCGTGCCGCGGCCCGACGTCGGCAGCCAGTGCAGGATCACTCCGAAGACCAGCACGAGCAGGAGTCCCAGCCAGAACGGCGGCACCGCCTGGCCGAGCGCGGCGAACGCGCGGGCGGCATAGTCGAGCTTGCGTCCGCGCCGCACGGCTGCGTACACGCCCACGGGCAGAGCGATGGCGATGACGATGACCACGGCCAGCCCGCCCAGCTCGAGCGTGGCGCCATAGCGCTCGAGCACCATATCGAGGGCGGGGCGGCGGAAGCGGACCGACTGGCCGAAATCACCCTGCAGCGCCCGCGTGATGAACCGCCCGTACTGCACCGCCCACGGTCGATCGAGCCCGAGGTAGGCGCGCATGGCCGCGATGTCGGCCTGTGAGGCCTCCGGTGGCGCCATGATCTGGATCGGGTCGCCGGAGAGGCGCACCAGCGCGAAGACCACGATGGAGACGACCACCATCGAGACGATGGACTGGACGATGCGGCCGACGATGTAGCGCTGCACGGCGACGCTAGCCCGCGGGTGTCACGGATTCGGCGTCACGGATTCGTAGTTGGTCTCCGCCGGGACGTAGGCGAGGGTCGTCCAGGCGCCGACCTTCCGGCTCACCGCCCACGTGATCGACTTCATGCCCAGCATCACGCCGTGATAGCCGTCGTAGAGCTTCTGGCCGAGGTCGTGCGTGAGCCTGGCGCGCTTGTCGGGGTCGAGCTCCCGCATCGCGACGTCGATGTCCTCGTCGTAGGTGCCGTCGAGGAGCAGGTTGAACGCGGCCTTGGAGTGGATCACCCGCTCCCAGCCGGCGACCGGCTCGTCGTACGGCGGCGAGCCGTACACGGAAAAGGTCTTGTTGGATTTCCGCAGTCGCATCTTCGGGCCGAAGCTGCTGGTGGCCTCGGGCACGCGCTTGACCTTGAGGCCGACCTTCTCCCAGTCGAGCGCGACGGCTTCCATCACGTCGGGGCCGTCCTGAGCGACGAGCTGGACGTAGGGGTTCACGCGCACGTCGAAGCCGCCGCCGTGGCCGGCCTCGGCGAGCAGCTTCTTCGCGCGCTCGGGGTCGTAGGGCGGGAGCTTCCAGTCGCTGCTGTAGCCGCGATTGAACGGATAGTAATAGTACGAATAGGGAGTCTCGCTGCCGCGGCCCTTCCACAGGCCCTTCATGATCGCTTTCTTGTCGACGGCCAGGTTGAGCGCGAGCCTGACCTTGCGCGCGTTGTCCAGACTCCTGGCGTTCCCGGGCTCGCCGGCCCACGGGCACGCCGGGCAGTAGTCCTCGCGATCGGGCGTCGTCTGGCCCGTCAGGATCACCCAGTACTGCGCGGCGTTCGGCGTCTCGTGGATGCGCAGCCCGGCTTTCTGCGCCTGCTCGAGATAGTCACCGAAGACCTGGGCGATGTCGATTTCCCCGGCGCGCAGCCCGGCCAGACGCGTCGCCGGCTCCGGGATCCGGCGGATCACCAGCTCGCGGAACCCGGGCGTCTTGCGCCAGTGGCCGGGCACCGCCTCCAAGCGGTGGAAGTCGCCCTGCTTGCCCTCGACGTGGCGATAGGGCCCGGTGCCGATCGGGTGCATCGCCGCCTTCTGATCGCCGACCGTCTCCATGTACTTCCTGGACGTCACGTTCTGGTAGCCGACGTACTGTGTGAAGAGCGACGGCACGATCCACTGGCGACTCTTGAAGTGCATCACGACGGTCAGCTTGTCGGGCGTCTCGATCCGCTCGAGGTTGTTGCGGAAGTAGTAGGCCGAGCCTCCCAGCGCGTCGGGCTTGAAGCTCTGCTCGACGGTCCACTTGACGTCCTCGGCCGTCAGCTCGCCCCAGCCCTCGTGGAACTTCACACCCGAGCGGAGCTTGAACGTCCAGGTCCGCATCTCGCTCGAGGGCTTCCATTCCGTGGCCAGCCCCGGGCGGTACTCGAAGGTCCGGGGATCCCGCACGATGAGCGGATCGTAGACGCAGTCCCACAGCGGCTTCTCTGCCTGAACGGACCGCCAGGCAAACGGCGTCTCGGTTCCCCACTGGCCGACGGCGACGACGAGACGGTCGCTGGCCGCCGCCGCGCGGCGGGCGGCGAGCGGCGCCGTTGAGAGCGCCACCGTCGCGGCTCCGGCTCGCTTCAGGAACGCTCGGCGATCGATCGAGGCCGTCATGAGGCCGGATGGTAGCGGATCGACGCTCGCGAGCCAAGTGGGCGGGCACCCTCCCGCTGCGGGAAGGTGCCCGCCCGCTACGACCTACAGGCTGCGCAGGAAGTTCAGGACGTCCTGTTTCTTCCCCTCGTTGAGCTGGTTGAAGTTGTTGATGACCGCGTTCGCTTCGGACGGACCGAACTTCAGGTTCCCTGCGCTCTTGTGTTCCTGGATCGCCACGAGCAGGTCGTCTGTTCGGCCGTCGTGGAGGAAGAAGATGCGCTTGCCGAGACCCCACAGCGGCGAGGTCCGGAACTCGTCGCCCTGCGCTTGTCCCTGGAGGATCTCGTCGGCCAGCCCGGGCCCCATGTTGTGGAGCAAGAGGTCCGAGAAGAGGTTGACGGGCTGGTTCGCCAGCGCCGCCACCGTGGAGTCGCCGGTCTTCAACGTTGGCGTGTGACAGAGCGCGCACCCGACACTGACGAAGAGCGAGCGGCCGTTGTTGATCGAGTCCGGACCACCAGGCGTGTTTGTCGAGGGAGTGGGCGGCGCGAGGAATCGCTGGAAGAAGGCGAACTTCTCGATCGCGCTCAATCCGGCTGGCGTGGTGGTGGCCTCAGTGTCGGTGACGTTATTGGGAACGGTAACGAACTGGCAGCTCGGCTTTTGTTCGCGCTCCTGCTGGAACAGTTCGTTGGTGATCCCCATCTCGACGTTGTACGCTTCGCCCGAAAACAGCAGCAGGGTCTGGTTCTGGGCCTTCCACCCGAACCTGGCAATCGTGCCATCGTTGCCGTTGTTGTTCGTGCTGCCCGTGATGGCCCGTCCCGACACGACACGGTTGGGGCGCCCGAGAATGCC
>Ga0066661_10000594_pt1 | contig 12854 bp, 14 predicted proteins | sample GraSoiAngelo_110_FD_66454 | JGI IMG/M metagenome (GOLD analysis project Ga0066661, IMG submission 66454) | Grasslands soil microbial communities from the Angelo Coastal Reserve, California, USA - 14_0903_12_30cm | ecosystem: Environmental > Terrestrial > Soil > Grasslands | place: USA... | reverse complement strand
CGAACCCGTGTACCTCCTAGGGGCGCGCATGTATACAGCCAGATCATCAGCGTGATGAGCTGAAAATCTCCGGGTTTCGCGAGTTGACGGTTGCGAGTTTCAGGTGTCGCTTCAGCAACTTGGGTCACCGCCAGACCTCCACCCAGATGGCGACAACAGCGGCAGGGCTATTGGCATCGAGCCTCTGGTTGGGACGAACAGCGCACGCTTCGGACTTGTAAGGAGAACGCTATGTCGAAACTGTCGAAAGCACGACAGAAGGAGATCGAAGCCGCCACGCGAAATCGGCGCGAGTTAATCGCGGCAAAGTTAAGTCGCCGAGAGCTGATGAAAATGGGGCTCATCACCAGCGCTGGTCTTCTCGTTCCCAAGAGAGACTTTAAGCGCTCGATGGCGCAACCCGCGCGAGGGCATCCCCGATGACAATCCGGTAAGCCCGTTGACTCGTGCGTTCGTCGAACCACTCCCCATCATGCCAATTAAGCAGGCGGTCGCGTCGCTGAACCCTGCACCGACCGTGGCCCCAAACACCGCCGGTGGTGAAGGCCGGACACGCCTTCATCAGGCGCTCACCCTGTTTCCCCCACAGAAGCTGTACCGAGTTGTCCAAAAGGCGGCCAAGGTCAGCATGTCCCCGGATCTCCCCGTGCAAACGATTTGGGGCTTTGACGGGATCATTCCGGGCCCGACCTACATCGCCCGGTACGGTGAACCCATCCTCGTGCGGAATGTCAATAACCTGCCTACGAATAATGGTGGTTTTGGACTGCCGTCGGTCACAACCCACTTACACAACAGTCATACGCCGTCAGAAAGTGACGGCTTTCCCTGCGACTTTTTCGAGATAGGGCAGTTCTATGACCAGCACTATCCAGTTGTCCTAGCGGGGTTCGCCTCGGACCATCCACCCAACGGCGACATCAATGAATCCCTGAGCACACTGTGGTATCACAACCACCGCGTGGACTTCACGGCGCAAAATATTTACAAGGGGTTGGCTGGTTTCTTTCTCATCTTTAATGACCACGATACTGGTGATGAGACCACGGGGTTTCATCTTCCCAGCGGTCAGTTCGACATCCCCATGATGCTTGCAGACAAGGTGTTCGATTCCAACGGGCAGTTGTTCTTCGATCTCTTCAACCTGGACGGTATCCTGGGAGACAAATTTCTCGTCAACGGTAAGATCCAGCCCTTCCCGCACGTTCACCCGCGCCGCTATCGATTCCGCTGGCTGGACAGCGGGCCTTCGCGTTTTTACCAGATCTTCTTGACCGATCTGAACAATCTGAGCGCGCAGAACATGTTCTGGCAGATTGCCACCGACGGGAACCTCACGCCGACGCCGGTGCAAATCGAAAGCGCCCGGATTGGGGTTGCTGAGCGCGTGGATGTGATCATCGACTTCTCGCAGTTCGCGGGGAAAACCATCTACTTCGAGAACCGCCTGGAGCAGCAGGACGGAACCGGCCCCACCGGTGACATTCTGCCTGCAGGCCGGGGCAACTTGCTCCTCCAGATTATCGTGGATCTTCCTGCTGTGGCAGACAACAGCGTGGACCCCGCCACGCACCCTCAGTTTTACTCTCTGCCTAGCACCACGCCGGCGCCGAGAGTAACCAGGACGTTTGACTTCGACAACAGCAACGGTGGCTGGACCATTAACGAACGCTTTATGGATTGTAACGAGCCCCGCTTCACCGTACAGCAGAATACCGTGGAGCACTGGATCCTGATTAACAGCTCGGGGCTGGCGACACCCCATCCATATCCACTTCGAGGAATTCCAGATTCTTTCCATCAACGGGCACCCACCGCCAACATCTCCATTAGTGCAGACCGGCCGGAAGGACGTGGTGCGACTCGAGTTTGACACCACGGTCGAACTCTTCTTCCGCTTCCGGGACTTCCTGGGACGGTATCCGTTGCATTGTCACAACACCGTCCACGAAGACCACGCGATGATGTTGAGGTGGGACATCGCGCCGGTGGGAGATACCAACCGGAACCCGTAGTTCACGCCGGGTCACGGCTCTCAACACGTGTGCGGCCTGGAGGCAGCAGGAGAAAGGAGATAAGGAGCGATGCAGAGAAGAACTTTGCTGGCAGGTTTAGCAGTGGCACCTCTTGCTGCCATAGCTTACGCGCGCGAAGCCTTCAGAGGCAGGAGAGAGTCGCCGCCCACATCGGCGGAGCGCGAGGCGATTCGAGAGCGCTATTTCCCCAACGTCGTTTTGACCACACACCTGGGTAAAGAGGTCCGGTTCTACGATGACCTGATCAAGAGCAAGATCGTGACCATCAATTTCATGTTTACGACCTGTCCCAAGGTTTGCCCTCGAATCACGGAAAACCTGGTGAAGGTTCAGAAACTTCTCGGCCACCGCGTGGGCCGCGACATCTTCATGTATTCCATCACGCTCGACCCCGAAAACGATACATCCCCAGTGCTCAAGAAATACGCCAAGATTCATCACGTCGGGGCCGGGTGGTTGTTCCTGACCGGGAAACCTGACGATATTGAGCTGCTTCGTCGCAAGCTCGGCTTCACGTACACAAACCCCCAGCGGGATAAGGACAAGGAGAAGCACATAGGGAACGTTCGGTATGGCAACGAGCCCCTCCAGTTGTGGGCCGCGTGCCCGGGGCTGGCCCACGCGGAATGGATCGCGGAATCCATCTCGTGGGTGGACTGGCCGAAGAACAGACTAGCCGGAAGGCGAAGCCAGCCGCAGTACGAGTAGAACGGCATCAATAGGAAGGAGAGAGGAATGAGAAGCACTCCCCTGAGAACGAAAGGGTTGTTGGAGGCCGCGTCATGCGCGGTCGTTCTGGCGCTGGGCATCTCGTTTGCACAGACGACCTCGACGCAGTCGCAAGTCGTTACGCTGCCTGTGGACAGGGGTCCGGAGGGTGTGGCCTTCGATGGAGTCAACATTTGGATAGCGAATTCAGTGGGCAACACCGTCACGAAGCTGCGGGCCAGCGACGAAGCCTACCTGGGTAACTTCCCGGTCGGCAATCGGCCTGTTGCTGTCGCCGTTTCTACCTCGCCCCCCGGTTCGGTCAGCATCTGGGTGGCGAACAACCGCAGTAACACCCTGACGAAGTTGCGGGCGTTCGATGGAGCCCTCCTCGGGACCTACCCTGTGGGTGACGGGCCGTCGGGCTTGGTCTATGACTGCGTCAACGCTTCCATCTGGGTGACAAATGACCGGAGCAACACGGTGACGAGGTTGCGGGCCAGCGATGGCGCCAATCTCGGTACCTTCCCTGTGGGCAAGCGTCCAGTCGGGATCGCCTTTGATGGGACCAGCATCTGGGTGGCGAACCAATTCAGCGACAGCGTGACGCAGCTACGGGCTCTGGACGGAGCTAACCTCGGCACTATTCCTGTAGGCAGAAAGCCATTCGCGGTGGCGTTTGCTGGGGGCTACATCTGGGTGGCAAATTATGTCAGTAAGGATGTGACGAAGCTCTTGTCAAGCACTAGCGCCCTGTTCGGCACCTATGCTGTGGGCTATGGTCCAGCGGGGTTTGCCTTTGATGGTACCTACATCTGGGTGGCGAACAACGGCAGCAGCAACGTGATGAAGCTAGACCCGAACACGGGCGCTGTGCTCGGCACCTTTTCCGTGGGCAGAGGACCCTTTGGCGTCGTCTTTGATGGTACGCACATCTGGGTAGCGAGCTTCGGCAGCAATTCGGTGTCCAAGCTGTAGTGCGTGGCGCTGCGCTCGCTCACACTCGCAGCACTCTACGGCTCTCAACCATATTGGCGCAGGGAGTTTGTCTGCTGGGCTCTATCGGGAGACTGTAGTGTAAAAGGCATTTCGGCTCGAGCGGAGATTCCTGCCGTAGGAGAAAACGATTGTGAGACTTTCTAAGACGCGCACTTTGCATTGAACTCCGGGATCCCAGAGCCAACCTCCAGAACGGAAATCTCCTGACGAATCGGCAACCTTGCCGGCATCGAGGAACGGCCCGAGTTTCAGCGTCAAAAAGGCATTCTGGTACACGACCTTGTCAGTTTCCCAGTTCCAGAGGATAAACTGGCGCCCCATGGGAGCGTTGCCCTTCTTGCCGTGGCGCGTTCCGATATGAGCGCGGAGCCAAAGGTTATTGTCTCGCTCGATCCCCAGAGCGAAGAGCTCGTCCAGGGGAACCCGTCCCATAATCGCGCCGGCGCGGAGCCGGCTTCGCATCTCGTAGTCGTCGCCGCGGGGGAGCGGGAACCAATGCACGTCCAGAGAGCCTTCGATCCCGCCGAAAGGTCCGAGCGGGCGTGCAAAGGCTTTCCCGAATTGACCGGATACAATTGAGTCCACAGTGAATCGTCTTTCTGGAACTCGGAGGAGCTTGTAATTGAACCCGGCGTAATACTTCAAAGAAAAACTGCCTGTGAAAAACGGCGCCGCCTGGGGCGTGATGCCGCCGAGATTTCCAAAACTCCGGTACGCGAGGCTCATTCCGCTCTTCCAGGTCCAGCGCCCGCTGACGACAGATCGAATTTCTGCTCCCGCTTCGGCCTTTTGCAACTTCACGTCTGTCTTCGGCGAAGTAGCCCCCTGAAATGTCTCGCTCAGATCCCAATGCTCGTTCCTTCCGTCCAGGTAAAATTGAAGACGCCATTTGGGGTCTTGCCCTAAAGGGACAGACAGGGAAGCGAAGAGGCGGCGCTTTTGGGAATCCCACCGCTGCAGGGAAGTCACGTTTAAGCTGGAATGATTCAGGTTGTAAAACTCCGGCTGGACGGCCTGGTACGGCAGCCCCCTCAACAGGGAAAGAAGTCCGTCAAGGGTGCCGTCCCCCCAGCCGTTTCTTTCCGCGGCCTCGAACATCACGGCGAAGGATTGCTCCTGCTCGGGCACGAGTTCAAACCGGTAGCGCGGGAAGATCCCCATGTTCTCAATGCGGGCTTCGGTCGTGCGCAGGTCATTCAGATGCAGAACCTCCGCCGGAGAGAATGCAAATGCGCGATCCAGAAGTACCGCACGAACCCGCGGCCGGGGATCAAACTTTAGATTCGTGATTTGAGGCTTTCCAATCGGGTTCCAATGCTGGAGCGCCGCTTCCAGATTGCCTTCTAAAAGGTATATCGTCGCTAAAAAGTCCTGCGCATACACGTCACCGCGGTCGAGACGCAGGGCCCGCTTCAGATTGGTCTTGGCTTCAGAGAGTTTTTGCTGGCGATAGGCAACTCCGGCCAGCTCCAAGAGAAATCTCTTATCCCGGGGTTCCTTCTTGCGCCCCGTCTCAAAAGCCGTTCTTGCTTCAGCCCAGCGTTGCAACTGAGCCAGTGCCAAGCCGCGATACAAATCGAGTTCGGCCGGGTCGGAGGAAAGGGGCGCGAACTGCACGATCTCTTCCCAACGCTTCTCGGCATACAATCTGCGTACGGTTGCCCTGCGATCGGCATCGGCCGGAGGCTCTTGAGGAAGTGCGCCAGAGGACAAACAGAGGCACAAGAGCAGGGCGGTTACTCGTGCTGCTTGGGAAGGGCTAGCAAAGTCCATTGGCCGGCGGCATTCCAACTCTTCTCGAAATCCGCACGTTCCAACCTCAACAGCTTACGCTGTGCGGGATCACTCACAAGCACGAAATCCTGCTGCCAGTCCAGACCCGTCACCACCACGTAATGACGTGAATCGTTCCGGCGGCTTCCTTTCAGGCAGACAATCAGGGGACGCCCCAGGAGAAGGTGGTGCTTGAGATCCATCCATTCGCCCTGAAAAACAAACGTGCGAAAGCCTGCTTCCTGAAAATACCACTCCATGCTGCTGGCCAAGATGCCCTTCGCCTCCTTGGAATACAGCGCCTGCTGAATGACGCGCGGGTCGGCCCCCGCGGAAAGCAGCAAACTCTTGTCCTTATTCCAGTACTGCATCACCATGGAAATGGAGGCCGCCCCGCAGGCGTCTCTCTCCTGCTTAACAAATGGAACGTCCAGCCAGATTCCGGGCGGGCCAGTTGCCACGCCGTGGAAGGCGAGGCTGAAGAAAAGCGCGAATAGCCCGGCTAAACGGCAAGGCATGGCGGATCGCTACCGGGCCACAACGATGATCACGACGATCAAGGCTGTTGCCAGAGCGATGATGATATAGGTGATTTGCTGATTGGTTAGGGCGCCTGCGGCAAAGTCTTTCCGGACCTTTTCAGTGCGGGCGGCCAGCCGGGCCAGCTCTTCGTCGCTCAATTGGGAAACTGCCTTTTGAACCCTTTCGTAAGGGAGGTTTGCTGACTGAAGAGCCTTCTTGGCCTGGTCGGAGGAGAAGAACTTCAGAACCTTGTCTTGGTTGCCCTCCCTAGCCTGCGCTGCAGCGAGGATGTCCCTGTGAAGATCCGCAGGAGAAACGACATGCTCTTGCGCCAACGCGTTTTGAGGCGCGGTGAACGTCACAACCAGGATCAGAATTAGCAGTGTGCACAAGCAGCTTTGGAACTTGAGACTCATAGATCCTCCTGGCGGGCAACCTCATTATGCTGAAAACAGAGAGGCTCCGCAAGCCGCGCAGCAAGTCAATGAAACCTCTCACCGAAACTAGCCTGACTTTCGCAGCTGGCGGGCATTTTTGAGTTTTGTGAGCTTGTTTTCGAGCCTAAGCCAGATATTTATGCATCGGGGCGACTGATCCTTCCGGCTGGGACTGCCCCAATGTTTTCTTCCGCAGGGTCTGGGTCATGAGCGCGCGAAAATGGAGCGGGTCTCTGAGGTTCTGCAATTCTCGGTAATAATAGAGCGGGGCGGGCCGTTTTCCCTTGAACCTCAGCCTCTTTAGGAAATCGATTTCCTCGTCGGTAGCATCGCCGCTTAGGGAAGGGTCATGAAGGAATTGTTTGAGCCCCGGCTCTTCCTCAAGTTGGTCAGGTTCCCTTTCGACAAACTCAAATTTCTTAGGGTGCCCTGGGGCTAGTCTCCGGTTCAACACAATTTCCATACCAAAGGTCGTTAGGTCGATATCCCAGGATTCAATCAGCGGATCCAGGAAGGCAACGCAGTTCTCAACTGACACGTTGAAGACATCCGTGTCCAGGAAGTCGAGGATGATGACTCGCATCTGTTCATAGCTTCGGCCGCTGAGTCGAGCCACCAGGTGGAGCCAGTTTTCACTTTGCAATTCTTCTTTGGCGACTCTCTTGACCACGTCCAAAAGCTTCTGGGTGACGAGGCGTTCAAGTTCGCCGAAGGGTTGCTTCTCAAAAATCGCCCGTATTTGTTTTTCTTTGTCGCGTGCGCACTTGCGGAGAATCAACTCTCGAACTTCTTTAAACAAGGGCGTGGGTGGGTCCTCCAGATTTCTCTTCAATTCTTCCTTGCGCTGGATGTCAGCCAGCTTCGAAAGCTTACCGCTCGGGAGCTTTAAGAATTTTTCCATTTTGCCGTAAATATCTGTTCGGTCAGGCGCGGGGGGCAATTTCTTGCGAGTCAGCAACTGGGAAATGTAAGACTCCGTCACTTCGGCGGCAGCCGCCAGATCTCTCTGCTCAACCCCCAATTCTTCCAGCCGCTGTTTAACCACTAGAGAAACATCCACAGAGTACCTCCGCTCGATTAACTGGATCAGATCAAACCTTGGAAATAATCCCAGATTCTTTTTGACAGGTCAAGTTAATTCATCCATTCTGATTAAGGACTGAGAGGGTCATAAGATAATCTAAACCAAAGTGGTTATCTGAAATCGGCCCTTGGCCATGACAACCAAGGAGAGGACATGTTTGCACGCAGAGTCTCCATGCATCTGAAACTACAAGAAGAGAAGAGATTTCCAATGCATACGAAGGGGATTAAGGAACAGGCCGAGGGGGTGCTGCGGACCAACTCACGAGAAGGGTTCTCCGAACCTTCCCATCTCGTCGTAGGCACTACTAACCCACCCGCCGAATTCTTCCTTGCGCTGTTGAAAGCTCCCCAGCGCTGGAAGTCACCCAATTGCGAAAGCTGCTGTAGCGCTTTTTGGGGGGTCAGCAACTGGAATGTAGGACTCTGTCACTTCGGCGCCAGCCGCCAGATCTGCTCAAGCCCCAATTCTTCCAGCCGCTGTTTGATCACGAAACAAACATCTACGCGTGCCTCCGCTCGCTTAACTGAATTAGATTAGTATGGAAAATAATCTAAAATTCCGCTTGACAGAGCAAGTTAATTCACCTATTTTGGTTAGCGGACTAAGGGAGTCTCCAGTTTGTCTGAACTAACGGAGGTTATGTGAATTCCCCTTGGCCCATGAGAACCAAGGAGAGTGACATGTTTGCACGCAGAGTGTCCATGCATCTGAAGCTCAATAGCGCTGCCGAGTTGACCCAGAGGCTGGAGAAGGAAATCATTCCCCTGCTTCGAAAACAGAAAGGGTTCCAGGACGAAATCACGTTCGTTGCTCCGGGCGGAAGGGAAGCATTCGGAATCAGTTTGTGGGAAAGAGCAGAGAACGCGGAAGCTTACAACCGCGGGACCTATCCAGAAGTGACGAAGATCCTGGCGGGAGTGGTTGAGGGAACTCCTCAGGTTGAAACCTATGAGGTTTCCAACTCGACCTTCCACAAGATCGCCGCTGCCGTAGCGACCTAGAGCTTGCAGGTCTTTTCGTTCGGTGCGGGGCGGGCTAAGTCCGCCCCCTCACTTCTCCGGTAATGGGAAATCGGACGGAGAAACGAGCTAGCCCATGGTCACGAAAATCATGAAGTGGGTTTCCATTACGGCGTTGCTCCTGACGGTGTTCTGGCACCCCTCCGCAAGCCTGGACTTTGTGGTTTGCGCGGGCGCCATTCTGGTTGTCCTGGCTTTATTTTTCATCAAACAGGAAATCGAAACTTACTATGGCGTCGATAACAGATCCAAGCCCGAGAGCCGCGTGGCGGTCTTGAGCGCCACTGCAAACGCCGGAGACGCTAATGGAAGACACCACCAACACGGGAACCATGCTGATCGAGCAAGCCGCCCTTTTGCCGGAATCCTTGCGATTCGAAAGCGAGCCCTGGATCTGAATCTTTAATTTTTCGAGGGAGACATTCACATGAAAATGATGCGCCGTGTGGTCATTTCGGTCGTTATGATCCTGCTTTCGGCTCCTTTGATTTACGGGCAGGACCTTTCCAAGTATCGGAACTTTTCGTTCGGAATGAGCTTGGTCGAACTATCGAAGCAGATTGATTCACAACCGCTCCACACAAAGCTGATCCACAAGCACCCGGCAGTCATTCAAGAGTTGGCGTGGTGGCCGCGAGACTCTTCTGACTCTTCGCTCCAAGCCGACTCCGTGCGGCAGGTTTTCTTCAGCTTCTACAATGGCGAGCTGTACAAGATTTTGGTGACCTATGATCGGCACGCCACACAAGGGCTAACGGCCGAGGACATGATACAAGCCGTCTCGACCAAGTACGGAACTACAACGAGGCCAGAAGCTCAGATCAGCTTCCCGACGAACGAGCTGTATCGGTCCACAGAAAAGGTCATCGCCCGCTGGGAAGATTCGCAGTACTCGATAAACCTTTTCCGTTCCAGCTTGCTGAACTCCTTTGGGCTTGTCATGTTTTCGAAACGGCTGGATGGACAGGCCGATGCTGCGATTGCCGAATCTGTGAAGCTGGAGGGGCGAGAGGATCTGCAGAAAGAAAGCGATCGCCAGAAGAGAGAAGCCGACAACCTGGAAGTGGCGCGACAGAAGAACAGGAACACTTTTCACCCTTAGATGTCGTCATAGAATAACGGGAGGTTAGAGAAATGACTGTGCACGCGACTCCCGCGTCCTGGTAAGGAGGCTGGAAGAGGAAGAAAACGCGAAGGGCATCATCCCCGAAACGGCCAAAGAGAAGCCCCAGGAGGGCGAAGTGATGGCCGTTGGAGCCGGCACGATCGAAGAGGGCCGAGGGATCCGATCCCCCTCGATGTGAACCCCGATCGGATTTTGTTCGGCAAATAGACCGCCAACGACATCAAGATCCTAACGTTCTCGCATGGCCCAGGCTACTGCCACCCGCCAGAATCCCACCGGCGTTTGAGTGGACAGGCCCGAATGCCTGTCCTATGAACGAATGCTGGTGCTGCGTCGTTTCCTTCCAAAGAACGCGGTACCCGCGCTAGAATACGGCCATGATCCATCGCCACATCTTTCACAATGACCGCTTGGTGCCCATCGAAAACGTCCGGCTATCACCCGGCCAAGCGGGCCTGCTCTCCGGCTACGGAATATTCACCACTCTGCAGATTTTCGACGGCGAAGCCTTTGCCTACGAACGCCACTGGCGGCGCTTGCAGAAGGACGCCGCGCGCACGCGCATGCCCTTCCCGTTCGATGCCACTAAGGTGCGCACCCAGTTGGGCGAGTTGCTGCGCGCCAATCAGGTAAGGGAAGGCACCGCGCGCATCTACATCCTCTACAATAAGACTGGCTTCTGGCAAAGCGACGAACCGCTTCCGGAGGTGGACTTACTGATGTATACGGCCGGCCTGCCCGCTTATCGTGAGCCGGCGCGCCTGGCCTTGCGCGAGCATGGGCGCCACGCCGCTTCGCCGCTTGCCGGGACCAAGATGACATCGTGGCTCGTGAACGTGTGGAGCCTCGGCGAAGCGCAGCAGCAGGGGTTCGATGAAGTGGTGCTGCTCAATGAACGCGGCGAGGTGGCCGAGTGCACCGCGGCGAATATCTTCTGCGTGCGGGGAGGCAAGGTGCTAACCCCGCCGCTCAACTCCGGATGTCTCGAAGGCGTCACTCGCGCCATCCTGCTCGAGATCGGCCCCGACACCAACGTGCCTATCGTCGAGCAGGCGCTTCGCCCCGAAGACTTGTTCGCGGCGGACGAGGTTTTCATCTCCTCGACCAACCGCTGCCTGCTGGGCGTGGGCGAGATCGAAGGCCGCGCGATTGGCCGCCCCGGGGCTTCTGCTCCCGGGCCGATCACGCAACGACTCGAGAAAGCCTTTTCGGCATATGCGGCCGAATACATCGCCCGGCGAGCGGCAACTGCACGGACTCCATCCTAAACAGTCCAGCCGGCGACTGAGAAGCGGTGGGAACGCCGAAGCATGCCTCAATCCGGCGGGTGACGCTGCAGGGTGAGCTTCAGCAGGGGCGGCGTCAGCAGCGTGGTGACCATCACCATAATCACCACGGCGGAAAAGACTCCATCGCTGACCACTCCAAGCCCTTTTCCGATGCCGGCGAAAATCAGCCCCACCTCACCCCTCGGCATCATCCCGATGCCCACTGTCAGGCGGCTGAGTTTACGGCTGCACCCCAGCCCGGAAACCACTTTGCCGAGAATCGCCGCCAGTGTCAGCGCCGCCGCAATCAAGACGATCTTCCTGTCCGCCAAGGTTTCCCACTTCACCTGCATCCCCATCAGGACAAAGAAGACCGGCACAATCAGCGATTCGAGCGGGGAGAGCAGATCGCGCAGCGAGTGGCCCTGGAGCTCTTTGTCGAAGAAACCTTCCAGCACCAGCCCTGCGGCGAAAGCGCCGACGACCGTGGCCAGGCCGAACGCGTTTGCCAGCCAAGAAAATAAGAAGGCGAACCCTAGACCGAAAAGCAGCTTCAGGTTTTCGATCTCGAGCCGCGCGAGCCGCTTCACCACTCGCGGGGTGATCCACAGCCCGATGGCAACCGAGCCGAACAGAAACACCGCCGATTTCGTCACAATCCCCGCCACACGCAGCCAACCGATCGTGCCCGTCGCCACCAGCGCGCTGACCACGGCCAACACCAGGAGCCCGAGCACGTCGTCAATCGCCGCTGCGCCGAGGATGATCTTGGCCTCGGTACGATAGCTCTGCTGGAGATCGCGCAACACCCGCGCGGTGATGCCCACACTGGTAGCGGTCAGAATGCCGCTGATGAAGAGGCGCGTGCCCAGCGGCGCCTCGGGTTGCAGCAAAGCCATCGCCCCGAGACCCAGCAAAAAAGGAACTACGACGCCGAGCGCCGCGACCAGCAGCGCCGTCCTGCCCACGCGCCGCATCTCATTGACGCTGGTTTCCAGACCCACCAGGAACATCAACACGATGATGGCGATGCGGGAGAGCAGGTCCACAAAGGCATAGACGGAAATCGCTGCCATTCCTGACTCGCCGCTCAGGATTTGCGCCAGGCGATCGGCGTGCCCCCCGGCGGGCAACACCAGCTGCGCGGCGCGGCCCAAGCCGACGTTTAGCACCAGGGCCATATCCAGGATTCTCCGGACGGTCTCGCCCTCGCGCAGGAGGGTGAGCACCGGCTCATGAAAGTAATAACCGAGGTTGGCCACCAGCATCCCGATCAACAGCTCCCCCGATACTGCAGGCTGGCCGAGGCGGCTCATCGCCCGTCCACCTAGGGCCGCCCCGAGAGCAATCAGGACCAGCGCCAAGAGGATTGGCGCCACGGGATCACCATGGCCCGCCGGTGGCACGGCTTGGGTGGCCCCCATGAGCCGCTGAGCAGTGGCGGAATAACCGCCTAGCAGGAGTGCTGCGGACAAGAAACAGAAATATCGCTTTCGAGCGGATGGGGTGCTCATGGCGTTTTCACCGTGACTTGTAGCGTTTCTGGGCGACAGGTGGCAAGTCCAATGTGCCGCATGGCACAATATTGCCTCGGATCGCTTGACGCTTCCAGAGTTTAGAGGGATGATGCGCTCCAGCCAGAGGAGGGCAAATCCGATGAGCAAGAAGACATGGGTTCTGTTAACTGCTGTGTTTTTTTTGTTGGCCTGTACTTGCTGGGCGGCGCAAACTACGGCGCCTGCAAAGGCCACGGGCAAAACAGCTACGCCGTCCACCAAAGCCACGGAAAAAGCTAAGGCCCACCAAGCCACCGGCAAGCTTGTGGCGACGAGCGACACCAGCTTGGTGATCGCCAAGGCGGTGGGAAAGAAGAAGAGTG
>Ga0066661_10000588_pt1 | contig 12893 bp, 11 predicted proteins | sample GraSoiAngelo_110_FD_66454 | JGI IMG/M metagenome (GOLD analysis project Ga0066661, IMG submission 66454) | Grasslands soil microbial communities from the Angelo Coastal Reserve, California, USA - 14_0903_12_30cm | ecosystem: Environmental > Terrestrial > Soil > Grasslands | place: USA... | reverse complement strand
AGTTCGGTCGCGACTTTCTTTTTCAATTCATTCGCAAGATCGATATCTTCGTCCGCGCTCTTTTTCAGAACACAAAAACAAACAAGCGCTTCACCTTTGATTGGATCGGGCACGCCGACTGCGGCCGCTTCGCTAACCTGCGCATGCGCTACGAGAATCGATTCCACTTCCGCGGGGCCGACTCGCTTTCCGGCAACTTTGATCGTGTCGTCGCTGCGCCCGAGAATGTACCAAAGTCCATCATCATCGATCGCGGCCCAGTCGCCGTGTACCCACGTGTCTGGCCAGCGCGACCAGTAAGTCTCGAAGTAACGTTGTCGATCTCTCCAAAATCCGCGTGTCATTCCGATCCACGGTTCTCGAATAACTAGCTCGCCGACTTTACTCCTGACCGATTTGCCATTCTCATCAACCACGTCCGCCGCCATCCCGGGAAGCGGTCCGGAAAACGCACACGGTTTCATCGGCGTGAGCACATTACCCATGACAATGCCGCCGGAAATCTCGGTGCCGCCGGAGTAATTGATGATGGGAAGTTTTCCGCGCCCGACATTTTGAAACAGCCACATCCATGGGTCGGGGTTCCACGGCTCGCCTGTGGAGGCGAATTTGCGCAGCGACGAGAGGTCATGTCGATGGACGATTTCATCGCCGTGACGCCGCAACGCGCGAATCAATGTCGGCGAAATGCCAAGCGCAGTGACCCTGTGATCCGCACACAATTTCCAAACGCGATCCGGTCCTGGAAAATCAGGCGCGCCGTCGTAAAGCATCATGGTCGCGCCGAGCAGCAAGGTGCCGAAAACTTCCCACGGGCCCATCATCCAGCCCATGTCTGTCATCCAGAAAAGTGTTTCGTCGGCGTGGAGATCGAGCCCGTGCCACATGTCTTGCACGGATTTGATAGGAAAGCCGCAATGTGTGTGGACCGCGCCTTTCGGTTTTCCGGTCGTGCCCGATGTATAGATGATCATCATCGGGTCTTCCGCGGAGGTGCGCTCCGTCGCTTGCGTTGTAGCTGCCGCAGTCCCTGGCGGCAGGGGCGATTCGGTTCTGCCGCCAGGGACTGCGGCAGCTACAACTTCAGTCGCCCATTCACCTGATTGCTCCAACACAATCAAATGCTTCAGCGTGGGGATTTGTGCGGCCGCTTCATCGGCGATCGGTTTCATCGCGCAAAATTTCCCCCGCCGATACGTTCCATCCGCGGTGAACAGCGCTTTGGCGTCGGCATCTTTTAAACGTGAAACGATTGCGGAAGCACCGAAGCCAGAAAAAAGTGGCAGAAAAATTCCGCCGATCTTGATGATGGCGAGCATGGTGACGACAATTTCCGGCACCATCGGCATGAACACACCGATGGCGTCGCCTTTGCCAAGACCAAGACCGCGCAAGGCCGCGGCTATCGCATCCACTTTTTCGCGCAATTCTTTGTAAGTGAGCGTGCAGGTGGTGCCGTCTTCGATTTCCGATTTGATGGCGAATCGATTGTCGATTTTGCTGCCGGCATATTTATCGAGCAGGTTGTGCACGATGTTCATTTCGCCGCCGACACACCAGTGCGGCCACGGTTTGCCCTCGTTAAGAGCGACAATCTGTGAGTACGGTTTGTAAAACTGAATGTCGAGATCGCGCAGGACGGTGTCCCAAAACCATGCGATGTCGGTAGTCGAGCGACGCATCAGCTCGTCGTAGGAACCGAGCTGGTGCTTGTCGATAAAGCGCTGGAGATTGGATTGCGCGATTAGTTCCGGAGCCGGATGCCAGACAAATTCGCCACCGAATTGAAACTCACTCACCCGATAAGTGTGGGCGTTTTCAATTATAGGGCAACCGCATCGGTTGCCGAAAGATGGCAGGCAAAGCGCCCGCCCTACAACGGCATGCGCTTGCCCACGCCCAATTCATCGGCAGATTGCAGCGTCGGATTTCAAGTGACCACGACGCTCGCGCACCAACTTGCCAATTACGCTTGCTCGCTTCGCTTCGAGGATTTGTCGCGCGAAGTCGTGCACGAAGTGAAGCGCCGCGTGATCGATTCGTTGGGCTGCGCGTTGGGTGCCTGGAACGAAGAACCCTGCGCGATTGCGCGCAAAGTCGCATTTGAGTTTTCAGCGAAAGCAGGATCGACAATCATCGGCACAAATCACAAGGCGCCGCCCGACTGGGCGGCATTCGCGAACGGTTGTTGCATTCGTTACTTCGATTATAACGACACTTATTTATCGAAGGAGCCGGCGCATCCGAGCGACAATATTTCCGCGGCACTGGCGATGGCGGAGAGTATTGGCGCGGACGGACGCGAACTGATCACGGCGGTCGCGATTGCTTACGAAGTGCAATGCCGATTATGCGACGCGGCCAGTATTCGTGCACGCGGATGGGACCACGTGACCTACGGCGCGTTTTCAACTGCGCTCGCCTCCGCGCGTTTGATGAAACTTGATCCGGAAAAAACGCGCCACGCCGTGAATATCGCGGGCGTTGCGTGCGCAGCGATGCGTCAGGCGCGCGTCGGAGAGCTGTCGCATTGGAAGGGCGTCGCGTTCGCAAACGCGGCGCGTCACGGCCTTTACTCGGCGTTGCTCGCGGGCGCGGGCATGACTGGTCCGGCGCCCATTTTCGAAGGCGAAATGGGTTTTGAGAGACAGCTCGGCGTTTCGTTAGGCAACGTCGGCGGAATGTTTGTGAAGCGCCGAGACGCGAAAAACGTTAACGAAGGCACGGCGGCCATGATTTTAAACACGAGCATCAAATATTGGCCGGCGGAATATCACAGCCAGAGCGCGATCGAAGCGGCGCTGTTTTTGCGAAAGTCGATCATCGATACTTCGACTACGCGCAGGACAAACCTTACGCAGGTGCGCGGGATGACGATCGAGAGTCACGATACGTCGGTCGATATCATCGGAAGCGAAGCGGAGAAATGGCGGCCGGAAACGCGCGAAACGGCGGATCACAGTTTGCCTTACATCACCGCCATTGCGTTGATTGATGGTGAAGTGACGAGCAAACAATTCGAACCGGAGCGTTTCGCCGATCTTGAAATTTGGAAATTTTTGGAGAACGTGAAGGTAGAACGCAATGTAGAGTTGAGCGCGAAGTATCCCGGGGCGGTTGCGAACATCGTCCATGTCGATCTTGAGGACGGAAGACGATTGACGAAACGGGTCGATTATCCTCTCGGGCACGCGAAGAATCCGCTGAAGGATTCGGAGGTGGAAGGGAAGTTTTTCGGGCTCACTGTGCCGACATTTGGCGAAACGCGCGCGAGAAGGATTGTCGATCTTGTCTGGAAGCTTGATGAAGCGAAGAATGTCGATGGATTGATACGGGCGCTGGAAGTCCCCAATAAATAATAAGAGATGTCTCGACTTCGCTCGCCATGACAAAAAAAACGAAAGCAGCGCGATTGCGTGAATTGATTTCAAAAGACGCGCTGATGATGCCCGGCGTGCCGAATGCGCTTATGGCGCGGCAAGTGGAGAAGGCCGGTTTCGATGTCGTTTACATCAGCGGCGCGGGACTCGCGAACGCGACCGCGGGCGTGCCGGACATCGGATTGCTCACGCTGACGGAAGTGTTGCAGCTCGCCGGTTACATCGCGCATGCGGTGAAAATTCCCGCGATTGTCGATGCGGACACGGGTTTTGGCGGAGCAGAAAACGTGGCGCGAACAATCTACGAACTCGAGCGCGCCGGACTGGCCGGTTGTCATATTGAAGACCAGGAGTTTCCGAAGCGATGCGGCCATCTCTCCGGAAAATCAATTGTCGATCTTGAAGAGATGACCGGGAAAATTAAAGCGGCAGTCGCGGCACGTCGCGATCCCGATTTTCTGATCATCGCCCGGACGGACGCGCGTGCGCTGGAGGATTTCAAAGGCGCGGTCAGACGCGCGCAAAAATATGTCGAAGCTGGCGCCGACGCAATTTTCCCCGAGGCATTGCAAAGCGCAGAGGAGTTTCGCGATTTTGCGAAGGAGATCAAAGCGCCGCTGCTGGCGAACATGACTGAGTTTGGCAAGAGTCCGCTGCTGGGTTTCAACGAGCTGGCGGGCTACGGTTATCGAGTGATCATCTATCCGATGAGCGCGTTTCGCGTTTCAATGAAAGCAAGCGAGGAATTTTTGCGCGACCTGCAAAAGCGCGGCACGCAATCGGATTGGATCGACAAGATGCAAACGCGCAAGGAACTTTATGAGCTGCTGGACTACGATCCGGCGGCGCAGAGTTGGCCAGCAAAGAATCGTTGATTCATTGAATCGGCGGCAGTTGAAGGTTGAAAATTCGCGAGTAAGGAGAACCACCTCAATGAGCACCGAACGCACACCGGCTTACAGTCCTGGCCTGGCCGGCGTGATCGCGGGCGAGACAGAAATCTGCTCGGTCGATCCAAACGCGGGACTGACCTATCGCGGCTACGACATCCACGAGATGGCGGAGCAGGCGAGCTTTGAGGAGGTCGCTTATTTGCTCTTGAATGGCGAATTGCCGAATCTCAAAAATCTGGCGCAATTTAGGCAGCAGATTGCGGCGGAACGCGAATTGCCGGCGCAGGTGGTCAATATGTTGCGATTGATGCCGCGATCGGCGCATCCGATGGACATGTTGCGCACCGGTGTCTCGATGCTGGGCGTGTTCGATCCGGAACTGAACGATAACTCGCATGCCGCGAATGTGCGCAAGTCCATTCGGCTGATCTCGCGCGTCTCGACTTTGATCACGGATGGCTGGCGCATTTTGCACGGTGAGGAGCCGTTGCCGGAAAAACCGGACCTGACGCAGGCGGGAAATTTTTTCTACAAATTAAGAGGCGAAGTTCCGCAAACGTGGCGAATCCGGATGCTCGATACGATTTTCATCTTGTACGCCGATCATGAATTCAACGCGTCCACCTTCGCGGCGCGGGTGGCTGCTTCCACGCTGGCTGACATGTACGCAGCCGTCACGGCCGCATGCGGTACACTCAAAGGTCCATTGCACGGCGGCGCGAACGAGGAATCGATGAAGATGCTTGGAGAAATCAAGACGGCAGATCGCGCAGAAAGCTGGCTGAAGGAGAAGCTCGCCTCCAAGGCGAAGATTATGGGCTTCGGCCACCGCGTTTATAAAAAAGGCGATTCGCGCGTGCCGGTGATGCGCGAGATCGGGCGTGATCTGGGCAAACGGACTGGCAAGGAACAGTGGATACCGATTTGCGAAAAGCTCGAGGAAACGATGGAGCGCGAAAAACATCTCTGCGCCAATGTCGATCTTTACGCCGCGCCCGTGCTGACGATGCTTGGTTTTCAGGCGGCGTTAAACACGCCAATCTTTGCGGCTTCGCGCGTGGCGGGCTGGTGTGCGCACGTGGTCGAGCAGCACGACAATAATCGGCTGATCCGGCCGCGGTCGCTTTATACGGGGCCGCCGGCGCGTCCCTACCACGGCGCTTCGGCAAACGGCGCTGCCAGCAAAAAGCGGTGACGGCCGAGCAGTCGAAATCGTTGCAGGAGCGCTACGCTCCTGCCAATTCGTGCTGGGGGTGCGGGCCGGCCAACGCGAAAGGATTGCGCATTCGCAGTTTTCCGCGCGGCGATGAGGTGGTGGCGGAATGGAAACCAGAGCCGAAGTACGAAGCGTTTCCCGGGGTGTTAAATGGCGGCATCATCGGCACGTTGCTCGATTGCAATTGCAACTGGACGGCCGCATATCATTTGATGAAACGTGCGGGCGCGGATCATCCGCCGTGCACCGTCACGGCGGAATACACGATCAACTTGCTGCGTCCAACGCCCACGGACAACGCGGTTTCACTTTCAGCGCATGTTGTCGATCTTAACGATGATCGCGCGACAATCGAAGGAACATTGAGCGCCGGCGGGAAAGTGTGCGCAACTTGTCGCGGCGTTTTTGTCGCGGTGAAAGAAGGACATCCCGCTTATCATCGCTGGTGATTGTTGTAGCCATGTCGACGGCCATGCCAGCGAGGCGCGCCGGCAGAGCGTCGCGGCTACAGTTGCGGAATTCGCTGCCTGAATTCCGTCGATGCGCAATTAGGGACGATGCGTTTAGCTTGGGTTTATGAAAACTTCAAACTATCGTATTGTTCCACTGAGAACTGAGGTCGCAGAAGCGGCGCGACGTGCGGCCATGTCCGGCGCGCCCGATCACGCGATCATCATCGCCGATTCACCGCAAGGCTATCCGTGCCGTCATTGTTTGCGCTGGGCGCAACCGAGCGAGCGCGTAATTCTTTTTCCGTTTGCGGCGATCCCACCAGGCCGTCCTTATTCGGAGATTGGTCCGATCTTTGTTCACGCCGAGCCATGCGCACGTTATGCCGCCACGCGGGAGTTCCCGGCAAACTTTCGCAAAGGTCGCGTCTTCCGCGCTTACAGTTCAGATCATGACATGATCGACGCTGAGGTTGTCAACGGCAGTCAACCTGAAGCGGTGATTGAAAAGTTGCTGCAAAATCCCGAGATTGCCTTTGTGGACGCGCGCAGCGTAACCCGCGGTTGTTATACTTTTCGGATCGAACGCATATGAAAGCGCCCGAACTTCTTCCTCCGTCCGACACGATGTATCGCGCGCTGGTGAATCGCGATTCCAGCTTTGAAGGCATCTTCTTTGTTGGTGTGCGCACAACCGGAATTTTTTGCCGGCCCACCTGCACGGCAAAAAAACCGGCCCGGCAGAATGTCGATTTTTTCGCGACGCCGAGTGAAGCGCTGCACGGCGGTTATCGTCCCTGTTTGCGATGCAATCCGATGGACCCGGACAAGCGGCCGCCGAAGTTGATCGAGCGTTTGCGCGCCGAAGTCGAACGCACGCCCGGCGGACGGCTCACGGACAAAGAACTAGCGGCATTGTCGATCGATCCATCAACGGCGCGGCGGCAGTTTAAAAGGCACTACGGGATGACATTTCAAGCTTATCACCGTGCGCGGCGGATGGGACTTGCGCTCCGCGACGTCCGGCGTGGTAGTTCGGTGGATGAAGCGCAGAACGGCAGCGGCTTCGAATCGGCCAGTGGTTTTCGAGACGCTTTCGCGCGGATTTTCGGTGAACCACCGACGATGGCGAAGCAACAGGGCGGCTTGTTTGCCGAACGAATCGAGACGCCACTCGGAGCGATGCTCGCAATCGCGGACGATGAAGGTCTGCGCTTGCTTGAGTTTGTGGATCGGCGGGCGATGAAACGCGAGTTGTCGATCTTGCGCCGGCGATTGCACACAAACGTTGTGCCGGGCCAACATCGACATCTCGATGCGATTCGATCGCAACTGGCCGATTATTTTTCGGGAAAGAATCTTGAGTTCGATATCCCGCTCGCGCCGGTGGGATCGCCGTTTCAACTTCGCGCATGGAAAATCTTGCGCTCGATTCCGCTGGGTGAAACGCGATCCTATTCCTGGATGGCAAAACAACTGGGCGATGTTGAGATGCGTCGCGCGGTCGGTCGCGCCAATGGCGAAAACATGATGTGCATCATCATCCCATGTCATCGCGTCATTCGCGCGGACGGAACACTCTGCGGTTATGGCGGCGGATTGTGGCGCAAAAAATGGCTTCTCGATCACGAGCAGAAGTGGAGAAGAAATACGGCTTAGAGTTGCGGCGAAGCTAGTCCCGCCGCCTGCTGGAGAGGATGGAGGCCGCCAGTCTTATCCAGCGTCATTTCGCGCGATTGCTTTTTGTCCATCTCGAACAATCGCGTTTGTTGGGCGGCGAAGTTGCGATCTAAAACGTCGAGATTGGCTTCGTCGTTCAACTGGATTGATCGGTTATCGAAATTTCCTGAGCCGACGGACACAAACGTGTCGTCGACGCCGATGAGCTTCACGTGCACCATCGTCGGCTGATACTCGTAAATCTTGATGCCGGCTTTGATCAGCTCCGGCCAATGGCGCTTTGATGCGGCACGGACAAGTTTTTGATCGATAAGTTTTCCAGGCACGATGATTTCGACTTTCACGCCACGTTTGGCGGCAGCGATCAATTCATTTCGAATCAACTCATCGGGTAGAAAATAAGCGTTCTCGATGCGGAGCGTTTTCTGCGCGGAAGCAACCGCGAGGAGATACATCAAATCAAGATTGGTATTGCGCGCTGAGCTCCTGATCGCTTGAGCGAGGTACGGTCCGGTGTTTTCGAGCGGCGGAAAATAATCTGCGCCGTGCAGCACATTGCCGCGTGTTTTCAGCCAGTTGGCCATGAAGATGGCCTGCAGTTGCGCGACGACCGGGCCGGTAACCTTGTAATGATTGTCGCGCCAATGTTGCGGCGACTCGGCGTTGCCGGTCCATTGATCCGCGATCCCGGCACCACCGACGAAACCGATTTTTCCATCGACAATCAACAACTTGCGATGGCTGCGATTGTTGTAACGGCGCGGATCCAGCCAAAAGATCGAATGATACTTGACGACCTCGACACCCGCTTCGCGCAATCGCGCCGGATTTTCCATGCCCATTTTGCGCGTGCCCTGGGCGTCGAGAATGGCGTTTACGTGAACGCCGGCGCGTGCGCGTTCCGCCAGCGCTTCGGTGAATTCGCGTCCGATCTGCCCGTCCCAGAAGACGTAGGTCTCGAAGTTGATCGAATGTTTGGCCGAGCGAATGGCGCCGAGCATGGCAGGGAAAATCTGATCGCCGTTCACGAGCGTGGTGATGCTATTGCCGGCGACAAAATTTGGTCCGAGCAACGAGCCGGCTGATTGTCGAAATTCCGGCGAACTCGCGGAATAAAGCGGCGCCACTTCCTGGCGCGCCTGCTTGCCGAGTTTAAGCGCGCAGCCCCACGTCAAGATCGACAGGTTGAAGAGAACAAAGATTTTTGCGAGAAGATGCCGCTTCATTTGAGTTGCTCGCGGTGATGCTTGAGCGCATCGGTCAGCCACGCGTCGAGATGCATTTCTTTTCCATCCGGCGTGTGCACGAGGTAAGGCTTTCCGGTCTGCAGACTTTTTGACGCGGCCAGCCGGATAAAATCTTCCGGCGTTTTGATTTTGCTTTTGAAATGTTCGTATTTGGCTTTGATGTGCGCGGCTCCTTCCGCCGGCGTGTGCGAAATGCCGTTGCGAATAAAAGTGGCGTTCGATTTGCCAACGTAATCGATGAGATAATCGATGGTTTGTTCCAATGATTCGGCGGCGAAAGTGTGCGTGCAGAAACTGAAGACGAAAGCCAGAGCAAGCAAAAGACGCAGCGAAGAGATCATGTTGTTAAAACAAAATTCCTAATTGTCGATCAGTGGCGCGCGCCCGGGGTGACTCGAACACCCGACCGACGGATTAGAAATCCGTTGCTCTATCCGGCTGAGCTACGGGCGCGTATCATAGGTAAAATCGCTTAGGCCGAGAGATTTTTCTTGCGCTTTTCACGGTGCTATTCTACGGTCGGCCTTGTGAAACAGTGCAAACCGACGAAAACATGGGAAAGAACGCGGCTCCAAAATCTCATCCGCCATAAGTCCGGGCGCTACTATGCCAGAGCTTTCGCTGGCGGCAAAGAAGTTTGGAAGTCGCTCAAGACATCACATTTCAGCAAGGCTGAAGCGAAGCTTGCTGAATTCCTCAAAGAGCATCGCGAGCGCCGAAGCAACGGCAATGGCGAAGTCTCAGCGAAGATGACATTCGGCGAAGCCGCCGCGATTCATCTTCGCAATCTCGACGATAATTTGAGCATCAAACCGCGCACGCGGGATTACTGGCGAGAGTGCCTTGCCGCGCTTCAAAAAAGTTGGCCGGGCCTAAGCGAAACCGAGATTCGCAAGATCACGCAAGCCGATTGCAAAAAATGGGCGAGCGCGTACGCCAAAACAGCATCGGCGACTCGCTACAACAACACGGTGTCGGTTCTTCGGCATGTTCTCAACGTCGCGGTTGAATCTGGCGTAGTTTACAGCAACGCGGCAGCAGTTGTGAAACGGGCTGCTGTGCGCGGCAAAGAAATCGCGCTGCCGACAATCGAGAAGTTCAACGCGATGATTGCTGAGATGCGCGCGGGCCACAGCCGCGACTCAATCAACTGCGCCGACTTCGCAGCAGGCTTGGCGTTCACAGGTTGTCGCGTTGGTGAGGCGCGCGAGATCGCTTGGCGAGACCTGGACTTTGAGGTTGGCGAAATCGTTGTGCGCGGCGATGCAAAGACCGGAACGAAGAATTGGGAGTTGCGCCGTGTTCCGCTGATTCCAGATGCGCGCGCGCTGTTTCAACGAATGCGCAGCGAACGTCTCGGCGAGCCATTGGACGCTAAAGTGTTTCGCGTCGGCGAATGCCAGAAGGCGCTTGATCGAGCCGCGAAGAAAGTCGGCGCAGATCGCATCACGCATCACGACTTGCGGCATTTGTTCGCAACCAGGTGCATTGAATCGGGCGTGGACATTCCGACCGTCTCACGCTGGCTTGGACACAAAGACGGCGGCGCGCTGGCCATGAAAACCTACGGCCATTTGAGGCGCGAGCACAGCATTGCGCAAGCGCAGCGGGTCACATTCGCGCCGGTCGCGAAGCAGGCGGACGTAATTGCATTTCCGGTGAGTGCATAGACCCACCGCGATACGGCGGGGGTGGTGTTGGAAAGACATGGTTGGCGCTCGCGATAGCACAGGCGCTCTCGGCGGGTGGCAAGCTGGGCGACTGGCAAGCGCACGAGAGGGTCAAAGTCCTTTACGTCGATGGCGAGATGCCGCCGGACTTGATGCGCTCGCGCTGCGAAGGATTGCAAGCAAGCAATGGCAACCTTGAGTTTCTCAATCACGAAATTCTTTTCGAGCGCACGGGCAAGGTGTTGAACATCGCCAATGCTGAAGCGCAACAGGCGATCACTGCCCGCTGCGTGAACACGCGCTCGAAGGTGCTGATTCTCGACAATCTCTTAACGCTCGCTAGCGGGATGAAAGAGAACGAAGCCGACTCATGGGAATTAGTGAACAACTGGCTGTTGGATTTACGGCGACGTAAGATCGCGGTGGTGATCGTGCATCACGCCGGGCGCTCTGGCGAAATGCGAAGTACGTCCAAGCGTGAGGACAACGTGTTTTGGATTATCGCGCTCGACGACACGAAAAAGAACGCTGACGACAAGCGCGGCGCGCGATTCACCTCGCGTTTTACCAAGCCGAGCCGCAACACTCAAGAGGAAATCCCAGCGTACGAGTGGCACTTCGTCACTGACACAAACGGTGAAGTGAGCATCTCGTACAAGTGGGCGCAATCAATCGACGTGTTCCGGCGTCTGATTGAGGACGGCGTGACAGAGTGCAACCAGATCGCTCAGGAAATGAAGATCTCTCCCGCAACCGTGAGCCGGTTCGCGAAGAAAGGAATTGATGCCGGATGGCTCAAAAAAGAGGGCCGTGAATATGTCCTTGTACCGCTCGAAAAGTGACAAATCTCGTTTCGCGCTCATTTCATTTCGTTTCACGTTTCCCGCCTATACCCTTGAAATGTGAAATAAGAGCCTCTTTTCAGCCTTACCCACCTATGGAAAGGCACACCCGGAACTATGAAACGAGGGAGGTTAAAAAATGAGGCGCTCGTTTCATCCAAAATCGCGCTCGTTTCAGCCCGTTTCACGTTTCGTTTCACGCAAGGTGCGGGCGTTCTGTGTGCTTCGCGTCCGCGAACAATCCGCGAACAAACAGCGGACGCCGTTTGTCCGTCCGTCCACACCCCTAGGGAAATGAGCGGACGGACGGCAATAAGGCGATGGTTGGGCGCGCTGCTTTACTGATTGTTAACGACCATTTGCGGCGCGGGCTTGCTCGTTTCGAGTTGGGCGCTGACTTTTTGCAGGCCAGTGGTGAGCGCTTTGATCCGCCTCTGCTGCTCCGCGAGCTTGAATTGAAAGTCCTGCTTTAGCTGAGTGATCGTCGCTTCTTGTTTCGCAGCAGTCGACTTTACTTGCATAATCGTTGCTTGTTGGTCTTGCACTTTACGATGCTCTTTGAGGAACTCGTTGAGCAACATCGCGTTCACTGCTTCGTAGCGCACGGTGTAGGGCTTGCCTTGCTCGTCACGGGCCACCAGATCGGGATTCACCTTTTCCACTTCCTCGGCCACGAGGCCGAACTGCGGGATGCCATCTGGGTCGAGTTCCTGCTTGTAGCGAAATGTCACCGGGTGGAGTGCCAGCAATGTGTCGCTTGCGTCGCCCATGGTTTGAATGTTTTGCTTGAAACGTTCCGAGGAAACGACCGTGCCGAGTTGACCATTGGCATCGATAATCACACCGACGCCTCCAGCAACGGGTACCCCCACTAATGCCGGCGATAAATGTGCCTGTGTGAGTTCCTACCGCGCCGGTGCTGGTCGCTACTTCTCAGTGCGTCGTGATCGCATCGCAGCCTTCCACCTCGACGCCGTCGAAAGTCTCGCCGGTCAGGCAGGCCTGTGTGTCGCCGAGCTCGATCCCCGTTTGGCTGGTCTCGTAGTGAAGCAGGAGGTCGGGCCTCCCGTCGCCGTTCACATCCTCGATGTGGCCCGTGCCATGCGCCTCGGTGCAGTCGCGCTGCGCTGGGTCGTCGGCGTCTCCGAAACAGACGGTGCTTGGATCGACAGTGGTGGCATCGAAAGTGTCAGTCGTGAGGATAGCGACCGGGATGACACCGTGACTGCGGAGGTTGATCGGGTTCCTGGTGCTCCCCGGCTTGACGTCGACTAGTACCGTTATGACGGAGGGAACAAGCGGTTGCCAATCAGGGAAGCCGTTCTGCGATCCGCTCGCGATGACGGTCTGGCCACTTCCGTCGGCGTTCATCACGGCGATCTCGAACCGGCCGTTACGGTCGGTGGTGAAAGCGATCATGCTACCATCCGGCGACCAGGCTGGATCTGCGTCAAAGGCCGGGTTTTGCGAGAGGTTCGTCACATCGCTGCCGTCGGCATTCATCGAGTAGATCTCG
>Ga0066661_10000577_pt1 | contig 12925 bp, 12 predicted proteins | sample GraSoiAngelo_110_FD_66454 | JGI IMG/M metagenome (GOLD analysis project Ga0066661, IMG submission 66454) | Grasslands soil microbial communities from the Angelo Coastal Reserve, California, USA - 14_0903_12_30cm | ecosystem: Environmental > Terrestrial > Soil > Grasslands | place: USA... | reverse complement strand
AGCCCGAGCGCGGTGTTGTACTCGCCCCCCTCCGGACGCAGCCGGTCCAGGAACCACAGCCGCTGCTGCGCGAACGACAGCGGCAGCTCACCTTCCCGACGCCCACGACCGATCCGATCCGCGCCCCCGGCCCCCGCCAGCCGCCGCTCCAGCAGCTCCCGCCTGCGCCCCGCCGCACCCTCGATCGCCATGTCACGCCCTCCCGAGCGGCCGCACGGAAACCGGCAGCCGGTCGATGCCGTGGATGAAGTTGGAGCGCAGGTGGCGGACGTCGCCGGCCAGCTCCATGCCCTCCAGGTGGGGCTGCAGCGCCCCGAACAGCAGCCGCAGCTCGAGGCGCGCCAGGGCCGAGCCGAGGCAGTAGTGCGCGCCCTGGCCGAACGTCATGTGCCGGTTGGGGTCGCGGCCCACGTCGAACCGGTCCGGCGCGTCGAACACCGCCTCGTCCCGGTTCGCGGACGCGACCCACAGGGACACCGCGTCGCCGGACCGCACCAGCCGGTCGCCGACCTCCACGTCCGCCGTCGCCGTGCGCACGAAGTGGAGGCCGGGCGTCGTCCAGCGCAGGACCTCCTCGACCGCCACCGGCAGCCCGTCCGGATCCTCTCGCAGCCGGCGGCGCTGCTCGGGGAACTCGAGCAGCGCGAGCAGGCCGCCCGACGCGGCGTGCCGGGTGGTCTCGTTGCCCCCGATCAGCAGGTTGAAGCAGTTGAAGACGATCTCGTCGGCCGCGAGCGGGGCGCCATCCGGCTCGGCGGCCACCAGCGCGGTGACCACGCCGTCGTCGGGCGCGCGGCGCCTGGCCTCGACCAGCGCGCCGAAGTAGTCGAGCAGCTCGAAGTGCGCCTGCAGCGTGGTCGCCCGGGCGGTGGGGCCGAGCCGGTGGGCCTCGTCGTCGGCGCCGAAGGCGCTCGAGGTCAGGCGCGACAGGCGGGGCCGGTCGGCCCGCGGGATGCCGAGCAGGCCGCAGATGACGTCCACGGGGAACGGCACGGCGACCCGGGCGACGAAGTCGCCGCCGCCCTCGGCCGCGAACCGCTCCACCAGGTCGGTCACGATGCCCGCGACCTCCGGCTCCAGCGCCCGCAGGCGCCGGGGCGTGAAGGCCGCGCCCATCACCTGGCGCAGCCGGGTGTGGCGCGGCGGGTCCGTGACCACGAGCATCTTCCCGGCCGCGCCGTCGCCCGTCGTCCGGACGCGGAGCATGGTCCCGCGCTCCGACGTGAAGCGGGCGTGGTCCCTGGCCACGCGGCCGACGTCGTCGTAGCGGGTCACGACCCAGAAGCCGGAGCCCTCCCCGTCGTCCAGCCACGACACCGGCTCGTGCGCGCGCAGCCAGCGGAACGCGTCGTGGGGGAACCCGTCCACGAACGTGCCCGGGTCGTCCAGGCGCAGGTTTGCCAGCGGCACGTCACGCCTCTCCCAGCAGCCCGCCGAACCGCGCCAGGCCCTCCGCGATCCGGTCGCGCGGCGCGCCGCACGACAGGCGCAGGTGCCCGGCGCCGCCGGCCCCGAAGATCGAGCCCGGCAGGACGACGACGCCGGCGCGCTCGAGCAGGCGACGGGCCATCGCGTCGTCGTCGGCGCCGCCCGCCCCGCGGACGTCGGGGAGCGCGTAGAAGGCGCCCTCGGGCCGGTGGCAGCGGACGCCGGGGATGCGGTTCAGGCCGTCCACCATCGCCTCCCGCCGGACGGCCAGCTCGCGCGCGATGGCGCGCCGGGCGGCCGCGGACTCCTCCGAACGCACCGCCTCGGCCGCCGCGACCTGGGCGAACGACGGGGCGCACAGCGAGCACGGCAGCATCAGCGCCTCCAGGCGGGCGGCCAGCCACGGCGGCGCCACCATGAAGCCGATCCGCCAGCCGCACATGGCGAACGCCTTGCTGAAGCTGTCCACGCAGACCGTCCGCGCCTCGGCGCCGGGGACGGAGAGGATCGACGGCGCGCGCTCGCCCCCGCACACCAGGTCGCCGTAGACCTCGTCGGTCAGCACCGCGAGCCGGTGCCGCTCCGCGAGGTCGGCCAGCGCCTCCAGGTCGCAGGCCGGCAGCACGCCGCCGGAGGGGTTGCTCGGCGAGTTCAGCAGCAGCACCCGGGTCCGCGGCCCGACGCACGCGGCCAGCTCGTCGAGGTCGTAGCGGAAGCCCGCCTCCTCGCGGAGGCGCACCGGCAGCGGCACGCCTCCGGCGAGGCGGACGAGCGCCGGGTAGAGCGGGTAGCCGGGGTCGGGCAGGATCACCTCGTCCCCCGGCTCGACCAGGGCCAGCGCGACGATCAGCAGCGCCTGGGTCGAGCCGCTCGTCAGGATCACCTGCCGCGGCTCGACGTCCACGCCTCGGGTCCGGCTCACGTGCTCGGCCACGGCCGCCCGGGCGTCCGGTAGGCCCCCGGGTGGCGTGTAGCGCGTCACGCCGTCGCGGAGCGCGCGGGTGGCCGCCTCCACGACGTTCGGCGGCGTGGGCAGGTCCGGCTCCCCCAGGTCCAGGCGCACGAGGTCGCGGCCGGCGGCCTCCAGCCGCGCGGCCTGGCCGAGGATCTCGGCTCCCGACTCGAAGCCCAGGTCCTCCGCGCGCGTGGCGACGTGGATCGCTCCCACCAGCCTGGGCACGGCCTCAGGCCGACCTCGAGGCCGACGCGTGGACGAGCGCCCGGCCCAGCTCCACCACCTCGGCCCGGCTCACACCCAGGCCGGCCAGGTGGCCGTAGTACACCTCGTGGAACGCCCCGAAGTCGCCGCGCGCGGCGCGCTCCTCGCGGATGCGCTTGACCTCGGTCATGACCCGATCGACGAGCTCGTGGTCGACGGGCAGCCCGGCGCCCGACAGGGCCTCCTCGACGACCAGCGCCCCCGAGTGCTTGCCGTACACGTACGTGATCTCGGCGGCGAAGTCGGCCGGCGGCATGAACTGGTAGATCGCCGGGTGGATGATCATGCCCGCCGTGTGGATGCCGGACTCGTGGCTGAACACGTTGAGCCCGATGCCCGGCTCCGTCGGCGGGACCGGGATGCCGCTCACCCGCTCGAGGTACCGGGCCAGGTCGCGCAGCCCGTCGTAGCGGAACCCCGGCACGGTGATGCCGAACAGGTACCGGAGCTGCATCAGCACCTGGTGCATGGGCGCGTTGCCGCAGCGTTCGCCGATGCCGTTGACGGACGTCATGAAGTACCGGGCGCCGCTGCCCAGGCCGACGACCGTGTTCCACGCGCCGATGCCCAGGTCGTTGTGGAAGTGGAGCCCGACCGGCAGGTCGGGAACGGCGCGGCAGACGCTCCGGACCAGCTCCTGCGCCGCGTAGGGCGAGAAGCAGCCGACGGTGTCGGCGATGGCGGTGCGCGTGCCGCCCGCGCGCTGCCCCGCGCGCGTCAGCTCCACCATGTAGCCGGGATCGGCCCGGCTCCCGTCCTCGGCGCCGAACTCGATCTCGGCGGCGCCCAGCCGCCGGGTCATCGCGATCGCCTCGGACAGCATCCGGAGGTTGGCCTCGCGGTAGTAGGCGACCGGCAGGTCCAGCCAGTCCTCGACCGGCCGCCCCTCGCGGCGCAGGAGGGCCTGACCGAGCTTGTACTTCACGTGGAGGTCGGAGCCGGACGTGAAGACCAGGTACGTGATCGCGTCGGGGGGGAAGCCCAGCCGCTCGACGGTCCCCACCGTCCGCTCGATGTCGGACCGGTTGGCCCGCATCATGCAGACGATCTCGAGATCGGCCCGCAGCTCGCCCCGCCGGCGGCCCTCCAGGACCAGCCCGAGCGTCTCCCGCTCGCCGGGCGACACCGCCGGGAAGCCGACGTCCATGCAGTGCACGCCGATGTCGGACATACGCCGGGCGAGCTCGTACTTCACCGCGGGCGAGAACGCCACGCCCGGCATCTGCTCGCCGTCGCGCAGCGTGTCGTCGTACACGCGGATCTGGTCGGCGGGCGGGAACCGGAGCTCGTGCGCGAAGCTGCCGGGGTCGCGAACCAGGCTCCCGAGCGGCTCGCGCAGGTCTACGGCGCGGTCTCGTTCACTCATCGTGGGTCTCCTTGACCGGATTCACGCGCTTCCACCGGCGCCCCGAGCGCCGTGGGCACGCGCGCCTCGTAGTCGGCGATCGCCCGCTCGTCGCGCAGGGTGAGGCCGATGTCGTCCCAGCCGTTCAGCAGGCAGTCCTTGACGAAGGCGTCGATCTCGAAGTGCCAGCGGCCGTCGGGAACCTCGACCACCTGCCGTTCCAGGTCCACCGTCACCTCCGTGGCCGGGACGCCGGCCACGGTGCGCATCAGCGCTTCGGCGGCCGGCAGGACCACCGGCAGGACCCCGGTCTTGTGGCAGTTGTTGCGGAAGATGTCGCCGAACGAGGGCGCGATCACGGCGCGGAAGCCGGCGTCCTGGATCGTCCAGACCGCGTGCTCGCGCGACGAGCCGCAGCCGAAGTTGTCGCCGGCGACGAGGATCGAGGCGCCGCGATGCTGCGGCAGGTCGAGCACGAACCCGGGCTCCCGGCGCCAGTGGGCGAACAGGAACCGGCCGAACCCCGAGCGCTCCACGCGCACGCAGAACTCCTTGGGGATGATCTGGTCGGTGTCCACGTTGGCGCGGTCGAGCGGCACGGCGCGGCCCGTGTGGCGGGTGAACGGCGTCATCGCGCCCACTCCCGCACGTCCACGAAGTGGCCGGCGACGGCCGCCCCCGCCGCCATCGCGGGGCTGACCAGGTGCGTTCGCCCGCCGGCGCCCTGCCGGCCCTCGAAGTTGCGGTTGCTGGTGGAGGCGCACCGCTCGCCGGCGCCCAGCGAGTCCGCGTTCATGCCCAGGCACATCGAGCAGCCGGCGTTGCGCCACTCGAAGCCGGCCTCGACCAGCACGCGGTCGAGGCCCTCCCGCTCGGCCGCCCGCTTCACCGACGCGGACCCGGGCACCACCAGCGCTGTCACGCCCGGGTGCACGCGCCGGCCGCGGGCGACGGCGGCCGCGGCCCGCAGGTCCTCCAGCCGGGCGTTCGTGCAGGAGCCGATGAAGACGCGGTCCACGTGCACGTCCTGGATGCGCTCGCCGGGGTGCAGTCCCATGTAGCGCAGGGCGCGCTCGTCCTCGGCGGCGGCCGGCTCGGGCACCATGCCGCTCACGGGCAGCACCTGGCCCGGCGTGGTGCCCCAGGTGACGAACGGCTCCAGCCGCGCGGCGTCGAGCGCGACCTCCGCGTCGTAGACCGCCCCCTCGTCGCTCGCCAGCGCACGCCAGCGGGCGACCGCCGCCTCCCAGGCGTCGCCGCGAGGGGCGAACGGCCGGCCGGCGAGGAACGCGAACGTGGTGTCGTCCGGCGCGACCATGCCCATGCGGGCGCCCCACTCGATGGTCATGTTGCAGAGCGTCAGCCGGCCCTCCATCGACAGGGCGCGGATGGTCGAGCCGCGGTACTCGACCGCGTGGCCCTGGCCGCCCTTGACGCCGACCTGGCGAATCAGGCCGAGGGCCACGTCCTTGGCGGTGACGCCGGGGGGCAGGTCGCCCTCCACCGTGACGGCCATGCGGCGCGGCCGGTTCTGCCGGATGCACTGCGTGGCCATCACGTGCTCGACCTCGGACGTGCCGATGCCGAACGCCATCGCGCCCAGGGCGCCGTGCGTCGACGTGTGCGAGTCGCCGCAGACGATCAGGCGGCCCGGCTGCGTCAGCCCCAGCTCGGGGCCGATGACGTGCACGATCCCCTGGTGCCGGTGGCCGAGGGGGAACACGCGCACGCTCGCGTCCCCGCAGTTCGTCTGCAGCAGCTCGAGCATCCGCCTCGACAGCGGGTCCGCGCGCTCCACGCCGCCGACGGTGGGCGTGGTGTGGTCGGCCGTTGCCACCGTCAGGTCCGGCCTTCGCAGTCGCCGGCCGGCCAGCCGCAGTGACTCGAACGCCTGCGGGGACGTCGCCTCGTGCAGGAGGTGGAGGTCCACGTAGAGCAGGTCCGGCTCACCGGGGGTGGACCGCACGACGTGCGCGTCCCAGACCTTGTCGAAGACCGTGCGACCGATGTTGTCAGACATATCCCCCTGTCCTCTGTGAGGCGACCGTCTACGACCCATGCTTCGTGAGCGCGCGCGGAACTGCAAACGCGGACACGTAGTCGGCGGTCGCGCGCAGGTACTCGTCCACCACGCCGGGACGCGCCGCGGCACCCATGTGGCCGACCCGGAACACACAGTCGTGGAGCTCGCCCAGGCCGCCTCCCAGTCGCAGCCCGTGCTCGACGCGCATCCAGCGCAGGTAGTGGGCGACGTCCATGCCCGGCAGCGCGCACACCGCGGTCGTCACCGGCGACGCGTGCTCGTCCGGCACGAGCATCTGGAAGCCGAGCGCGCGCAGCTCGCGGCGCACGCGCGCCGCGGCGGCGGCGAGCCGGGCCTGGTGACACGCCAGCCCGCGCCGCTGGATGCCGCGGAGCGCCTCCGCCAGCGCCTCCATGGCGTTGGCCGGCATGGTGACGGGGTACGGGTGCCAGTCGCCCCAGTCCCGCTCGTAGCGGCGCCACGTGGCGAGGTTCAGGTACCAGCCGGCGGCCTTCGGGCGGCCGTCGTCGATCGCCGCCCACGCGCGCCGGCTCACCGAGACCGGCGCCACCGCGACCGGGGCGCCCAGGCACTTGTTGGCGACGCCGACGCACAGGTCGACGCTCCAGCGGTCCACCTCGAGCGGGATGCCGCCCAGGGACGCGACGGCGTCCACCACGGTGAGCAGGCCCTCCTCGCGGGCGACCTCGCACAGGTCGCGAACCGGGTTGACCAGGCCGTAGCTGGTCTCGTGGTGGACGACCGCCAGCGCCCGGGCGCCGGGATGAGCGGCGCGCGCGGCGCGCAGGTCCGCCGCCCGCGCCGGCTGGCGGCCCCCGGCGCCGACCGGGTGGACGCGCAGCCCGAGCGCCGTGGCGATCTCCGCCAGGCGGTCCCCGAAGAACCCGTTGCGGACGACCAGCACCTCGTCGCCGGGAGCCAGCGCGCTGGCCAGCGCCGCCTCGAGCCCGGCGGTGCCGGGTCCGAACAGCATCACGACATCGCCCTCGGTCCGCATCACCGCGCGCAGCAGGCCGCCCAGCTCGCGGTGCTGGGCCACGCCGGCGTCCCCGTAGTGGGGGCGGATCGGGCCGGCGAACGCGCGCTCCACGTCCGCGTCCACGGTGACCGGCCCGGGGATGCAGAGCACCTCGCTCATCGGACGCTCCCCGACGCCGCCGGCCGCCGCTCGAGGTGCCGGCCCAGCTCGTCCAGCCCGCGGTCGAACACGTCCGCGGGCACGCCGAACCCGAGCCGCGCGTGGCCGGGCGAGTCGAACGCGAGGCCGGGCACCAGGACCACGCCGCGCTCCCGGGCCAGGCTCCGGCAGAACGCCACGTCGTCCTCGTCCGGGAGCCGGACGAACGAGCAGACCCCGCCTGCGGGCCGGGTCCAGCCGACCTGGCCGGGTCGCTCGCCGGCCCACGCGGCCAGCGCGTCGAGGTTCCTGCGGGCCTCCGGCAGCCGCAGCGCGAGCAGGCGGTCGGCACCGGTCAGCGCCCGCGACGCGATCAGCTCGGTGAGCGGCGAGAGCGACAGGGTGGTCCGGTCCTTGAGCGCGATGCTCCGGTCGATCACGTCGCCGGGCGCGACCACCCAGCCCACGCGGAGGCCGGGCAGGCCGTACGCCTTGGACAGCGTTCCCGTGGAGATCGTGCGTTCGTAGCGGAGCGACGGGTCCGGCAGCGGCGGCGCGTCGTGCGCGAGCTCGGCGAACGCCGCGTCCCAGACCAGGTACGCGGAGGCGTCCGCGACCATCGCCAGCAGACGGTCCAGGTCGCCGGGCGTCAGCGTGACGCCGGTGGGGTTGTGCGGGAAGTTCACGACGACGGCGCGCGTCCGGTGGGTCAGCACCGCGTCCAGGCGGTCCACGCACGCCGCGAAGCCGTCCTCCGTGCGCAGCGACCACAGGCGGACCTGGCAGCCGCGCGCCTCCGCCAGCGATCGCAGGGAGTGGTAGACCGGGTCGAGCGTGACGATCTCGTCGCCGGGCTCCAGCAGCGCGGACAGCGCCAGGAAGATGCCCTCGCTCGAACCGTGCGTGGTCATGACGCGGCCGGCGTCGGCCAGGCCCAGGCGGCCGGCGACGGCCTGGCGCAGCTCCAGACCGCCGGCGGGCAGCCCGTCGCACAGCAGCACGTCGCCCAGCACGTCGCCGGCCAGGCCGAGCACGTCGAGCAGCTCGCCGAGTCGGAACGGCCGCACGCCGCTGGACGAGATGTCGATGACGTCCGTCTCCGGGTGGTCCCGGTACCACTGCTCCAGCAGGGCCGGCGTCCGGAGGCGCGTCAGCCAGTCGTCCGGGGTCAGCATCCCTCTGTCCGCCCCTACGCCGGCACCAGCTCGAAGACGGCGCACCGCGGACCGGCGCCCGGCCGCGACAGCACGCGCTCGCAGCGGAAGTCCGTCCGCTCGAACAGCTCCAGCCAGCCCTCGCGCCGGCGTGGCATGCCCTGCTCCGTCGCCAGGTGGATGAGGAAGAAGTCGGAGTCGTTCTCCTGGGTCTCGTAGCGGATCTCGGGCTCGAGCAGGACCAGGACGCCCTGACGCGGCCGCAGGCGGGCGGCGAACGCGTTCAGCAGCTCGACCATCGCGTCGTCGCCGTCCCGGAAGAGCTCGTGGAGGATGCCGATGGCGGTGATGGCGTCGGGCTCCCTGGCGGCGTCGGGCCAGGTGTCCGGCCGGAAGGCGTCGCGGACGTGGAACTGCAGCCGGCCGCCGGCGTCGGTGACCGCGGCCATGCGCCGCGCGTACTCCACCGCCGCGCCCGAGAGGTCGATGCCCACGCCGCAGGTGTCCGGGTGCTCGCGGCACAGGTCCAGCAGCAGTCCGCCGGAGCCGCAGCCGAGGTCGAGCACGCGCCGCGAGCGGTGCCGGCGCAGGCTGTCCTTGATCATGGCCGCGAAGAACACGCGGCCCAGCACGGAGCAGTGGCGGCCCAGCGCCTCGCCGTCGCGCAGCAGGTCCTGGCCGTATCTGGCCTCGCCGCTGAGGAGCTGCGGGAGCCGGTGCAGGACCGGGCCGTACGCCTCCACGTAGAAGCCGAGCTGGGCGAGCGCGACGTCGTCCGCGAAGCGGCGCCCGAGCGGCGTGAGGGTGTAGCGGCCGCCCGCCTCCGCCACGACGCCGTGGACGGCGAGGTACTGGAGGAGCTCCCTGACCATCGGCGCGTGCATGCGCTCGAGCGAGCGCCGGTCGGTGACGTCGATGCCGTCGCGCAGCCGGTTCAGCAGCCCGGTCTCGTGCACGGCCTGCAGGGCCATGCAGAGGTGCATCGACGTGATCATCCGGGACAGTCCGCTGTCCCGATAGTTGGCCCAGGCGTCCAGCGGCTCGCGGTCGGTGAAGTCCACCGTCTCGGGCGCGACCCGGTTCGCTTTGAGCGTCTCAGTCATGACAGACCTCCTGAATCGGGCGCGCCGTCAGCGCTCGCCGCCTGCATCTGCCTGCGGAGGCTCAGCGGGCGCATGTCGGTCCATACCCGTTCGACGTAGGCGAGACAGTCAGCCTTCACGCCCTGCTTGCCCGCGTCGCGCCAGCCCGCGGGAACGGTCATGTAGGCCGGCCAGATCGAGTACTGCTCCTCGTCGTTGAGCACCACGCGGTACTCGGTCGTGTCGTCGTCGTCTTCGAATGCCATCGCAGCCTCCTCCCATCCCTGGTTGTCAGACGATGATTCGCGACGCCGCCTGCTGGCGCGCATCACGCGACTTGCGCACGTCCCTGACGATGTTGAGACGCTTCATCCAGCGATCCCGGCCGTCATAGCTGGCGTGGAACGGCTGGCGGCCGTGCACGGCCTTGAAGTTGTCGATGAAGCAGAGCTCTCCCGGCCGCAGCGCGACGCCGGTCAGCTCGCGGTCGATCGCGGCCACCAGCGTGTCCAGCGCGTGCCTGGCCTCGTCGTCCCGCGGCCGCTCCATGAAGTACGGGTCCAGGCGCAGGTACGGCCGCTCGGGGTCGCCGAACAGCACCGGGATCGGCTCTGGATGCTCGTTCATCCGCTCGATCCGTTCGTACGAGCGGGTCAGCAGCTCCTGCGAGATCTCGTCCTGCTTCGGCGCGTACGAGCGGTTCTTCGGCAGGTGGGACTCGTCCGGCCGGATGGTGAAGCGGGGCTCGAACAGGACGTGCTTGACGTCGTCGTCGAGCTCGATCGCCGCGCCCGCCGCGACGGTCGTCTGGACGTTGTTCGGGTTGCGCAGGCACATCAGGGACACGTAGTCGGCGCGGTAGGGGTGGAAGGCGTCCTCCGTGTGCCAGGTGAGCACGGTCTCGCTGCTGGAGCCGAGCTGCTCCTGCTCGTGGCCCCGGATCGGCAGCAGGTCGTGCATCACGTAGCCGTCCTGCTGCGTCGCCCAGCCGAGCGGGTCGCCGAGCAGGGAACCGCAGAGGAAGAAGAAGATCTCCTCCTCCAGGGCTGGCGACGGGACCGGCTTCGATTCCCAGTGAGTGGGCGTGGGACCGATGCGGTCGTCGTCGACGGGCCAGCCGCTCACGACGCAGAGGCTGGCGGGCTCCGCGAGGCGGAACCGATTGAGCGGCTGACGGAGCGCTCTGGGCAGGTCCTGCGCATAGGTGGAGGCCAGCTCCAGGAACGTCCTGTCCTCGACGGTGTCGTGGCAGCTGGCAACCTCGCGCACCAGCTCCCGGCTGCGGTCGAGGACGGCATCGTCCATCTCGATGTGGCAAACGAGCGCCTCTTGCTGCACGGCTATCGAGCTCCTCTGTGTGAACAATCCTCGCGATCCGACTGTCAGCGCCGGATCGAATGGGAGCGACCTGACCAGGAATACACAGGAGCGGGCTGAGTCGCAAGCCGGGGCGGCTGCTGGCGTTTCCAGCTCGTCCGGCGGTCCGGGCGTGTCCGGTGTTCCGGACATGTCCGGACGTGTCCGGGAGGAGGTTCAGGCCCGCATGGACGTGCTACCGGGCGGTCGTCAGTCGCGCCGGAGCGGTTCGGCCGGCGAGCGGTTCCACTCGGCGACGAACTCGTTCAGCCAGTGCAGGGCCGGGGCAAGATTGTGCCGCTGCGAGAAGTCGACCTGGTGCATCAGCTCGACGACCTGCTGTGGCTCGGGCATGCTGGAGAGGAGCTCGATGGCGTCCGAGAGGTGGCTGAGGTTGTCCTCGGCGATGACGCGGGCCAGCTCGCGGCGGGCCCGCACGGCGGGACGCCGGCGCGCGATCACGCGCCGCTCCTCGTCCAGCACGCTGGCCATGATCGCGGCCGCATCGGGACCCGCATCCTGGTCGGCGGCCTGCTCCACGCGCTCCTGGATGTCCTGAGCGATCTGGCCGAGCCGAGGCTTGATGTGCAGAGCGAGATACGCGGACACCTCGGGCACGGTCTGCGTCCCGGCGGCATCGCGCAGCCGCAGGACCACCCGCGCCTGGTCCAGGAGCTCGTACGAACGGCTCCTGCTGATGCTGAACTCGGAGCGAACGTACTGGTTCCAGCTCGAATACCCGAGCGCGATCCAGGCCCGCCCCTCGTGCGCCTTGAGCAGGAGCAGGCAGACGCGCCGGGTCGCGGCGCGGATGCGCTCGGTGAGCAGCGCGGCCTCACGTTGGTCGAGCGGCAGGGCCGGCCGGCTGGCCGGCAGGCGCACGTCGGTCGTGTGCAGCTCCGATCGGACGGTAGTCATCTGGCCACCCCTCACATGCAATGGAGGGTCGATCCCGCCCGTCACACAGGACCGCCCAGTCCCCGCCTGAACCGCGCAGCGACCGCCCCGTCGAGTCGAGGTGGGCCACCGCGCGTGGCGCCCTCACCCTACCAAGCGGTGGGGCGATGCCATAGCGAGGTAACCCTTGATCCACGGCCGTGGTGATCAGGGAGGGAGCGCGACGGGATCGTCACCCGCCCGTGGCATGGTCCCGGTTCCGGCTCGCCGATGGCGCCTGCGTCCGAGGGGCGGCGACCTATCCGCAGCTCCGGCTCCAGGCCCGGGTTCGCGACGGCCGGATCGAGGTCCGCGGAAGGCGAGGCGGACTGCCGGTCCGGCAGCCGCGGGCAGCCGGTCTCCCGTCAGCTGCCGCCGGTCCGGACGGGCCCACGGCGCAGGCGGATCCAGCGATAGCCCAGGCCGGCCACCGGCAGCCCGCGCAGGTCGCGGTCGGGCGCCTCGTATCCGCGGTCCGCGAAGACCTCCACCGCCCGGTCGGCGCATGGAGGGAGGCGAGCGAGAGTGCAGCTGCAGCCCGCCACTAGCGATCGGAGGGCTTCTGATCACGCAGCTCCCGCAACGTGCGGACGCTCTCGATCGTCCATCGATGGTCCGGGCCCAGAGCTTCCTCAAGGGCGACCACAGCACCCTCCAAGAGCTGAGCCGCCGCAAGGTCATCCTTACAGCCGCGGAGAACGACAGCAAGCTTGTACTGGCAGCGGCCGGTGAGAAAGTGGCGCGGCCCGACCGTACTTTGCATAATCGTCACCGCACGCTCAAGCAACGAACGCGCGGTAGCGGAGTCTCCATCCGCGTGCCACAGCCAGCCCTGGTCGGCGAGGCTGCCGCCGACATCGGGGTGATGCGAACCGAGCAGCTTCTGTCGGACCGCCAGGGCCTCTTCCCCGTACCGCCTGGCAGCGTCGATCTCGCCTGTCTCCAATAGTGCCCCGGCCAGGCCTGCCATGCTGCGAGCCGTACGAAGGTGGTCTTTGCCGAACACATGCAGGTCCAGTGCCAGCGCGCGCTGTAGCAGCAGTTTGGCGGCCTGCGGCTCGCCGCTGTCCAACTGGACCATCCCCAAGTGGACAAGTGTGTCAGCCGTATGTGGGTGGTCAGGACCTAGAACGTCGGTCAAGTAGTCAGGCGGCCTGCTTTTGAGGGCGGGCGATGACGTGCAGGTTGTGGACGACGGCTGTCCGGCGCAGGTCGTGCAGGTTCTTGCGCTGACCGCGATAGCG
>Ga0066661_10000576_pt1 | contig 12957 bp, 16 predicted proteins | sample GraSoiAngelo_110_FD_66454 | JGI IMG/M metagenome (GOLD analysis project Ga0066661, IMG submission 66454) | Grasslands soil microbial communities from the Angelo Coastal Reserve, California, USA - 14_0903_12_30cm | ecosystem: Environmental > Terrestrial > Soil > Grasslands | place: USA... | reverse complement strand
CACAGCAGCGGGAGCAGGAGCGCCTGACTGAGCGCGCCAGGCTGGCCGCGCTCTATGTCAATCCGTTCATGTCGGCATGCGAGGACCTGCAGAGCCGCATCTACAACATTCTCGAGCTTCAAGGCCTTCGCACCCTGCGGAAGCGCTATCCAGACGGGGGCTTTGCCGAAGAAGTCCTTTACCTCATTGTTCGGTATTTCGGATGGGCAGCGGCCCTGTCCCGCTATAGCCCCTACTCTCAGGACCCTGTTGTGACTCGCCTTGCGGAAGCCGTGCGGGACGCCTTTGCCACTACCGGCCCAGGCTTTCCGGTGGGGGCGTTCAACTTCTTCCACCCGGAACAGAAAGCCCTGGGCAAGATGGTGATGAGTCGGATGCAGGGCGAACACGGCGTCGAGCTCGACACCATCTCTTCGTATAAATTCAGGGAACGTCTCGCCTCTCCTACCCTGTCGAACAGTCAATCTGTGCAGCAGAGCCTGGAGGCGCTGCGCAACGCAGCGGACGCGGAAAACCTTCCAGGTCGGAATCGACTGGAGAAGGCTCAGCACCACCTCGTGGACCTGCTGCACTATCTCGAAGACAGAGAGGGCTATCGCCTCTTCGCGGGCGAACGGAAGAAGTGCTCGAGCCAGCGGGCGCGTAACGCTGGGAATGGCTCACAGCGGCTGCCAGCGACTAACGGGTCCGCTCGGCCGAACCGAAGACCCCGACCATCACGGACGACACTGGGTCAGCAACCACGGATGAAGACCCAAGGAGATGCGACCTACAGTTGACTCCCCGCTCGGCGCGAAATCGAGGGACTGGAGCGCCCTGGCAGAACCCTTCGCTGAGAACGTGAGGATGATCCGCTCTCCTGCGAGCGCCGTGGCGAAGAGCCGCTCGTTGGGCGCCCGATGAAGCCCGTTGGCGATGAGCGGCACGGACAGCGTTCGGAGCGGAGCCCTGTCTGCCGGGACACCACTCGATGAGCTGATCTATCCGGAGGCGGAGGGTCTGCGGAAGAGCCAGCCCAAGCGGCTATTGGAGAGCATCACGGTGCCTGCTCGTTCGCTGCTGTCTGGAATGTGCTCGAGCGCCGAAAGAATCAAATCCGCCGTCACTCTTTCGCCCCACACTGCCGAGTCAATTGTTAGGTGATAGTGCGTCGGATCCCGCCAGTCAGCATGATAGAACGTGCGTACGTAGTCGGTCCGTAATCGGTCCATACCGCCGATACGCCGTTCGGCTTCGGAGCGCGTGAGCTTTTCCATCTCGATCACTCGTTGTACGCGCGCCTCCAGCGGAGCAAAAATGAACACATGAAATGTTCTGGGTCGTTTGGCCAGGATATGGTTCCCTCCTCGACCAACGATGATCGCTCGGCCCTCTTTGGCAATGTCTTCGACGATGGTCCGCGTCATGTGCAGAAGTTTGGCGTCATCCAGCCCCCGTGGTGGAAGGATACTGTAGGCTGTTGCGAAGCCGCCCATCCCTAGAAGGTCGACTAGCTTTTCGATGAACGACGCGACCCGTTCGTCTTTGGCCTCAACGTCCGTTTCCGCCAGCTGATACTCAGTCGCCATCTTGCGCACGATTTCCTTGTCCCATACCGACCACTGCAGACGACCGCCAAGGTCGTGCGCAATTTGACTGCCACCGCTCCCATACTGGTGAGAGATGGTGAGCATGAGAGTATCCGAGGTGTTCATAATCACCTCCGTTCACAACCAGGGCGTAGCTTGAGGCGATGCGGAGCGAGGGACGCCAGCTTGGGGGCCGCCTCCTGATTAGCCGATCGAAGCGACAATTCTTCGATACTCGTCCTCGTTAAACGCCCGCAGTGTCTCGGTCCTCACGTTGCCCATCGCCGCGGTTCTTAAAGATAGCTTCGCAACAGTCTCGTCGTTTGGCGCCTCCGAGATCGCCACGGCGTCGTACTGCCCAGTGACGAGGTAGAAAGCTTTCAACTCGGCACCAGCATCACGAAATGCTTGCTTCGCTACGTCTAACCGCTTAGCGCCCTCCCTGATTGTCTCGACGCCCTTCTGAGTGAAGCGGATCAGGCTGATGTAGGTCGGCATAATGAACTCCCTCCGCGTGGAGCCGGCCCCCAAACCGACTCGCCGAGTTTACTGCTCAGGGCCTCGGCTATTCAATCACCTGGTCGGCCTGCAGTCGACCAGCTGTCGTCGGGCGGTGGGAGTCACCGTTTCACTGACGAACACCGCGTCGTGGTAGACCACCAATAAAAGCACAGCTCCGCCCCCGACCTCGAACGAACGCAGGAACGAAGAGGCAGATCGTAGCGATGCCCTGCTTCACGGCGTGCTCGGCGACCCGGGCGTCCTGCCCGACCGTTGAGGGCAGCATGCCTTGGAGACGTCTGTCGTGCCCGACCGCGGCGTAGGCAACATCGTGAAATCGGCGCGAATCGAAACTGGGGCGGGTTGGCATCTCCTGTGCTCCTCGTCGAAAAAAGCGAGCAAAAACGGATGCGGCGCTGGAAAGCCGCTCTCAATTTCTGGCTCACCGCCCTTCGAGTGGATGGAGCCATGTCCCGCAGGGGGCAGCCTACAAGCTCGTGGCAGTATCTGGGCGAGGAGGCCGGCCTCTCTCGTATCTATGGCGGCATCCACTACCCCAGCGACGAGCGGGCTGGGAACCAGATGGGCCAGGGCATCGGCGCAGTGGCGGTCCAGCGCGATCGGTTCAATAGGTAATAGCTGAGGACAGGCAGAGCCGACCCCTCTCGGCTGCCACGGGCATTGCCGATGGACATGACAGGGCGTGCAATGCGACGAATGCGGTTGCGCAGAGTCTGCGGCAAGCGCAAAATTCCGCCACGCTGCAGGCATCAATAGGGGAGGCGCTATGAATCGGGGAGGAGCTATGAATCGCTTTGTTGCATCAGCAATCGCGATAGTCATCATGCTCTGCGCGACGACGACGCACGCAGATGTCGTCACCGACTGGAATCAGACCGCGCTCGAGGCTCTGAAGGCCGGCAATATGGTCGGCAATCCTTGGTCGCGAGCCATGGCGATGGTACACGTCGCGATGTCAGACGCGATCAATTCGGTCCAAGGACGGTACACGCGGTACGTGTTCGCCGCGCCCGCCGCGCCCAACGCCTCGGCCGAAGCGGCGGCCGTGTCGGCAGCGCGGCAGATTTTGCTCCAGCTCGTGCCGGCGCAAAGAACCAGGATCGATGAAGCCTACGCAGACTCCTTGAGCCGCATTCCCGACGGGTCCCCGAAGAACGACGGCATTACGCTTGGCGAACAAGTCGCCGCGGTCATCCAATCCGATCGAGCCACCGATGCGACGAATGCGCCGGATACGTATCGCCCGATCACCACCCCCGGAGTCTGGGTGCCGACCCAACCGCCGCTGTTTCCACAATACGCGCAGGCCAAACCGTGGGGGATGAAGAGCGCCGACCAGTTCCGTCCCGGCCCCCCGCCGTCATTGACGACCGCGGTCTACGCTCGTGACTACAATGAAACCAAGGAGCTCGGAGGCACCAAGAGTTCAAAGCGGACGCAGCAGCAGACCGACGCGGTGCGCTTCTGGACCCAGACCAACTTCGGTCCTTCCTGGAGCGATGCTGCGCGGCAACTCTCGGCGGCAAAGAAGCTGAGCCTGGCCGAAAACGGACGACTGTTCGCGCTCCTGACTATGGGCGTCGCGAATTCCTTCATCGCCGACTGGGACGCGAAGTTTCATTACAACTTTTGGCGGCCGGTCACCGCGATCCGCAATGGCGACAGGGACAGCAACGACGCCACCGAACGCGATGCCGGCTGGACACCCTTGAATGCGACGCCGATGCATCCCGAGTACCCCTCGCAGGCGGCAATCCAATGCGGCGCGGCATTGGCCGTGCTCGAATCGGTGTTCGGCACCGGACCGGTCGTGGTCGTCACCGCGACCGATACCGTCGACGCGCGCCTGCAACGTCAATTCGCCACGGTCGCGCAAATGGGCGAAGAGCAAACCTTGGTGCGCATCTGGGGTGGCATCCATTTTCGGAACACCCTGGAAGTCAGCGAACGGATGGGCCGAAAGATCAGTGAACACTTGATCAGCAACTACCTGACCGCAGTTCGCTGAGGGGTCGCCATGAGAGTTTCGCTGGCCAATCTCGCCGCAGTGCTCATGCTTCTCGCCGTCTCTGGTGCGAGCACAGCGCAAACCGTGCCCCGCGCAGAAGACGTGCAACGCGTCGAGCGACTCGTGGCCACGCTCACCCAGGAAGCGGCCACGCTATGTCCGCTGTCGGACCCCGGCGATCAACGCGCTCTGGACCGATGCCGCTCGGCGCTCTTCAACAACTCATACTTGAAGCGCAGTCTCGCCCGGATCGTGCTGTGGGGACGGCCGAGTCCGGTACCCGGGGCGAGATTGAAGGACACGACCCTTACCCAGTTTGGCGGGGAAGTGCTATCCGGTCTCTACCTGCCTCTGTTCATGTTCAATGGCCGCTACCGTGTGGAATATGACGCGAGCGAGGCGCGATATCGGGCGCGGCTGGAAGCGGTGTTTCGCAACAACTTGATGCCCGGACAGTACCCTTATCCGTTCTGGCACGATGCGAAGAAGTGGAATGAGTACGAGCGCGCCAATGGGCTCACGCTGTGGATCGATCCGTATACGTCGAAGATCGTTGTCGGGCAATTCTCGCGGCAAGAGGGCGCCGACCCACGCTTGAACACCGTCTCGCGTATCCCGCCCGCGTTCGACGGCAAGTGGATGTGGGTCGACGGCAACGGCGAGCCGCAGCCGAAGCCCGCCCTGTTCGTAGGTTTGTTCCGTGCAGACAACCCGTACCTGGAACAGCTTCAGACGACCTACAAGGATTTGGCGCTGGCGATGCGCAAGGGCACGTGCAACACGTGCCACGTACCCGACAATCCGGAGAAGATGAAGCGGCTCGTCCTGTTGCAAACGCCGGCGCACGCAGCGGCTGAGATCAAGCGCATGATGGCCGCGGTGCGTGACAACCGGATGCCACTCGATGACATCGGTATCGAGAAGGAGCTGGATGCCGAGACCAAAGCGTTACTACTCAGATTTGGCGCCGCTTTCGAATCGACGGTCAATGCGGCGTATGCCTGGGAAAGTGGGGACTAGTGTCCTGAGTGAGAGATTATCGTCCTCGAGCGATGTACGACGTCCTCCTCCTTCTCGGTGAACCGAGGCTAGGTTTCCCGGTACCAGTGGGCGATGTTCCAGCATTCCGAATCCCAGCCGCTGAGGTCGGTGCCGCGCAGCCGGTTCGAGACGGCGGAGGCGCTTCCGCGCCAGAGGAAAGGCACGATCACGACGCCCTGCGTGAGCAGGTCGTTCAGCCGGATGAACTGAGACGCGCGCGTGACCGGGTCCATCTCGGTTGCCGCCGCCCGGAAGAGCCGGTCGTATTCCTCGCTCCGCCATCGCGTCGAGTTGAGCCCGGCCCACTTGTTCGCCTTCTGAGCGACCTCCCAGGAGACGAAGGGCTCCATGAACCGCTGGGGGTCAGGCGACCCGCTGCTGAAGCTGTACATTTGGAGGTCGGCGGAAAAGCGTGACGACGTGTCGGGATTCGCGGGGTCCGCCGAGAAGTACACAGCGGGCACGATCGACTTCAACTCGATCTCGATGCCGACCTTCGCCGCCGCCTGCTTGACGATGGCCTGAGTCTTCTGGCGCGCGGCATTGGTCGAGGTCTGGAACAGCATCCGCAGGCGCGTGCCCTCTTTGGTCCGGATCCCGTCGGGCCCTCGCCTCCACCCTCCGTCGTCCAGGACCTTGGCGGCCTTGTCGACGTTGAACTCCCAGCGTGTGTTCTTGGAACGAAACGGCGCCGGCGCGTTCAGGTAGTTCGCCGTGGTCCGGGCGAGGCGGCCGTAGATTTGCTCCTGGATCGACGCGCGGTCGACCAAGAGGCTCAGCGCCACCCGTACGCTGCGGTCGGTCAGGAACGGATGCGGCGCCTTGAGGCTCGACCGCTCGCCGTCCACCTCGCGCCCGGGGTCCGAGAAGTTACAAAGGATGTGCTCGATGCCGCCGCCCCAGGCGATCTCGATCTTGCCCTTGCCCGCCCGCTCCAGTCGCAGGAGCAACTCGTCCTCGACCTGGAGGTTCCAGGCGAAGTCGTACTCGCCGGTCTGGATCACGGCCCGCGCGGCCGATACCGCGTCGCCGCCGCCCTTCATCTCCACCCGATCAAAGAACGGCCAGTTCCGCTCGTGATAGCCGGAGAAGATCTCGCCGCGAATGATGTCACCAGGCTTGAACTCGACACAGCGATAGGGGCCGGTTCCCACGGGCGTGAGATTGGCCGGCGCCTCTCGTGACTTCGCGCCTTTGAAAGACTTGAAGACATGCTTGGGAATGACGGCGCGGAATGCGCGGGCCCAAAACGGCATCGGAGCCTTGTAGACGATTTTGACCGTATGCGGATCGAGCTTTTCGACTCGCGCGATGTCCCGATATGACCCGGTCGACACCGCCAGGGTCGCCGGGTCGGCGGCGTACTCCCAGGTGAACACGATGTCGTCAGCCGTGAAGGGCTTCCCGTCGTGCCACTGGACGCCTTTCTTCAGCTTCACGGTGACGGCGCGCCCGTCGCGGGCAATCATCCCGTTTTGAATGGTCGGCACCTCGGCGGCCAGGACCGGCAGCAGGTTCCCTTCGGGATCGAAGGACACCAGCGGCTCGTAGAAGAGCCGCGAGCCGTCGTCGTCCTTCACCCCGATCGCCAGGTGCGGGTTCAGGATCGTGGGCGCCTGCCACCAGAGCATCTTCAGATCGCCTCCGCCGCCGCGTCGGGACGGAGTGAAGGTCTCGCGCTTGAGTTGGGCATTCGCGATCCCTCGTGATCGCAGCAGCTCGGCGATCAGCGGCGGTGTCAGCCCGAGCGCGAGCAAGATTCGGATGAATTCTCGCCGGCCGAGCGAGCCCGCCCGGACACGCCCGAGCCATTCGTGCAGCCCTCGCTCGTCAGGAATCATCGCTTCGCCTTTCTCCGCGATGACCACGCTCTGGCCACCTTTCTCGTCACCGTTCAATTCCCCCCCACCTGTAGCCTGTCTCCGGTGCCCCCCGGTAGTGTGGAGTTGACCCGGTGTCATGGACACCCATCGTGGACCTTCCTTCCCTCCCCAACGATGGGGCGTCCACGAAACCGGGTCAACTCCACTCGGATGGTCACTCGACGGACTGGCCAGGGCTGCGAGTGTGCCGCCAGCGGTCACGATGACATCGACCTTCAGCGCGACCGGCGCGAGATCGCTACCGGCTACGGTGGTACGCTGGTTGTGAAGAGGTGAAGAAGTAAATGAAAGCGTTTCGACTCGGGCTTCTGATCACTGCGATCGTCACGATGACGTCGGCGTGCGCGGGCACCGGTGCCACGCCACCGCCTGGCTCGCCGACGACCCTGATGTACGGCTGGGAGCACCATTTTTCGATTGACTGGGCGGCGGCTGAGCAGGGCCAGAACACACGAAAGGTTAGCGGCTACGTCTACAACCAGCACGGCGAGTTCGCCACGCACCTTCGAGTGCTCGCGCAGGCGATCGATTCCGGTGGCGCGGTGGTCGGTCAGCGTATCGCCTACGTGCCCGGAGGCGTGGGCGGATTCGGACGTGCGTACTTCGAGGTGCCGAACTTGCCGGTCGCCGACAACTATCGGGTCAGTGTCTGGGACTACACCTGGTTCCAGTCCCCCGGCAGTCCCCTGCCGTGATTACGGGCGCGACTATGCGGATTGTGGGCTGGGTGTCCAGCGCCGGGGCGACCAGCACGGATACCGTGCCACGATAGGCGGCCTGGCTGATGAAGGTCATTCTTAGGCGGCCACGACGACCGACATCTTGCCGTGCTGCTTGCGCGTCGGGCGGACAGTGATTTCCACGTCCTGGCCGAGGTCCGTCAGAAACTCCATCAGGCGCTCGACCGAAAACATCCCCGAGCGATTCCGCATCAGCGCGGAGACGTGCGGTTGCTTGATGCCGAGGATCTCGCCGGCCTCGGCCTGGGTCAGACCGCGCGCCTTGACGAGCTTGTGGATCTGCAGCGTTAGGCGTGCCTTCAGCAGCTCCTGGTCTGCATGGGCAGGTCGAGATCGGCGAAAACGTTGCCGCCTCCCTCTTCCGCCCGGATCTTCTTGTTTCTCGTCTTCATGATCAGTTCTTCCTTTCCTTGTAATGCCGCTCCGCGGCGGCGAGGCGCTCCCAGATCAAGTCGATCTCCGATCTCCCTCTGGGGCGTCGCTATGCCCTTCTTCGACTTCTTCTGAAACGCGTGAAGGACGTAGATCCTGCCGCGGGATTCGGTTTCGCCCTGCTGCGGCCGTGAGGCTGGAATTCAGAAGAGGGTTACGGTGACCCGTAACCCCTTGATTTGGAGCGGCCGACCGGATTCGAACCGGGCGACGTCCAGCTTGGGAAGTCTATTTCACGCCACAACCCGTGTCACGTACCCGAGAAAATGGCGGACCAGACGATCTTTGCGACGCGTGATGACACGCGGTGACCTCCAGGGATCCCAAAGGACGGTCACTCGGCGGGCGCGCCTCCTTTCGGGGAGCGAACTCGTTGGGCGCCGGAGTGAACGAGATCCTGGGGCCACCGCTGAGGATCACGTCGGCGCCGCCGGCTGCCTCGATCCGCCAGCGCTGGTTCGCCTTCGCGCGCCCGTCGGCCTCCTCGGGGTCGACGATCGCACGGAGCTCCCGCTGGAGGAGGCTCCGCACGTCGGCGCAACGAGGATCGCTCGCCACGTCGGAGCACTCGTCCGGGTCAGCGACGACGTCGAAGAGCTGGGGCGGATAGCCGACGTAGTGGACGTACTTGTACCGCGCGTCGCGAACCATGAAGATCCCGCTCGGCGAGAAGACCGCGTGGTACTCGCTGGAGGCGATCCGCGACCGCGGAGGCTCCTGCGCGAGGCGGAACAGCGACCGGCCTGGAAGGCCGGCGTCCTCGGGCGCCGGCTCCACTGGGACTGCTTCCACCACGGTGGGGAAGAGGTCGCGGTCGGCGAATGAACTGGTCCTCCTTTCCCATGCTACACATGCGAGCGGGTACTCGATCACCACGCAGATAGAGTCTCAGTCTGACGAGCGTGAGGAAAATCGCCCGGGCCCTCAAGCTAATTAATTTAGTTCATTAGCTTGAGGCTAAGAGGCTAAACGACCTAAACGCCGTTTTTGGCAGCGCGGGAACCCTCGGAACGGCGCGCACAACACCGCCGAGCATGTGCTCCAGCCCACTGTCCAGTTCCTCTCGCTGCTGCTGGCCGGCGTGGCCGGCAAGATCGGCCGCGAGAACGCGACGCGAGTCTACAAGCTGCCGGCGCGATGAGCGGCGAAGGTCGTCAACGACGCGCGGGATTCAGGGCTGGTCGCACGTCCGGACGCGGATCGGGTACGAAGCCGTCGCGGTTCGGCATCTTCACCAGCGGTAGCGTCCGCGCGTCCTGCTCAGAGCACTTTCACGACACGGAGCAAGTGCCAGCCCCAAAGCAGTGTCGCCGCGAAATACGCAACGGTTAGGACAAGTGGGGGCCGACCGCCCGGCCTCCAGCGCGATCGCGGAATGATGACACTTCAGGCTGTGGAGGCTGACAGTCAGGTTAATAGTGACGCGGGGTTACAGAACGCGCCACGGCGATTCTGCCATTTTTTCTGCCAAACGGAGGCCGCATGACAGCGCGCCGCGCCTACACACGCCACGGTCTGACCGCCCCCATGGTCCGGGTAAAGCTCGCAGGATTCAGCGCGATAGACCGCCGAACGGCGGCGGCTCGCGAGCATTTGGCTCTCCGACGCGAGCTAGCGAACGCCTCGGCGGCGAAGCCCATCTGACCCCTCAGCAGCGGAAGTTGATCGACATGGCCGCTAGAGCGTCGCTGCTGCTCGACCATGTGGATGCCTGGCTTTTCCAGCAGCGCAGCCTTGTCAATGCCCGTGCGAAAACGCTCTTACCGATCCTGGTCCAGCGCCAGGCGCTTGCTGATCATCTAATTCGTCTCCTGGACAAGCTGAGCGTGATACCCGAGCACGCATTGCCCGGCGGCATTAGGGTGGGGCAGGCAGTCATTATTATTCCCGACAACGGCCGCGATCCGCACCTGGCCGTTGGAGGCACAACGAAAGGGCAGCATCCCGCGGATCGGTCACCCGAAGCCGAATCGCCGACAGCGACAACAGCCCTCGTCGAGCTTCCGCCCCGTGACGACGCCAAGGACGTCATCTCCTCCAACGACGGAGACGACAGCGACGGCCTCGAACGCGACCTCGGGCTCCGGTGACGCGCCGCCGGTCCGGGGATCCGAAACGCGTTTGGACCGCGCTGTCCCGCGCAGTGATCGCGGGCGTTTCTATAGATGCAGCGGTTCATCCCGCGGCCCCCCCGGTCCCACGCGACGGCGGGCGGTTGCCATCGGCGGTTGACACAAAAACAGGGGTTCGATTCCCAAACGGGATTCGAACCCGTGTTTCAGTCACGATCACGTTTTCGCCAAGTCCATTCGACACTTACACAGCAGCAGCGCGGCAGCAGGGCGACACGACTAAAACACGCAGCCCGATGTTCCTGCAAACCTGGCCCGCACTGGTTCAAATCGCGGGCTGGATTTGAACCAGCGACCTTTGATGGGATGAAAGCGCTGCGTCTCCGCCCGCGGTCAGATTACCGTGGGCGCTGGACAACACTCGACGGCGTCCGCCACGAGAGGAGGCGCAGCACACGGAGATGCTGAAGCGCCAACTTCGTATCTGTTCCTGGAATCGCGGCGACCTATCGCTCACCGCCCCGAAGTGACTGCCCGACTGCCACAGATTCCCACAGATTTTGTAGTGGAGACCACGCGCCCGGGCGCGCTAGCTCGGCGGATGAACACAGGTTCGCCGCCGTTCACCGTGAGACCGTAAACTTCGTCGAGGTCGGTGGCCAGGAGTACGTGGCGGCCGGATGACATCACGGCGCGGGCTACGATGAACGGTCGCTTCCACTCCAACTCGGTCGAGCCGGCACCTCTTACCTGCTCGGAGCTGACGTAAGGGATGCCGGACAACACGACCTCACGTCTCGACTCGCTCGGCGCGCTCGCCGATCAGCAGCGGCTATCGGCCCCGGGCATGATGTCTGGCCAGTTCCCGGATGAGATCCTCGATCCTGTGATCCGCGAGATGGAGCAGAAGTTCGGCTTCGTCCCCGATCACGACGCCCTACGCGCGCGGTTGGGTGCCGGACTTTCCAGGCCGGATCACCGCGCTCCGCGACGCCGGCGGGGCCGCGAGGCGGTCCAGCAAAACGCTCAGCTCTATGTTCGCCAGCACCAGCGCGCTCCTGCAGGATACGATGTTCCTCCGAGCGGGACCGCCTCACCTCAATCCGGCGTGCGTGGGCGCTCTTGCATCAAGTTGTGAGGCTGGCACTCACGGCCCCTTCCCTCGCTGCGACACGCTTCTTGATCCGGTCAAGATCGTCGTCCTGGAACTCGTACATCAATTGGTTCAGTGGCCCTCGGTAGTACTGGAAGATCCCCCTTGGGTTGCGGCGCACATGGCCGAGGAGGGCGCCGGACTTCCGGACTTCCAACTGGAAGACATGCTCCAAAGTGGGGCGCTCGCGGAACTCAATGCTCATCGTCGGCTCCACTGCAAGATAGAGTTAGTGCTTGCTCGGGTCGTGTGGCTCCTCTATCGAAGCCGCGCGACGATATCGGCCGGGAGTCCGCTGGGCTCCGCGTCGCGCCATTGAATCAGCCGAGACAGATTCGCTTCGGCCTGCGCGGCCGACAGCACGCCCATCATAATTTGAGTCCTCGTCTCCCGAAGCACCTCGCGCTCACGGCTCAGGCGATGCAGCGCCGCTGACACGTCGTTGAGCCACTGCTCCACCTTCACGATGAGTTCCGGATTTTCCACGTCGCGTCCTCCCTTGAGCGATCTTTTACGCCTTCGGTAGTGGGGGAAGGCAAATCTCATACCGAAAGGTGATCCATACATATCAGTAGTTTCTAGAACTGCGCGCCACGCAACTTCGGTAAGTTTCCACCCGCACAGATTATCTGCGAGCCATCACGTTTCCGCACTCCAAGACCCAGAGAGCGTTTAGCTCAGTGACTGTGCGAACCGCCCAACTACTGTGCGCCCAGCTATTGAGCGATCCTGGACAGGCTAGTCAGCCCTGCCGCGCGCAGCAGATCCAGCTCGGCATCCTCTGGCGTGACCGGCGCAAATGTGACTCCACACGGAGGCGAGGGTGGAATCGAGTATCTCCTTTCTGAAACAACATGAGTAGTTCTTCAGGTTGTTTAGCACTTGAAAGTTGAGAGTTATGCGGCGGCACCCATAATTACCGGAACCTTGCGGACTTGGCGGGCAGCGTGCGAATCTAAGAGGGAGTGCTCGACAGAACTGTGCCCGAGTCTACATTTCTTCAGGTAGTTACGAGCTAGCCGCGTCCGCGGCGTCGGTCGTTTTTTCCGGGACTTTGCCCGAGATACGCCGATGTACGAGAAATCCAGGGAAGTTGCTGTCTGGCTCCACGACAACCACGCAAGGCTCATAGTCGGCGCCGCGCCAGCGAACAATCCTAGTCGCTGGGCGATACGTGGAACCATTGTCGAGGAGATTGGCGTGGGGCTCTGGCTCAGGACCAACACGATTCAAGAGTTCCGTCCGATTACTATTGGCGCGAAGCAGGTCAACTGGCAGTTTGCCTCAACCGAGCTCCTCATTAGGTGGGATGCGGTTATTACGATTCAGGTGTTTGAGGGTAGCGGTAAAGAGATAGGCTTCAAGCCTGCGGCACAGTAAGCCGCGAGCTTCGGACTGTAAGTCATGGCGCTCTCGTCCCGCGCAGGCTATCAGTTCGACGCCCCATCCTTCACAGTTCGCACCGGAGCATCTGGCCGGCCCGATGTGCATTCCGAAGCCGTCGAGCGGTCTCTTCGAGTCGGCCGTGGGCGGCAAGG
>Ga0066661_10000573_pt1 | contig 13003 bp, 10 predicted proteins | sample GraSoiAngelo_110_FD_66454 | JGI IMG/M metagenome (GOLD analysis project Ga0066661, IMG submission 66454) | Grasslands soil microbial communities from the Angelo Coastal Reserve, California, USA - 14_0903_12_30cm | ecosystem: Environmental > Terrestrial > Soil > Grasslands | place: USA... | reverse complement strand
CAGCGTCAAGGACCGCATCGCCGTGCGCATGGTGGACGCGGCGGAGCGCGACGGGCTGCTGCGGCCCGGCGGCACCATCGTGGAGCCCACCAGCGGGAACACGGGCGTCGGCCTGGCGCTGGTCGCCCAGGAGCGCGGCTACCGGTGCATCTTCGTGTGCCCCGACAAGGTCAGCGCCGACAAGCTCGACGTGCTGCGGGCGTTCGGGGCCGAGGTGGTCGTCTGCCCGACCGCCGTGGCGCCCGAGGATCCCCGCTCGTACTACCGCGTGTCGGACCGGCTGGCCGCCGAGACGCCCGGCGGCTGGAAGCCCAACCAGTACGCCAACCCGAACAACCCGCGGTCGCACTACGAGACGACGGGCCCGGAGCTGTGGGACCAGACCGACGGCCGGATCACCCACTTCGTGGCCGGCGTCGGGACCGGCGGCACGATCTCGGGCACGGGCCGCCTCCTGAAGGAGCGGTCGGGCGGCGCGGTGTGCGTCGTCGGGGCCGACCCGGAGGGCTCGGTGTACTCGGGCGGCACGGGCCGGCCGTACCTGGTCGAGGGGGTGGGCGAGGACTTCTGGCCCCAGACGTTCGACCGGGCGATCTGCGACGAGATCGTCGCGGTGCGCGACCGCGACTCGTTCGCCATGACGCGCCGGCTGGCCCGCGAGGAGGGGCTGCTCGTCGGCGGCTCGTGCGGCATGGCGGCGTGGGCGGCGCTGGAGGTGGCCCGGCGGGCGGGCCCCGACGACCTGGTCGTCGTGCTGCTGCCCGACTCCGGCCGCGGCTACCTGTCCAGGATCTTCAACGACGGCTGGATGACGCACTACGGCTTCCTGCGCCCGCCGGGCGGCGAGGTCACGGTCGCCGAGGTGCTCGCGGCCAAGGGCGACAGCCTGCCTCAGCTCGTCCACGTGCACCCCAACGACCCCGTCCGCGACGCCATCGACATCCTGCGCGAGTACGGCGTCTCGCAGATGCCGGTGGTCAAGGCGGAGCCGCCGCTGATGACGGCCGAGGTGGTCGGCTCGGTCGTCGAGCGCGACCTGCTCGACGCGCTGTTCGCCGGACACGCGCAGCTGCGCGACCCGATCGGCAGCCACATGTCGGAACCGCTGCCGACGATCGGCGGCGGTCAGCCGGTGGGCGAGGCGGTCGCCCTGCTCCGCGACGCCGGCGCCGCCATGGTCCTGATCGACGGCAAGCCCGGCGGCGTCATCACGCGCCAGGACCTGCTGGCGTACGTGGGCTCAGGCCGGCGGCGCTGAGCGCAGGACCGCCCGGGCCTTGTAGTAGTCGCCTTTCGGGGTGAACGTGGTCGTGGCGACGGCCAGCAGCACCCAGATGACCGAGACGATCAGGATGATGCCGCCGCCCGGGACGCCGACCAGGAACGCGAGCAGCGCGGCCAGCACGGTGCAGATCGTCGTCGAGGTCTCGCCCGCGGCGTAGTACGCGGCCAGCGCCTCGCGGCTCGTCCCGGCCCGGCTCTTCCGGGTCGAGACGGTCGTGAACATCGGCGTCGCCGCCATGACCTGGCGCAGGCCCGGCGGGTACGCCTCGGGGTGGTCGGTGCCGCGCACGCCGATGTACGCGAACCGCAGCCCGACCAGCCGGCCGACGAGCCAGTGGGCGATCGCGTGGCAGCAGAGGTAGACGGCGAGGATGCCGAGCACGGCGAGGAGCACGGACAGCGCCGCGACGGCGTGGGTCGCGCCGGCGGCGAGGATCAGGAGGACGCCGGCCACCATGCCGGCCAGCTGGACCAGGTTGCCGGTGGCCACCGGCAGCTTGGCCCAGAACCGCGGGCTGGGCGGGACGACGGCGGCGGGCTGGGCGCCTTCGCTGGAAGTCATGGCAGGTTTCCTTCTACCACACGGCAGCGCGACCCGTGGCCGCGCCCGCATGTGGGTAGTCTGCGCGGCATGACCCACCGCTTCGAGACGCTCGCCATCCACGCCGGCCAGGAGCCCGAACCGGTCACCGGCGCCGTCGTGCCGCCCATCTTCGCCACGTCCACGTACCTCCAGGACGCGGTCGGCGCTCCCCGCCAGGGCTACGAGTACAGCCGGACGGCGAACCCGACGCGGCGGGCGCTCGAGGAGTGCCTGGCGGCCCTGGAGGGCGGCCGGCGCGGCCTCGCGTTCGCCTCGGGCCTGGCGGCCGAGGACACGCTGCTCCGCGCCGTCTGCGCGCCCGGCGACCACGTCGTGATCCCGGACGACGCGTACGGCGGGACGTACCGCCTGTTCGCCAGGGTCGCCAGCCGCTGGGGCCTGCGCTGGTCCGCCGCGCCGCTCCACGACCCCGACGCGGTCGCCGCCGCGTTCACGCCGGCCACGAAGCTGCTGTGGATCGAGACGCCGACCAACCCGCTGCTCCGCGTAGCCGACATCGCGGCGCTGTCGGCCCTCGCCCACGACGCGGGCGCCCGGGTCGTCGTGGACAACACGTTCGCGTCGCCGTACCTGCAGCGGCCCCTGGCGCTCGGCGCCGACGTGGTCGTGCACTCGACGACCAAGTACTGCGGCGGCCACTCCGACGTGATCGGGGGCGCGCTGGTCGTCGCCGACCCCGCGTTGGGTGAGGAGCTGGCGTACCACCAGAACGCGATGGGCGGCGTCGCCAGCCCGTTCGACGCCTGGCTGACGCTGCGCGGCCTGAAGACCCTGGCCGTCCGCATGGAGCGCCACTGCGACAACGCCGAGCGGGTGGCGACGTTCCTGGCGACCCGGCCGGAGCTGTCGGCGGTCCACTACCCGGGCCAGCCCGACCACCCCGAGCACGCGCTGGCGGCCCGCCAGATGCGGCGCTTCGGCGGCATGGTCAGCTTCCGGGTCCGGGCCGGGGAGGCGGCCGCGGTGGACGTGTGCAACCGGGCCCGGCTGTTCACGCTGGGCGAGTCGCTGGGCGGGGTGGAGTCGCTGATCGAGCACCCGGGCCGGATGACGCACGCCTCGGCGGCGGGCTCGCCGCTGGAGGTGCCGGCCGACCTGGTCCGGCTCTCCGTCGGCATCGAGTCGGCCGACGACCTGATCGCCGACCTGGCGCAGGCGCTGGGCGGCACCGGCGGCCTGGCGTCGAGATGAGCGGCGGGGTTGGGCGCGGCCCAACCCCGCCGGAGCACGTCGCCTCTAGCTGGCGCGCACCGCGCCGATCCAGGTGCCCCAGTTCCGCCCGTTCTGGGGCGGCCCCAGGTTGAGCGCGTTGGCGTACTGGCCGGCGAACCAGATGCTGCCCTGGCCGTCGAAGGAGATCGCGGAGAAGTCGCCCCAGCGACAGACGGTCGGCGGCGTCCCGGTCCCGCACAGCTGCGGCCGGTACGAGGTCTCGCCCGCCTTCAGGAGCGTCCCCACGCCGTGGAAGTTGGCATTGCCGTGCTTCACGATGAAGCGCGTCTCCGGGAAGACCGCGCTGCTCATGCGGTCGAACAGCATCACGACGTTGCCGTGCGCGTCAGGCATCACCGCCGGGAACGAGGCCGTCGCGTCGCCGGCGAGGCTGTAGTACCCGGTCTGCGACGCCGTCGCCGGGCGGCGGAGATCCACCTGGGCCCACTCGACCGCTGGCACGATCTGCGTGCCGTTGTTCAGGTCGGTCTCCCAGGCGCCGTACATGACGCCGTCGCGGACCACCGGCGTCGCGGAGATCCGCAGGTCGGAGGCGTCGACGCACGCGCTGCAGGCCGGCTGGTTTGCCGGGTCGGGGAACACGAACGGCTTGCTGGGGACGAACGTGCCCGTCAGCGTGGGCGCGGGCCCCCCGAGGTCGTGCCCGATCGGGTTGGACATCCGCCAGAGGATGGCGCCCGAGCACGCGTCCGCGGCGCCGCCTCCGAAGAAGCCGCAGAAATGACCGGTGACCGGGTCGGGCCCGTCGATCGTGTCGAGGAAGGCCTGACCGGGGCCGCCGCTGCCGTCCACGTTGAGCGCCGGCTGCACGGTGTCGGCGATGAACGGCCCCGCGGTGGCCGACGCCGGACCCTGCGCCTGCAGGTTGAAGAAGCCGTCGGCGGTGAAGCCACCCAGGCCGCGCTCCATCCGCGCCTTGTTGGCCTCGAACACCTCGGCGTAGAAGCCGCCGTTGGTGCCGGTGGACGGACCGAACATGTTGGCCGAGAAGAACACGCCGTCGCGGTTGACGCCGATCTGCGTGAAGTCGGCCGCGAACTGGCCGTCGAGCGACATGTTGAACTCGTACACGTTCCAGTCGCCGCGCGGGTCGCTGGTCCGGCTGACCGCGATGTAGTAGACCGACTTGAACGGGCAGTCGGGCGCGATGCCGAGCGCGTTCTCCGCCTGCAGCGACGCCGCCCAGAAGCGCCGGCTCCCCGGGTCGTAGAGCGCCCGCGGGTCGCTGAGGAACGGCTGGCTCAGGTGGGCCACGTCGCACGGCGTGCCGTCCGGTTTGGTCTGGTTGGGGACCCCGAAGAACTGCTGGGCGCTCACCGGCCAGCCCGGCTGGACGTTGCCCGCCGTGTCCAGGACCTCGAACTGCGTGTTCACGCCCTGGAGCACGAACCGCGGCGAGGCCGCCACGGCCATGTCGGGCGGGTTGCAGCCGACGAGGAAGTAGTGGCAGGTCGTCGCCGACGACTGCTCGCCGATGAAGCTCGCGCTGGCCCTGGCGGCGGCCGCGGCCTGGCTGTCCGGGCTGGCGGTCGCCGTATCGGCCGGCGTGTCGGCCGACACGTTGTCGCTGGCGGGCGCCGCCGACAGGTCGGCGGCCGAGCGGTGAGCCGCCTGGCCGCGCTTGCTCAGGCGCGGCAGCTGCCGGTCGTCGCCGGCGGCCTGTGTGGCCGCGGCGTGCGCTCCCGCCGTCGGCGAGACCGTGTAGTGGGCCACGAGCTGGGCCACGGCCGGCTGCGACGAGAACGTCACGCCGGCGCCCGGCGCGGCGGCCGAGGCCGTGGTGGCGGACGTGAGCCCGACCAGCGCCGCCATCGCCGAGATGGCCGTGGCGGCGACGAAACGCCTGTGCGTTTCCATACACCCTCCTCCTCTCTATCCACTAGCGGGATGCCGTAGGTGGTGGATGTTAACGGGGCGGCGGCAGGCTGACCAGCAGGCCGGCCAGCGCCGCGACGCCGGCGAGCGCCGCCGCCTCCACGCGCCGGGCGCCCAGGCCGGCGATCACCGCGGCCGCGGCGACGGCCGCCACCTTGACCGCCAGCACCGCGCCGTACGTCGTGGACAGCAGGTCGGCCGGGCTCCGCAGGTGGGCGAGGGCCAGGGCCGCGCCGCTCACCACGAGCACGGCGAACGAGGCCAGCGCGAGGCGTCCGAAGCGAGCCCCGCCCCCGGCCACGAGCACGGCCGCCAGGCCGCCGGCCCACACCGCCATCGCGCCCTCGTGCGTGGCGCTCAGCACCAGGGCCGCGGCGTCCGGCCAGCCGGCGATCCGGTGGCCGGCGAGCGCGTCCACCACGGCCAGCGCCGCGCCCAGCCCCAGCAGCGCCCACCGGCCGCGCCCCGCCTCGCGCACCGCGCTCAGCGTCGCCCACAGGAGCAGCGCGCCGCCCAGCCGCAGGCTCAGCACGCGGCCGAAGCTGGAGACGACCAGGTCGCCGGCGACCACGCCGAGGCTCACCGCCTGGCCGGCCAGCGCCACCGGCTCCGCCGCGATCAGCAGCGCCACGCCGGCGCCGAGCAGGCGGTCCAGCCGCCGCGCCGGTCCCGCCTCCGGGGCCGGCAGGACGATGGCTCGGAACGCGATCACGCCGAACGCGAGCGCCATGCCGATCAGGTGGAGCCAGCGGCCCAGCGTCTGGAGCAGCAGCCCGGCCGGCGACACGTCGCCCACGTCCGCGGCCAGCTCGTCGCCGGCCGGGACCGGCGAGGCGCGGCCGACGCTGAACGTGAGCTGGCCTCGCGCCGGGTGCGTGTCCGAGGCGATCACCTGCCAGCGGACCAGGTACGTGCCCTCGCCGGCGGCGCGGAACGGGGCGCTCATCGTCGTCCCGGCCACGCGGAGGGGGCCGGTGGCGGCGGGCCGGCCCGAAGGCGCGACCACGGTGATGCCGGGCCCGGCGGCGGTCACCGGCTCGGAGAAGCGCAGCGTGATCGCGGCGGGCGCGGTCGCCAGCACCACGCCGGGTGTCGGGTCGGCCGCGATCAGCGACGCGTGGGCGAGCGCGGGGACCGGGACCAGCGCCAGGACCGCGGCCAGCGCCGCGGCGCCGGCCAGCCCGAGCTTCAGGCCGCCTGCAGGGCGGGCTGGCCGCGGGCCGCGCGCCCGATCCGGATCACCAGGCCGCTGGCGATCAGGCACAGCAGGCCGGCGCTGATGAACGCCACCTGGTAGTCGCCCAGCCACGTCCGCAGCGCGCCCCCGGCCGACGCGGCGAAGGCGGCGCCCAGCTGGTGCGACGCGAACACCCATCCGAACACGATGCCGCCGCTGGCCCGCCCGAGCACGCCGGACGAGAGCGAGATGGTCGGCGGCACGGTGGCCACCCAGTCCAGCCCGTAGAAGACGATGAACACGAGCAGCGGCAGGTACGCGCTGCCCAGCGCGAACGGCAGGAGCAGCAGCGAGAGGCCGCGCAGCGTGTAGTACCAGAAGAGCAGCCAGCGCGGGTCGAAGCGGTCGGTCAGGTAGCCCGAGATCGTGGTGCCGACGACGTCGAACACGCCGATCAGCGCGAGCGTGCTGGCCGCGGTCACCTCGGGGATGCCGTGGTCCACCTCGGCCGGGATCAGGTGGGTGCCGATCAGGCCGTTCGTGGATGCCCCGCAGATGAAGAAGCTGCCCGCGAGCAGCCAGAAGTCGCTGTGCCGCACGCTGCGCCCGAGGCCGGCGACGGCGGCCCCGAAGGGGTTCGCCCGCGGCGGCTCGGGCACGTCCTCCGTCGCGCCGTACGGCCGCAGCCCGAGGCGCCTCGGGCTGTCCCGCATCAGCAGCGCCACGAACGGCACCGCGAGCAGCACCGACCCGGCCACCGCCAGCGACGCGGCGCGCCAGCCCACGCCCACCGCCAGCGCCGCCAGCCCGGGCAGGAACGCCAGCTGGCCGGTCGCCGTCGCCGCCGTCAGCAGGCCCGTGACCAGCCCGCGCCGGGCCACGAACCAGCGGTTGGCCACGGTCGTCGCCAGCACACCGGCCATCGCGCCGGTGCCCGTGCCCACCACGACCCCCCAGAGGAGGTACAGCTGCCAGGGCGCCTGCATCAGCGGGGTGAGGCCCACGCCGGCCGCGATCAGGAGCAGCGCGACGACCAGCACGCGGCGGACGCCGTACCGGTTCATGAACGCGGCCGCGAACGGCCCGCACAGGCCGAACAGGACCAGGTTGATGGAGACCGCGACGGAGATCGTCGCCCGGTTCCAGCCGAAGTCCTGCTGGAGCGGCACGATCAGCACGCCGGGCATCGACCGGATGCCGGCCGCCGCCAGCAGCGTGAAGAACGTGACGCCGAACACCACCCACGCGTAGTGCAGCCGCTTCATCCGCCGCCTGGAACCGTGAACCGGGCGCGACGAATTCCTACCGGCTCGCCAGCGCCAGCAGCCGGCGCGCCCGCTCGGCCACCGGCACGTCGATCATCTCCCCGCCGTCGAGCCTGGTCGCGGCGCCGCCGGACGCCTCGAACGCCGCCACCACCCGCCGCGCCCAGTCCAGCTCCTCGGCCGTCGGCGAGAACACCTCGTTGATCACCGGCACCTGCGAGGGGTGGATCGCGGACTTGCCGAAGAACCCCAGCCGGCGCGCCCGGAGCGCCGCGTCGCGCAGGCCGTCCGGGTCGCCGTAGCGCACCCACACGCCGTCCGACGGCGGCTCGATGCCGGCCGCCCGCGACGCCAGCACCAGGTGGGAGCGCGCGTACAGGGTGGCCTGGTCGTCGGACGGGTCCACGTTCAGCTCCAGCCCGAAGTCCACGTTGCCGAAGGCCAGGTTGACCACGCCCGGGGCGGACGCGATCTCCAGCGCGCGGAGCACCGCCGCCGCGCTCTCGACGGCCGCGGTGAGGGGCACGTCGCGGCCCTCCAGTCGCTCGCGCACCCAGGCGACGTCGGCCGCCGACTCGACCTTGGGCAGGCGCACGCCACGGGCCAGCCCGCCCACCGCGGCCAGGTCGGCGGCGCACTCATCCGTCCGCGGCTGGTTGACCCGGACCCAGCCGGGCCGGCCGGACAGCGCCTCGGCGGTCAGGGCGCGGGCCCGCGCCTTCTGGTCCGGCGGGACCGCGTCCTCGAGGTCGATCAGCGCCTCGTCGGCGCCGGCGTCGAACACCCGGGCCAGCATGCGCTCGCTGTGCCCGGGTGCGAACAGCCACGAACGAACCATCCCAGCCCGGGACGTTACACGGTCCGCAGCGCCTCCGTGGGCGAGAGCCGGGCCGCCCGGTTGGCCGGGTACAGGCCGGCGATCGCGCCGACCACCAGCGCCGCGCCCAGGCCGCCGCCCACCGCCACGGCGGGGACCACCGCCGGCAGCGCGTTCACCTGCGCGTACACCCACGTGGCCGCCGCGCCCAGGGCCACGCCGCCGGCGCCGCCCAGCAGGGAGAGCAGCAGGGACTCCGACAGGAACTGCACGCCCACCAGCAGCCGGGTCGCGCCCAGCGCCCGGCGCAGGCCGATCTCCGAGCGCCGCTCCAGGACCGAGATCACCATCACGTTGGCGATGCCGACGCCGCCGACCAGCAGCGCCACCGCGCCCAGGCCGAGGAACAGCGACGTGAACGTGCCCTGCGCCGCCGCGCGGGCGGCCAGCGCGTCCGACGGGCGGCTCACGTTCACCTGCTCGGGGTGCTCGGGGTTGGCGGCCGCGGGCAGCACGTTCAGCGTGGGCAGCACGTGGTTGGGGTCGGCGCGGACGTACACCGTGTCCGGCGAGTCGCTCGTCAGGAAGTCGCTCTGGGCGACCGGCAGGCCGATCAGCGCCGAGCGGTCGATCTCGGGCGCCAGCGGCATCGACCGGAGCAGGCCGACGACCGTGTACCAGCGGCCGCCGACGTCCACCTGCGTCGGCTGGTCGAGGTCCACGATGCCGAGCCGCTGGGCCGTGACCCAGCCCAGCACGACGGCCGGGAACCGCTCGCTCGCGGGGTTGAGCCACTGCCCGCGGTACACGGAGCCCTGGAGCGTGGCGAGCAGGCTCAGGTCGGCCCAGCGCAGGATGATGCCGTTCGTGTTCGAGACGGGGACCTGGTCGGTCCGGCGGACGGTCACGTTCGCGATGGAGGCGGTGGAGGAGACGCCCTGCACGGAGTCCAGCCGGCCGATCGTCGCCGGCGCCTCGTGGGGCAGCGTCGCCGACTCGCCGAGGAACGTGTTGCCAGGGGTCACCGTCAGGAGGTTGGTGCCGAGCTGGTCGAGCTGGGCCAGCAGGTTGGCGCTCGACGACGAGGACACGCCGAGCACGGCGACCATCGCGGCGATGCCGATGGCCACCCCGAGGCCGGAGAGCGAGGCGCGCAGGCGGCGCGTGCGCAGGCCGACCGAGCCGAGCCGGAACAGCTCCGCCGCGTGGACGCGGCTGGGGGCCGGGACGGTGGTGATCACCACGCGGAGTCGGCCACGATCCGGCCGTCCTCGATGAGCACCTGGCGGGGCGTCGCCGCAGCGACCTCGCGGTCGTGCGTGATCACCGCGATCGTCGCCCCCTCGGCGTGGAGCTCGTGGAGCAGGCCCAGGAGCGAGGCGCCCGACGCCGAGTCCAGGTTCCCGGTCGGCTCGTCGGCCAGGATGAGCGCCGGCCGGTGGACCACCGCGCGGGCGATGGCCACGCGCTGGCGCTCGCCGCCCGAGAGCTGCGCCGGGACGTGGCGAAGCCGGTGGCCCAGCCCCACGCGCTCCAGCGCCCGCCGGGCCGTGGCCCGGCGCTCGTGGAGCGGCAGGCCGCTGTACAGCAGCCCGTTGGCGGCGTTGTCGAGCACGGACATGCCGTCCAGCAGGAAGAACTGCTGGAACACGAACCCGATCCGCCGCGCCCGCACGGCGGACAGCTGGCGGTCGCCCAGCGTCGACGTGTCGAACCCGGCGATGCGGACCGTGCCCTCGCTGGCCGTGTCCAGCGTGCCCATGATGTGCAGCAGCGTGGACTTGCCGGACCCCGACCGGCCCACGATCGCCAGCATCTCTCCCTCCCGTACCGCGAGGCTGACCCCGCGCAGCGCCTCGACCGGGGGATCCCCGGGGTAGCGCTTGACCACGTCGACGAGCTCGAGGACGTTCACAGGGAGGGGGCCACCACGACCAGGCCCTCGACCACGCCCGACCCCGAGACCTCGACCTGGCCGTTCGAGAAGATCCCGGTCTTGACCGGGATCCGGCGGTGGTGCGTATCCGCCGTCTCGATCGCGTACCCGCCGTCGGCCAGCGCCAGGAGGGCGGTGACCGGCACGGCCAGCACGTTCTGGTGCGAGGCCCGCGTGATGTCGACGGTCACGGTCGCGCCGTCCAGCTTGCCGGCCACGGAGTTGTCGGCGAGCGTGATGGTCACCGGGATCGTCGTCTGCTGCTGCGAGCCCTGGCCGGTGGTCGTCGCCACCGTGCCGACGTCGGTGATCGTCCCCTTGACGCTGGAGCCGTTCGGCAGCGCCACGCTGACGCCGGCCCCGACCTGGACCAGCGTCTGCTGGCGGGCGTCGAGGTTGACGGTGACGACGTGGTCGGGCGAGGTGCCGTCGATGATCTCCGCGCCGGTCTGGGCGGACGCGCCCACCTGGACCTTGACCGTGGACACCCGCAGCGGGCCGGGCAGGATCGCCGCGTCGCCCGGGTTCACCATGCCGGTCTGGGTCACGCCCAGCGCGGCCTGCCAGCGCTTCACGGCGGCCGTATCGGCGCTGGTGAAGCTGCCGTCCGCGGTCAGCCCGGAGCCGTAGCCGAGCGCGATCAGGTTGTCCTCCATCTCCTTGACGTCGTCGCCGCTGACGCCGGTCGTGAGCTGGCGGACCAGCGGCGTGGCCCCGTACAGCAGCGGGATGGGCCGGCCGCTGACCGAGTACAGCGTCTGCCCGCGGGTGACGGTCTGGCCGAGGGTGGGGAGGGCGGTGTAGGCGCCAGGAGTCGCTCCCCCACCATTGGCGCCTCCGCCTCCCCCGCCGCCGCCCCCGCCCCCGCCGCCCGGCGCCACCGTCCGGTCGTACGAGTCCTGGGCGCTGGTCACCTGCTGCTCCGCCTGGTGGATCCGCTGGGTGCCGGCGAGCTGGTCGCTCTGCTGCTTCGCCTGGTCCTGGGCCAGCCTCGCCTGGTCGGCGCTGACCGCCTGCTGGAGCTGGGCGCAGGCGACGTCGGGCTGGCTGCCGCCGCACGTGCTGTTGGCCGCCAGCCGCTGCTGGTCGGCCGCGAGCTGCGACTGGTCGCCGGCGACCGCGCTGGCGTCCTGCTGGCCGGTGAAGTTGACCTGCGCGTGCGCGTCGGCGAGGTTCTGGCGGGCGGCGTCCAGCGCGTGCTGCGCGGACGCGACGGTCGCCGTCGAGGGCGGCGGCGAGTACTGGTTGAGCACCGCGTAGGCGCCCGAGTACCCGATCGCGCCGTTGGTCTGGAACTGGTCGAGCAGCGTCTGCCGGGTGACGGTCGCGGTGTTGACCGACGCCGCGAGGGACGGCGCCGGGGCCGCCGGCCGGCGCCCGAGGGTGAGCGCGCCGACCAGGACGGCCCCGCCGATGGCGATCGCGAGGGTGACGATGAGCTTCGTGCGGACGGTGCCCAAGGCGAGCTACCCGTTCGACGTACTGGAGCCGTTCGGACCGCCGCCCGGCTGGTACCTGGCGCACGCCTGCTGCGCCTGCTTGAACTGGTCCGAGTTGGGATCGATCCGCTCGCCGCCCGGCGGCGGGGACACCCGGATCGAGACGCCGCCGCCCGACTGCACCTGCGGGTCCGACATGGGGATGCCGTGGTCCCGCATGCACTGCGAGAACTTCGTCATCTGGTCGAGCTGCTGCTGGGTCGGCTGCCCGCCGCCCTTGGCGCCGTTCGGCGCGTACTGCTTGCACGCGTTCTGGGCGGCCTGGAACTGCGCGCTGTTGGGATCGGGCCCATTGGCGACCTTGCCGCCGTCGCCGCCCGGGTCGCCCGTGCTGCCGCCGCTGCCGCTGGGCTGGGCGCCACCGGTGCCGCCGGCCGGTCCGCCGTTCTGCACGGTGATGCGGCCGTTCACGGGGTCGGGCACGTTGACGCCGTGCTGGCGCATGCACTGGGCCCACTTGAGCATCTGGTCCTGGTTGCTGGAGTTGGCCGACGCCGGCGCGAACGGGTTGGCCACGCCGCAGGCGGCGGCCAGCGCCGTCGCCGCGGCCAGCACGACCGCCATGCGGATGACGTTCGGGATCTGCATGGCGCCGAGCCTGACGCGGAGCGGATAAAGCGGCCGTAAAGCCGCGCCGCGGGCCCTACGCCGGGACGGGGAGCTCGACCTCGACCGCGAGGCCGCCCTCGGCGCGGGCGCGGGCGCGCACCTCGCCGCCGTGAGCGTGCGCCACCGAGCGCACGATCGACAGGCCGAGGCCGGCGCCCCGCCCGGAGCCCGTGCGCTCCCGGGAGAGGCGCTGGAACGGCTCGAACAGCCGGGGCACCCGCTCGGGCGGCACGGCCGGCCCGGTGTTCGCCACCCGCACGCTGGCGGTCGGGCAGCCGTTCGCGGTCGTCACCTCGACCCAGCCCGGGGACGCGTTGTACGTCACGGCGTTCTCGACCAGGTTGGCGACCAGACGGTCGAGCAGCGCGGGGTCGCCGCGGACCAGCGCGGGGTTCAGCGTCGAGCGGAGCTGGATGCCGCGTTCGGCGGCCGCCGCCGACACCAGGTCGAGCGCCCGCGCGGCCGACTCGGCCAGGTCCACCGGCTCGGCCGCGTCCAGGCCCCGGTCGCTCCGGGCCAGGACCAGCAGGCCGTCGAGCAGCCGCTCGCAGCGGTCCACGGCGTCGCGGACCACCCGCGAGGTGGCGAGCAGCTCGGTCCGGGTCACGTCGGGGTCGGCGAGGGCGACGTCCACCTGCGCCCGCATGATGGCCAGCGGCGTGCGCAGCTCGTGCGAGGCGTTGGCGACGAAGCGGCGCTGGCTG
>Ga0066661_10000568_pt1 | contig 13047 bp, 10 predicted proteins | sample GraSoiAngelo_110_FD_66454 | JGI IMG/M metagenome (GOLD analysis project Ga0066661, IMG submission 66454) | Grasslands soil microbial communities from the Angelo Coastal Reserve, California, USA - 14_0903_12_30cm | ecosystem: Environmental > Terrestrial > Soil > Grasslands | place: USA... | reverse complement strand
GGGTTGAGGAAGTCCAGGTTGCGCCGGTACCAGTACGCGATCAGGACCGAGGCGGCGGAGATCAGCGCGTCGCCGACGATCAGGACGCGGGGCAGCCAGTCCGGCGGGAGCACCACCCGTCCCGCAAGCGGTCCGCGGAGGGGGGCAGGCGCTGGTCCGTTCACCGGCTCGGCCGCCGGCGCGTCGGCGACCTCGCTCCCGGCCGTCTGCCGAGCCATCGTCGAGGGCAACGATAGCGCTTCTGGCTCGGCAGCCGCCACGGAGAAGGGGCGCCTCCGGGACGGGCGCGCCGGGCTCAGCCGACGAAGCGGGACGTGGCCTCGCCGGCGAGCAGGAACAGCCCGAACAGGCCGGCCAGGCACATCGGCAGCGCCAGCCAGGGCCGGCGCCGCAGCCACCAGCCGAGCAGGAAGAAGGCGGGGAAGGCGACCAGCAGGTAGCGGTTCGTGCTGATCGGGTTGCCGCCGGCCGGCAGCGGGAACAGGACCGCCAGGAAGATCCAGACGACGTGCGCCAGGCCCAGCGGGACCCGGCCCAGGAAGCTGCTCGCGGTCGCCCAGAGCAGCATCACCCCGTCCAGGATCTGGACCTTCGGCGAGTACCAGCCGGTGATCGGCGACGGCTTGATCCGGAGCTCCGCGCGCACGCCCCACCAGAGCCGGTGCAGCAGCTCGAGGTAGGTCGCGACGGGGTTCGCCCGCTGCGGGTGCCAGGACGCCTCCACGTGCGCGTACAGCAGCGGGTCGCCGAACGCGAACCCGGTGTACGCGGGGAACGCGCCGGCCCCGGCCAGGGCGAGCGCCAGGCCGGCCAGCGCGGGGACTCGCGGGCGCGGCGACCGCAGCCAGATGATCGCGAGCGGCAGCAGCAGCAGCACGCCCGGCGACCGGATCAGGGCCGCCGCCCCCGCGGCCGCCCCCGCCGCGACCCACTGCCCGCGCTCGGCGAACAGGAACGCGAGCGCGGTGGCGGCCAGGAACGCCGCCTCGGAGTGGCCGCTGCTCAGGAAGAAGGAGTTGGGCGCGGCGAGCAGGAAGCAGCTCCCGAGCAGGGTGGCGGTGGTGCCCAGGCGGGGCTGGTACAGCCGCCAGAGGGCGGCGACCGCCACGACTAGGCACGCGTTCGAGACGAGCAGCTGGGCGGCGACCACCAGGTTGTCGCCGCCGAACGCCTGGAGCGCGCCCGGCACGGCATGGAGCGGCTCGTAGACCAGGGCCGCCAGCAGCGGGTAGCCCGGGTAGAACGCCGCCTTCTGGATGCCGAGAGCGCCGCCCGCGTAGCCGTCGGCGACGATCGCGTGGTACCAGCCGGCGTCGGCGAAGTGACCGGCCATGTACAGGCCCCGGCCCAGGCCGCCCTCGGCCCTGGCCATCGCGACCACCATCGCCAGGCGGGACACGACCAGCACGGCCCCGACCACCAGGAGGGGGCGGGCGAGGATCCGGAGCGCGCTCGCGTCGACCGGCGGGCCAGCCGCCACGTCGAGCGGGAGCGCCGGAGCCGGGCTCGGGATCGCGCCCACGGCGGCGTCTGGTGCCGGGGACCGTCCGCCGCTGCGCCACCCCAACATCGCTGTGGGCGCGGAGGGTAGCAGAACGGCGGCCCCGGGCGGCGGCTGTGGCAGAGCGGCGGCAGGCGTCCGTCGGCTACGATGCCGGCCGACATGAGCGCCGACCCGCCCCCGACCGGCACCAGCGTCGATGTCGTCGTGCCGGTGTACAACGAGGAGGCGACGCTCAGCGCCAGCATCACCCGCCTGCATCGACACCTGGCGCAGCACGTGCCATACGAGTGGCGGATCGTCATCGCGGACAACGCCTCCACGGACGCCACGCCGGTCATCGCCGGGACGCTGTGCCGGCAGCTCGACCGCCTGGCCGTGGTGCGGCTGGAGCGCAAGGGCCGCGGCCTGGCCCTGCGCACCGCGTGGACGTGCTCGCCCGCCGACGTGCTGGCGTACATGGACGTGGACCTGTCCACCGACCTCGACGCGTTCCACCCGCTCGTCCGCGCGATCGCGGAGGAGGGCTACGACCTGGCGATCGGCAGCCGGCTCGCGCGCGGTGCGAAGGTGGTGGGAAGGGGCCCGGTCCGCGAGACCACGTCGCGCGCGTACAACCTGATCACCCGGCTCGCGCTGGGGACCTCGGTGGTGGACGCGCAGTGCGGCTTCAAGGCGATCTCGCGCGACACGGCGGAGCGGCTGCTGCCCGAGGTCGCCGACAACGAGTGGTTCTTCGACACGGAGCTGCTGATCCGCGCCGAGCACCACGGATACACGATCAAGCAGGTGCCGGTGCACTGGACGGACGACCCGAACAGCCACGTCAAGATCGTGAAGACGGCGATGCAGGACCTGACCGGCGTCTGGCGGCTCAAGCGCGAGGGCTTCTAGAGTTGGCCCCGCGCCCTTGACGACGTTCCGCACGTTCCTGGATCGGCCGGCCGGCGGTGGGTCGCGGGTGACTGACGCCGTCGCGCTCGCCCGGTACCGGCTGAGCACCGTCCTCTGCGCGCTGACCTGCCTGCTGGCGCCCGCATACGTCGTCCGCTGGCACTACGGCTTCTATCCGACGACGCTGCTGGAGCACGCGACGCTGGTCTGCGTCGCGGTGTTCCTGGTCGAGGCCGTGCGCGACGGCGAGGTGCCGGTGTGGCGCAGCCCGTACGTGGTGCCGGGGCTGCTGTTCCTGGTCGCGGGCGCGGTGTCCGTCTGGTCGGCGCCGGGCCGGCCGGCCGCGCTGGGCCTGTACCGCGCCTACCTGGTCGAGCCGATGGCGCTGGGCTTCGTGATCGTGAACGTGGTCCGGACGCCGGCCCGTGCCCTGCTGGTGGCCGGCGGGCTGATGGCCGGGGGGCTGGCGGTCGGCGTCGCCAACTCGGCGGTGGTGGCGGAGGGGCTGCTGCGCCACACGTACCAGGTGACGCAGACGCCGCCGGTGGTGGTGTACCTGACCGCCAACGCGGTCGCGCTGTACGTCGTGCCCATCGCGGCGGTGGCGGGTGCGCTGGCCCTGCACGGCCGCGGCGCCGCGCGGCTGGTCGGCGCGGTCGCGTTCGTGGTCTCGGTGCCGGTGGTGGTGCTCAGCTTCTCGCGGGGCGGCTACCTGGCGCTGGGGGCGGTCGTGCTGGGGCTGGCCCTCTCCCACCGCCGGCGGCTGGTGCTGGCGGGCATCGCGGTCGTGGGCGCGCTCGCGCTGGGCCTGGTCCACCCGATCCGGCAGCGGGTGCTGATCGAGCTGCAGAACGCGTACGGCAGCTCGGTGGACAGCCGGATCGAGCTGTGGACGGACACGGTCAAGCTGCTGCGGGCGCGGCCGCTGCTGGGCGCGGGCCTGTCGGGCTTCCCGGACCGGATCGCGCCGTACTACACGCACTTCCGCACTGCGGCGAACTTCGTCGACCCGCACAACATCGTCCTGAACTTCTGGGTGGAAACGGGCCTGCTGGGCCTGCTGGGGTTCGCGGCGATCCTGGTCGTGACGGTGGTGAGCTGCGCCCGGGGCTGGGTGGCGCTGCCGCCGGCCTGGCGGCCGTACCAGCTCGGCGTCCTGCTGGCGATGGTCGCGGTGGTCGTCCACGGCCTGGTGGACGTCCCCTACTTCAAGAACGACCTGAGCCTGGAGTTCTGGGCGCTGGTCGCGCTGGCGTGGGCCGGCTGGGCCTGGCGGGCGTTGCCGGGGGCCGCGTAGCGGTTCTCGGGCTGGCCCTGGGCGGCGGGGACCGCTCACCCGTGGCGTCGACGCGATGTCCTGGTGAGCGGGACACCGAAGGGGGCCTCCGGTGGGCGAACCCCAGCGGTCGCGGTGCGGCCAGGGCCGGCCAGCAGCCCCTCGTAGACGGACTCGATCCGGCCCGTCACCGCGGCCCAGCTGTGGCGCTCCTCCGCCTCCCGGCGGCCGCGTTCGCCCAGGCGGGTCGCCAGGGCCGGGTCCTCCAGGAGGCGGCCGATCGCCGCGGCCAGGTCCGGGGCCGAGCCGTGCGGGACCAGCAGGCCCGTCTCACCGTCCTCCACGACCTCCGACACCGCCGGGATGCGGCAGCCGATCACCGGCTTGCCCTTCGACCACCCCTCCAGGTAGACGCGGCCGAACGACTCCTGGCCCGAGGGCAGGCAGACGACCGCCGCGGCCTCGATCGCGTCCCACTTCGTCTGCTCGTCCACAGTGCCCAGCACGTGCAGCCAGTCGGGGCGGCCGGTCCGGGCGAAGAAGTCGCGCGAGTACGGCGTCTCGGGCCCGATGAACACCAGGTCCAGCCGCGCGCCGTCCGCGTTCAGCGCCTCCGCGGCGGCCCGCAGCTCGGCCACGCCCTTGTACCGGTAGAGCTGGCCCAGGAACAGGACGATCGGGCGCCGGGCGCCGATCGCCTGGCGGAAGCGGTCGGCGTCGGCAGCCGGCGCCGGCTCCACCGCGCCCCCCACCACGTGCACCCGCTCGGGCGGGACGCCCAGGCGGACCAGCTCCCGCTCCTCCGGACCGGTGAGCGCCAGGACCGCGTCGGCGGCCCGGTAGACCTCGATCCAGCCGGCGTACCGCGGGCCCTGCCAGCGCGGGTGGTGGTGCGGCGACAGCACGAACGGCAGGCCCCGCCGGCGGGCGACCACCAGCGACGCCCGGGCCAGGAACTCGCGCCCGATCCGGTGGTTGTGGACCAGCACGTGCTCGGGGCCGACCAGGCGGTCGAGGGCGGGGACCATCAGGCGGGCGATGCGCCGCGCCGCGACCGGCACCAGCCCGTAGTACCCGAGCACCCACGGCGCCATGCGGAGCCGGGTCGCCGCGCTCCAGCCCAGCGTGCGGACGCCCGGCTCGACCTCGCCGGTGCCGGCGTCCGGCAACCGCACGGTGCTGCCCAGCAGCCAGTCCGTCCGGTGCCGCCGCCAGAGCGTCACCACGTCGGCCTCGAACGCCGACAGGTTGGTCCGCTGGTCCACCACGTATCGCTGGACGCCGCCCATCGACGGCGGGTACGCGGTGGTGGTGAGCAGGACCCGCCGGGCGCCGCTCACGGGAAGCTGGTGCGGCGCACGCCCAGGCCGTGCAGGGCCAGCTCCCATAGGAACCACGGGTTGTCCACCAGGTAGCGCCGCCACAGGCGCCGCGGCTGCATCGCCAGCCGGAACAGCCACTCCAGCCCGGCCCGCCGCACCACCGGCGGCGCCTGCCGGACCGCGCCGCTGTGGAAGTCGAACGCGGCGCCCACCCCCAGCAGGACCGGGGCCGACAGCAGCGGCCGCATCGCCGCCATCCAGCGCTCCTGCTTGGGGGAGCCGATCCCCACCCACACGACGTCCGCGCCGGACTCGTTGATCGCGGCGGCCGCCTCCCGCGTGCACAGCTCGTCCAGCGGGCCGAACGGCGGCTCCATCGTGCCCGCGATCTGGAGCCCGGGGAACCGCGCCTGCATCCGGGCCGCCAGCCGCGCCGTGACGCCCCCGGCGCCGCCGTACAGGAAGTGCCGGTGGCCGGCGCGGGCGGACCGCTCGAACTCGGCCAGCATGAAGTCGGGGCCGTAGACGCGCGAGACGTCGGGGTGCCGGTGCTGGCTCAGCCAGACCAGCGGCATCCCGTCCGGGGTCACCATCCCGGCCCCGTTCAGGATCCCGCGCAGCTCCTCCGAGCGCCGGCACTCCATGACCGTGTTGACGGTGCAGAAGCAGACGTACGTGCGCTCGCCCGACGCGACCCACGCCGCCACCTGGTCCAGCGCGGTGGGGATGTTCACGGCGCTGATCCCGACGCCGAGGACGTTGACGCGGTCCGCCACCCTCACGCGGCCCGCTCCCGCAGCACGTCCCGGTACACGTCGAGCGTCAGCTCGGCGCACCGGTCCCAGGAGAACTCGCGGGCCCGCCGCCGTCCGCGCTCGCGCAGGTCCTCGCGCAGCTCCGGCCGGGTCAGGGCCGCCTCCAGCGCCTCGCTCAGCGCCCGGCGGTCGGTCGGGTCCACCCGGAGCGCGGCGTCGCCCAGCACCTCGGGCAGCGACGCCCGGTCGGACGCGACGACCGGGGTCCCGACCGCCATGGCCTCCAGCGGCGGCAGGCCGAACCCCTCGTAGAGCGACGGGTACACGACCACGCCGGCGCCCGCGAGCAGCCGGGGCATCTGGTCGAACGGCACCTTGCCCAGCCAGCGCACGCGGGCGTCCAGCCCGAGCGAGCGGATCAGCCGCGCGTGGCCGGGGAACGCGTCGGCGAGCGCCCCGCTGATGGCCAGCGTGGCCCGGCCCAGCCGGCCCTCCGGCCCGGCCTGGGCCATGCAGTCGAGCACGGCCTCCAGGTTCTTGCGGCCGATCGGCGCGCCGGGGAAGAGGAGGTCGCACCCGGCCTCGTCCGGGCCGGCGACCGGGTCCAGGTACGCGGGGTCCACGGCCAGGGGCGTGACCACGACGCGTCCGGGGGCCACGCGGTACACGTCCACCACCTCCCGGCGAGCGAACTCGCTGTCGGTGATGATCCGCGCGGCGGCCCGGAGCCGGCCGGCCAGCACCGCCCGGTCGTACACCCGCCACTCCAGCGGGTGGTCGGACGGGAAGCGCCGGGCGGCCGCGTCGTGCACCGTCACGACGAACGGCACCGGCACCGCCCAGGGGGCGACGAAGCTGGGGCAGTGGAGCAGCGCGGGCCGGCCCGCCTCCAGCGCCCGGCGGGCGCCGCCCAGCAGCCAGCGTCCCGTGCCCGCGAGGCCCGAGCGGCCCGGGCCCTCGACCACGGACACCGTGACGTCGGAGCGCTTCTCGAGCGCTTCCGACAGCCGGCGGGCGTACACGCCGCCGCCGCCGCCGTGGCGGTTCGGGAAGGTCATGTCGAAGGCGACGCTGATCGTATCCACTGGCGGCCGTGGCGGGCTACGTTACCTGGACGGGCGTGGACGACGCCTCGGCACGCTGGCGCGCGCTCTCGCGCACCGCCGCCCGCCGCGAGGCCAGCGTCGCGCTGGCGCCCGCCGCCCACCAGAACAGGAACGTGATCGAGAGGTCCGCCCAGAGGTCGCTGGTCATCGTGATCGGGACCAGGGCGAGGCCGCCCACGAACGCGGTGAGGGGCAGCGCGGCCTGGAGCGACCCCGGCGGCGCCAGGCGCCACGCGCGGTAGCCGTTCCAGATCGCCCCCAGGTACAGGAGCAGGTAGAGCAGGCCGCCCAGCACGCCCATGTCCCCGAACATGCCGAGCACGGCGCTCTCGCCGGTCCCCACGAGCCGCCCGAAGCGGTTCGTCGAGGCGCCCACGCCCAGGCCCAGCGGGTGCTGGAGGTCGAGCTGCAGGTCCAGCTTCAGGTAGCCGTAGTGCTCCTGGGCGGAGACGTCGTTCGCCGAGATCGCCGTCCCGTGGCCGCGTCCGCTGAGCAGGTTCCGGTCCACCACCGGCCCCACCGAGGGATAGACGAGGATGATGAACGCGACGCCCACGACGCTGGCCAGCGCCGTGACGGTCAGCCAGCGCCGGCGCACCAGCAGGGCCAGGAGGACCGCCTCGGGGATCGTGACCAGCAGCGCCAGGCGGGTCACGCTGAACATCACGCCGGCCAGCGCCAGCGCCAGCGCGGCGATCGCCGTCCACCGGACCCATCGCCGCTGGGGCCGGCGCTCGACCAGGGCCACGCCGAGCGGCAGCAGCAGCAGCCCCGTGTACGCGATCGGGAGCGGGCTGATGTAGATCGACACCATCCGGCGGACCAGGGTGCCGTCCGGGAGCGTCAGGAAGAAGTTCTCGGGCAGGCCGCCGGGGCCGTGGTAGGTGAAGCCGAGGAAGCTCGTGTAGAGGTTGACCCCCCAGTCGAGCCACGTCCGGGTCGGCACCAGCCAGAGCTCGGCGAGCCCGAACAGGGCCACGAACGCGCCGGTGCCGAGGACCACCCAGAGCGCGGGGCCCAGCTGGCGCTCGTCCGACGTCGCCAGCCGCCGGCCCAGGAAGTACAGCAGCGGGAGCAGCGCGACGACCCGGAACCCGAGCACGCGCTGGGTGAGGTTGGCGTCCGAGTGCAGGATCGAGTCCGGCACCACCAGGTAGAGGACCGCGACCACCGCGAACGCGGCGGCCACCCAGTCGCCGGGCAGCGGCCGGCCCAGCCGGCCGGCCCGGTGGTCGCGCCACAGGCCGAGCACGGCGACCGCCGTCAGGACGACGAGGAACAGCTCCTTCCAGACCTGGAAGACGCGGACCAGCCAGTGCGGCGTGCCCAGGGCCAGAAGCACCATCAGCAGGAAGCTGTGGAACGCCATGCCGGCGACGAGCACGCCGAGGCCGACGACGGGGCGGCGCCAGGACAGCCAGAGGCCCCCGGCGGTCAGGAGCAGGAGGAGAAGGGCCGACGCGGACCCGATGACGGAGGCCACGAGGGCCACGATACTAACCAAAGGTCCCGGCCACCCGCTGCGCCACACCGGGGCCTGGACAGGTTCTGGATAATCCGGCGCATCCGACGGATCCTCTACGTCAGCCACTCGAAGGAGGTCGGCGGCGCCGAGCTGTACCTCGCCGGCCTGATCCGGAGCGTCGCGGCCGCCGGGCCGGCCGCGCCGGCGCTGGTCTGCCGCCGGGACGCCGTGCTCGACGAGTGGGCGGCGCGGGTGGCCTCGGGCGGCGTGGCCCTCCACCGGCTCGACCTCACGGCGCCGGGCGACTGCCTGGCGCTGCTGCGGCTGGCCCGGGGCGCGGACGTCGTGCACCTGAACCTGGCGTTCCCGGTCGGGCGCTACCAGCTCCTCTCGGCGCTGCTCGCGCGGCTGGCGGGCCGGCGGCTCGTCGTCACGCACCACCTGGGTGTGGACATCGCCGGCCTCCCGCTCGGCGCGCCGGCGCGCCGCTTCTGGACGGCCGCGTTCCCGCTGTACGACCGGCTCGCCCGGTGGAACGTCGCGTGCTCGCGGGCGGTGTGGGACCACCTGGTCCGCGGCTGCGGGTACTCCGCGCGGCGGACCGTGCTGGTCCGCAACGGCGCCGACCTGGACCGCTTCCAGCCCCTGGCCGGGGCCGATCGGGCGGAGGCCCGCGCCGAGGCCGCCGAGGCGGCCGGCCTGGGTTCTCTGCCGCCCGGCGCGGTGCTCGCCTGCACGGTGGCCCGTCTGAGCGTGCAGAAGGGGCTCGCCGACCTGGTGGACGCCGCGCGGATCGTGGTCGCGGACCATCCGGACGTCCGGTTCGTCGTGGTCGGCGACGGCGAGCTGCGCGAGGAGCTGGCCGCCCGGGCCGCCGCCGCGGGCCTGGCCGGCCGGCTCGGGCTGGCCGGGGCCCGGCCCCAGGCGCAGGTGGCGCGGTGGCTGGGGGCGGCCGACCTGTTCGTCCTGTCCAGCCACTTCGAGGGCATGCCGCTGGCGCTGATCGAGGCGATGGCGGCGGGCTGCGCGCCCGTGGCGACCGACGTCGGCGGGGTGGGGGAGGTGGTGGACGGTCCGCTGGTGGGCCGCCTGGTCCCGCCGCGGGACCCGGTCGCGCTGGCGGCGGCGATCGGCGAGCTGGCGGCCGACGCGGACCTGCGCGGGCGGCTGGGCTGCGCCGCGTCCGAGCGGGCGCGCGGCGCGTTCGACGTCCGCGACACGTACCGCGAGACGGCCGGCCTGTACGGCGTCTAGCGGCTACTGGGCCCGGCCGGTCCGCAGCTGCGCGACCAGCCCGCCCACCTCGGTCCGCAGGCGGGGGCCCTCCGCCAGCCACAGGATGCCGACGTACGCGAGGCCGAGCACCGCGCCCAGGAGGAGGAGCTGGAGGAGGCCGCCCGGCAGGACCCGGACGGCGACGGCGCCGGCCAGCGCCACGCCGGCGCCCGCCGCCAGCGGCAGGTGGAGCAGGTGCCACAGCCGCACCGGCACCTCGCGGCGGACGAGGATGATCAGCGCGGCCGAGGCGCCGACCCGGGTCACCAGCATGGACAGCGCGATCCCCACGTAGCCGAACGGGAACGTGAGGGCCGAGGCCAGCAGCACCGTGATCGCGGTCCACGTGACGCCGAGCACCATCGTCGAGCGGACCCGGCCGACCGCGTTGAGGGCCGAGAACAGCGGGCTCGTGATGCTGGCCCCCGCCCAGTTCAGGCCGAGCAGGACGACGGGCACCAGCGCGGGCGCCCACTTGGGCGAGAACACGTACTGGATCAGCCAGGGCGCGAGGGCGATCAGGACGAGCTCGGCCGGCACCGCGACCAGGAACAGGGCGCGGGTGGACTGCTCGATCGCGCGGCCGAGCTGGCGGGGGTCGGCCTGCATGCGGGCGAACGAGGGGAACGCGACGCGGCCGACCACCTGGGCCATCTGGGCCGGGACGGACGTCAGGGCCAGGGCCCAGTTGAGGTACCCGACCTCGGTGGTCCCGACCAGCAGGCCGCCGAGCAGCGGGATCATGTAGTCGCGGGCGAGGTTGCTGAGCCAGATGCCCTGGAACGGGAGGGCGAAGGCGAGGAGGCCGGCCAGGGCCGGGCGGTCCAGGGCGAAGCGGGGCCGCCAGCGGGCCAGCCAGAGGGTGACGGCGAGGCCGACCGCCTTCGAGACCAGGATCGCGACCATGAAGCTCCAGGTCCCCGCGCCGGCGGCCGCCAGGATGACGGCGGTGAGCTGGAACAGCAGCACCTCGATGACCTCGACGGCGCTCAGGCGGCCGTACAGGAGCTTCCGCTCCAGGACGACGTTGGGGACGGTCTTCAGCGAGGAGAGGAGGCCGCCTATGGCCATCGCGCGGACGAACCAGGCGCCGGCGGGGCCGAGGCCGTAAGCGGCGGCGAGGGGCTCGGCGCCGGCGAAGGCGGCGACGACGAGAGCGACGAGCGCCGCCTGCTGGACGAGGAAGACGGTCCCGAGCGCGCGGTCGGTCATCGCCTCCCGGCGCTGGAGGAGGGCGGCCCCGAGGCCGAAGTCGCTGATCCAGGAGAGGAGGACCAGGATCGCGAGGGTGATGGCGTAGATGCCGAACGAGGCGGGGGAGAGCAGCCTGGAGAGGGCGATGTTGGCCCCCAGCCCGACGAGCTGGACCACGCCGTAGCGGACCAGGAGGAAGGCGACCCCACGGCTGGCCCGCCCGGTCAGGACGTGCGGATCGGGGTCCGCGAGGGGGGGCTCGGCGCCCGTCTGAGCCACGCGGTAAGGATAGGCTCGACCCGAGTTGGCTATGGTTGGGGCCCGTGTTCAGAGGTTCGGCGCGGCGCCGGGCGATCGCAACGGGCCAACTGCTGGCGAATGGCCCTGTCCACGCGCCAGAGGAGGGCCATCCGCCGGCGAATGGCCCGAAGCACTGGTGACGCAGGGTGGCACCATGACCCGTGAGAACCCCCTCCGCATCGCGCATGTGCTCCCGCTGTACAGCGGCGACGGCGTGGACCTGACCGGTGGGGGCGAGCGCTACGCCGTCAAGCTCGCCGCCGCGATGGACGCCGAGGCCGGCGCCGACGTCACCCTCGTGACGTTCGGCCCCCGCTTCCAGGAGGGCACCGCGTTCGGGCTTCGGCACCTGGTCCTGGGGGCGCTCCCCAACGGCCAGCCGGACAACCCGATCCCCTCGTCGCCGCTCTGGCGCCTCACCGGGTTCGACCTGGTCCACGCCTACCAGTTCCGCTGCGTCGTCTCCAGCGTCCTGGCCGTGACCTGCTGGTCCTCCCGCACCCCGCTCGTGATCACCGACCTGGGCGGGGGCGGCCGCAGCCCGATGAACCCGGTCCATCTCCACCGGCTGGTCCCCGGGTTCACCGCGCTGTCCGAGTTCTCCCGCTCCCTCCTGCCCGAGCCGGTCCGGCCCCGGACGCAGGTGCTGCGGGGCGGCATCGCGCTCGAGCGGTTCCCGTTCGACCCCTCACCGCGGCGCCCGCACGTCGTCCAGGTGAGCCGGATCATGCCCCACAAGGGCATGAACTACCTGGTCGAGGCCGCCGGCGACGACATCGAGGTGACGATCGCGGGCCGCGTCGTGGACACGAGCTACTACGACTACCTGCGCGAGCAGGCCCGCGGCCGCAACGTCCGGTTCCTGATCGACCCCAGCGACAGCGAGGTGGTGGACCTCTACCGGGACGCGGCTGTCACGGTCGGCGCCTCCGTCTACACCGACGTGTTCGGCGGCCGCTGGCCCACGTCGGAGCTGCTCGGCCTGCCCATGCTGGAGTCGATGGCGGTGGGCACCCCCGTCGTGTGCACGGACGTGGGCGGGATGCCCGAGTACGTCGCCGAGGGGGTCACCGGGTTCGTCGTGCCGCCCAACGACCCGGCCGCCATCCGGGACCGCGTCCTCCGCATCCTGGGCGACGCGGGCCTGGCCGCCAGGCTGGGTCAAGCCGGCCACGAGCACGTCCAGCAGTTCTCGTGGGCCGACCTCGCCGGCCGGACGCTGGCGGCCTACCGGACCCTCGGGCTGGCCGCCTGAGCCGAAGACTCGGGCACCCCCGACCTCGCCGTCCGGTACCAGCGGATCGTCTCCGCGAGCCCGGTCCGGAAGTCCGTCGTCGAGCTGAAGCCGAACTCGCGCCGCGCCCGCTCCACGTTGAGCTTGCGCCGGGGCTGGCCGTCGGGCTTCGTCCGGTCCCAGACGACCCTGCCGCGGAAGCCGGTCAGCTCGGCGATCAGCTCGGCCAGCTCGCGGATCGAGATCTCTTCCGATGAGCCGACGTTGACCGGGTCCGCCTCGTCGTACCGCTCGGCGGCCAGCACGATCGCCCGGGCGGCGTCCTCGACGTACAGGAACTCCCGCGTCGGCGTGCCGGTGCCCCACACCTCGACCGAGCCCGACTCCGACTCCTGGGCCTCGATGCACTTGCGGATCAGCGCCGGGATCACGTGCGAGCTCTGGAGGTCGAAGTTGTCGCCCGGCCCGTACAGGTTCACCGGGAGCAGGTAGATCGCGTTGAAGCCGTACTGCTGCCGGTACGCCTGGGCCTGGGCCAGGAGCATCTTCTTGGCCAGCCCGTACGGCGCGTTCGTCTCCTCCGGGTAGCCATTCCAGAGGTCCACCTCGGAGAACGGCGTCGGCGCGAACTTCGGATACGCGCAGACCGTGCCCACCTGGACGAACTTGCCGACGCCCGTGCGCCGGGCCTGCTCCATGAGCTCGATGCCCATGATCGCGTTGTC
>Ga0066661_10000564_pt1 | contig 13081 bp, 12 predicted proteins | sample GraSoiAngelo_110_FD_66454 | JGI IMG/M metagenome (GOLD analysis project Ga0066661, IMG submission 66454) | Grasslands soil microbial communities from the Angelo Coastal Reserve, California, USA - 14_0903_12_30cm | ecosystem: Environmental > Terrestrial > Soil > Grasslands | place: USA... | reverse complement strand
GCGGACGGCGACGCGCTCGTGCTCCGCGGCAGCCAGATCCTGCGGCTGTTTCGCGGCGCGGCCGTCGAGTCGGGCGATCAGATCCATACGGGCACCGACGGCAAAGTCCTCATCGTCTTCACGGATTCGGGCCTGGTCTGGCTACGCGCCAATTCGGATTTCGTCGTCGAAGAGTACTCCTACGCGCAGGGCCGCGGCGAGATGGCCTTCTTCAGCCTGCTGAAGGGCGGCGCGCGGTCCCTCACCGGCCTGATCGGCCGCCGCACTCGCAGCAATTTCAGGCTGCGCGTGCCGGTCGCGACGATCGGAATCCGCGGCACGGATTTCAGCGTCGTCATCTGCCAGCGCGACTGCAGGGACTCCGACGGCAGCACCGCCGCCAAGGGACTTTACGGTGAGGTCATTCAGGGCAGGATCGCGGTGACGCCCTTCGAAGACCGGCTGCTCGAGCGCGAATTCGGCGCGGGCGAATTCTTCCACCTCGCGGACGAGCGCTCGAGCCCCACGCCCCTGTTCCTGCCGCCCCCGTTCCTGCGCAGCCAGCAGGACGAGCAAGCACGTTTCATGGATCAAACGGGCACTGCGGTCACCGGCGTGACTGCCGCTCCGGGCTCGCTGCTGCCGGGCGCCCCCGGCGCGGGCAGCCTGACTGGAAGCGTGACCGGCACTCTCAACGGCACCCTGACTTTGATCGGAGCGCCCGCGGCTCCGCCGATCGTGCTGCCGGGTACGATATCGACGAGCTTGCCGGTCGGCCTGCCCATCTCGCCGGTGCTCAGGCGCTAGAGTACGGGAGTCTCCGCGGGAGCCGACTAGTCGAGCGTCTCGAGCTTCACGATCGAAGCGCCGTGGTTGCTGCCGACCCAGAAAGTCACGGGCGTGGTCGAGTTGTCCACGTAAACGCGCCGGATATTGGTCGTGCGCGGCAGCAGATAGTTCACCGACTGGCCGGACTTGACATCCACCCGCGTGACGAAGTCGGTGATCATCGAGCCGGTCCACGCCTCCTCGTTCCTGTCGATCACGACGTCGTAAGGCGACGACCAGCGCGGCGCCACCGTCCAGTCTTTGAACTCGCCGGTCTTCGTATCGAGCATGCCGATCTTGTCGCCGCGGTACTGCGCGAACCAGAGCCGGTCCTTGACGTCCATCATGCCGCGGCGCGGCGCGACGACCTTGGCCGCGGCCGGTATCTCGAACATCTTCACCTCGCCGCTCTTCGCGTCGATACGCCCGATATGGCGCCAGCGGAAGTCGGTGAAATAGACGTTGTTCTGCGAATCCGGGATCACGTCATAGATATTGTGCGGTTCGCCCTTGGGCGCGCTCCTGAACGGCTCCCAGGTCTCGATCTTCCCCGACTTGACGTCGAGCCGGTGCACGCCGGCGAAGCCGTTGTTCTGGGACCACACCTTGCCGTCGACGTGCGAGGCCTGCGGGCTCACCATGTTCACCTGCGCCGCGTCGATGTTCTGCTCGGAGGGCAGCTTCCAGGTGGTGAATTTCGTCGTCTTAGGGTCGAACTTGAGGATGGTCGCCTGGTACATGTTGCCGAGCCACAGGTTCCCCTCGCGGTCGCTGCGCAGCCCGAGGAGCCCCGTCGGGAAGCCGGGCTTATGCACGTCGATGGGGAATTCCCTGACTTCGCCCGTCTTCGGATCGAGCCGCCCGAGGTTCTGCTCGCCGAAGCTTGAGTACCAGGCGATGCCCTCTTTGTCGACGATCACGTCGTGCGGCGAGATCGTCTCGCGCGGCAGGTCGTATTCGGTGTAAACCACGCGCGTCGCGCGTCCGCTCGGGCGCGGAAGCGTTTTCAGCTCATAGCTCCACTTCTGCGCGGGACCGCGGTTGATCGTGGCGAGATACTCGGCGGTGGAGCGGTACACCTGCACGCGCTGGTCGCCGCGCTCTTCCATCAGCCGCTCGGCCTTGCGCAATTGCGGATGCTGCGGGATGCTCTGGTTCACGTAGCCCTGCATGCGCGGCAGGACCGTCTTCGTGAAGGCGTCGGCGTCGTGCGTCGAGCGCACCACGCGCTCGAGCGAATGACAGCCGACGCAATTCAGGAGCAGCCCCTTCTGCGGGTCGGTGCCGGGCACGCTCGCCATCCACTCGCCGTTGGAGAGCTGCGCGGCGAGGTCCGAGGTCTTCCTGAGCTTGAGGTCGAGCGTGGCGGTCTTGCCGGCGGCGATCTCCGCCGCGCCGGGACCGTCGAGATCGTAGCCGACCGCGCGGATGCGAATCGCGTAGCGGCCGGGCTCGAGTTTCGCGGCGGGAAAGCTGTAGCGGCCTTCCTTGTCGCTCACGACCGTGATCGTGATCGTCGTGCCCGCCTTCTTCGCGCTGACGAGCACGCCCTCCATCGCGCCCTCTTCGGCGGAGCTGACTTTGCCCGCTAGGGCGTTTTGCGCGGCGGCGCCGGCGCAATAGGCGGCGAGCGCGGCGCTCAAGGCCGCCGTCGCGAAGAGCGAATGTGTTCCAGAGCGCATGGGCCCTCCCGGGAAATGTCTTTGAAAAAGTCTAGGTGAAATCCTACTATAAGAGCCCCCGGCGCACTGCGCCATTTGCTCAACCCCAGGAGGCAGGCATGGACCCGTTGAAATCGATTGGCTCGACCGACCACGCGCGCAGGGCCCTTTCGGTGCTCGATGAATTCAAGAACTTCGCTCTCAAGGGCAACGTCGTCGACCTCGCCGTGGGGGTGATCATCGGCGCCGCGTTCGCCAAGATCGTCGATTCCCTGGTCAAGCACATCCTCATGCCTTTCCTGGGGATATTGGTGCCCGGCGAGCAGGGCTACCTCGGCTGGAAGATCGCGGTCGGCGCCAAGGAAATCCCTTACGGGCTCTTCCTCGGCGAGATCGTGAACTTCATCATCATCGCGCTCGTGCTCTACCTCTTCATCGCGAAGTTTCTCGGGTTCATGATGAAAGCAAAGCAGTCCGCGCCGCCCGTCCCGTCGAAGGAGGAGGTGCTGCTCGCCGAGATCCGCGATCTGTTGAAGGCGCAGAGGGCCTAAGCGCCCCCGCGGGAAACTACTCCGCCCTCACCCCGATCGCGCGCACCAGCTTCCCCCACTTCTCCACCTCCGCCGCGCGGTAGGCGCGCGCTTCGGCGGGCGAGGCGCTCGCCTGTGCGTCGATCCCGATGTTGGCGAGCTGCTCTTTCAGCTGCGGGTTCTGCACGATTTTCGCGAGCGCCGCGTGGAGCCGGTCGACGACGGCTTCGGGAGTGCCGGAAGTCGTGAGGATCGCGTACCAGGTCCACACGTCGAATCCGGGCAGCCCGCTCTCCGCGAGGGTCGGCGTGCCGGGGGCGAAGGCCGAGTGCCGCGCGCCGGTAAGAGCGAGCAGCCTGAGCTTCCCCGCCTTCGCCAGAGGCACCACGTTCGCGACCGGCGCGAAGCTCATGTCCACCTGGCCGGATACGAGGTCGGTCATCGCCGGCGCCGCGCCCTTGTAGGGCACGTGCACGAGGTCCACGCCCGCCATCTGCTTGAAGAGCTCGGCCGCCAGGTGCAGCGAGGAGCCGTTGCCCGAGGAGGCGTAGGTGAGCTTGCCGGGCTGCGCTCTTGCGAGCGCGATCAGCTCCTTCACGCTCGCTGCGGGCACGCCCGGATGCACGGCGAGCGCGCTGTTGCCGGTGGCGACAAGGCTCACCATATCGAGGTCGCGCACGAGGTCGAAGGGAAGCTTCGCGTAGAGCGCGGGGTTGACCGCGCTGGGGCCGGTCGAGCCGAGCGTGAGCGTGTAGCCGTCGGGCGCGGCGCGCGCCACCGCTTCCGCGGCAAGATTGCCTCCCGCGCCGGTGCGGTTCTCGACGACGAAGGGCTGGCCGAAAGTCTCGGCGAGCCGCGCGCCGTAGGCGCGCGCGATGATGTCGTTCGGCCCGCCGGGGGCGAATCCGACCATCACGCGCACCGGGCGCGAAGGGTAGGACTGCGCGAGCGCGGGGGCGTTCTGGAGGACGATCGTCCCCATGAGAAGCAGCAGGCTCCGTCCCTTCCAGCTCATGTCCGCGCGCCTAGTCAGGAACGATGGCATTGCGCCGGATCACCGCCTCCCATGCGGCTCTTTCCTTCTTCAGATGAGCGGCGAAGAGCTCAGGCGTGTCGAACACCGGGATCAGGGTCTCGTGCTCGAGCTTCTCGGCGAGCCCCGGCGACTTCATCGCGCGCGCGATCTCGGCGCTTATGCGCTTCACGATCGCGGGCGGCGTTCCCGACGGGGCAACCACGCTGAAGGAGCTGTAGATCTCAAGGCCCGGAAATCCGGCCTCGGCGAACGTCGGCACCTTGGGCAGCTGGGGAGCGTGCTCGATGATCGCGAGCGGGATCAGCTTTCCCGCCCTGATGTGCGCGAGCGCAACCGCGGCGTCGGGAAAGGCGAAACTCAGCTGCCCGCCGAGAAGAGAGGGCATCATGTTGCCGATGCCCTTGAAGGGCACGTGCAGGAACTTCGCGCCCGAGACTTCCTCGAGCATGCGGATTCCGAGAAACGTGGGGCTTCCCGTTCCCGCGGATCCGAACGAAAGCTTGCCCGGCTCGCGCTTGCCGAGCGCGACGAGCTCCGCGAGCGTCCTTGCGGGCACCGAAGGGTGAACGCAGATCACGAGCGGCGCGACCACACCCCGCGCGACTGGCGTAAAGTCGCGCTCCGCATTGTAGGGGAGGTTCTTGTACAAACTCGGGTTGACCGCGATCGCGGGGTTCGCCGTGACGAGAAAGGTGTAGCCGTCGGGCGCCGACTTCGCCGCTGCTTCGGCGCCGATGTTGCCGCTCGCACCCGGCCGGTTGTCCACGATGAACTGCTGCTTGAGCGACTCGGAGAGCGCCTGCGCGAGCTGGCGCGCGTAGAGGTCGGTGCCGCCGCCCGGAGACGATGGCACGATGAACTTCACCGGCCGGGCGGGCCAGGCTTCCTGCGCCTGCGCGGGCGGGCCCGCCAATGCCAGGATGATTCCAACGGCCGATCCGAAACTCCGCTTCATGGCAATCGAGTTTACCCTCAGCCCCTCGCTTTTGCGAGGAGCGTGGCATACTGAACGGGCGAAAATCAGGGCGGATTTGATCATGCAAAAAGCAGCACGCATCGTGCAGGCGCGCAGTCCCGACGACCCCTTCGAGGATCACTGCTGGAAGGACGTCATTCCGGACGACGTGATCGAGCTGTACTCGAACTACCGGCGCGAAGTCGGCGTCGGGCCCTCGCCCGCGCTCGTCGCGATCGATCTCTACGAGCTCGTCTACCAGGGCGGCGCGAAGCCCGTGCCGCAGGTGATGAAGGTTTATCCCAACTCCTGCGGCGAGCACGCCTGGGCGGCGATCGCGCCGACCAAGCGCCTGTTCGCCGCGGCGCGCGCCGCCGGCCTGCCCGTCTTCTATTCGACCGGCGACACGCGGCCGCAGAGCCAGCCGAAGAACGTGCGCGCGACCCGGCGGCAGGGCGTGCGCATCGATCGGGAACTCTACGCGATCCGGCCCGAGTTCAAGCCGCGACCGGAGGACGTGGTGATCACCAAAGTGCGCGCGAGCGCATTCTTCGGCACGCCGCTCGCCGCGCACCTTACGCAGCTCGGCGTACAGAGCGTCATCGTCTGCGGCGAGAGCACATCGGGCTGCGTGCGCGCGAGCGCGGTCGACGCCTATTCGCTCGGTTTTCACGTGACGCTCGTCGAGGAGTGCTGCTTCGACCGGAGCCCCCTCTCGCACAAGGTGAACCTCTTCGACATGCACCACAAATACGCCGACGTGCTGCACGTGGACGAAGTCGTCCGGCACCTGGAAGGACTGCGGGCCCAAGCGTGAAGGAGCGAAGCATGGCGGGTCGTTTGGCGGAAAAAGTGGCGATCGTCACGGGCGGCGGGCACGGTATCGGCAAGGCCTACGCGCTCGGATTGGCCGGAGAAGGCGCGAAGGTCGTGGTCGCCGAGATCGACGCGACCGCCGCCGAGACCGTCGCCGCGGACTTGAAGCGCCGGGGTTTCGAGGCGCTAGCGGTGCGCACCGACGTGGCGGACCCCGCGAGCGTCGACGCGATGGTCGAGCGCACGGTCGGGGCGTTCGGTCGAATCGACATCCTCGTGAACAACGCGGCGATCTTCGCCACCGTCCCGATGTCGCGCTCGCCTTTCGACCAGATCAGGATCGAGGAGTGGGACCGCATGATGGCGGTCAACCTGCGCGGCATGTGGCTCGCCTCGCGCGCCGCGGTGCCGCACATGCGAGCCCGCGGCTACGGCAAGATCATCAACATCAGCTCGGGCACGGCGCTGAAGGGCTCGGCGAGCCGCATCCATTACGTCACCTCGAAAGCGGGGGTGCTGGGCTTCACGCGCACGCTCGCGCGCGAGCTCGGGCAACACGGCATTTGCGTCAACTGCATCGCGCCGGGCAGCACGCTGTCGGAGGAGAACCCGGACGAGGGCATCGTCAGGATGCGCTCGGCGGCAGCCGGGGAGCGCGCGCTCCAGCGCGTGCAGAAGCCGGAGGATCTAGTCGGCGCGATCGTCTTCTTCGCTTCGCCCGAGAGCGATTTCATCACCGGGCAGACCCTCGTCGTCGACGGCGGAGCGTGCATGCACTAGTCGGGCTTCGCGCCGACCTGCTTCGCCACAGCCCCCCATCTCGCGTATTCGCGCTTGATCATTTCCGCGAATTCGGACGGGCTCGCAAGCTCCGGCACAACGCCCTGCGCGATGTAGACCTCGCTCAGGTCGCGGCTGGAAACCGCGTTCCCGATTTCCGCGTTCAACCGGGAGACGATGCCTGCAGGCAACCCCGCCGGGCCGACCACGCCCACCCACGCGGTCGCTTCGATTCCCGGAAATCCGGATTCGGCGAGCGTCGGCACCTCGGGCATCAAAGGCGCGCGACTGGCGCTCGTCACGGCCAGCACTTTCACCCTCCCGGCGCGAGCCTGCGGCAAAGTGGTGTTGACGACGTCGAACTTGTAGTCGATGTTGCCGGCGAGCAGCGCCGTCATGGTGGGCGCGCCGCCCTGAAACGGAACGTGCACGGCGTCGAAGCCGGCCTGTTTCTTGAAAAGCTCGGCCACGAGGTATACGTGCGTGCCTAGACCCGCCGCCCCGTAGTTGAGCGCGCCGGGTTTCGATCTTGCGAGCGCGACCAGGTCGGCGATCGAATTCACCGGCAGCGTGGGGCGCGCGATCACGGTGAGCGGGCTGCTCATGATCGGCGCGATCGCCGCAAAGTTCTTCCCGGGATCGATCCGTGGACTGGAAAAAATGTGCGGCGCGACGGCCAGCGAGCTCACGCTGCCGAGAAGCAGCGTGTAGCCGTCGGGCGCGGCTTTCGCGACCGCCTCGGAGCCGAGCAGGCCGCCGACCCCCGGCCGGTTCTCGATGACGACCGGCTGGCCGAGGCCCTCGGAGAATTTCTGGACGACAACGCGCGCGACGCTGTCGCTCGACCCGCCCGGCGGGAACGGGACGACCAGGCGGATCGGGCGGCTCGGATACGGCAGTCCTGACCTTGCCGAAGGCGCCTGCGCCTGCAGCCCTAGCGCGCACGTCATCCCCGCGATGCATGCGGTGAAGCGGATCAGCCCGATGATCATGGAATCATTCCTCGCGTGTAATTCATACAGATTGTGCACCGCGACAGTCAATTCCAATTCTGAAATGAACCTGATCGGCGGGTGGTCTTCGGCTTGACGCTGATCGGTGCTCGGCCTAGCATGATTTTCGCGTGAACGCGCATTGGCGAAGCGCGGGAAAGCAAAAAAACGAACGATCCGACCGCGCGGACGTGCTGTGGAAGACGCCGTGGCCGCGGCCGAGCGCGGCGGGCCTTGCAATTCTGGCCCTCTGGGTGGCCGGCATACTGCTTGCGGGGGGCTCAGCGTCATCGCCAAGCGGCTGCGGTTCGTGCCGGGCGACGGGCTGCTGTCGCCGCAAAAGGACGTGGCGGACTAGATTCTCAATCGGGCTGCGCGCCGGAATGCTTCACCACCACCGCCCAGCGCCGTATCTGTTATCTCCTAAAAAATTACGTGCCACTTTTTTGTAGTAAGCCTCGGAGGGCCTGCACAGCCCCAATTACAAACAGGAGCGTTGCCACATAAATCGGCCCCAGATGACTCACCCAGTCAAAGGAAAAGTGACCGAAGTAATGCATCGGCAGAGCAACGGCTAATCCCACCACCGGGGAAACCAAGGCGGCCCACCACGCCCACCATTCTCCTTTGCGGACACCCCACCAGGAGAGGGCTGCGACGGCGATGCCGGTGGCGGCAATGAAACCGGCGGTCGCAATGTGCAGATGATTGATGTAGTAGACCACCGCAGGGTTAAGGGCGTTGAGCTGTTCCTTGGTTACGCCATTCAAGGTCTCTACGCCAAGCTCGAAACCAGTGCCGGTAAAACTGCGGATAAAAAAGACTACGGCATACCCAACGAAAGCCAGACCAGCAATCAACATCAGGGTGGAACCGTTACGAACATATGAATTGTCTTGTGCCATGTTGTCGCCCCCTTTCTGTCGTTACTTAAAACACGCAGAACTTGATTCTTCCGCCTGTCATTCAGCAATTCGCGACGAAGTCTGAACTATACGCTGAAACTTTAGTTTTAAAGCCCGCAGCGTCAATCGTAATAAATCGGTCTCATCGAGCGCCACCCTCGTGGCGGAAGGGCATGCCAAGCGTGCCGGGCAAGGTCGCGACGACTCGCTGATCGCGCCACGCCGATAGCCCAATGTCGAGCTCGCCCCGCGGGGCCCGGGTGTAGGTCCCGAGCAGCCGATCCCAGATCGAGAGACAGAAACCATAGTTGCTGTTTCTCTCCGCTTCGAGCACGGAATGATGAATACGGTGCATGTCGGGTGTGACGAGCACCGGGCGCACCCAGGGCTCGAGCCATGCGGGCAACGATACGTTGGCGTGGTTGAACATTGCGGTTGCATTGAGCAGCAGCTCGAAGGCGAGCACTGCGACAACGGGTGCACCGAGCGCCGCGACGGCGGCAAGCTTGATAAGCGCTGAGATAAGGATCTCGATCGGGTGGAAACGAATGCCTGTCGTTAGGTCGAAATCCGGGTCGGCATGGTGCACCGCATGCAGGCGAAGGAACAGCGGCACCGAGTGAAACAGCACGTGCTGGAAGTAGACAATCAGGTCGAGAAGCACGACAGCGGCAAGGATCGCGCTCCAAGCCGGAAGTTCGAGGCGATTGAAAAGCCCCCAACCTTCTGTGGAAGCAACGACCGCCATCGCAATGGCCGATCCGGGCACGATGAAGCGCACCACTAGGGTGCTGACGATGGCGAGGCCGAGGTTCGCCCGCCAGCGCTGGACGCGTGATAACCTCAGCGCTCGGGCAGGCGCCACGTGCTCCCAGAGCGCGAGCGCCGCGAAAACGGCGAGGAACACGCCGCCTCGCAGCGCCAACTCGAAATCGACAGGGCTCATCGGAGTTGATATTATTCAACTAATAAGTTGAATAGTAGAATATAGGCGTGACCAAGTCAACTGACGCAGAGCACAAGACAAGGCTCTATGAGGCGATCGGCCGGGTGGCCCTGGCCCTTGGCAGTGCCGGCCGGCTTCAGATCCTCGAGTTCGTGGCTCAGGGGGAGCGGAGCGTGGACGCTCTAGCGGCGATGACCGGCCTGTCCGTCGCCAACACGTCCAAGCACCTGCAGGCCTTGCGCCAGGCGGGTCTCGTTTCGGCGCGCAAGGCGGGTTTGCGCGTCTTCTACTCGATCGCAGGAAATGACGTCTCCGCTCTGCTATCGGCGCTGCGCGAGGTCTCGGAGCACCGCGTCGCCGAAGTCGAGCCCCTCTTGCGCACCTGGCTCGCGCACCGCGATGACCTGGAGGCGGTGCCAGCGCGAGAGGTGCTGGTGCGTGCGAAAAAGGGCCTCGTAGTCGTTCTGGACGTGCGCCCGGTCGAGGAGTTTTCAGCCGGCCACTTGCCCGGCGCGGTAAATATCCCGATTCACGAGCTCGAAAAGCGACTGAGGGAACTGCCCAAGCGCAAGGAAGTCATCGCGTACTGCCGGGGCCCATACTGTTTGATGTCGTATGACGCGGTTTCGCTTCTTCGCAAGAAAGGCATCAAAGCCCGCAGACTCGAAGCAGGCCTGCCCGAATGGCGCGCAACTGGATTGCCTGTTGAACGGTAGCTCATCGCTCCATCGGCTTACGTCGCTCGCACGACGCCCGTCAGCACACAGCCGCGCCGTCGGCTTGCCCGACTGCTTGAGCGATGCGGAGCAAGGCGGGCGCGAATGTCCGCTCTGGGTTGCGAATCGGTAAATAGCGGACCCCTCACCCACCAAGACAGATTGCCTCTACACTCTCATCGGCGTAACGTGTTGACGTGGTTGGGAGATGACAGCTTGTGACTAGCTGATCGTATCGATCCGGGCTAGGGTCAACTTATTCGTCAACCAATTTGTCAACCAATTCGGCATCCAAGCATCTAGGAGATTTCGCGCCGGAGTTGATCCTGGCTAAAACCTGTGCTCCGGACCTTGTCGTCATGTAAACCACTAGGGAGGTGCATCATGAGCAACGGAAAAGCTTACAAAGGCGGGTGCTTTTGCGGCGCGGTTCAGTTCACGGTCAGCGGTGAGCCGGCCGGAATGGGTTATTGCCATTGTGAGTCGTGTCGAAGCTGGTCGGCGGGGCCTGTCAACGCTTTCACTTTGTGGAAACCCGAAGCGGTGCGGATCACGCGAGGAGCAGACAACATCGGCACTTACAACAAGACGCCGCGCAGTTATCGCAAATGGTGCAAAACGTGTGGAGGCCACATCTTCACTGAGCATCCCGGCATGGGACTCACCGACGTGTATGCAGCGGTCATTCCGGACTTCCCGTACCACGCCGGCGTCCATGTCCACTATCAGGAGACGAAGCTGCGCATCAAGGACGGGTTGCCGAAGATGAGGGACGTCCCGAAGGAAATGGGTGGCTCGGGCGCCAGCGTAGCGGAATAGCATATCGGGTTCTTCAAGCTCCACTATCCCGGGCGCCCAACATGGTGCTCCAGCCGACCGTCTTGGCGTTCGCTTCGCTGCGGCAAGACGGCGGCCGAGCTTCGTAGAAAAACGCTTGAATTGCGATTGACGCGAATGTCGGCTTAGGGACGGACAGCGACCGTTTTAACATGAGCAGACTGTGGCTCCCTCAACATGGAAAACTGCGTGTACGCGATCTGTCCCATGGAGATCACATCGCCGCCCGTGCGATCGTTATGGGCCAGTAGCAGACACTCGCCCGGCGGGGTCGAACCTTCACTGGCAGCTTGGGAGGCTGCAGGAAGTTCCATTCCACCGCCGCTATTTGATGCGGACTCTAAGGGGTCACCGGAAGGATTCTTTTTGCATTACGCTCATGATAGGCTGCAATTCTGGAGGAGGATGCCATGAACGAATTCACCCTGCGGTTTGCACGCGTGTTGGGCATCGCGGTGGCCTTGTGCCTGGGAGTGTGGGGTGCCCCAGCCTTGGCGCAGCGCGTGATCGTCGGCATCGACAACAAGGTATTCTGGGACGCCGACGGCAAACCCCTCTTCTCCCCACCCGGCAAAGACGCGGTCGCGGTACTGGACATCAGCGACCGCTTGAACCCGAGGCTCGTTGCCAGCCTGCCGCTGATGAACTCGGTGTTCGGTCCGCCGGTGAACTTGGCCATCACGCCCGACGAGAGCCTGGCTCTAGTGGCCAACTCGATGGACTGGGTCCAGGACGGCAGCGCGTGGAAAGGCGTCCCCGGAAACGACATTTTCGTGATCGACCTCAAGTCGAATCCGCCGATGCTGATCGCCACCGTCAAGGGCGGCAAGCAGCCCTCCGGCATGGCGATCAACCGCGCGGGCAACTTGGCGCTCGTCGCCAACCGGGCAGACAACTCCATCACTGTTCTCTCCATCCGCGGGAAAGAGGTCAAGGTGGTCGATACCGTGGCGATGGGCGAACAGGTTTCCGCCGTGGCCTTCACGCCGGACGGCAAGCGGGCCGTGGCTTCCAAGAACGTCAACAACAAGGCCGCGGTGCTGGTGGTCGACGGCGAGAAGGTCACTTATTCGAAATATGACATGCTGGTCGGCCTTTTCCCCTACAACCTGGGCATCACGCCCAATGGCAAGCTCGCGCTGACGGCGAACAACGGCGCTTCTGGTTCGGCGGACGGGAATGTGGACACGGTCAGTGTCATCGACCTGGAGGCAACGCCGCCGCGCGTGATCGACCAGGTCGTGGTGGGTGACGGGCCGGAGGGATTCGCCCTCAGCCCGACGGGTGAGATCGCGGTTGCGATACTCCTTCGCGGCAGCAATGCGTCCAAGTCGGCGTTCTTCTACAACCGCAACGGCTCGGTGGCGGTGCTGAAGATCGACGGCAAGAAGATCACCAAGGTGGGCGAGGTGGAGGTGCGCGGCCTACCCGAAGGCGCGGTCTTCAGCCCGGACGGCAAGTATCTTTATGTCGGCAACTACATGGACGACGACATCTCGATTCTCAGGGTGGATGGGGCGGTCGTCACCGACACCGGCAAGCGTTTCAAGCTCCCGGGCCATCCCGCCTCGATGCGCAGCGTCGTTCCCTGACCTCGGATATGCGCGAGCGCCAGTAGAGCGTGCGTCGCAGCTTTGGGGGTCTTGGCGGCGAGCGCTCCGCCACGGTGCAGACGAACGCGCTGTCGGCCTTGCCCTGGGTCTGAATGAGTTGTCCGCTTCGGGTCGTTTCCAGAAATTGGTGTGGACACTGCCAGTACAAATCCTCCGCTACACCGTCGCGCCGGCTCAATCGGCCTGCGCGCCGGAATGCTTCACCGCCACCGCCCAGCGCCGGATTTCCGCGTCGAGAAACTCGCCGAACTCGCGCGCGCCGGCGAAGCTCACGGTCATGCCGGGCTTCTCGAACGCGGCGATCAGCTCGCGGTCGGATAGGATCCTGCGCAGCTCGGCCTCGAGCCGCGCGATCACGGCGGCAGGCGTGCCGCCGGTCGCCATGACGCCGGTCCAGCCGCTCACCTCGAACTCGGGAAAGCCCGACTCGACCAGGGTCGGTGCATCGGGAAACATCGGGCTGCGCTCGCGCGAGGTGACCGCGAGC
>Ga0066661_10000561_pt1 | contig 13118 bp, 20 predicted proteins | sample GraSoiAngelo_110_FD_66454 | JGI IMG/M metagenome (GOLD analysis project Ga0066661, IMG submission 66454) | Grasslands soil microbial communities from the Angelo Coastal Reserve, California, USA - 14_0903_12_30cm | ecosystem: Environmental > Terrestrial > Soil > Grasslands | place: USA... | reverse complement strand
CGCCTCGTCGTCGCCCTGCGTGCGCGCGTGGTGCACCTGCGTCGCCATCTGCGAGTAGACGCTCTTGATCTTCGGTTTGCCGAGGAACCACCAACAGAACGCGATCCCGTGGCACCCCAGGTCCATGACGGCGCCGCCGCCCGACTGCTCCACGTCCCAGAACCACGGCGCGTGCGGACCCGAGTGCTTCTCGCTGTGCTTCACCAGGTGCACGCGGCCGAATGCCCCTTCGTCCGCCAGCTGCTTTGCCCTCAGGTACTTTGGCGCGAAAAACAGCTCTTCGGCGTAGAGCAGCAGCACGCCCGCCGTGCGGCACGCGTCGATCATCGCGTCGGCTTCTTCCATCGTCAGGCAGAGCGGCTTCTCGCACACCACGTGCTTGCCGGCCTTGGCGGCGTCGATGGTGATCTGCGCGTGCAGCCGATTGGGTGCCGTGATCGAGATCAGCTCTACTCGAGGATCGCGCAGCAGCTCGCGATAGTCGGTATACGCACGCGGGATGCCGTGCCGCTTGGCAAAACCGGCCGCGTGTCCCTCGGTCGGCGAGGCCACGGCGACGACCTCGCCTTCCTCCGGCATGGCCTTCACGGCCCCCGCGATACACTCCGCCTGAAAGCGCGAGCCGACGATGCCGATTCTCACCTTCGTCATGATACCGTACGAACTGTCCTGATCGGCGTCTCGGGAGCCTTGACTATCCTCGTCCGCCCAGACCTCAAGGCGTGGAGATGCGGCCGTGATAGTCGACGGACACCACCCCGGTCTGCAGGTTCACCGTTCCGTGCGTGCGCAGGAACCCGGATGCACCCGCGAGCCGGCCGGTTCCTCCCGTGATGTCTACCTGGTTGTTGATCGAGTATTCCGCCGGCGGGTTGATCGGCGCCGCCACCACGCGATCAATGCTCGTGAACGTGTCGCCCGAGGTGGTCGTGTAGGTATGCGTCAGCTCGAATCGCAGGCTGCCGTTGCCCATCTGCACCAAGGAGGTGATGCAGGCCACGAACGTTCCCCCGCCCAGGCCGGTGAACGTGCCCACCTCGGTGGTCCCGCCGCCACATGCCGGGGAAGGGCCGATGATCTGCCCGTCGATGTGTCCGGCGACGTTCTGGCAGGAACTGGACTGCGGCGCCCCCGCAGACGAGCACGGCGCCGCTTGAGCTCGAACGACGGCGGCATCGATCATCGGAGCGGGTTGCGTCGGGTTCCGGTCGGAACAACCCAGGGCGAACCAGACGATGGTGAGAGCCAAGCGCCTCATAGGTGCCTCCTTTGCCCGAGCACTCATGCCCGGATTGGGTGCCGCCTGACGGATCGCGCTTAAGCTGCGGGCGTAATGCCAGCAGGGCAAGGCGCTACACCCGAGTCTCGCCCTAGGGAATCCGTTGAACAAACTGTTCCAGCGCTCGATTGAAGCGCTCCGGCTCGTCAACGAAGACAGCGTGACCAGCGTGCTCGAAGATCTCGACCTGCGTATCCGGAACGCGTGCGCGCACGGTATCAGCCGCCTCGCGCATGAACCCGGTGCCGATGCACAGCACCGGGCGGTCCACGCGACGCAAAGCGGAGCGCCAGTCGCGACGCCCCACCGCGTATGCGCTCGCAAACAGCGTGTATGCGGTCGGAGTCGGCGTGGAGAGAGCCACGCGCGTCACGTGCGCCAGGTATTGCGGATCCCGTCGTGTCCGATACATGTCGCGCACGAACGCCGGAGTGAAGGTTCGACGGTCACGAAGCAGGCGGACCAGCGTCGAGTCGACGAACGCCGCCGCGCTGGAGTTTGGACTGACCCAGATAAGACCGTCCACCAGCACCAGGCCTGCAATGTCTGCGGTACCGAATCGCTCGACCAGCTCCAACGCTTCCACGACCCCCAGGGACCAGGCGACCAGGACCACGTGGTGTGTCCCGAGGTGGTGCAAAAGTTCGTGAACATCCTGTGCGCGACGACCGACAAAGTTCCCCTCGCTGACCCGTTCGGAGGCACCCTGGGAGCGCGGGTCCAGAGCGATGACGCGGTGGGACCGAACGAAGTACCGGAGTTGCGGCTCCCAGATATCGGCCGGCATCGTCCAGCCCGGCACGAAGACCATCGTAGGACCGGATCCGCCGCTGAGGTAGTGGAGCCGCACGCTATCGCTGGTGACGAACCAGCTGTCCGTCAATCCCGCAAGTGTCGGGGTCTGGGCGCCGGCCTGGGGGATGGTGATGAGCAGTAGGAGCAAGCCCGCGTGCCGGAGGCGAATAGTTTTACTCCGTTGCATGGGCTACCTCCCGATCACCGCGTCAACGCACCCGGTTGAACTTCAGAAAGCGACGGTGAAGTACGCGGTCGGTAGCGTCGATGAATTGCGATGTGATGAAAAGACGATCTCCGTCCACGCGCACGGCGCGTCGGTAGACACTCCCGACCTCCTCAGGGTGTAAGCTCGCCTCGATGAAGTGCGTGACTGAGTCTCCCCGCCCACTCAGCCGGTAGCGGCCGAAGTACGCATAGTAGCCGTCGTAGACGACGCGGAGTTCCTGAGGGGTTGCCTGACGGGCCGTGCCGGCGGCCACGGTAGGCCGGGGATCACGCATGAACTGTACAGCCATGTGACCCGTCGCATCGTACCGGATTTCGCCCGTTGGTCGCGCGCCGAGCCAGCTGTAGAGCGATCCGTCCGGCAGCGTGTCTACGATGCTCTCGAGTCGCCAGGTCCCCACGATGGCGGCCCCTCCCCGGGGTGTCGGCGCCTGCGCACCGGATGGCGCAGCGGAAAGCACGGCCAACACGCCGACGATGACGGAGCCGAGTCGCGACATGGGCGCCCCTGGAGATGGGTTGCTTCGGGACGCTAGCGCCGTGGGCCCACTCGGCGCGCTTGCGCTTCCTGCGCCAGCAGCCGTTCGACGAAGTCCAGGCGCTCCTGCGTTTCGCTCAGCTGCTGCCGCAGCTTGCTCTCTTCGTCTTCGAGCGCTGCAAGCCGGGGGTCGAGCTCGCTCCCGCCGGGACGCCGCCGCAGAAGCTGGGCCCATGACCCGAACGCCAGAGCGAGTCCCGCGTGAATCGCAGCATGCGACGGCTCGGACTGCGCCACCGCGAGCCCGGCTCCGGCCACGTTGATGACGCTCAGCACGACGGCGATCGGGTACCAAATCGCGGGCTTGAAGGTCATCGCCGCTCTTCCCGTCCCTTGCTGAGCAACCGCTCTGCGAAGTCGAGCCGTTCCTGTGTCTCTGCCAGCTCCCGTTGGAGGCCCTGGATGTCACGTTCCAGTGCCTCGAGCCGCGCGGTGGCGTCGGCCGATGGAGATTCTGGACGCGTGGCACGCAGCCGAGCGATTTTGACCGCCGCGAAAGCAATAATCGCGACGATTGGTATGAGTGGGACAAGAAACTCAGCAGGGCCCATTAGTTGTCTCTAGCTGCCAATCTGCCGCTCTTCCCGCGCCTTGCTCAGCAAACGCTCTGCGAAATCGAGCCGCTCCTGTGTTTCTGCCTGCTCCTGTTGGAGGTCCTGGACACCACGTTCCAGTGCCTCGAGCCGCGCGGTGAGGTCGGCCGATGGGGATTCTGGACGACTGGTCCACAGACGAGCGACCTTGACGATCGTGAAAGCAGCGGTCCCTACGACTGTTACGAGTGCGACAAGAAACACAGCAGGTTCCACGTTGTTTTCCCCAAGCGTTTGTTAGGTCACTGCCCCGCCCTAATCGCGCTGCTGCCATCTGAACGAGTCACGCGCACTGTACAAGATCTCTCCGCTCCCAGTGCGAACCGTCACGACCGCAGACAAGACCGCGGCGTCGAGTTGGTTACTCGCCAATCGGGTGAGGAAGCGACCGTCGATGGTGACCGTCCCTATCTGCGGGTCGTCACAACGGAGGTGGACATTTTGGGCACTGATTTGGGCCTCAATGCAGGCTACGGTCGTCTGAGCAAAGGTGACCAGAGCCTCCGGACGGAGGCTGAAACCGGTGAATTGGAAACCATTTACCGTAAAGGGATAGCCTGGAACGTAGTACCCTTCGGCGTCTGCTTGCAGCGGCGATTGGCGCGGCTTCGCGACCGGTGGCGGCAGACGCTGTTCCGCAGTCGTGGACCTGGGCGGGCGCGGTCGGAGCACGAGGAACAACGCACCAGCGAGGCCTAATGCAAGAACTAGCAGGAGACGATGTCGGCGCATGATCGCTATTCAAGACGACGCCACACTTCGATAAAATGCTGGTACGGACCCGGCCCCGCCGTCGTATCGTTCGGATCGGTGAAGCTGTGATACCACAAGCCCCCTTCGATCCGGCATCTCGCCCTGAACGATGTCCCTATCCAGCTCGGAACGACAAAGATGTCGATGTGCTCTATGTACGTCGTGCCGCTCGTGGTGTAGGTCCCCGCCCCGCCACTCATCTGGTACGCCCGCAGCGTGTCCATTTCGCTCTTGAGTGGCAGCGTGTCTCGCTTCGCTGCGTGGCCCACAAACATGAAATGCCGATCGGTCAGCACTTTCATCCCACGGTACCCGGCGAGCGGCTGATCTTTTCCATTCTGAGATACCGACACGAGTTCCCAAACCCCGCGCACCTGACAGTTCGCACCCGGGTGCACGGCGTTCGTCGCCCCGAGGAACTCACTACGTTCCCTGATGAGAGACGTTCTATGCGGGCCAGCGAGTGCCAGCCCGGATGCCGCAATGGTGAGCGTCGCGACCTGGCGGAGAGGAATCATCGTAGACCTCCTCGGAGCGAGCCTCGGCCTCAGGGATCGCACTTAAGGTGCGGGCGCGATGACGGCCAGCGCAAGGAGTAGCCGCGAAGAATGAAGAGCAACAAGTGCCGTCCATCCTTACGGCAGCGCCAGCTGGTGCGTCGTCCACCACTCACGCGCCCGCTCCTGGGTCCAGGCACTCGCACCGTCCACCTCGGCCAGCCGAAGCGACAGTTCTCTGGCGGACTGCGGTCGATTCGCGGGGTCCTTTGCCAGACAGGAAAGCACGAGCTCATCGAGTGCCGCGGGAATCGGCAGGTCCGTCCGAGCAGATGGAGGTGTAGGCGCGGTCTGGGCGTGCTGCAGCAGCAGTCCCATCGGGGTCTCGGCGGTGAACACGAATTGCCCGGTCAGGAGCCAGTAGGCCACACAGCCGGTCGCATAAATGTCGGCGCGCCCGTCCAAATCGGTTCCCATCGCCTGCTCGGGGGCAATGAACGCTGGCGTACCTTGGACCGCGTTCTCCCGCGTGTGCACCGGGCTCGTGTCCGCGGAGTCGCGAACTGCCCGCACAATGCCGAAATCCAGCACCTTCACGAAGTCGTACTCCTCGCCGTACCGGCAGAGGAAGATGTTCGCGGGTTTGATGTCGCGATGAACCAGGCCGCATGACTGGGCCTCTGACAGCGAGTGGCAGACCTGGCGAAGCAGGTAGATAGCTCGTTCGGGCGGGGTTGGCCCGAAGCGCTGGAGTAGCGAGTCGGCATCGAGGCCGTCGAGCAGTTCCATGACGTAGTAGAAGGCACCGTCGGCGGCTATCCCGAAATCGAAGAGCTCCACAGTGTGGGGGGAGCGGAGGCGGGCGATCACCTGGGCCTCGCGCTCGAATCGGCGGACGGCTTCTTCCGACACTCCGGCAGGCCCGTCCCCGGCGAAGGAGGGCCGGATGAGCTTGATGGCGGCAGGCCGTGCCAGCATCCGATGCTGGGCTCGCCAGACTTCCCCCATCCCCCCCTCGCCGAGCTTCTGCTCCAGGCGGTAGCTCCCCAGCTCACGCGCGCGCTTGACCTCCGTGCCCAGCTGGTAGACCACCCGGGCACCCACATAGGCCATGCCCACCACGAGGAGGTATGGGAACACGAGCCCGAAGAAGAACTGTGCCGGATCTATCCGGAACGAGGTGGCGCGGGACGCGATGATGAGCACGATGGTGACGGGGACCGAGCTGACCGATGCCAGGGCGGCCAGCACCGCCCGGCGCGGCGGGGTCGGCACGACGACCGTGAACAGCACGATCCATACGGCAACCCACGAGAGCCCGATCATGCCACCGTGCATCTCGAGTCCCATCGGATCGGCGAACTCGGCCGCGGCGATGGCGTAGCTGCTGGCGACCTCGAATGCCAGGCCGATGTTCATCGCCGTGGGGAGCGGAAGGCGCGCGCTCCGGATCACCGCCGCGACGAGCAACGCTACCACGATCCCGATCACGCCGGGACCCCACTGTAAAAAGCTCCCGAGGAATCGGGCCCGCTCGCCCGGGAGGAGCAGCGCCGGAACGATGCCGGCCATGAAGAAGACAAACGCGTACAGGAGGGCGAGGACGCGGAGGCGTCCGGCAGACTGGCTGAGCAGATCGACCGGGAATCCCGACGAGACCCCCCGAGCGGTCGGGTCCCGCGCGTCCGGGTGCAGGAGAGTGACGTGCTCGTTCATGCCGAGGCTCCAAACGGTACTCTTGGACCGCGGCGTTGCGCCGGAGTCAGGGGCGGACCACGACGACGCGCTGGAGCGTCACGTCGCCGCCGCCAAAACTCCGACCATGCAACCGCACGACCCCAGTCCCAGGGGCTGTGAAGGTCAGTGCTATCGATCGAGGCGATGCCCGCAGCAGTGCGATGCAGATCGTTTCCGGGGGCGGCAACAGGTCATAGGGTGTGACGTCCGCCAGCAATCCCCTCGTCGACACGTCGGATCCGTCGGGGTGGTCGCAAGCACCACCGAACGTGGTTACCGTTGCCAGGAACGGAACCTGCACGTACACGGTGTCGGGCACGACGAGCGGCGTGATCCCCGTACCGCCGTTGTCGATGATCCCGACGACGCGCCGCGAACCTGGTTCGGCCGCCGAGCGACAGCCGACAGCGGCCGAGCCAAGGACGAGGACCAAGACGGACGCGCGAGCGAAGGCGGGTCGGGGTTGGGTGCTCATCTGGGGAGTATACGCCGCTGTCTGACGGATCGCGACTAGCCTCGCGCTTCCTGCGCACGCTTCGCCCATTGCCAGAGACCGCCCGTGACTTGGGCGGGCAAACGATACCCCAGCTGGCGTGCCAGCATGACGATCTGGCCCCGGTGATGGCCTTCGTGCGCAACAAAATACGCCAGGACGTGTCCAACATCGAGCGGAAGATTGCGCCAGGTATACGCCGAGCTGGCAGGGATCGTGCCGCCGTGATCACACCCCAACGTCAAGAGGCTGATCATCCCCCGGCTGCTCCGGCTGAGCGCTTGTACGAGCTGCTTCGGGCTGACGCGACGCCGGTCGACCGCTTCCGGCACTTCGATCCCGTGCTCTTTGCCCAGCGTTTTGATCCACATGCAGCGCGCGTTGTGCATGTGGCCAGCGATCATCCGAACGGTCCGGCGCGGGGCACCGGGCACGCTGGCCGCCCAGAGTTTTGGGGATAGGTGCTCGATCAGGAAGACGGTGATGCGATTGGTCGTTCTCCACACAGGAACGAGAGTATCTGCCAGGTCGAGTCGCGACAGCTTCAAGCGCTTGTTAGGCCGCACCCCTCACCGCCCTATGTTGGTAGCCGCGTGGACTGCCAGGCGATCAGCTCCCAGCCGCGAACACCGTGGCGGTAGACCGCCAGATAGCGAATGCGGAAAGCGTGAGCTTGGCCGCCCGCTTCGACTCGCATCGCCGACTGGCCCGTGACAATCGCGCTTGATCCGAACACCCGGACCTCGCGTGCCTCGGGAGCGATCGACGCATACCGCAAGGCGCCGGTACCCACAATCCGCAGAAACTCCGCCCTCGTGTTCTGGGCACCATCGGTATGGGTGTACGTGAGATCGGTGGCGAGGAGTTGCCCGAGTGCACTGGTATCGGCGTGCACCATAGCCCCGAACCGCCGATCCTCGGCAGCGAGGACTTGGCGGATGGAAGCGCTGTCGACTTGTGCTCCGCAGAGACTGGGCAAGAGCGCGCACGCGGCGACGAGGAGGGGCGAGCGGCCGCTCCCGTTTTTACGAGGCTTGAATAACGACTGCGGTTCCATAGCATAGAACTTCCGTGGCCGAACCTTGACGACCAACCTCCGAACTCTCGTACCGCAATCCAACGACCGCATTCGCTCGCAGTTCGCGGGCATGTTGCAACAAAAGCTCGTAAGCCTGTTGGCGTGTTTGCTCGCACATCTCCGTGTAGGCTCCAATCTGCCCGCCAATGATTTGCTTGAGTCCACCGAGGATGCCTTGGCCGATGGTTGGGGATCGTACCACGATCCCGCGGACGAGACCCTTGTATTCCGTGATCCGATATCCGTCAAATGAAAATGTCGTCGTCGTCTGTACTGTTCCTTGCATCCTTGCTCCTAGAGGGTGTCGGTTTCTCAACCGAGGATCGGTGAATGATTGCCGCGTAACGAATCGCGCGGCCGTCAGTACACATTGACGGTGTCACTGACGGCCGGATTGCTGCCCGAATGCTGGAACACCACCTCAGGCTGCAGCGCTCTGGTAAAAGTTCAAATAGCCCGTCGCGTGCCGTCAGCTTCAAGCCCTTGCCAGGCGCCCGGCAGCCTCAAGCGCTTGTTAGGCCGGCTCACTCGCCCTTTGCCGGTAGGGCTCGGCTTTGATTCTGCTGAGCGACCAGAGCACGCTCGAGGAAATCGAGCCGTTCCTGCATGGCATCGAGCTCCTCACGAAGCTCCCCAATTCCCGGATCGGGAGTGGCGACCGCGGGCGGGCGGGCTTCTAGCCGCTTGGCGAGCGCGCTCGCAAAGCGAGTGATGATCACGCTGACGGCGATGACTCCGATAATCAGGATGACGGGGAAGGCCTCGTGCATCGCATCGGCTCCCGCTTCAACTACTGGTCATGCTGCTGCTTAACGGATCGCGCTTAAGCTGCGGGCGACTCGCTCGCCAGCGCAGCTGTCGTTGAACGTTAGTTCGTGCGCGCCAGCGGACAACACCGCCCGTCAGCTTTAAGCGCATGTTAGGCGGCTTCCCCACGTCCCCGCACCCCGCGCGTCACGATCCGTCTGATTGTCAAGAACAGGCAGCCGATCGTGAGCAGACAAAGCGCTGGCCAGGTGACGAGCAAGTCGACCCGAATATTCGCGCGCTCGCGCCAGGCTTCGAGCTCCAGGAGGGCGAAGACACTCCACGCCACAGCGGTGATGAACAGGGGACGACGCTCGGTGCTCGGAAGCGTGAGCGCCAGCAGCAGCCAGCCGAGCGCGACGAGCAAGGCGCGAGCTGGATGCCAAACAAACGGTTGTGCTAAGGCATAGAGCCAGTTCATCAGCGCGGAAGCCGCCTAATGGATCGTGCTTAAGCTGCGGGTGACTCGCCCGGCGGCGCAAGAGTAGTGGACGAACGCCCCGTGTCCGCCGGGGCACGACACAACGGCTTCAAGCGCTTGTTAGACGGCTGCCCGTGGCGGGCCGCAACTCAATGGTGGTCGCCCGGGACTTCGGGCTTCCCAGATCCTTGGCGTACTTCAGCGCACCTGGTGTCGCGTACTTCTCGAGATACGCCCGATCCACGGCATCCCTCAGGCGGCCGGTCCGGATTCTGACGGCGAGGACCGGAATGGTACGATCACCTGATTGGATGAAGCCACGTGGGTCTGTGAGGAAGGCCCGGTACCAACCTCGAGTCTTGACGCTCCAAGACCGCACGAAGACCCGGCTCTCGACTACGACCACCCAAATGCCGATGAACCGATGCGTCGCTCCGGCTCTGATCCTGAGGCTCTTGCCATCGCGCAGAGCCGTGACGATGTCAGCTGAAAAGCGACGAGGCAGTGGCATTCGCACCTTCTTCGGGTGCGCCATCGAAAAAGTCCACCACGCCCGTCCGCAAACAGTACTCGGCACCGACGATCAACAGTCCGTCGCGTTCAACGAGGCGTTCGAGAAGGGCTGACCCGTGGCGCAGATGGTCTGCCGCAGCCCGGACGTTCGCGCGCACGGCGTGAGCCACGAGGGCCTCCGCCTGCTGGCCGAGTGGCGAGGCCAGTAAGGGCTCCACGGCTGGTCGGATCCGGTCGACAATGGCCCGCAGACCGGTCGACTGATGGGGCGCGGGTTGGCGTAGCTCCTCTATGGTGGCCGTGATCGCGCCACATTCCGTGTGCCCCAGCACCACGACAAGCCTCGTGCCGAAGCGTGCGGCCGCAAATTCTACGCTGCCGACCTGAGACGGCGCCACGACATTCCCAGCTACCCGGATGACGAACAAGTCGCCAAATCCCTGTCCGAAGACGAGCTCGGCGGGAACGCGGGAATCGGAGCATCCGAGGATGATGGCGAAGGGTTGCTGTCCCTCGGCGAGCGCGAGGCGACGGGTCTGGGTGAGAGCGGGAGCGGTGTCTGCCAGGCTCGCGACAAACCGCCGGTTGCCATCCTGCAATCGCATGAGCGCTTCATAGCCTGACGTCATTCGTGGTGAAGCCGCCTATGTTAGGTGGAGCACATCGGCTAGTCCGCGCGAACCACTATGTTCAAGGTCACAATTTGGCCCGCGTGACGAGACGAATGCTCGGCGGCGTGAAAGATAAGCCCGAGAGTGGTCGAGGGGAGGCGCTTCCGACCAACCTCGCGCGGGATAAGGAGACTGGCTTCTGATACAGAACGTATATAGTCGAGGCTTGCGGCAATTCCGGTGGCAAAACGAGCGAGCAGGCGTGAGAGCTCAGGGCGGTCTTCGTGGGCAGTGCGCTCAGCAGCGAGTTCGTTGAGCTGCTCGGGGGTCAACGCGGCGCCTCGTGCGTAGGTCAGGAGTCGGTCCAGGCTGCCGGGCAGATGGAGAAGGTGGAATCCAATCGCGGCCGCACCGGCCGGGCGCGCCCAGAGTAGGTCGGGGGTCAGATCAGAGACGATGGGAAGGACATCCTCGCCCACTTGGAGAATGGCATGGGCGGCGGGCTGGAGGAGGGGATGGATCCCGTCGATCGGTCCGCGCAACCACACTTCAGCCGGTCTCGTCATCCTATCCAACCAATATAGATCGCTTGTTAGGCTGCGCCTCAAACGGGTCTTCCGACGGTTCAGGCCCTCGCAGCACTCCACGCAGCCATTAGCAGGCAGAGGGCGACAAGACTCGAGAAGATCAGCGGCGCAATGAAGAAGTAGCGCCAAGTGAGGAGGGCAATCACCACAAAAGACACGGCAAACGCCCACGTGACAAGGCTGAGGCTGCGCAGGCTCTCCTTCGAGAGGCCCGCGAGTTGAAATGCGAGGATGGCCGAGAAGAAGAGGAGCACGGTCACGAAGAAGCCAAACCCCGAAAAGAAGTCCCAATAGTTGCGTGTCATCCCTTGGACTTGAAACTGAGTGGCTTTGAGGGCCCCAATGGCCGAGTCCACGCCCCAGCGAGGATCGACGCGGCGGAAGCCGAGCTGGTGGCCGAGACCAAAGAGGACCAGGAGCACCGAGGCGACTCGATAGAGAAGGGAGGGACTCACTTTGGCTCCTGTCTGGGCTTTCGGCGCAGCCTAACGGCTCGCGCTTAAGCTGCGGGCGGCGCGCTCGCCGACGCAAGAGTAGTGGACGACAGTCCGTGCCCGTCAGGGAACAACCACCCCGATTCCCTTGGAGCACACCCCGTCAACTCGCGGCTCGAAGCTCTTGAGCAGTGAACTCAACAATCTGCGGCGGCGTACGATTGAAGTCGCTATACCGTATCCAGGTCGGGCGCGCCCGTACATACGTGATACCGGGCCATCGCTGACGCTCGGGACCATCCGCGAAGGCTGTAAAGTACAGCTCCTTGAGGCGGGTGAGCTCGGCCCCCGTGGGTTCATCAGCGAGACCTTCGTACTGCACTGTGCGCTCGTCGCCACTGGTCAGGCCGCCGATGACGAAGGCGATCTTGGGATTCCGCCGCAGGTTCTGCACCTTGCGCGTCGTCTCGACGGTATCAAAGAACAGCTCGAAACGATCCGTCACAACAAACCCCACGACCGCTCCTTGCGGCGCAGCGGCCCTCGACACGGACGACTGAACGGCGAGGGAATGGCGCCGTATGAAGTCGAGCAGCTCGGCGGGGGTCATTGGACCATTGGGGAGGTGGGGAAGGTGCGCCGCCTAACGGCTCGCGCTTAAGCTGCGGGCGCAACGCCCGTGGGCGCAAGTTGGGCGAGCAGATGGAGAGGTACGCCGGCGAGGGAACACAATTCTTCCCTACTTGTGAGCGCCCCGCAGCTTCAAGCGCTTGTCAGGCGGCCCTTCGCGAGGCGAGACTATTTGCGATAGAAGATGACGGTGTTGGACGCGGTGCCTTCTACCCAGGTGCCATCAAGCTCATTCGGCCCGATGAAAAGGCCTGCGTACGTGGCAACGAAGCCACTGTCGTCTCGAATCGTGAGCTGAACGCTCATGCCGGTGGATTGACCGGTGATGGTCACGGCACCGGGCGAACAAGCTGGCCCAACTCCACAGATGGTTCCGGTACCAGAGACCGCTGACGCCGCGGTGGTCAAGGAGAGCGATACGCTAGAGCCGGCAGGATTGCGGTTGAACTGCCACTCCCACCGACCGTCGAGGCTGCCAGGGGAGAGAAGGGAGTGGCCGCAACCGACCGTGGTCAGAAGCACTAATGAGGCGAGTAGTGAGACGCGCATGCGGACCTCTGCGCTGGATTCCGTAGGAAGCTATACCTCCTGAGCGCCGGAGAACAGGGTTAGGAGATATCGGGAAGGGCTGCCTAACGGTTCGCGCTTAAGCTGCGGCGACCCGCCCGCCGCGCGCCGTGTCGCCGAACGATAGTTCGCGCGCGCCAGCGCACAATGCTCCGCTTCCCCTAGAACGATCAGCGCCCGCCAGCTTCAAGCGCTTGTTAGGCGGCAGAACGCGCGGCGACTACTCACCGACGCCAGGGCCGAGCGGCTTGCCGATCTCCCAGTGATGACCGAAGGGGTCGACGACGCGGCCCATAAGCCAGCCGTACTCTTCGTGCACCGGCCACACTTCCGTTGCTCCAGCAGCCACCGCTTTAGCGTAAACGGCCTTCGGGTCCCGTACGACCAAGACGAAGCGAGCCGTTGCACCGCCTAGGGTCTCCGGGCTGAAGTTGTGGTGTGGTGGCGACTCGTCTGCTACCCAGAACTTTGCGCCTTGCACTGCGAGTTGCGCCACCACCGAGCCGCCATCCTCGATCTTGAACAATTCCTTTGCACCGAACGCCGCCTTGTAGAAC
>Ga0066661_10000560_pt1 | contig 13131 bp, 16 predicted proteins | sample GraSoiAngelo_110_FD_66454 | JGI IMG/M metagenome (GOLD analysis project Ga0066661, IMG submission 66454) | Grasslands soil microbial communities from the Angelo Coastal Reserve, California, USA - 14_0903_12_30cm | ecosystem: Environmental > Terrestrial > Soil > Grasslands | place: USA... | reverse complement strand
CCGGAAGCGAGCTTGCGGATCATGCGCCCCTCACGCCGCGCGCGAGCGCGAACGCCCAGATGCAAAGGCAGCCGGCGACGATCAGGCCCAGCCACGATACCCAGAGGGGAACCGTCCACGCGCCGATCTGCGCCGGCCAGCCATAGACGAGCCGCAGCAGATGTAGCAGCGTCACCGCCGCGAACAGTAGTCCGGAAATCAGAAGGTAGCTCTGCATTAGCCGCTCCTTGGCGCCCCGCGCCACAGCATGTAGCACATATACGCTACGACCGCCGCATTGAGTAGAAGTGCGGCAAGCTTGATCCACGTGACGCCGCGCGCGAGCTCGTAGAGCTCCAGCGGCACGTAGATGCCGCCGCTCACCGCCGCGATCCACTCTCCCCACCGGCGCTGGAACCAAAGGCCATAGGCCTCGGCGAAGCGCAGCAGCGCGTACGCCAGCGCGAGCACCGCCAGGCCCCAAAGCTGCGCATCGCTCAGGTTCGCCGCGAGCTGCAGAAAGATGTGCGGAAATTTCCTCGCCGCGTCGAGATGCAGCCGGTCGATCAGCGCGTGCGCTGCATGCGCGACATCGCGATGCACCAGCCGCGTGAGCCCAAAGCCCGCGACAAAGACGATTGCACCCTTCAGGGCTTCGAATACCGCCACCGCTCGCAGGCCAGCGAGCTCAGTGTCGTGTCTTGTCGATGAAAGCGTAAAGCACCGAATCGATGAGCTCGCCGTCCTTGGAAACACTCGCTCTTAGCACCGCTTCGCGCGCAAAGCCGCATTTCTCCAGCACTCGCATCGAAGCCGGGTTCCATTCGAACACCGGCGACTCGAGCCGCGCGAGGCCAAAGCGCTCCATCGCGTAAGGCACGACGGCCTTCACCGCCGCCGTCATGATGCCGCGGCCCCAGTAGGCTTCGCCGAGCCAGTAGCCGAACTGCGCCGTTCGCTTGTACACGCCTTCGCCGAGCATGCAGCCAATGGCGCCGACGGCCTCGCCGCCGAGCTCGATCGCCCAATGCGTCGGCTCCGGCATGCCCTCCAGCATGGCAAACCACGCGTCCGCATGCTCATCTTTGTACGGGTACGCGAATCGGTGCGTGAGGTTCCGCCAGATGTTGCGGTTATTCGCATGGCGCACGAGCGATGCCTTGTCGCTGCGCGCCCAGTCGCGAACGATGCAGGGTCCGCAGTCGAGACGCAACGTCTATCCGGCCGTGCAGCGGTACACCGCCACGCTGCCGAGGAGATTCGGCAGCCAGGTGACGGGCTTGCCCTCGTGCAGCACGAGCCGCTCGCGGATGCGCACGTGCAGGCGCCGGCACAGGTCTTCGAAGTCCACCGTGGTGCAGTGATGCACGTTCGGCGTCTCGTACCACTCATAGGGCAGCGTCTGCGATACCGGCATGCGGCCGGCGAGCACCTGCAGCCGCGCGCTCCAGTGGCCGAAGTTCGGGAAGCTGACGATCACCTCGCGGCCCACGCGCAGCATCTCGCGCATCAGGAATTCGGTGCGATGAATCGTCTGCAGCGTCTCGGAGAGAATCACGCAGTCGAAGGTATGGTCGCCGAAGAGCGAGAGGCCGCTTTCCAGGTCGACCTGGAGAACGTTGACATCATTGTCCACGCAGTCGAGCACCGCGGCGTCGTCGATCTCCACGCCGTAGCCCGGCGCCCGGCGCTCCTGCCACAGGGTGCGCAGGAGCGAGCCGTCGCCGCAGCCGAGATCCAGCACCCGCGCCTGCGGCGCGACCCACTGCGCGATGGCGGCCAAGTCAGGTCTCAAATGCGCGGCTCTCATAGCTCGATGTTGCCAAAGTAGGCGGCGAGCGCCTTGTGATAGCGCGGATCCTCGAGCAGGAATGCGTCATGGCCGCCGGGCGCGTCGATCTCGAGGTACGAGACGATGCGCCGGTTGTCGAGCAGCGCGCGCACCAGCTCCCGCGAGCGCGGCGGCGGAAAGCGCCAGTCGGACTTGAACGACACCAGGAGGAACGCGGCTTTAGCGCGCGCGAGCGCCGCCGAGAGGTTGCCGCCGTAGTCGGCGGCGGGATCGAAGTAGTCGAGCGCCTTGGTGATGCGCAGGTACGTGTTGGCGTCGAAGTAGCTCGAGAACTTGTCGCCCTGGTAGCGCAGGTACGACTCCACCTCGAAGTCGATGTCGAAGTCGAATCCCGGCGTGCCGCGCCGTAGCAGCCGGCCGAACTTTTCGGCCATCGCTTCGCCGGAGAGATACGTGATGTGGCCGATCATGCGCGCGATGCGTAGCCCGCGCACCGGCACCACGCCCTTGTCGTAGTAATGCCCGCCGTGGAAATCCGGGTCGGTCATGATCGCCTGGCGCGCCACCTCGTTGAAGGCGATGTTCTGCGGCGTGAGGCGAGCCGCCGCGGCGATGACGATCGAGTGTCGGATGCGCTCCGGGTACGAGAGCGTCCACTGCAGCGCCTGCATCGCGCCGAGCGAGCCACCGATCATGGCGGCGAAGCGCTCGATGCCGAGGTGATCGGCGAGCCGCGCCTGGGCTTCGACCCAGTCCTCGACCGTCACTACCGGAAAATCGGCGCCCCATGGCTTTCCTGTCGCCGGGTTGACGGACGCCGGGCCGGTCGAGCCGAAACACGAGCCGATGTAGTTCGAGCCGACGACGAAGAAGCGTCGCGTGTCGAGCGGCTTGCCCGGCCCGACCAGGTTGTCCCACCAGCCGAGGTTGTCCGGCTGGTCCGCGTAGTAGCCGGCGACGTGATGCGAGGCGTTCAGTGCATGGCAGACGAGCACCGCGTTCGTGCGCGCGGCATTCAGCTCGCCATAGGTCTCGTAGGCGATCTCGAAGGCGGGCAGCGTCGCGCCGCCTTTCAGGCGCAGCGGCTCGCTGAACTGCGCCTTCTGCGCAACAGCCGCGCCAACGGAAGAGGGATCGTGAGGAGCGTTCATGTCTCTTTAGCGGTATTTGTTAGGCGCCCGCAAGCTGACTCAAATCGGCGCGCGCGAAATTATAACTAGGAGATGTCTCCGCCCGGCGGCACGCCGGCGGCGCCGCTCGCGATCAGCCGTTCGATCTTGTCCGCGCTGTAGCCCGCCTCGCGCAGCACTTCGCGCGTGTGCTCCCCCAGCCGCGGCGCATGGCGCCGGTACTCGGGCTTCGATTGCGACCATTCCGAGGGCACCGCCATCGTGCGGATGCGACCTTCGCTCGGGTGCTCGACGGTGCGGAAAAAGCCGGTCGCCGCGAGGTGTGGGTCGGCGACGATGTCGGCGAGGCTGTTCATGCGCTGCACGGGAATGTCGGCCGCCTCCAGGGATTCGATCCACTCGGCAGTGGTGCGCTTCTTCATCTCCGCGGCGACGAACGCATAGGCGGCGTCGTAATGTTGGCTGCGCACTTCCTGCGTCGCGAAGCGCGCATCGGCCGCCATCTCGGGCCGGCCGATCACCTTGAAATACGCCGCCCACTGCTTGTCGTTGTAGATGAGCGCGCAGACATAGCCGTCCTTTGTCTGGTACGGGCGCCGATCGGGCGCCAGCATGCGCGCGTAGCCCGGCTCGCCGTGCTGCGGCTCGAAGGTGTAGCCGCCCAGGTGCTCGCCGAGCACGATCTGCAGCAGGTGCTCGTACATCGGTACGTCGACGCGCTGGCCCTTGCCGCTCTTCTCGCGGTAGTAGAGCGCCGCGCTCACCGCGCTCGCCACCTGCTGGCCTACCGAGCGGTCGGCGACGATGATCGGCGCATAGCGCGGCGTCTCGGCGCCCTGCACCTTGAGGAGCGCCGGGATGCCCGCCGCGCCCTGGATGAGATCGTCGTACGCCGCCTTGGCGGCATACGGCCCGCGCTGGCTGTAGCCGAAGCAGCCGACATAGATGATTCGCGGATTCACCGCGCGCACGTCCTCGTACGCGAGCTTGAGGCGCGCCATCGCCTGCGGCCGGATGTTGTAGACCAGCACATCGGCCCGCTTTGCGAGCGCGAGGCAGGCTTCGCGCGCGGCGTCCTGCTTGAGGTCGAGCACGATCGAGCGCTTGTTGCGGTTGGCATTGAGGAAGATGTGTCCCATGCCCGGATTGCGGAACGGCCAGGCGTAGCGCATGACATCACCGCCCGGCGGCTCCAGCTTCACGGCGTCGGCACCGAAGTCGGCGAGGATCTGCGTCGCATAAGGCCCCATCACCACCGTGGTGAGGTCGAGCACCCGGACGCCGGTGAGTGGTCCACTCACGCGTCGATCACCATTTCGAGCAATGCGTAGGAAAGCGTCTTGCCATGCGGGTCGATGGCGAGCGACGTGGTGACGCCGGTGTCGAGGGCGCGCTCGCAGACGAACTGCAGCGCATGGAGGTTTGGCACCTCGTAGCGCCGCACCTCGCCTTGAACGAGGTGTCCGAGGTGGCGTTTCACGGCCTGGGCCGTGACGTGCTCGCGCAGCAGGGGATAGTCGCCCTCCCGATAGCAGATCAGCGCGAGCGTCAGCGTGTCGCCCTTGTCGCCGGCGCGCGCGTGCGCGAGCTCATGCAGCTTGCGTTTCACGGTCCTCCTGGAGCAGCGTGACCTGTGGACGCACGCGCGAGCGATCGAGAAGCAGCGACACCACGCCGATACGCTCCTGCGCGTAGCGGCGCACGCCGCCACCACCCGCCGGCCCGTTGATCCACAGCGCCTCGACTTCGGCGCCGACACGCTCGGCGAGCTCGCGCGTCGCGGCGCGGGCGGCGATGCGCAGGCGCACTTCGTAAGGGGCATGCGCGTGGCCGAAGTCGCTGTGGTGCGCGCTGTCGATGCCGATGAGATCGATGCGCAGGTCCGGCACGTCGTCTCGCAGCCGCTCGCGCACGATCTCGCCGGCGAGGCGGGCACGCTCTACCGCCCGGGCGCCCGCGTAGGAGATCTCGCCTTCGCCGACAAAACCGGCGCGGTAGCCCACGCTCACTTTGTACGTTGATGTCCGCGGGCGACCGCTTGCGCCTTGCACCGCGACTCGGTCCGCGCCCAGCTCGCGCAGCGAGACCGTGGTGAAATCCGCGACGACGTCCGGCGTGATATAGCCGCCCGGATCGGTCACCTCGTAGAGCAGCTGCTCCTTCACCGTGCGCAGCGTGATGGCGCCGCCCGTGCCGGCGACCTTGCCGAGCACGCCGTTGCCGTCGGCATCGACATCGCACCAGGGGAAGCCGAGCTGCGCGAGGTTCGGCACGTCCTTCAGTCCCGGCTCGGCGTAGTAGCCGCCGGTTACCTGTCCCGCGCATTCGAGCAGATGGCCGATCGCAGTCGCCCGGCCCAGGCGGTCCCAGTCGGTCACCTGCCAGCGAAAAGCGTGTACCAGCGGCGCGACGAAGAGCGACGGATCGGCGACGCGGCCGGTGATGATGACCTCCGCGCCGGTGGCGAGTGCGGGCAGCATCTCCTCGGCGCCGAAGTAGGCGTTCGCGGAGACAAGCGTCCCGTAGTCGGCGAGCGGCGCGCCTCGCGCCTCGATCGTGCGCATGCTGGGCGCGAGCTGCGCCAGCACGTCGTCGCCGCTCAGCGCCGCCACCTTGATGCGCAGGCCGAGCTCCTTCGCGAGCGACATGAGCTTGCGAGCCGCGCCCAGCGGATCGGCGGCGCCCATGTTGGTGACGATGCGAAAGCCATGGCGCACTGCGAGCGGCAGCAGTGCACGCAGCCGCGTCTCGAGGAGCGGGTCGTAGCCGGCGGCCGGTTCAGCGAGCTTGCGGAGCTGCGCCAGCGCGATGGTGCGCTCCGCGAGGCATTCGAGGATCAGGTAGTCGAGCTCGCCTCGCGAAGCGAGGATCACCGCGGGCTCCAGGCGATCGCCCTGGAAGCCGCTGCCTGCGCCGAGCCGGACCCTATTCAGGCTCGATTCCCGCCAGTCTTACGAGCTTCGCCCAGTGCGCCACCTCGGCCTGGATGAATCTTCCGAGCTCAGCGGGCCCGAGCGGCGCGACGTCAGTGCCGACCAGCGCGAACTTCTCCTTCACTTCCGGCTTGGCGAGCGCCTTCATGTTCACCTCGTGCAGGCGCTGCACGATCGGCTCGGGCAGCTTCGCCGGGCCGACCAGCGCGAACCAGGCGATGATCTCGTAGCCGGGCAGCTCCTCGGCGATCGCTGGCAGCTCGGGCGCGAGCGAGCTGCGCTTGGCGGAAGTGACGGCGAGGCCGCGGAGCTTTCCACCCTTCGCCTGCGCGAGCGCGTTCGCCATGTCGACGAAGGTGAACTGCAGCGACCCGCCCATCGTGTCGGTGATCGCCTGGGGGATGCCTTTGTAGGGCACTTCCACGAAGTCGAGCTTGCCGAGCTGCTTCAGCATGGCGAGCGAGACCTGCGAGCCCGAGGAGCCATAGCCGGCGGAAAGCTTCCCCGCCTTCCCGCGCACGTCGGCGAGAAACTCCTTCAGGTTCTTCGCCGGAAACTGCGGCGGCACCATCAGCATGAACGACGTCGTGCCGTAGCGCGTGATCGGCGTGAAGTCCTTGACCGGGTCGTAGCTGAGCTTCCTGAACAGGCTCGGATTCGCCGCATGGGGCGTATTCGTGGTCAGCATGAGCGTGTAACCGTCGGGCGCCGCCTTCGCCACTTCCGCCGCCGCGATCGCGCCTTGCGCGCCGGCCTTGTTCTCCACCACGAACGGCTGCTTGAGCGCGGCCTGCAGCTCGGCGCCTACTAGGCGCGCAACCTGGTCGGTGGCGCTGCCGGCGGGGAATGGAACGATGAGCTTTACCGGATGCGACGGATAGGTCTGCGCGGCCGCCGCCGATGAAAGCAGCCCGGCGAGAAAAGCGATGATGCGCATCAGATCTCCTTAGGTATTGAGCTGCGCGAGGAGCTCGCGCGTCTTCGCCGGGTCGGTGTTGCGCAGCACGCGCTGCGCGGCCGCCTGCACCTCGCCCAGGTTGGTGCGCAGGATGCGCTCCTTGATCGCCAGGAGCTGCGACGGATGCATGGAGAAGTTGCGCAGGCCGAGGCCGAGAAGCAGGCGCGTGAGCTGCAAGTCGCCCGCCATCTCGCCGCAGACCGCGATCGGCATGCCGCCGCGGGTGGCCGTCTGGATAGTGTTGGCGACGAGAGTGAGAACGGCGGGGTGCAAGGGATCGTAGAGGTGCGCCACCGCGTCATCGGTGCGGTCGATGGCGAGCGTGTACTGGATGAGGTCGTTCGTGCCGATCGAGAGGAAATGCAGGCGCCGCATGAAGATCGGCAGCGCGAGGGCCGCCGCCGGGATCTCGATCATGCCGCCGATCTGGACCGCGCGCTCGTAGGGCTGGCCGCGCTCTTCGAGCTGCGCCTTTGCCTGGGCGATCAGCGTGAGCGTCTGGTCGATCTCGTGCGCGTGCGCGAGCATCGGCAGCAGGACGCGCACCGTGCCGTAGTGCGAGGCGCGCAGGATCGCGCGGAGCTGGGTGAGGAACATCTGCGGCTCGGCGAGGCAGAAGCGGATCGCGCGCAGCCCCATCGCCGGGTTGGGCATGACATGCGCGGCCTCGCCGCCGTTCATCGCCTTGTCGGCGCCGATGTCGAGCGTGCGCAGCACGACGGGCTTGCCCTGCATGCCCTCGGCGACCTGCCGGTAGGCCTCGAACTGCTCGTCCTCGCTCGGCAGGTCCTTGCGGTTCAGGAACATGAACTCGGTGCGAAAGAGGCCGACGCCCTCGGCGCCCGCTTCGAGGACTTCGTTCAGGTCCTGCGGCAGCTCGATGTTGGCGTAGAGGTCGATCGGCGTGCCGTCCGCGGTCGTGGCGCGGGTCTTCTTCAGGCGCTTCAAGCGCGCTCGCTCGGCCTTGAGCTCGGCCTGGCGCTCGCGATACTCGGAGAGCACGAGCGAGTCGGGGTTGACGACCAGCAGCCCGCGCTCGCCGTCGACGATCAGGAGCTCGCCTTCGTTGATGGTCTGGAACGCGTGGTGCAGGCCGACGATCGCCGGGATGGCGAGCGAGCGCGCGACGATCGCCGTGTGCGAGGTCACGCCGCCGACATCGGTGACGAAGCCGCCGAAATGGTGGCGCTTGAAGAGGATCATGTCGGCGGGCGAGAGGTCGTGCGCGACCACGATCAGCTTCTGCTCTTCCGACAGCGCCGGCTCGACGAGGGTCTGGCCGCCCATCAGCGCCTTCAGCACGCGCTCGACCGCATGCTGCACATCCGCCTTGCGCTCGCGCAGGTACGGATCGTCGATCTCGTCGAAGCGCTCCACCAGCCGCTCCATCTGCTGCACCAGCGCCCACTCGGCGTTGGCGCGCCGGCTGCGGATCAGCTCGCGCGGCGCGACAGCAAGCGCCGAGTCGTTGAGGATCATGCGGTGCAGGTCGAGGAATGCCTCCAGCTCCTGGGGCGCGCCGGGCGCGATGTGGGCTTTGAGCGCCTGAAGCTCGGCTTGCGCCGCCTGCATCGCGCGATCGAAGCGCGCGAGCTCGGCCTCCACGGCCTCGGGCGCGATCTCGTAGTGCGCGACCTCCAGCCGTGCGGTGGCGACGAGGTGGGCGTAGCCCACCGTGATGCCGCCCGACACCGCGTAGCCGTGCAGGACGAAGTTCATTCGCCTTCTCCGAAGCGCTCGGCGATGAGCCTGGTCAGCGCGGCGAGCGCCGCCTGCGCATCCGTGCCTTGTGCCTCGATGGTCACGGTCGAGCCTTGGCCCGCCGCGAGCATCATCACCCCCATGATGCTTTTCGCGTTCACGCGGCGGCCCGCGCGCGAGAGCCAGATGTCGCTCTGGAAGCCGCTCGCGATATGCGTGAGCTTGGCGGCGGCGCGCGCGTGCAGGCCGAGCCGGTTCACGATTGGCGCTTCCACGCTAGGCATCGAGGCACCGATCGGAGTTCATGTGCACCACGCCTTCAGCGCCGCCGGAGAGCGCGCGCTGCACGGCGCCGGCGAGCGAGCCGTTGCGGGCGGTCAGCACGCGCAGCAGCATCGGCAGCGAGGCGCCGGAGACGCCTTCCACATGCCCGTCGTCGAGCAGCCGCGACACCACGTTGCCGGGCGTGGCGCCGAAGATGTCGGTCAGCACCAGCACGCCGTCGCCGGCATCGAGCCGCTCGAGGAGCTCGCGCGCGCGCAGCACGAGATCGTCCGGGTCGTCCTGGCGCCACACGCTGAGCGTCATCACCTGTGCCGGCGCGCCGCCAAGGATCTGGCTCGCGCTCGCGAGCAGCGCCGTGCCGATCTCGCCGTGCGTGACGATCAGCACCCCAATCATGTGAGCCGTGCCTCGAGGGCGCTGATGTAGCTCCCGGCGACGTCGTAGCCGCTCTGGTCCTGGATCTCGCGGAAGCAGGTGGGGCTCGTGACGTTCACTTCCGTGAGCCAGTCGCCGATGATGTCGAGCCCCACCAGCAGCAATCCTCTCTTTGCCAGCACCAGGCCCACCGCTTGCGCAATCTCGCGTTGCCGCGCGCTGAGCGGCTGCGCCACGCCGCGCGCGCCGGCGGCGAGGTTGCCGCGCGATTCGCCGGCCTTCGGGATGCGCGCCAGCGCAAAGGGCACGGGCTCGCCGTCGATCAGCAGCACGCGGTTGTCGCCCGCGGCGATCTCGGGGATGTAGCGCTGCGCCATCACCATGCGCCGGCCGCCCTGCGCCATCACCTCGACGATGACATTGCGGTTCGGATCGTCGACGCGCACGCGGAAAATGTTCTCGCCGCCCATGACGTCGAGGCGCTTCAGCACCACGTCCTGCTGCTCGTCGATGAACGCCTGGATGCGCTCCGGATCGCGCGTGACTGCGGTGGGAGCTACGAACGCGGGGAATTCGGCGATGGCGAGCTTCTCGTTGTGATCGCGGATGGCGTCGGGCGAATTGAAGACGCGCGCGCCTTCGCGCACCGCGGCGGAGAGCAGCCACGTGCTCGCGACGTACTCGAGATCGAACGGCGGGTCCTTGCGCATGAGCACGGCCGCGTAGCGCTTGAGCGGCCGCGCCTCGCTTTCATGCGTGCGGTACCAGTCTTCGTCGTTGTCGGTGAGCGAGATGCGCACCGCCTGGGCCGACACGCCGCTCTTCGTCCAATGCAGATGCGTCTGCTCGGCCGCCCAGATCGCGTGGCCGCGCGCCCCGGCCGCGCGCATCATCGCGACGCTCGAGTCCTTGTACGCCTTGAGCGAATCGAGCGGATCGACGATAAAGAGGAGCGCGGCGGCCAATCCTACTTGGCTTGCGACACCATGAACTCGATCGCGGCATGCACCTCCGCGTCCGAGAGCGACGCATTGCCCCCCTTGGGCGGCATCGCGCCTTTGCCCTTGAGGGCCGACTGCAGGAGCGTGTCCATGCCCTGCTGGAGGCGCGGCGCCCACGCCGCCTTGTCGCCGAGCTTCGGCGCGCCGGCGACGCCGGTGGCGTGGCAGGCCATGCACGTACTATCGAATACCTGTTTGCCGTCCGCCGCCGCCGGCTTGGCTCCGGCGGGCGCGGTGCTAGCAACCGCTCCGGGTTTCTGCGCCGGCGCTTTCGGCGCGGGCTCCTTGAACTTGGCGCCGGCCTGATTCGCCATGAACACCACGGCGCGCGCGACTTCGTCATCGGAGAGCGACGGATTGCCGCCCTTGGGCGGCATGCCGCGCACGCCCTTGATCGCGTCCTTCACGAGCTCGTTCAGCCCTTCCTTGATGCGCGGCGCCCACGCCGCCTTGTCGCCGATCTTCGGCGCGCCGGCGACGCCCGTCTGGTGGCACGCAGCGCACACCGTCTTCACCACTTCCTCGCCGCTCTTGGCGCCCGCCGCGCCGCCCGCGGCGCCGAACTCGACGTGACCGACGGGCTGCAGGCGCTTCGTCACCGCTTCGGGCGTGAGCGCATTCGGATCGGCGCCGCGCTGGCTGGTGACGAGCTGCACGAGGAGCACGATGCCGATCACCGGTACGGCGAACGCCGCGACGATGACGACGATGAGCTGCTGCGGCGTCTTGATGAAAGACGAATGGGAATCGCGGGTCGCCACGGCTGGTGTTATTGAGAAAAGCGGTGATTCTAGGCTATCCTGCGGCTCCTTCCAGCGCCCGTAGCTCAGCGGATCAGAGTATTGGCCTCCGAAGCCAAGGGTCGTGGGTTCGAATCCCGCCGGGCGCGCCAGCATCTCCGCTCAGGAACTCGCCGAACGCGCTGATCGCGCGCTCGATGCCGGGCGCATCGACGTCGAGGTGCGTCACGAGCCGCATGCGCGCACCGGGCAGCACGAGCACGTTCTCCTTCTTGAGATGCGCGGCGAGCGCCGCCACGCGCTCGGCCGGCACAGCGACGAACACCATGTTGGTGTGACTCTCCACCGCGAGCCCGAGCGCTCGCAATCCATCGGCCAGACGCGTGGCGTTGCGGTGATCGACTGCCAGGCGCTCGACGTTGTGCTCGAGCGCGTACAGTCCGGCGGCGGCGAGCACACCGGCTTGACGCATCGCGCCGCCGAGGATCTTGCGCGCGCGCCGCGCACGCGCGATGAACTCCCGGCTGCCAACGAGCAGCGTTCCCGCCGGCGCGCCGAGACCCTTCGAGAGGCAGCTCGACACGGAATCGAAGCCCGCGCAGAGCGCTTTCACGCTGGTGCCGAAATGGACCGCGGCGTTGAAGATTCGCGCGCCATCGAGATGCGTGGCGAGGCCGCGGCGCCTGGCGAGCGCGAGCGCTTGTTCCAGGTAATCGCGGCCGATCGGCCGGCCGCCGATGGTGTTCTCCAGCGCGAGCAGACGCGTGCGCGCGAAATGCGGATCGTCGGCGTTGATCGCCGCCTCGACCTGCGCAAGCTCGAGCGTGCCGTCGGCGCGGTTCGGCAGCGCGCGCGGGTTGATGGAACCGAGCACCGCGAGGCCGCCCGCTTCATAGCGATAGCTGTGCTGCTCGGCGCCGATGATCACTTCGTCGCCGCGCTGGCAGTGGCTCATCAGCGCCGCGAGGTTCGACTGCGTGCCGGAGGGGAAGAGCAACGCCGCTTCGAAGCCGAAGATCTCCGCCGCGCGCTCCTGCAGTCGATTGACCGTCGGATCGTCGCCGAAGACGTCGTCGCCGAGTTCCGCCTCGAGCATGGCGCGGCGCATGCCCGGCGAGGGGCGCGTCACGGTATCGGAGCGCAGATCGACCACGGCGTTCATGCCCGGGTATTATCAGCCGTCTGTCCGTCCACCGGAGATCCCATGCCTTTGCCACGCCTATTCGCTGTCCTGTCAGCGCTCGTCGCCTCGAGCGTGGGCGCGCAGCAATATCCCACCAAACCGCTCACGATGCTCGTGCCCTACGCCGCCGGCGGGCCCACCGACACCGTGGCGCGCGTCGTCGCCCAGTCGATGTCCAAGCCGCTCGGGCAGACGGTGATCGTGGAGAACAAGCCGAGCGCGGGCGGCATCCTGGCACCGGAGCAAGTCAAGAACTCCAAGCCCGACGGTTACACCATCCTGATTCATCACATCGGCATGGCGACGACGCCGGCGCTGTACCGGCAACTGCGGTTCAACCCGCTCACCGACTTCGAGTACATCGGCCTCATCAACGATGTGCCGATGACGCTGATCGCACGCGCCAACTTTCCGGCGAACAACTTCAAGGAGTTTCTCGACTACATCAAGCAGAACAAGGACAAGGTGAGCTATGCGAACGCCGGCATCGGCGCGGCCTCGCACCTTTGCGGGATGCTCTTCATGAGTGCCATCGAGACCGACATCCTGACCGTGCCGTACAAGGGCACGGCGCCGGCGATGAACGATCTCCTCGGCGGGCAGGTGGATTTCATGTGTGACCAGACCACCAACACCACTTCCCAGATCAAGAGCGGCAAGGTGAAGGTCTACGGTGTGACTTCAGCGACGCGCGTGCCGTCGCTGCCCGAGATTCCCACGCTCCAGGAGCAGGGCCTGAAGGGCTTCGAGGTGGGCATCTGGCACGCGCTCTACGCGCCCAAGGGCACGCCAAAGCCGGTTCTCGACAAGCTCGTCGGCGCGCTGCAGGACAGCGTGAAGGACGAGGGCGTGCGCAAGAAATTCGCCGACCTCGGCGCGACCACCTATCCGCCCGACAAGGCGACGCCTGCGGCGCTGCAGGCGCACCTCAAGGCGGAGATCGATAAGTGGACGCCGCTCATCAAGAAAGCGGGCGTGTACGCCGACTAAATAAAAAGGGCGTTCGCTATGCGACGCCGTGCTGCTTGAACCAGGCGAGCATGCGCTTCCAGCC
>Ga0066661_10000558_pt1 | contig 13144 bp, 18 predicted proteins | sample GraSoiAngelo_110_FD_66454 | JGI IMG/M metagenome (GOLD analysis project Ga0066661, IMG submission 66454) | Grasslands soil microbial communities from the Angelo Coastal Reserve, California, USA - 14_0903_12_30cm | ecosystem: Environmental > Terrestrial > Soil > Grasslands | place: USA... | reverse complement strand
CCCTGGGGCCGGTTCGTGTTCTTCGAGGACCCGGACGGCAACCGCTGGTCCGTCCAGGAGATCAGCGGCCGCCGGACCTCGGTCTAGGTCCGGGCGCCGGGGTCGAACGGCTCGACGCGGGTCACCGCGCCGGTCGGGAGCGGGCCGTACACGTGCGGGAACCGCTCGTCCGACCCCGGCGCCGCCTCGTAGCGAACCTCCGCCCGCAGCCGCGCCGGGTCGATCGTGAGCAGGACGAGGCCGGTTCGGCCGGCGTAGAAGCGGGCGGCCACGCCCGCCACCTGGGCCGCCCGCGAACAGTGGATGAACCCCTCCTGCTCCAGCGTCCGGCCGAGGGTCGAGGTCCGGTACTCGCCGGTCGCCAGGGCGGCGCGCCAGTCCCGTTCGTCGGCGATGTGATAGATCGGCTCGTCCATGGTCACGCGATCCGGCAGGGGCCGCTGCTGGGCGCATCGGGCGGCCAGCACCGGGCGCCGGCGGCGTCCGCGATGTCGTAGCGGCCGACCACCGTGTGCTCCAACGAGCGTCCGGCCGGGTGCTCGCGCAGCTCGGACGTGTGGCTCAGGAACACGGCGGCGCGCTCCGGCAGCGGGTCGGACACGGCCGGCGGGCGGGGCCGGCCCTCGATCCGCGCCGCGGCGGCCAGCGCCACCCGCTCGGCCGGGGCCAGCCGGAGGCCGTCGGCGAGCAGCGCGATCGTGTCGCGGCGCGGACGCAGCTTGCGGCCGTTCTCCAGTGCGCTGATCGCGTCGATGCTGATGCCCGAGCGCTCCGAGAGCGCCTGCTGCGTCAGACCGGCGGCGACGCGCAGCCGGCGCAGCCCGCTGGCCGAATGAACCTGGACCGGTGCCCTGGCCCGCCATGCTCGCTACCTCCTCCTCCTCGTGGGGCGGCCTAGCTCAGCTGTGGACGGGCGGCCTGAGAAGAGCCAGGAGGCCGGTACTGACGCGCGCGCAGGAAGGTCAGGGTCGTTTGTCAGGGTTCGACGCCGCCGCCGGCCTCCCCGCGTGCGGCAGCCGCCTTGCGGCCGTGCGCGAAGGCGCACAGCGTGTTGGTGTGGTGGCTCTCGCACTCGACCAGCGCGGCGGACAGCAGGTCGTCGCACTCGTCGGGCGGGACGCCCAGGGCCCACGCGAACGGTCCGCGCAGGCCCGTGATCATGGAGCGCAGGTCGCTGGCCATCATCGATCCGATCGTGCCGCCCCACTCCCCGACGGGCACCGCGACGACGTCGGCGCGGACGTCGGTCGCGCCGGCCTCCTCGAGGTAGCCCGTCAGCGACCGGGCGACGACGCCGGTGCCGTCGAGGCCGCGCTGCGCCGCCAGCTCGTGCAGCAGCTCGAAGACGCGGGTGGTCGCCGGACCGGCGGGCTCCAGCAGGTGCCGGAACTCGGCCAGCTCGACGAAGCCCCCGGAGCGGGCGACGCGGACCAGGTTCGCGACGACCGCCGGCCAGTCGGCGACGGGGATGGAGACGCGCATCCAGCGCTGGTGCACGAAGTCGAACGAGCCGTCCGCGAACGGGATCCCGTCCAGCACGTTGCCGCGGACGAAGCCGTAGTTGGCGGGCCAGTCGGGCTTGCCCGGCTCGACGTCGAAGCCGATCACCAGCGCCTCCGGGAACTCCTCGCAGAGGTCGTAGCACCACTGCCCGGTGCCGCTGCCGACGTCGAGGACCCGCGCGGGCGTCGGGACCGGCGCCACGTAGTTGCCCCGAAGCGCGGCGCGGAGCGCGTAGTGCTGGACGTCCAGACGGTCGATCTCGCCGGGTTGCCTGGGCAGCATGTAGGGGATCTTGCCGCTTGCGCGCCTGCCGATCGCGTGCAGCGGCCAACCATCGTGCTCGACAGCCGGCGGACGTACGTTTGACATCGAACCTCTGGCCTCTTGGCCGGGCATCGTACCTTCCGGCGGCCGCGTTCCCGCCGTGGCACGTTCGGCAGCGGGCGCCGCTGTCATGTCGCATGGACAGCGCCGTATGGTTCTCCGCATGGTCATCGCGCACGTCTTCGCGAGCATCCCGGTGGTCAGCCGCGATGCGGCCGCGAGCTGGTACGAGCGACTGTTCGGCCGGCAGCCTGACCTGGTCCCGAACGACGCCGAGGCGGCGTGGCGCCTGACCGAGTCGGCGTGGGTGTACGTCATCGCCGACGAGGCCCGGGCCGGCTCGGCGCTGCACACGCTGCTGGTCGACGACCTGGACGCGTTCGTGGCCGGCGTCGTCGAGCGCGGCATCTCGGCCGATCCGGTCGTGACGATGGGCAACGGCGTCCGGACGGCGTGGGTGGCAGATCCCGATGGCAACCGGATCCAGGTGGGCCAGCCGCCGGATCGGTGACGCAAGCGACCCCTTCACGAGAGGAGGAACGGATGGACGTCGTCGAGTGGATGTTGGACTCCGACCCCGCGATCCGCTGGCAGGTGATGCGTGACCTCGCCGGCGCGCCCGCGGAGGACGTGGCCGCCGAGCGCGCCCGGATCGCCCGCGAGGGCTGGGGCGCCCGCGTGCTCGCGCTCCAGCGCGAGGACGGCCAGTGGGACGGCGGCATCCCGACGTTCAGCTCGGAGGCGGCGTCGAACTGGTGGAGCTCACTGCCCGCCGGGCAGCGGGGCACCCTGTTCCCGGAGTGGACCTCCACCACGTGGAGCCTGAAGCTGCTGCAGGACTTCGGCCTCGACCCGGAGAGCGCCGCGGCCCGGCGGGCGGTCGGGTTGGTGCGCGACAACTGCCGCTGGGAGCACGACGCCGAGCCGTACTTCGCGGGCGAGGTGGAGCCCTGCATCAACGGCCGGGCGGTCGCGATCGGGGCGTACTTCGGCCAGGACGTCGCGGGCATCGTGGAGCGCCTCCTGGGCGAGCAGATGAACGACGGCGGGTGGAACTGCGAGCAGGAGAACGGGTCCACGCGGGGGTCGTTCCACACCACGATCTGCGTGCTGGAGGGCCTGCTGGAGTACGAGGGGGCCGCGCGGGGCTCGGCGGAGGTGAAGGCGGCTCGCCTCCGGGGCCACGAGTACCTGCTCGAGCGCCGGATGCTGCGCAGGCTGACGAACGGCGAGGTGATCGACCAGGGGTGGACGCAGTTCGCGTACCCGACCTACTGGCACTACGACGTGCTCCGCGGCCTGGACTACCTGCGCGCCGCTGACGCGGAGCCGGACGAGCGGATGGCCGAGGCGATCGACCTGGTCCGGTCCAGGCGCGGCGATGACGGCCGCTGGCCGCTCGACCACCGACACGCCGGCCGGCTGCACTTCGACATGGACGAGACCGAGGGCGCCCCGAGCCGCTGGAACACCCTGCGGTCGATGCGGGTGCTCAGGTGGTACGAGGGGGCGCCTGGGCGGTCGGCCTGAGCCTCCGCCGCTGGCGGAGGGAGAGGGATTCGAACCCCCGGTGGCTGTTACACCACGGCTGTTTTCAAGACAGGCGTCGTCGACAACTGCTTCCGACCGGCGGTTCTGAACTCGATCGTGACGGCTATGTTGCCGCGGCCGCGGCGAGAGTGCGGCTATCCTCCGTGTCGCCGGTGCGGCACTACGCCGCGACCGTGACGGTGACCAGCAGAGGCTTCTCGTGCTCCTCGGGGATCGCCTCGCCGTCTTCGGCCATCGCCGCCAAGTGCAGCGCGATCGCCTCCTGAACCCGCTCGATGCACTGATCGACGGTCTCTCCCTGGGTGACCACCCCCGGCAGGGCCGGCACGGTCACCGTGTAGCCCCCCTCCTCGGGGTCGGGGTCGAGGACGACGGTGTAGGTGCGGCTCATGTCATCCCTACCTATAGCACCTTCACGAACTCGTCAAGCTCGATGCCAGCCTGGTCGAGGATGGTGGCCAGCGTCTTCGGCTTGAGGATCTCTCCGGCGTGAACGGGCACGGTCACGCGGCCGGGCCGGTACGCGTGCTTGAGGTGGACGTGCGATCCAGTCTGGCGCGCCACGTACCAGCCGAAGTCTCGCACGAGAACTCGCAGCGCGTCCTTGCCGGTGATGCGGGGTGCCCTGGGCATCGTCGAGGTCGAGAGTCTACTCAGCCTCGTCGAACGAGACACGGCGACGCTTGCCGGCGCTGTGAGTGCCCTGCGGTGGTCAACCGTGGTCCGGGTCCTGGCCGTGTTCCAAGTACAGCGTCAGGCCCTCGTGGCGCGCTCTTACGGCGGCCGCCACGCGGCGCGCGAGCCTGGGCACAAGGACGCTGGTCGCCTCGTCCACGCTGTGGAACGCGTACTCCGCCAGCTCGCCCGGGTCGAGGCGAACGGCCACGAGGTCGCCGGGCGCGAGCTCACCGCCGTCGAACACGTACAGCACCTTGTCGCCCTCGTCGGGATGCGGCGCCCAGTCGATGACCAGGAGTCGGCCGACGGACGGAGCGATCCCCAGCTCCTCGCGGACCTCACGCCGGCACGCGGCCAGCGGTGACTCGTTCTGCTCCACGTAGCCGCCCGGGATGTCCCACCCGGTCTTGTACGTGGGTCGCACGAGCATGAACCGCCCGGTCGAGTCGAAGAACAGTGCGCCCGCCGCGGTGAACGGCCGGCTGCGCCGGGCCGGATCGTCAGGCATCGGGCCACGGTAGCCGATCCGGGCGTCGAGGCTCAGGCAACGAGCTTCATGCGCCGTGCCAGGTCGCCGAGATGGCGGCTCGGTGCGCCGCGGCACTGGCGAAGCCACCGCATCACGAGCTGTCGGCTCATGGCGTGGTAGCGGACCTGCTCAGGGGCGAGCCGCTCGGCGCGCAGCAGAACGTCCACCGCGTGGTCCGTCCGGCGGCGGGCCGTGTAGGCGTGGGCGACGTCGAGCGCGTGACGAACACGACGCTCGACCGGCAGGGTCGAGGTGTCGATCCTCAAGCTGAGGTCGATCGCGACCTGGTAGTCGCCCAGCTCCATCGCCGTGGCCACGCGATGGATCGTGACGTTGGTCGGGCCGAACGCGGTCCAGAGGTGGTTGGCATCGGCGCCCAGGCGGCCGGCGGTCTCTTCGGCTTCGGCGAGGAATGCGCGGGTCGTTGCCCGGTCGTCGGCGCGGCTGGCGGCCATCGCGCCGGCCAGGAACAGCATCCCGTAGACGGACAGGTACTCCCGGGTGGCTGAACCCAGTCCTGGCTGGAGGTGGGCGGCGGCTGCCTGCGTCGGCTCCACGGCCGCCTTGTATCGGCCGGTGGCCAGCAGGGTGTGCGTGACCGATCGGAACAGCGACCCGACGATCACCGGGTCGTCCGAGCGGCGAGCGGCGACGAGTCCGCGATCGGCGGCGATCCACGCCAGGTCGCCCTCCCCGAGCTTGGTGAGGATGGCTGCCGCTGCCTGGTAGGTGAGCGCGAGCACCGACTGTGGTCTGGCGTCGTTGTCGTCCCTGTCCGCCGTCGCGTGCGCCTGCGCGAGCAGGCCCGGGAGCTGGCGCGTCATGAGGCCGTAGCGGGATGCCTGGTAGGCGTCCATGACATCGCTGAGGCGGGAGCGCAGCGCGTCCACGCTGGCCGGCGCGGCGTCGGAGGATGCGCCGAGGAGCGGCGTGATCTGGCGGTAGTCGAGGAGCGCGTCGCGGAGCGCGGGCACCGTGCGGCTCCCGGTGTCGGGCGTCCAGTCCATCAAGGACGGCTCGGCGATCAGGTCGCCGATCGTCACGTCCAGGGCCTCGGCGAGCTGCGCGATGACGGAGAGGCGATCGACGGGGATGTGGTCGTTCTCGACCTTGCTGACCCAGTCCACCGTGCGCTGGATGACGTCCGCCAGGACCTCCTGCGTCATGCCGCGCCGGCGCCGATACCAGGCGACGCGCCGGCCGATGGTCAGGCCCTCGGTCATCCCCCGCATGTGAGCAATTGTGCATTGGGAGGCATCGCCACGCCGAGAACCCGGAACGATTTTCCGGGTTGTCGTGGCCAGGTCGCGGTTAGATGGCACGGCGGGGCACGAGTGGCCAACCGCGAAGTCATATCTGCGGAGGCTTACCAGTGACGGAATCCAAGGACATGGTCCGGGTCGGGTCGCGCGTGTGCGTGAATGATGCGGACGGCCCGGTCGAGTTCAGCATCGTGGTGCCGGCCGAGGCCGACGTGGCGGAGGCTCGGGTTTCGGCGGAAAGCCCGCTCGGTCGCGCGTTGCTGGGGCGACACGTCGGCGACGAGGTGCGGTATCGCGCGCCGGGCGGCGTGCTCGCCGTGACGGTGGTGGAGGTGCACGGCTGATGGCGCGGATGGCGGACCGCCGCAAGCGGGTCGGTGTGGGATACCGGGGCGTCCCCTACTCCTTGAACCTTGTCCGGTGCCGCCGGGCGCTGGTGGACTGCCAGGTCAGGGGCGAGTTCGACAGCATGGAGGAACTGGGGAACAAGGTAGGCGTCAGCCGGAGCACGGTGAGTCGCTTCATGGCCGGCAGGCCGACCTCGCTGTCGGTGACGAAGCGCATCCTCGACGCGCTGGGACTGAAGTTCGAGGACGTGCTGACGCCTGAAGCCGAGGCGGACGACGCCGCTTGACGGGAGGGCAGCTGGGGCTCCATTCGTGTGCCAGGGTGCCGGTCCGGATGGCCGGCCCCTGGCTTCCCGCGACCCGGGATCGGACGTCGTTCGTTGTCGTCTCGTTCGCGGCAGGCCTGGCCCCCGCGCAGGGGTCGATCTGCCACACGGGGCCTGTCCGCTCGGTGCCGCGGGAACGTCCCGCTTGCTGATGTGCTGGTCGTTCGCGGTGCGGTGGTCGATGCGCGATGCCACCGCGTGCGGCGGCGACCTGGAGGGCCTGCCCCAGCAGGGAGGCAGGCAACGCAGAGGAGTTGTCCATGACCTGACACAGGAGGTGAGTACAGATGAACCAGGTTGTTCTCACTGGATACCTCGCGCGGGAGGTCGAGGTCGAGCAGCACCGCGGAGGCCACCTGGTGGGCCGAACGCTGCTCGTGGTGCCGAGAGGTCGGCAGGGGCGCGGCCCCGCCGCTGATCTCGTGCCGATCGTGGTCCGCGGCCGGGCGGAGGTGCTGGCCGTGGCCGAGCTGGACACGGGAGTGCGCGTGTGGGTGACCGGCCGGCTGTCGGCGACCTGGCGGGAGGCGTGCGAGGGCCGGTACGTGGTGGCGGTGCGGGAGATCGCGCCGTTCGGCGGCTGGCCGTCCGCTCCCGCCCTGGCTGCCCGTGGTCGTCGCGGTCGAGGTGAGGTCGCGGCTCAGGCCGCCGAGTCGAGCCACCTGGTCACGCGCGCGGGCCGGAGGCCTAAGCGCGCGATGATCCATGGTGCGGTCGCTGTCGGCGATCCTGACGGTGCGCAGCGATCTCCCTCGGCTCGGCGGCCGTACCTGACGGTGCTGCCGGGGCGGCTGGACGTGGAGGTGCGCGACCCGGGGCCGGTCATCGACCGCGACGACGGCGACGGTGCCGGCGCCTCGGGACGCGTATCACCGAGGCGCAGATGTCCATGAGGGTGCTCACGTCGGGCATCGACTCGCTGTACTTCTCAGTGCGGGCGCCGGTGCGAGCGGAGGCGTGGGAGCTGCTGAAGCGGGCCAAGGACCGGGCCGAGCACGAGCGCGAGCCGGCGCCGGTGGACTTCCCGCTGAACGGGCAGGCGTTCCTGGTCAAGCCGCACGGCTGGCGCGGCTACACGTTCTGGGCCACCTCGCCGGACTTCGAGCTGATGGTGGGCAAGAGCGAGAAGTTCCCGCCGGTCTACGTGCAGATGCACTCGGCCTACCTGCACTCGATGGGCGTGGAGCCGGCGCTGCACCTGGTCGAGGTGTTCCTGCGCCACGAGCTGCTGGCGGCGCCGGCCGACCTGGTGGTGTCCCGGCTGGACATCCACTGCGACTATCAGGGCTGGGACCCGGAGATCGAGGACATCCGGCGCTTCGTCTGCCGGGGCCGAGGTCGCCGCGTCCACGTCGAGAGGGAGGAAGCGTTCGCGCACGGCCGGCGCCTGACCGGGTTCACGTTCGGCCGGGGCGCGCTGTCGGCGAGGCTGTACGACAAGACGCTCCAGGCGGCGCAGCGGGGCCTGACCTGGGTGCCGGAGCTGTGGACCGGCCAGGACCCGGACCGGCCGGTGTGGCGGCTGGAGTTCGCGTACGAGCGGAACGTGCTGCGGGAGTTCAACCTGCGCACGGTGGACGAGGCGCTGGCCGCGGTCCAGGACCTGTGGGAGTACGGGACGGGCAAGTGGCTGACGCTGCGGCGGCGGGTGCGCGACGCGCGGGAGCGGCGCTGGCCGCTGGACCCGGTCTGGGAGGCGCTGCAGGCGGTCCGGGTGTCGCCCGAGCGGACGGGCGTGGTGCGCCGGCGCGTGCGCCGGGTGCGCGAGGAGCGGGTGCGCTGCGCCTGGTGCTGGGCGGCCTGACGTCACTGGCGGCGCTGCGCGGCTGGGAGCTGCTGGACGAGGCGCTGGTCGAGGTCGGCCCGGAGCTGGAGAGGTACCTGCGCGTGCGCGAGCGGACGTTCCGCGGCGAGGTGAGGCGGAAGCAGGCGCGGCTGCTGGACGTGACTGGCTACCTGGACGAGGACGACCGCGATGCGGCGTAGGTCGTGCAGGACGACGCCAGCCGGCCCTGGGGGACCCGGCGCACGGAGCGCCAGCGGAGTGTGCTGGGGGGCCGGGGTGTCAACGGCCCTGCCTGAGTCATTCATGGCGAGCCGGGAGCGTTTGGGGCCGGAGGCTGGAAGCACGTTCAGGACATGGCCGTGGCGTCGCACCTGAGCGGGGCGAGGGTTCTCTCGCTCAGCGGAGGGCCACGCAGCCGTTGGGGCGTGCGCCTGAACGTTTCGAGGCTCCGGCGGGAGATGGCGTGCCGCGGACTGAACGGATCGGACTTGGCGTCCGCTGCTGGCATCAGCACCGCCACGATGAGCGCGGTCATGCAGGGCCGCTCGGTGTCGCCGCGCACGCTGGGCAAGATTGCCGCCGCACTGGCACGAATGCCGTCGGTGCCGGGTACGGACGAACTGCTGGAGAGTGCCTGAATGTGGCGCTATCGCGGCCACAGGTCGGTTTCCTCGTGGAGCCCCGCTTCATCCTGGAGTAACTGGAAGTAGTGGTCGCCACCTCGCCAGCTGTTCCCGGCAGTGCCGGCCTCCGCGACCCAGCAGAACAGCCTGTCGAGGGCGCCCCCCTGGAGCAGTTTCGCAACGTGGTGCCGATGCTCGCTGTGCACTGCATGGAAGCGAACCGTGACGAGGCCTTCCATCGCCCAGCGAGAAGGTCGTGCATCGCCGAGGTAGTCGGCGCGTGCCATCGCCCAAATGCGGCCGCCACGGCATCAGATGCACCGCGCCGAGTCGCGTCGGAGCGGACCGGCTGACCGCAGCCTCGATGTCGGAGTGCTTGACCGGATAGCTGTAGCCGCGAGGCAGCGGGTACTTCGAGTACCGCCATGTGCTGTCGGCCATCCCGCTCATCGTCCGCTACTCGTCGGCGCGGAGCGCTTCCATGAGGGCCTGGTGTGCATCGCTGGCCACGAGGTGCGAGTACACGCGGTCGATCATCGCCAGCGACGTGTGGCCGAGGATGTCACGGACCTGGACCGGGTTCACGTGCTTCCTGAGCAGGTTGGTCGCCAGCGAGTGGCGGAACAGGTGTGGGTGGACCTTCTTCCTGAGGCCCGCCTTCCTGCCGAGCATCTCCACCATGCCCTGGATGCTGCGCTCCGCCAGCGGCTCGTAGTCGCCGGACGGGCGGCGCTCCAGCGTGACGAACAGCCTGTCCGTGTTGCACTCGGGCCGGCCGCGGCGGGCGTAGCGGTCGAGCCGCATGTAGAGGCCTGGCGTGATCGGCACGAGGCGGCTGCTGTCGCCCTTCGCGCCACCGCCCTGGTTCCGGCCCACGATGCGCAGGTATCGCTCGCGTCCGTCCGCCATCAGGTCGGCGGTGCGGAGGCCGCGCAGCTCGCCCACCCTGATACCGGTGTCAGCCAGGACGCGCACGATGAGCTTGTCGCGGTCCGTGACTGCGGCCTCCTCGATCAGGCTGATCTCCTCCCTCGTGAGCACGTCCAGGATGCGGCGCTCCACCTTGGGTTCGGGGCCGCGGACGCTGGCCAGGCCCTCCTCCTCGGCGCACCACTTCAGGAAGCGGTTGATCGCCGACATGTACGTCTTCACGGACTGCCGGGAGCGACCGGCCTCGAACAGCTCTGCGGACAGGCGCTCTAGGTCGCGCTTGGTGAGCGCCTGGGGCTCGATCGCGTTGCGCGTGCAGTAGCCGAGCAGCACGCGGCGCAGCACATCGGAGTAGTGCTCGACCGTCCGGAACGACAGGCCGCTCGCCTGCGCCGACGCCTCGAAGTCGCTGATGATCCGCTCCCACTCGGTAGGCCGGCCGCCACGAACGACCTGGAGCTCCCCCGCACGCTTCTTGATCATAGCGGGATCGTATCAAATGCCGAGACGAGATCGCGGTTATGTCATACGATTTGAACGCTTCTTCAAGCGGGTCGAGAAGGGTTAGAAATGGCCCGATTCGTATTTGAATCGGCCTGGCGGAGGGAGAGGGATTCGAACCCCCGGTGGCTGTTACACCACGGCTGTTTTCAAGACAGCTGCCATCAACCGGACTCGGCCATCCCTCCGGGCGCGAGCCGGAGGCAAGTCTACCGACCGGCCGGCCGCGAGCCACGGAGCCGGGACGGCCGATCGATGGCGGCCGAGGCGGCCGCCGCGCCGGCGGCGGCCGCGCCAGCCTGCGCTGTCAGTTCGGGTTCATGGGGTCGATCCGGCCGCGGTACGCGCCCTCGGCCGTGCCGAGCTCCGCGATGTAGTCGCGGAACCGCTTCAGGTCGCCCTCGACCTGGCGGCCGAGCACGCCCAACTTGTCCCCCACCGCCTCGGCGGCGCCCTCCGTCTCCGTCTCCATGCGGAGCGAGACCTGGGTGCGGCCCTCGGCCACCGGCTGGAACTCCACGACGCCCGCGTTGCCGCGGCCGCCGATGCTCCGCCACGCGATCAGGCGGTCCGGGATCTGCTCGACGATCTCGGCATCCCATTCGGCCTGTCGGCCGCCGACCTTCGCCCGCCAGTGCAGGCGACGGTCGTCCAGCTACCGCACCTCCTCGACGCCCTCCATGAAGCGTGGGAAGCTCTCGAACTGGGTCCACTGGTTGTACGCCTCGCGGACCGGCACCGGAACCTCGATCGTCTTCTGGACGTTGGCCACTGCTCAACCTCCTTGGGAACGGAACTCGGGTTCGGGAAGGAAGAACGCCCAGCAAAAATGAGCGCAAAAATCACGATACCGGGCGCATCCGTGCGATCGCAACCCCCGCGTCAGACCGGCGAGCCGATCACCTCCACCCCGCCCATGTACGGACGCAGCGGTTCCGGCACCGTGATCGAGCCGTTCGCCTGCTGGTACGTCTCGATCACCGCGTCGATGGTTCGCGGCAGGGCCAGGCCGCTGCCGTTCAGCGTGTGCACGAACTGCGGCGACTGGCCCGGGGCCGGTCTGAAGCGCAGGTTGGCGCGGCGCGCCTGGAAGTCGTTGAACACCGAGCAGGACGACACCTCCAGGTAGCGGCCCATCCCCGGCGCCCACGCCTCCAGGTCGTACTTCTTGTACTGCGCGAAGCCCATGTCGCCCGTGCACATCGCCAGCACCCGGTAGTGCAGGCCCAGCCGGCGCAGCACCTCCTCGGCGTGGCCGGTCAGCTCCTCCAGGGCCTGCAGCGACCGGTCCGGGTGCACCAGCTTGACCAGCTCCACCTTCGAGAACTGGTGCAGCCGGATGTAGCCCCGGGTGTCCTTGCCCGCCGACCCCGCCTCCGACCGGAAGCACGGCGAATAGCCCACGTAGCTGAGCGGCAGCTGCGCCGCGTCCAGCATCTCCTCGCGGTGCAGGTTGGTCACCGGCACCTCGGCGGTCGGGATCAGCCACAGGTCGCGGCCCTCGATCCGGAACGCGTCCTCGCCGAACTTGGGCAGCTGCGCGGTGCCGGTCATCGCCGCGCTGTTGACCAGGAACGGCGCGTACACCTCCGTGTAGCCGTGCTCGCCCGTGTGCAGGTCGAGCATGAACTGGACCAGCGCCCGCTCCAGCCGCGCCCCCGCCCCCTTCAGGAACGCGAAGCGCGAGCCGGCGACGCGGGCCGCCCGCTCGAAGTCCATGATCCCCAGCGCCTCGCCGATCTCGTAGTGCGGCCGCGGCGCGAAGTCGAACGAGGGCTGCTCGCCCCACTGCCGGACCGCCACGTTGTCGTCGTACGACTCGCCGACCGGCACGCTCTCGTGGAACACGTTCGGCACTCGCAGCAGCAGCCCGTCGAGCCGGCCCCGGAGCTCGTCCGCCTCGGCCATCTGGGCCTTCACCTTCTCCGACAGCTCGCGCATCAGCGGCAGCAGCGACTGGTCGCTGCGCTTCCCGAAGTCCTTCGACAGCGCGTTCTGCTCGGCGCGCGCCGTCTCGGCCCGGCCGGTCGTCTCGCGCCAGCGGGCGTCCAGCGCCAGGATCTCGTCCACCGGCGCTTCCTCGCCCTTCAGGGCGGCCGCCCGCCGGACCTCGTCCGGGTGCCTGCGGATGTAGTCGAGCGGGAGCACGGGTCAGCCCTCCTCCTCGTTGCGTTCCTTGAGCTGGGGGAAGGCGATGACGTCGCGGATCGACGGCTGGTCCAGCAGCAGCATGACCAGGCGGTCGATGCCCAGCCCGAGGCCGCCCGTCGGCGGCAGGCCGTACTCGAGCGCCCGCACGTAGTCCTCGTCGAACGGATGGGCCTCGTCGTCCCCGGCCGCCCGCGCCGCCGCCTGCAGCTCGAACCGGCTCCGCTGGTCGACGGGATCGGTGAGCTCCGTGAACGCGTTGCCCAGCTCGCGTCCCGTCGCGACCAGCTCGAACCGCTCCACGAAGCGGGGGTCGTCGGTCCGGCGGCTGGCCAGCGGCGACACCTCGACCGGGTAGTCGGTGACGAACGTCGGCTCCCAGAGGTTCGGCTCGACCGCGTCTTCGTACGCTTCCATCAGCGCCTCGCCGCTGAGGTCGCGGCCCGTCGCCTCGCGCACCAGGTCCACCATCCGGGCCCGCCGGAACGGCGGCGTCAGGTCGATGGCGCGGCCCTGGTAGCTCGTCAGCAGCGGCCGCTCGGCCGCCTGGGCCCCGGCCACGACGATCTCCTCGACCAGCGTCATCACGTCGTGGTAGTCGGCGTACGCCTCGTACGACTCCAGCATCGTGAACTC
>Ga0066661_10000557_pt1 | contig 13145 bp, 12 predicted proteins | sample GraSoiAngelo_110_FD_66454 | JGI IMG/M metagenome (GOLD analysis project Ga0066661, IMG submission 66454) | Grasslands soil microbial communities from the Angelo Coastal Reserve, California, USA - 14_0903_12_30cm | ecosystem: Environmental > Terrestrial > Soil > Grasslands | place: USA... | reverse complement strand
AGCATTCCGCACCTCCGCGCGCATGCGCGCCTTGGCCTGCGCCAACGTGGCGCTGACCGTTCCCGTCTTGACGCCGAAGTGCCGCGCGATCTCGCGGTGATCGAGGCCGAGGTAGAACTGCGCCACCACCATCGCCCTCTGGCGCTCGGTGAGGCCCGCGAGGAGCCGTCCGACTTCCATCCGGTCGAGAGTCGCTTCAATCTCGTCGTCTCCGCTATGGCCAGTCACCCACTCGAGTGGCAAGAGGGGAAGACGCCGGAGTCGCCGCGAGCTGCGGATCGCGACCACGAAGAGCCAGCCCGCGAGATCCGCGTCGTGCGCGGGTGGATGGCGGAGTCCGGCGACGAAGGCGTCGTGCAGCGCGTCGAGCGCGCGGTCCCGGTCGCGCAAGACCGCGAGGAGCGCTCGATAAAGACGTGGGAATTCCAGTCGGTACAGCTCGGCCCAGCGCTCTGCGGTCATCACGGTCCACTCTGTAATGCCGCCGGGCAGACACTTTCGTTAGTCCGCCTGGCGCTTACTCGCTAAGCCGCGACTTTTGCGAGCTCCTTCCGCACGATCTTCGTCGCCTCGACGACTGCCACGCACTTCTCGACGCTTTCCTCGACCGTCCGCGTCTTGAGCCCGCAGTCGGGATGCGGCCACAGCTTCGGCGCGGGCACGTATCGCAGGCCCTTGCGGATCCCTTCCGCGGCCTCCTCGACGGTCTCGGTCTGGTGCGCGTGCACGTCGACGATCCCGATCGCGAGCTCTTTGGTGAAGGGATTGCGGTCGAACAAATCGAGCCAGCGGTACCCGTAGTTCGCCATCGCCAGGTCCAGCTGGTCGACAGGCAAGTCGAGCACCTGCGGATAGATCGCGGCGAAGTCCCCGTAGCAGATGTGCGAGATCGTCTTCGCGGATAGGCCCGCGGTCACGATGCCCATCGCCTCGATGGCGATCTCGATCTCCTCAGGCCGCGCGTGGATCGCTGGTTCGTCGATCTGGATGTATTTCGCACCGGCGCGCTCGAGGTCGCGCGCCTCGTCGCGCACGATCTCGGCGAGCGCGAGCACCGCGTCGCGACGCGTCGGATACGCCTCGTTGTAGGACCAATCGAGCAGCGTGTAGGGACCGGTCAGCATTCCCTTCACCGGCTTCGAGGTGAGCGACTGCGCGTACTCGAACCAGCTCACGGTCATGGGTCTCGGTCGCGAGACCTTCCCCGCGATCACCGGCTTGTGGTAGTAGCGGTTGCCATACGAGCGCACAAGCCCGCCGATCTTGAAGCCTTCGAGTCGTTCGGCGAAATACGCGACCATGTCGCCGCGATACATCTCGCCGTCGACGAGGACGTCGAGCCCGATGTCCTCCTGCCGCCGGATCCATTCCGCCGTCGCCTTGCGCTCGAGGTCCTCGAGCTCGGTCGCGCCGAGCTTGCCGCGCGCGGCCTGGCCACGTGCTTTGGTCAGGTAATCGGGCTTCCCGAAGGAACCGACCGTCGTCGTCAGCAAAATGTTGTCGCTCACGCAACCACCTTCTCTCCGGTGACGAGTCGCGCGCCTTGCACCAGGGCCGCGAGTTTGGCGCGAGCGACGTCGCGCGGCAGATACTCGAGCGAAGTCGTCGTCGCAAGCACGAGGCGCTCCTCCGGAATCAGCCGGAGGGCGCGCTCGGCGTAGCGTGCGACCTCGTCCGCGGTCTCGAGCCGCGTGTTACGTGCGTCAACGACTCCAGCGACGACGTCCTGCGTGCGGAAGGCGTCGAGCCGCTCGAATGCCGTCGTGTCGCGGCTGCGCAGGTCGATCGCAACCGCGGCGACCGGGAATGACGCGAGGGATTCAAGGACCGCGTCGGGTGGGAAGAAATAGGTCACGAGCGTGAGCGCGAGGTCCGGATCGGCAAACCGACCGTAGGCCTCACGTGCCAGCTCGATGTTCTTCGGCGATGCGACGACGGCCGGATCCTCGATGTCGATCATCGTGGCGCCCGCAGCCTTCAGTCCCGCGATCTCTTTCGCGGCGGCGTCCGCGACCGCGAGCACGCGATCCTCCAGCGAACGGTAGTGGTCATCGCGAGCGGCAAGCGTCGCGAACGTGAGGGGACCCGGCATCGCCGCTTTAAGCGTGGTCTTCGCGACGCCTCGTGCGAAGGTGTAATCGCGGACGAGGGAGCGGCCGTCGGTGTCGATACGGCCTTCGATGACCGGCTGGCGGTAGTAGGTGTTGTTGTCGTAGAAGCGCTCGAGTGGCCCCGGCTGGACCCCTGACCACGTGCGCGCGAAGGGCGAAAGAAGATCGTCCCAACGGATCTGTCCGTCGTTGGTCACGTCGACGCCGGCAGCTTCGATCTCGCCTATCGCCATGCGCGTGACTTCGTCGAACACCTTGCCCAGCTCACCGTCATCGATCTCGCCGCGATCGCGGCGATGGAGTGCGCGCCGCAGCTCCTGCGCCTCGAGGGGGTCGCCGATCTTGGGATACGCACCGATCACCGTCGTCTTCAGCGTCATGCCGGGATCCTCGCTTCCGGCCGGGGGAGCAGTCCGGCCGCCTCGACGACGCGCCCGACCGCTTCCGGCCATTCGATCGCATAGAGATGCACGCCACGCACGCCAGGGAGAGCCTTGAGTTCCTTCACCATCTCGACCGCGATGGCGATGCCTTCGGCTTCCGGGTTGGTCGCCTTCTTGATCCGGTCGATGACCTCGGCGCCGAGCGCAACTCCTGGCACCTTGCTTAGGCGTTCCGCTTGCTCCGCCGAGCGGAGGATGAGAACTCCCGCGAGGATCGGGACGTCGCGGGACGCGCCGCGACGCACCTCGATCAGCCAGCGACTGAAGGTCGCGAGGTCGAAAACCGGCTGCGTCTGCAGGAAATCCGCGCCCGCGGCGATCTTCTCGAGGGTCTTCGTCAGGTCGGCCTCCACCGGCTTCGTGAACGGCGATGCGGTCGCGCCGACGAACATCTTGGGGGGCTGTTTGATCTCGTCGCCGGACAAGAAACGCGCCTGGTCACGCATGCCCACGGCCATCCTGACCAGGCCAACACCGTCGAGGTCCTTCACATAGACGGCGTCGGGATGGTTGCCCTGCTTGGGATCATCCCCGCTCATGAACACGAAGTTCTCAATTCCGATCGCGGCCGCGCCGAGCACGTCGCCCTGCAACGCGATGCGATTGCGGTCGCGCCCGGTCATCTGGACGATCGGCTCGAGCCCCGCGCTCCGGATGATCGTGGCCGCCGGGATCGCCGCCATAGCGACCATCGCGCGGTTGCTGTCCGTGACATTGACCGCGTCGACGACGCCCCGGAGGGCCTCTGCGCGGCGGCGCACGAGGCCGTCAGCGGCGCTCTTTGGCGGGTTGAGCTCCGCCGTGACGACGAACTCCCCTGATCTGAGAAGGCTCGCGAGTGCCCCCAAAAGAAAAGACCTCTCTTTCTGCTATGACGAGAGGTCTCCCAGTTCGGGCGACCCTCTCATCTTTCCCTGGGTTTTATTCATCGGGACGGAATTGGCACCACAGCGGGACTCCGCCGGTTGCCGAGGCGTCATCGGGCCGTTCCCTCAGCCTCTCTGCATGAAAGGGATCGCGTATGAAGTTTCGAAGGATGCTAGCACGTACACTTCGCCCCCGTCCCCATGTCCGATCGCTTAATCGAACGGTCGCTGCGCGTGTTCAGCGACGATCTCTCCTCCGAAGCGCCCGTCCCGGGTGGCGGCAGCGCGGCCGCGTACGCCGGCGCGATGGGCGCCGCGCTCGCCGCGATGGTCGCGCGCATCTCGATCAAGAAGGAGAAGAGCGAACTGCTCGAGAGCTTCATCGAGGAGACCGACAACCTCCGCTCAGACTTCCTGCGTCTGGTCGACGACGACAGCGCCGCGTACGCGCGCGTCGCCGCGGCGATGAAGCTCCCTCGCAAGACCGACGACGAGAAAAAGGAGCGTCAGGAGCGCATGCAAGCCGCGCTCCTGGCCGCGTCCCGGGTGCCCCTCGAGATCGCCGAGACCGCGCGTCGGCTCCTCGGCGCGTGCGAGCGCGGCGCCGCGAGTGCAAGCCCGATGACCGCGAGCGACATCGGCGTCGGCGCGCTCATGGCCGAGACCGCGCTCCGCGGCGCCGCGTTGAATGTGATGATCAACCTCGCATCGGTGAAGGACTCGGCGCAGGTGAAAGCGATCTCGGAACACCTCGATCGCGCGGTCGACGGGAGCGACGAGCAGCTCCGCCGCATCACGGACTCCGTCGAATCCCGGATCGCGCGGTAGCACCGTGCGGCTCCTTTATGGCAAGCCACTCGCGGAGAAACTGCATGAGTGGTCGCGCGAGCGGAGCACCGCACTCGCGGCCAGAGGAATCGCTCCGCGCCTCGCGGTCATCTCCGTCGGGATCGATCCAGCCGCGAGCACCTATCTGCAGCGTCTCGCGGCCCACGGAAAGAAGCTCGACATTGCGGTCGACGAAGTCACCCTGTCCGGCGATGCGACCGAGCGAGAGCTGGTGACGACGCTCGAGCGGCTGGGCGTGGATCCACGGATCCACGGGGTCCTCCTGCTGACGCCGCTCCCCGGGGCGCTCGATGAGGGCCACATCGTCGACCACATCGTTCCGGCCAAGGACGTCGAGGGCATGAATCCTTTCAACGTGGGGTTGCTCGCCGACGGGCGGCCGCGCTTTGTCCCCTCCACGGCGGAGGCCGTCGTCGAGCTTTTGAAATTCCACGGCGTGCCTCTGCGCGGTACGCGAGCCGCGGTCATCGGGCGCAGCACCGTCATCGGGCGCCCGGCCGCGTACCTGCTCCTCAAAGAGGACGCGACGGTCACGATCGCGCACCGCCAGACGAAGGACGTCCGCGCGATCACGAAGGACGCGACCGTCGTCGTCGTCGGCGTGGGGCGACCCGGATTCCTCCGCGGCGACATGATCTCGCCCGGTGCCACCGTCGTGGACGCGGGTATCAACGTGACTCCCAAGGGCATCGTCGGCGACGTCGATGCCGAAAGCGTGTCCCCGATCGCTGCCGCTCTCAGCCCCGTGCCGGGGGGCCTGGGTGCCGTCACGACTGAGCTTCTCTTGCGAAACGTGCTCATAGCAACGGAACGCCAGCAGCGGGACTGAGCGGCCCAGGGGGCGCGGGTCCTGTCCCGGGTTCGGGGTTGCGCCCTCGGCTACCGGTCCGCTGCACTCGCGTCAGGAGCCGCTCCGGAGTGACGCGGCCGGATGAACGCCTCGCGCGCAACCCGCTCACCCGTGCCACCCGCGCCCCCGCGCTCGGCGTCGCTACATATCGACGTTGGCGCTGATGGGCTTGCTGACGGCGTACGCCTGCGAGGCGTAGCGCTCCGCGGCTCGCAGGTCACCACGCTTCTTCGCGCTGCGGGATAGCCGCATCAAGACGTCGCCGAGCTCGGCGCTCGCGTCGAGGGCCTTGTACGTCGCCGCGACGTCCCGCATCCGCCGCTCGGCTCTCGCGGTGTCGCCGTCGCGGAGATCGAGCTCGGCGAGGACGAGCGTCGCGCCGGCGACCGCGCGGTCGGCATCGGCGCCCCGCTCCCCGACGGCGGCGATCGCGGCTTCGGCGCTCGAGCGCGCGAGCGCAGCGTCCTTCGCCTTGAGCGCGACCTCGGCACGCGTCGCGTAGCAGTGGGCGAGATACGCGGCGGGCCCGGAAACTCGAGCGATCTCGATCGCGCGCGCGACGTGCTCGTACGCCGCTTCGATGCGGCCCGCGTCCGCGGCGATCACCGCCAGGGCATTCCGCATGATGAGGACGCCGACCAGATCCTTGCCCAGCTCGGCCGAGGCGAGCGCCTTCTGGTAATGGCCCGCGGCGGCGTCCTGGTCTCCGAGAGCCCGATACGCGTTGCCGAGGCCCTGGTGAATGAAGGCAATGCGTGCAAGGTCGCCGATCTCGCTCGACCACTCGAGCGCCTGCTGGTAATAGGTCGTCGCGGCTTGCGGCTCGCCCAGGTCCTGCGCGCACCCGCCCAGAGTTATGAGCACTCGGAGTCGCAGCAGCTGATCCGGCGGCTTCGCGTTCTCGATCCGCCGTAGAAGCGTCTCGAGCATCTCCCGCGCCCCGCGGGGGTTCCCGGCGATCCGTGTCGCGACGGCCAGCTGGTAGTCGGCGGCGCGCGCGAGCGGGTCGTGGCCGAGCTCGCCCGCCAGACGTTGCGCGATCGCGAGAGTCTTCACCGCGTCGCGACCACGGTGAAGAAGATTGAGGGCAGATCCGGCATAAAGCCGGAGCCGGCACGTGTCGCGCACGGACAAACTGCCCGCGTCGAGCAATTTCTCGGCACGGCGCAGGGCTTCCGGCGCGGACGCGAATGTGAGGAGCCCGGCGATCGAACCGATCTCGAGATCGCGCTCGCCCCGCGCGCGCTCGACCTCGGCGTCGTCGAGGAAGTACGACGCCGGCTTCTCGAGCTTCTTGGCCATGTGCTCGAGCGAACGCATCGCCGGACGGATCTTCCCGAGCTCGATGGCGCTCACATGTGCCCGCGTGAAGTACGGTGCTCCGAGCTGCGCCTGCGACAGGCCAGCGGCGATGCGCGCCTCGCGCAGACGCTCACCGAGCTTGCGAAGTGCCGGCGAAAGAGGAGCCGGACGGCGGCGTCGCGTGCGGATAGTCGGCACAGGGGGAAGCTAGGACGCCGCATCTCTGGTGTCAATCCAAAATCGACAGCGTGGGACCGCCTCCGCCGCCCTAGACTGGCCGGACGGTGCTTGGGGGAAGGATCCGAGTTCTCGCGGTCGACGATCATCCGTCGGTGCGGGAGAACCTTCGGTATCTCGTGAACGCCGAGCGCGACATGGAGTGCGTCGGCGTGGCGCGCGACGCCCAGCAGGCCGTTCGCGCGTGCCAGGAGCTCATGCCGGATGTGGTCATCCTCGACGACGAGATGCCCGGCGCCCATGGGCTCAAGGTCCTTGCGTGGATCGCCGGCGAGCTTCCCGACACTCGGGTCGTCATGTACACGCTCGACGCGGATGTCTGCGATGCCGCCCACCGAATGGGCGCCGGATGCGTCCTGAAGGACGCGAACTACGAGGTGCTGTTGCGAGCGGTCCGTAACGCGGCCGCCTCGCTGCCGAGGTCCGCCGAGACGTACTAGGCGTTCATTCCAGCCGGATCAGCGGCGGGTGGTCGATGTCTTCGAAGTGCGTCGTGTCGATGAAGCGCAGCTTTCCCATCAGCCGGTCGAGCAGGATCGAGTGCGTCCGCGCGCCGCGTGCGAAGAAGTGCACGCCCTTTAGGACCTCGCCATCCGTGACACCTGTCGCGACGAATCGGATGTCCTTGCCGCTGGCCAGATCCTCCGTTCGGTAGATGCGACTCTCGTCAGCGACCCCCATCTTTTTCGCGCGGCGCCGCTCCTCATCGTTCCGGAAGCGAAGCCTTCCGAGAATCTCCGCGCCCAGACAGCGGAGCGCGGCCGCGGCGAGCACACCTTCGGGTGCGCCGCCCGTACCCATGACCGCGTGCACATCGGTCCCGGCGATGGGGACCGAGAGCGAGGCCATGAGATCCCCATCTTCGATGAGCTTGATCCGAGCGCCGGCGGCGCGGACATCATTGATGAGCTTCTCGTGTCGGGGACGATCGAGGATGACAATGGTCAGGTCGCTGACGTCGCGGTTCAGCGACCGTGCGATGATCTGAAGATTCTCGGCGACGGGTCGGTCAAGGTCGACCTTGCCGCGCGCGGGCGCACCAACCACGAGCTTCTCCATGTAGGTGTCGGGGGCGTGCAGAAGTCCACCCGGCTCCGATACGGCCAGGACAGCACACGCGTTGGGACGGCCTTTCGCGACGGGGTTCGTGCCCTCAAGTGGATCGACCGCGATGTGAACCTCCGGGCCGTCGCCGCGTCCAACGCGCTCGCCGATGAACAGCATCGGCGCTTCGTCACGCTCGCCCTCGCCGATGACGATCATCCCGTTGAAGCGGGCGTCCTCCATCGTCTTGCGCATAGCTTCAACGGCCGCTTGATCAGCCTCGTTGTTGTTCCCGTGGCCCATCCAATGCGCGGCTGCGATCGCGGCCGCCTCGGTTATCCGAACCAGCTCGAGGCTTGGCGTGCGATCCACCGGGATGCGTTCGAGCGGCAGCGTCCCCTTGACCTGCATCGCGCCGTAACGCTAGTGCGTAGCAGGCGGTCGCGCACGAACCAGGCGCTCCGCGGCGCGCTCGATCAGCGGGAGCGGTTCTCGCATCGCCTGAGCGATCGGCACGCCCTCGCTCGCGACGGCGATCGCGTCGAGTGCGAGCGTCTCGTGACCCGCGCCGAGTCCGCCCGCAACCGCGAGCACCGGCACGCCCGCGCGTCGCGCCGCGGCGGTCACCGCGCCGGTGAGCTTCCCGTACGCGCTCTGACGATCGATGCGGCCTTCTCCGGTGACGACGAGGTCGGCACCGACGATTCGCTCGGCGAATCTGACCGCGCGCAGAACGAGCTCCGCTCCGGAGAGAAGACGCGCGTCCAGAAATGCGACAAGCCCCGCTCCGAGTCCACCCGCCGCTCCCGCGCCGGGCACATCGCGGATGGGCCTGCCGACGAATTCTTCGACCACGTCGGCGTACCGGGCGAGCGCGTCATCGAGCTCGCGGACGATCTCGGGTGTCGCACCCTTCTGGGGTCCGTAGATCGCGGAGGCACCTTCGGGGCCAAGAAGCGGATTACGAACGTCGCACGCTACGTCGATCGACGGACGGACGAGACGTGGATCGGTCTGACCATCGATGCGGGCGAGTCTCGCCAGCGCGGCGCCACCCTCGGGAAGGTCAATGCCCTCGCGATCCAGAAAGCGGTAGCCGAAGGCGCGGGCCATCCCCGCGCCACCGTCATTGGTCGCGCTGCCGCCGATGCCGATCACGATCCGATGCGCGCCGCTGGCCGCGGCGGCGAGGATCAGCTCCCCTGTGCCGCGCGTGCTCGTGACGCGCGCGTCGCGTTCGCCTGGCTCGAGCAGCGGAAGTCCGCTCGCGGCCGCCATCTCTACGACCGCGGTCGTGCCATCGCCGAGCATGCCCCATTCCGCGTCGATCTCGCGACCGAGCGGATCGTGCACGCGCGATCGGCGCAAGCTGCCGTTCGTCGCGCTGACCAGCGCGCGCACGGTTCCTTCCCCGCCATCGGCGAGCGGCATCTCCTCGATGCGCGCGCCCGGCCACGCGCGGCGAATGCCGCCCGCGATCGCCGAAGCGACGGCGACCGCATCAGCCGACCCTTTGAACGATTGGGGAGCGACGATCACCCGCGGTGCGGGATCTCGAGGCACGGCGGAATTCTAGGAGAGGCGGCAGGGGAAAAATCCGTAGACGACGCGCTCAGCTGAGCAATTACTGGGCACTCATCCGGTCTCCTTGAGCCAAGCGCTCACGAGTGACTCCAACTCTCCCTGTCCGACCTCGGGCGCAAACACGCGGATGATCACTGTGGCGTCACGCTGGCTGAAGCGGGCGGTGCGCTGAGTGCCGGCGCTGCCAATCTCGACCGGCACACCGTCAACTGTTGTGGTCTCGATATGTTCAGTCGTCGGCTTTACGCTGATCCCGTCCGACCAAACGCCGATGCCCATTCCGTGCGAGCCGGCACGGCCGTACTGGAGATCGACGGAGCGCCAGGCATCCGTCATCGTGAGTTCCACCTGCTTGACGCTCCAGCCACCTTGAAGCTGCGGTGATCTGGGAAGCGGGAGCTGCGCGACGCGTGCGCCGTCGAGGGTCACAGTTCGGCTTCCGACCGCGGACAGGTTGCCGATTCGGAAGACCTCGCTGAACAGTCCCGTTGCAAGGGCCGCACCGGACGCAAAAAGCACAAGACCGAGCGCGGTGACGACTACGAGCATGCCGCGGGACGGTCGTATCGGGGCCGCGGACGGTGCGCGGCGATGGAGTGGCGGCACGGCGATCTCCGCGACGGCGATGTCAGCGAACTGTTGGAGCTTCGGATCCAGGTCGTGCAACTGGTCCATCGATGCGCCTCCTTAACTTTTGTGTCGCGTGGACCGTGGTGGCCGCCACCGTACCGACGGCAATTCCGAGCGTCTGAGCGGTCTCACGCTGCGTCAGGCCGAGGATGTAACGGCAGGTGATTACCTCGCGCTCGCGGCGGGGCAATCGCTTCAGTTCGGCGATGAGCACGACCGCGTTTTCGCCAGGCGCTGGTGTGATCGACTGCTCACGCACAGAGTCGAGCGGGAGGAAAAGCCGTCTGCGCCAGCGATGCGTGCGCCAGCGCCGGAGCGCGACAACGAAAAGCCATGCGTCGGGCCGGTCGATTGCGCGCGCGTCCGACCGACTCCGGCGCAATCCTCGCTCGAACGCGTCCTGTAGCGCATCCGAAGCATCCTCCGGCGACGCTCCAAGCGCTACGAGCGCGCGATACACGCGCGGGTAGGCGTTTGCCGCGGCTTCTTGCCATTGATCCTGCATCACGATCTTGCCATACGGTGCTCTACTGAAAAGACCCGCGTAGGCGGCGCTTCGATTAGCGAGTTCGTGCAAATCGCGAGAATCACGTCCCACCGCCGGAACAACCTGCTGTTCCGCCGCTCTGGTCCCATGCTCTGCGCGTCGACTGCTGTCTTCCCAATCAGGACGGCCGCAACAGATTCGTGAGCGTTGGGTCGGGACTGTGCACTCCCCTAGACTTGGAGGATCCTCACCACGTCCGACCCGATCTGTACCGCGCGCGATCCGGCATCGCTCGAGACCGAATGGACCGAGCTGGCCCGGCGTCGTGCGTACCCGACGGTCTTCCTCACGCCCGAGTGGATCCGCGTCGCGCGCGCGCATGACCACCGCGAGCAGATCACTCTGGCGATCGCGGGCAGCCGTGGAATCGCCGCGCTCGCTCGGGCGAATGACGGCACGATCTCGTTCGCGGGGGGTGAGTTCACCGACTACCAGGACGTCGTCGCGAAACCCGCGGACGTGCCCGCCGTAGCGGAGGCGCTCGCGGAATGGATCGTTCGGAAGCGCGCGCCGCGAGTCCACCTGGAGTTCGTTCCGGAGGAGTCGGGGAGCCTGGATCCCATGGCGGCAGTGCTGCGCGCGGCCGGGTACGACGTCCGCATCGGCCGCCTGGTCCCGGCACCCCGACTGACTCTTCCGGACAGCTTCGAGACGTACACGCGGAGCCTCGGCAAAACGGAGCGTCACGAGCTTCGGCGCAAGCTCCGTCGCCTCGAGACTGGGCGCCGTGTCGGATTCCGGTTTGCTGACGAACCCGAACACCGGGCGATGCTCGATCGGTTCGTGGCGCTCCACCGTCGATCGCGCGGCGAGAAGGCCGAGTTCCTCACCGGCGACACCGACCGCTTCTTCCGTGACGTTGCCGAGACCCTCGCCGCTCGGGGGTGGCTCCGACTCGGCGTGCTGAACGTCGACGGCGAGGAAGCCGCGGTCGTATTCGGGATCGCATACGAGGGGACACTCGCGCTGTACAACGCCGCGTACGACCCCTCGCTGTCTCGTCTCTCGGTCGGCATCGCGTGCCACGCCTACGCGATTCGCGCCGCGATCGACGAAGGCCTGCACACGTACGACCTCCTGCGCGGCAATGAGCGGTACAAGTACGACCTCGGTGGCACGGATCACTGGCTGCTGCGCCTCGAGGCGTCCCGGCCATGACGCGGCGCATCGCCATGGTCTCCGTCCATGCGTGCCCCCTTGCGAAGCTCGGCGGACGCGACTCCGGTGGGATGAACGTCTACGTCCGCGAGCTGGCGCGCGACCTCGGCGCGCGGGGCGTTGAGGTCGACGTATTCACCCGCTGGCGCGAGAAGGACGACCCGCGCATTCAGCAGCTCGGCCCGAACGCGCGCGTGATCCACATCCCATCGGGTCCGATCGGCTACTGGCCAAAGATGGAGGTCTACGAACACCTCGCCGAATTCGAGACCAAGCTTCTCGAGTACACGGCGTCGGAGGGTAGGTCGTACGACCTCGTGCACGCGCACTACTGGCTGTCGGCGAAGGTCGCGCGGAGGCTCGAGCGCCAGTGGAACGTCCCGGTCGTGCAGATGTTCCACACGCTCGGCCTTGTGAAGCGCGAGGTCATCGACGAGGACATCGACGGCGAAAGTGACATCCGGGTCGAGATCGAGCGCGAGGCGGTCCGAAAGTCGGCGGCCGTGGTCGCGGCCAGCGAGATCGAGCTCGACGAATTGCGTCGTCTCTACCGTGCCGACGCCTCACGCGTCGCGGTCATTCCGTGTGGCGTGGACCCCGTGCTCTTTCATCCGGTTCGCCAGGCGGATGCGCGCGAAAAGCTCGGGCGCGACCAGTGCGAGCGGCTCATCCTTTTCGTCGGGCGCATCGAGCAGATCAAGGGGATCGACGTCCTCCTGCGCGCCCTCGCGCTTCTCTTTCAACGCCACCCCGACATGCGAAGCGACGTGTGTCTCCTCGTCGTCGGGGGGGCCCTCGATCCCGGCGACGACGCACCCGAAACGGAGAAGATCCTCGAACTTCGCCGGCTCGTTCACGAGCACCGCCTCGAGTCGAACGTCTCGTTCGTGGGATCTCGGGGCCAGGAAGATCTGGCCCTGTACTACGCGGCCGCGGACCTGTGCGCGGTGCCATCGCTCACCGAATCGTTTGGACTGGTCGCGCTCGAAGCGATGGCCTGCGGCACGCCGGTCGTGGGGACGCGCGTCGGTGGACTGCAGACGACCATCGAAGACGGCCAGTCCGGCCTTCTCGTGCCAGCCGGGGATTACCAGGCCCTCGCCGACGCCATGGCGGATGTCCTGACCGATGCTCGTCTCCGGATGCACCTTGCCCATGGCGCACGTGAACGCGCGGAGCACTTCACCTGGCGCCGCGTGGGCGACCGCGTCGTGGATTTGTACGACCGCGTGCTCGACGAGCGGAAGCTGAAGGTCTAGTGGCCGATCCGTTCACGATCCCCAAGCGCGCGATGGCGATCTTCGCGCACCCCGACGACGTGGACTTTGGCTGCTCGGGCACGCTCGGCTCGTGGATCAGGACGGCAGGAACACACGTGACGTACTGCGTGATCACGAGCGGGCAAAAGGGCACCCACGACCCCAAGATGACCCCGGAGCTAATGGCCGAAACGAGAGAGCGGGAGCAGCGCGCGGCCGGCGAAGCGATCGGCGTGAAGGAGTTCGTCTTCCTCGGGCACCAGGA
>Ga0066661_10000552_pt1 | contig 13177 bp, 7 predicted proteins | sample GraSoiAngelo_110_FD_66454 | JGI IMG/M metagenome (GOLD analysis project Ga0066661, IMG submission 66454) | Grasslands soil microbial communities from the Angelo Coastal Reserve, California, USA - 14_0903_12_30cm | ecosystem: Environmental > Terrestrial > Soil > Grasslands | place: USA... | reverse complement strand
GGTCCTCCTTGGGGCCGAAGTAGTGGTGGACGAGGGCCGGGTCCACGCCCGCGGCCGCCGCGATGCCGCGGATCGTGGCGCCGTCGTACCCGCGCTCGGTGAACTGCTCTCGCGCAGCGGCCAGGATCGCCTCCCGGTTCGGCGGCGAGCCGGCCGGCCGGCCGGCCCGACGCGTGCTCGGTGTGCGCTCCACAGGGCAAGCCTAGCGTATTTCAACACCTGTTGACATCTTGTGGCTCGGCCGCGCACAATCACCGCATGGAGAAATCAACGCACGGTGAATTAGTGGCGCTGGCAATGGCCGTCGCCGGCGCCGCTGCCGCCCTCGCCATCGGCCTGCTGACGTTCGGCGTCCAGGCCACCGCCGCGCCCAGCCACGTGCCGCTCGCGGTTGGCGCGACGGACCCGGCCCTGGCCCCGATCGCCGGCCGCGTCGCGGCCCGGGGCGGCGACGCGGTGTCGTGGCGGACCGTGGGCTCCCGGGCCGAGGCCGAGCGCCTCCTCGACGACCGGGAGATCTACGGCGCGGTCCTCTTCAGCCCGGGGGCCGGCGGTCCGACCGCGACCGTCCTGGTGTCGGGCGCGATCAACCCGAGCGCCACGCAGGTCGCGGAGCCGGTGCTGACGCAGGTCGCCGCGGCCGTCCTCACGTCGGCGCGGACCCAGCCCGCGGGCGCCAGCCCGGCGCTGCGGGTCGTGACCATCCACCCCACCTCGGCGGCCGGCCGCGCGCTGCCGCTGGCCGCGAGCGCGCTGCTGTGGCTGGGGGCGCTCATCACCGCCGTCCTGGTCGCGGTGGCCGCGCCGCGCCTGCGCGGCGGCCGCCCGCTGGGCCGGCTGGCCACGCTGGCGGCGGCGGTCGTCTCGGCGCTGCTGGGCACCGCGGTGGTGGCCGGACTGGCCCGCGCCTGGGACTCGTCGCTGACGCTCGACTGGAACGCCGCCGGTTTCCTGGCCCTGGTGGGCCTGGCGTTCGCGCTGCTGCAGGCGGCCGTCCTGCGCTGGCTCGGGGTGCGGGGCATGGCGCTGCTCATCCCGCTGTACCTGACGGCGCCGGCGGTGGCCGGCCTGGTGCCGGAGCTGCTGAACCCGGTCTACCGCGACGCGCTGTGGAGCTGGACGCCGTTCCGGTTCTCCACCGAGGGCCTGCGCAGCCTGCTGTTCCTCGGCACCGAGGGCCCGGACGTGCGGACGGCGCTGTGGGTGTTCGGCGCCATCGCGGCCGCGGGCCTGCTGGCCGTGCTCGCGCCCGGGCCGACCCGGGCGCCGCGAGCGGCGGGAGCGCCCCAGGCGATCAGCCGCTGACGCGTTCGCGCAGGAGGCGGGCCGTCGCCTCGTCCAGGCCCGCCTCCTCCGCCAGGCCGACGGCCGTTCGCGTCAGCGCCCGGTACGCGGCCGCGACGTCGCCGCTCACGGCCGCGACGTGCCTCGCGACCGTGTCGGGGTCGCCGCGCCGCACCGGGCCGATCAGGGCGCCCGGCAGGCGGAGGGCGCGCAGGTTGTCCACGGTGCCGGCGGCGAACGGCAGCAGCGCGTCCAGTGCCTCGTCGCGGCTGAACCCCACCTCGCCCAGCACCGCCGCCGCCTGGGCGGCCAGCGCCACCAGCAGCGGGCCGGCGAGCGTCGCGGCGGCGTGGTAGCGGACCCGGTCCCCGCTCGGGATCCGGCGCGTCCAGCCGCCGAGCCGGTGGCCGAGGGACTCGAGCTCGGCGAGCAGCATGGCGTCCGACGCGTCGATGCCGAACAGGATGCCCTGGAACGCCTCCGGGCCCAGCGGCGCCGGGAACGAGCGGAGCGGGTGGAACGCGCCGACCGGGTGGCCGCGCCGGGCCGCGGCGTCGAGCACGTCCAGCCCGTGGGCGCCGCTGACGTGGACGATGGCGGCGCCCTCGCCGCGCAGCCGGGCGGCGGTCTCGGCGAGGGCCGGGTCGGGCACCGCGACCAGGCACAGGCAGCCGGGGGGCACCGCGACGGTCTCGCGGCCGGGCAGCAGGGGGCAGTCGAGCGCGCCGGACAGCGACCGGCCGAGCCGCCCGCGGCCGACGACGACCGGTTCTCTCGGTGATTGCACGAGGAGAATGGTCGCCGCCCGTGGGCCGCGGGCGCCCTGCGCGGATGGCCTCGCTTCAGGAGTGGAACCTCGGCCGGGTCGAACACGTCCGCGGGACCCCGCGGACGTTCCGGTCGGTACGGCTGTGGCCGGCAGGCGGCGGCTGCGCGCCCAACCGGCGTTCCCGCGTTAACAGGTTGGATTGACGCCGCTCCGCCGAGGCCGTACCTTGGGCCCGCCCCCCTGGGCGGGTGGGGGCGTCGCGCAGTGCGGGCCTACGCGCCCACGGCGGCTCCCCACACGGCCGCGGCCGTGCGGCCGACCAGGTCCAGCTTCGCTCGCTGGTCGTCCAGCGTCAGCAGGTTGCCCTCCTCGGTCGAGGCGAACCCGCACTGCGGGCTCAGCGCCAGCCGCTCCAGCGGCACGTACTGCGCCGCCTCCTGGATCCGCTGGGTCAGCTCCTCCTGCGACTCCAGGCGCGGCTTCTTCGTCGTCACCAGCCCGAGCACGACCACCCGGTCCTCGGGGACGGCCTCCAGCGGCGCGAACCCGCCCGAACGCTCGTCGTCGTACTCCAGCAGGAAGCGCTCGAACCGCGTCCGCTCGAACACCCGCGAGATCGGCCCGTAGTCGCCCTGCGCGTAGAACCGGCTCTGGTTGTTGCCCCGGCAGACGTGCAGCCCGAACGTGATGCCCGGATGCCCCTCGATGATCGCGTTGTCCAGCTCGATGCACGTGTCGAGCAGCCGGTCCGGGTCAGCCCCCCGCTGGCGGTAGCCCTCGCGCAGGTCCGGGTCGAGCAGCGCCGCGTACTGCGGCGCGTCGACCTGGACGTACGTGCAGCCGAGCCGGACCAGCTCCGCGATCTCGCGCCGCGTGAAGTCGACGATGTCGGCCAGGTACGCGTCCCGGGTCGGGTAGGCGCCGGCCGACTTCTCCGGGTCGTAGTACGCCGCCGCCTGCTGCGCGCTCAGGAGCGTGACCTTCGCCGGCCGGGCCGCCCGGGCCCGCAGGTACGTCCACTCCTCCCCGCACATGCTCCGGCGCCAGCGCAGCTTCTCGACCACGACCGGCCGGGTCTGCACGATCGAGCTGCCGCTCTCGTCGCGGAACGGGATCGCCCACCCGCCGCGCCGGTCGAAGCCCTCCAGCGACTCGGCCAGGTGGCCGAAGAACGCGTACCGGCGCAGCTCGCCGTCGGTGACGACGTCGATGCCCGCCTCGTCCTGCAGGACCAGCGCCGCGTCCACCGCCCGGTCCTCGACGGCCTTGAACTCCGCGTCGGACAGCGCGCCCGCCTCGTGCCGGCGCCGGGCCTCGGCCAGCTCCGGCGGCCGGAGCAGGCTGCCGATGACCTCGCTGCGGATCGCCTGGGGTCGCTCGCTCGTCATGACTCTCCCTCCACGGGTGGGGTTCCGTAGGTGTGGAACGTGCTGACCGTCGGCACGCCCCAGGCCTGCCCGCGCGCGCGCTCCCGCTGGGTCCACACGACCGGCTCGTAGTCGGGGTCGAACACGAAGTAGCCGCCGGTCGTCACCTCGATCCGGTTGCCGGCGGGCTCGTACCCGTACAGGAAGAACCCCTGCGCGATCGCGTGCTTGGAGGGCGCGAACTCGATGTGGACGCCGCTGTCGAGGAACAGGTCCGCGGCGCGCAGCACCTCCTCGCGCGTGTCCACCCAGAAGGCCAGGTGGTGCAGCCGGCCGCGGGCCCGGTGCGCGTCAACCGTGTAGATCAGCTCGTGCGCCGCGATGCTGGCGCTCAGCCAGGCGCCCGACTCGCTGCCGTCGTCGAGCTGCACCTTCTCGTACAGCCGGTAGCCGAGCACCTCCTCGGCGAAGCGCCGGTTGGCGGCCACGTCCGCGGCGAGGACGTTCACGTGGTCGAGCCGCTTCACGGACGCGGCCCGGCCGGTGTACCGCTGTGGCTGGTTCTTCAGCGACGGCCGCAGGTGCTCGGGGGCCACGTAGCGCTCGGCCTGGTAGTAGACCTCCATCAGGTGGCCGTCGGGGTCGCGGAACTGGTACGCGCGGCCGTGGCCGACGTCGCCGTCCACCCAGCCCGCGCCCAGGCCCGACCGCTCGATCGCGGCCACGCGCCGGGCCAGCGCCTCCTCGCTCCACGTCCGGAACGCGACGTGGCCGAGCCCGGTGGTGGCCGCCTCGGTCAGCTTCAGGCTGTAGCGCAGGTAGTCGCCGTACCCGCGCAGGAACACCGACTGGCCATCCCGGGACTCGACCTCCATGCCCAGGACGTCGGTGAAGAACTCCAGGCTGCGCTCGGGCCGGTTCGTGAGCAGCTCCGCGTGGCCGATGCGGGCGATGTCGCGGATCGGTTCCGTCACAACGGCCTCACAATGGCACGCCACCGCCGCGCCGCGCGGCGGTCGTGATCCGCATGGCGGGACGGTCAGGACGTGACGACGAGTTCGTCGAGCCGGCGCACCGCTGGCTCGGCCGCATGCGCCGCCAGGTATCGGTCGCGGACCGCGACGATGCGCGGGATCCGGTCCGAGAGGCCGGCCCGTCTGGCCAGCTCGCACGCCACGGCCAGCAGGTCGCAGGCGTGGTCCACGTTGCCCTGCCGCGCGTGGGCCGCGGCCAGGTCGGAGAGGGCCCGGGGCCGCCTCGCCACCTGGTCGGGCCCGAGCCCCGCCAGCCCGGCCTCGAACAGGCCGATCGCCTGGTGGTGACGCCCGCACATCGCCGCGACCTCGCCCTGGAACGTCATGGGCGTGTCGGCCGTCCACGGGCTCATCAGCCCGTCGGCCGGGACCTGGCCGATGCTGCTGAGCCGCTCGGCCTCGTCGAGCAGGCGGTACGCGGCGAGCTCGTCGCCGGCCCAGGCGTGCTCCTGGGCGGCCCGCAGCAGCACCCAGGCGCGGGCGATCGGCGCCGCGCCCGGGCTCACGAGCCGGACGGCCGCGTCGATCTGCGCGTTGGCCAGGCCCGGGTCCGGGAACTGGGCGTCGGGCTCGATCGCGGAGGACAGGTGGCTGGCGAACACCAGCGCCAGCGCTTGGACCTCGGCGTCGCCGGCGCTCTCGGCCAGCCGGGCCCCCATCCGGAGGTAGGCGGCCGAGTCCTCGTACAGGTCCACGAGCAGCGAGATCAGGCCGGCCAGGGTGGCGGCCGTAGCCGCGGCCGACTCCAGCTCGCGGCGGGCGTCGCCCGGCATCAGCCCGTCGAGCAGCGCCTGGATGACCTGGAGGTGGCCGTGGACCTGCTGGCGCAGCACCTGGGGCGGGTGCTGGCCCCACTCCATGGGGAAGCGCCGGGCGACGAACACCAGGCCCTCCACCAGCGCCCCGTCCACCTTGAGCGTCTCCTCGAGGGCCCCGTTCAGCTGCTCGGGGTCCAGCCCGGACGGCGCGCCCAGCGCCGCCAGCGAACGGACCAGGTCACGCCGGCGCTGGCCCTGGTTCGCGGCCGGCCGCGACGGCCGGAAGAGCGACCACGTGTCGAGCGGCGCCGGCACGTCCCAGCCGGACACCTCCAGGGCGAGCCAGAGGAGGCGCAGGGTCGGGGGATCGAGCGGTCGGAGGCCCTCCTCCCACTCGGCGACCGCCTCGGCGGTGATGTCCGGCCGCGAGCAGCGCTGGATCTCCGCCCACCGGCGCATGGCGGCGGCCAGCGCGTCCTCGGTCATGCCGAGCTCTGCGCGCGCCGCGCGCAGCTTCCATCCGGCCCCATGCCAATCCATTTCTCTCTCGCCCTTCCCCGGCCCGGGGCGCCCGGCTCAGCATGAGGCTCAGCAGGGCGGACTGAACACTCTACTTGGAGAGCCGGTCTCTGACCAGATGCTCGAAATAGGGCTCGACGCCCCACGCGTCCTTCATGTGCTCGTACGCGGGGCGGAGGGACGGCGGCCGGGGTCCGCCGTGCCGGCGGGCCCGCAGCATGACGTTCTTGGCCGAGTGCTCGGGCTCGACGAACTCGTAGACCTCGGCGTCGTAGCCGCACAGCCGGAGCAGGGCGGCCCGGAACCCGTCCGTCAGCAGGTCGCCGAGGCGCTCGAACAGGATCCCGTGCGGGCGCAGCAGCCGCACGTCGGGCGGGAACTCCGTCCGCCGCAGCTGGGCCTGCAGGTGGTGGTGGCAGCAGGGCACGGCCAGGATCCAGCGCGCGTCCCAGCGCACGGCCCGGCCGAGCGCGTCGTCCGTCGCGGTGTCGCAGGCGTGCAGGCTGACGACCAGGTCGGGCGGCGCGTCCGGCTCGTACGCGTCGATCGCGGCGTCCCGGAAGTGGACGTCGCTCCAGCCCAGGTCCGCCGCCAGCCGCGCGCTCTTCTCCAGCACCGACGCGTCGCGGTCCACGCCGGTGAGGGAGGCGCGGATGCCCCGCATCGCCGTGAAGTAGTGATAGAGCGCGAACGTGAGGTAGGCGCTGCCGCAGCCGAAGTCCACGATCGACACGTGGTCGCCGGCCGGGTCGCGCACGAGCGCGTCCACGCTGCGGAGGAACTCGTTGACCTGGCGGAACTTGGCCGCCATCGCCGGCCGGACGGTGCCGCCGGCGTTGGCGATTCCGAGCGCCTGGAGGAACGGGGCACCAGCAGGATCGAGCAGGTGGTGCCGGGGCCGGTCGTTGGTGAGCGCGGGCCGCCGCTGCTCGTGGGCGGCGCGGTGGACCGCCGTCCGCCGCTTCAGCGCCCGGACGGTGAGCGTCTCGCGCCGGCTGTCCACCACCCAGTTCGCGAAGCCGAGCGCGAACAGCCCGTCCAGCTCCGGCGCCAGCCGCTCCGGCTCGACGTTGACGGTCCGGCTGGCCTTCACGCCGACGTAGTCCACCTGGACGAGCGTCCGGCCCCGGATGACGACGGGGCGGAGCTCGGCCCGCCGCCACGCGTGCGAGGCCGAGGCCGGCGGGCGCGAGGCGACCGCCTTCACCAGCGTCCCCACGTCGGCCAGCCCCGCCTCGATCGCCCGCCGCCCGGCGGCGTCGACCTGGCGCGGGCCGGCGGCCTCCCGGTCTTCCATCGCTCGCTCTGGAAGGTACCGCCCTCGCGTGTAACGTGCGGGCATGATCAAGTGCTTCGGCCATGCCGCCGTGACCGTCGCCGACCTGGAGGCGTCGGTCGCGTTCGCCACCGGCCTCCTCGGCCTGCGCGAGATGGAGCGGCGCGACGGCGCCGTGTACCTGACGGCCGGCGGCGCCCAGCACGCGCTGGAGTACCGGGCCGGGCCATCCACCGCGCTGGACCACCTCGCGCTCCTGGTGGACGGCGCCCCAGCGCTGGAGCGCGTGCGCGCCGCGGTCGAGGGCGCGGGCGCCGCCCTGACCATGGACGTGCCGGCGCAGCCCAACGTCGAGGCCGCGATCCGGTTCGAGGCGCCGTCCGGCCACGTGGTCGAGGTCTGCGTCCCGGCGCGGGACGGGCTGGCGCCGTACCACTGGCTGGGCCAGCCGGCGCACGTGGCGTCGGGCGTCCGGCCCCACCGCGCCCAGCACGTCAACGTCCTCGGCCCCGACGTGCCGGCGGCGACCGACTTCTTCGCGGACGTCCTGGGCTTCCGCCTCTCCGACCGGATCGTGGGCCCTGACGGGACCGTCGCGATCAACTTCCTGCGCTGCAGCGCCGACCACCACACCGTGGCCGTCGGCCAGGGCCAGGCCGGCATGCTCCACGTCGCGTTCGAGGTCGACTCCGTCGTGGACCTGGTGCGCCTGGGCGACCTCCTGGACTCGGTCGGCCGGAAGCTGCTGTGGGGCCCGGGCCGCCACGCGGCGGGCGACAACATCGCGGTCTACTTCCAGGACCCGTCCGGGGTCCCGATCGAGTACTTCGCGGAGATGGAGCGGATCTACGACGACCGCCGGCCGGTGCGCCCGTTCGCGATCACCGATCCCCGCGTGCCCAGCATCTGGGGGCCGTCCGGCGACCTGACGGCGCTGTTCGGGGCCGCGATCCCGCTCCGTCGGGCCGGCTGAGCGCCGGCGGGGGCCGCTGGCACCGCTGATCGAGACGGAGGCGGGGGATCACGCGGCGGGCTCACGCTCCGCCGGCTCGCGGCGTTTGTCTAAGGACCGGTCATCTCCCGGGGCCGTTCGGCCCGCTCCATGCCTACGGTGGACGGTGGTTGCGGGCCGGAGACGAGCGCGGGATCGAGGCGATGTTCAGCCGCCGGAGAGACGTTGGCCAGGCCCACGGGCGGTGGCGCCGGATCGCGCCCGTCCTGGCCACCGCGGTCGCGGCGCTCGCGGGACCGGCCGTGGGCGCCGGCGCCGCGGCCGCGCCACGGGCAGCTGAGACAGCCGGGGTCGCGCCCGCCGCCGGAGCGGACGACCCCACGATCGTCGTGCACGCCGGAGGCGTCCGCGGCGGGGCAGGCGCGGTCGGCCCGCTGCCCGACGGCGCGGTCTTCACCGCCACCGCGGTGGACCGTTCCAGCCTCGTCTTCAGCTGCACGATCAGCGGCGGCACGTGCAGCATCACCGGGCTACCGGCCGGCCACCAGTGGGACGTGACCGAGACCGCGGCCCCGGGCGGCTACTACCTCGACCCGCTGCTCGCCTCCGGGTTCACGGGGTTCGTCGCCCCCTTCCCGTACACGTTCCGCACCACGCCGCTGCTGTTCGGGAGCACGACCGTCGACGTGCCCGGCGGCAGCCCGAACGGCCTCTACACCGACGACCACCTCCTGAACCAGACGTTCAGCGGCCTGCTCGCCACCTCGCTCGACGACCCGCCGGCCCTGGCCCGGTGCGGCCTGAACATCGCGCTGGTGCTCGACCAGTCGAACTCGATGGCGGACAACGGCAAGCAGACGCGGCTGAAGGCGGCCGCCTCCGACGCGGTCACGGCCCTGACCGGCACGCCCTCGACGGTCGCCATCTACACGTTCGGCAGCGACCCGGGGCCCGGGGTTCCGAAGACCTCCACGATCAACGCGAGCACCGCCCAGCCGCTGCAGAGCTTCATCCGAAACCTGCCCGACGGTCCCACCCTGCAGGGCGCCACCAACTGGGACCAGGGGCTGAGCCAGGTCGCGGCCGGCTTCGACCTGGTCATCTTCCTGACCGATGGCCAGCCCACCGCGTCGAGGATCCGCCCGATCCCCCCCAACCCCGGCAACGTCACCCAGTTCACCGACGTCGAGCAGGGCGTCTTCTCGGCCAACGCGATCAAGGCCGGCGGGACGAGGATCGTCGGCGTCGGCATCGGGCTGCTCGGCGGGGCGCAGAACCTGCGCGCGGTGTCCGGCCCCACGCTGGGCCAGGACTACTTCCCCAGCTCCGACACCGCGTTCGGGGACGTCCTCCAGACGCTGACCGCCGGCGAATGCGGCGACCAGCTCACGATCACCAAGCAGGTCGAGGATCCCACCGGCGCCCTGGTCAGCCCGGCCCCCGCCGACGCCAACGGCTGGACGTTCTCGAACACCATCTCGCGGGGCACGATCGCGTCGCCGGTGACCAGCGGCGTCGTCAACGGCGTCAACGGCGTGGCCGGGGCAGCGGTGAGCATCCCCGCCGCCTCCACCCCGACCGTGGCCGTGACCGAGAGCGTCAACGCCGGTTACACCCTCGTCGCCGCCCGGTGCTCCGTCGCGGGCGTCGCCGTGCCCACCATCGTCATCGGCGCCACGGCGAGGTTCAACGCCGCCGCCGCCCAGCCGCTGGCGTGCACGTTCGTCAACCGGCGGCCGCTGGCCACGCCCACGATCGCGACCACGCCATCGGCCGGCGGCCCCGCCGGCGCCTCGCTCTCCGACACGGCGACGGTCTCCGGGGGATTCGCGCCCGGCGGCGCGGTCACGTTCAGGCTGTTCGCGCCGGCCGACCTGGCCTGCGTCGGGCCGCCCGTCTTCACCTCCGTCAACCTGCTGAGCGCGGGCGCCGCGACGTCGGACCGCTTCGTCGCGACGCAGGTGGGCACCTACCGCTGGGTCGCCACCTACGGCGGCGACGCCAACAACACGCCCGTCAGCTCGGGCTGCCAGGCGGAGCCGGTGTCCGTCACCCGGGCCGCCCCGGCGATCTCGACGGAACCCTCGGCGGGCGGCGTGGTCGGCTCGGCGGTCAGCGACCGGGCGACGGTCACGGGCGGGTTCGATCCGTCCGGCACGGTCACCTTCGCGCTCTTCCCGCCGAGCGACGCGACGTGCGCCGGGCCGCCGGCGTTCACGTCCACCAACCGGCTCGGCGCCGGGAGCGCCGAGTCGGACGCCTTCCTCACGGCCGAGGCGGGCACCTACCGCTGGGTCGCCACGTACAACGGCGACACCGACAACGCGCCCGCCAGCTCGGGCTGCCAGGACGAGCCGGTGACCGTCACGCCTGCCTTTCCCTCGATCGGGACGACGCCCACGGCGGGCGGCATGGTCGGCACGGCGATCACCGACACCGCGGTGGTGAGCGGCGGCCTCGACCCCACCGGCAGCGTCACCTTCCGGCTCTTCGCGCCCGGCGACCTCAGCTGCGCCCGACCGCCCGTCTTCACGTCGACCAGCCCGCTGAGCGGGGGCCAGGCCAGCTCCGGCTCGTTCCCGACCACGGCGGTGGGCACGTACCGCTGGATCGCCGCCTACAGCGGGGACGCCAACAACGCCGGCGTCACCTCCCTCTGCCGCGCCGAGTCGGTGATCATCACGCGGGCCACGCCGGCGATCTCGACCACGCCCTCGGCCGGCGGCGCGGTCGGCACCACGATCACCGACACGGCGGCGGTGAACGGCGGCTTCGGCCCCTCGGGCAGCGTCCTCTTCGAGCTGTTCGCGCCCGACAACAGCCTCTGCCTCGGGACCCCCGTCCTCGTCTCCAGCAACCCGCTGAGCGGGGGCAGCGCGACGTCGGACGGCTTCGCCACGACCCGGGTCGGCACCTACCGGTGGATCGCCGTCTACGGCGGCGACGCGAGCAACCAGCCCGTCAGCTCCGGCTGCCAGGCCGAGCCGGTGTCCGTCACCCAGGGCGCCCCCGCGCTCGCCACCCATCCCTCCGCCGGCGGCCCGGTCGGCACCGCCGTCTTCGACACCGCGGCGGTGAGCGGCGGCTCCGACCCCACCGGCACCGTCACCTTCCAGCTCTTCGGCCCCGACGACGCCTCCTGCGCCGGCCCGCCGGCCTTCACCTCCGCCAGCCCGCTGGCCGGGCACAGCGTCGTGGTCCGCTCCGGCTCGTTCACGCCGGCGGCCGCCGGCACCTATCGCTGGGTGGCCGCCTACAGCGGCGACGCCAACAACGCCGGCGCCGCCACCGGCTGCCAGGCCGAGCAGGTCGTGATCGGCGTGGCGCAGCCCGCGGTCATCACCACGCTGCCCTCGCCGGGCGGCCCGGCCGGCACCTCCATCTCCGACACGGCGACGGTGAGCGGCGGCTCCAGTCCCATGGGCACGGTCACGTTCACGCTGTTCGGTCCCGCCGACACCGCCTGCGCCGGCCCGCCGGTCTTCACCTCGACCGATCCGCTGGTTGGGGACAGCGCCACCTCGGGCAGCTTCGCCACGACCCAGGCCGGCACCTACCGGTGGGTCGCCGCGTACAGCGGCGACGCCAGGAACACCGGCATCGCCTCCGGCTGCCAGGACGAGCCGGTGACCATCGCCCGGGCCACCCCGGCGATCTCGACCACGCCCTCGGCCGGTGGCGCGGTCGGCACCCCGGTCTCCGACACGGCGACCGTCACCGGCGGCTTCGGCCCCACCGGCAGCGTCTTCTTCTCGCTGTTCGCGCCCGGTGACGCCACCTGCGCGGGGACCCCGGTGTTCACGTCGACCGACCCGCTCGGCGGGGGCGGCGCCGCCTCCGGGCCCTATCCGACCACGGACGTGGGCACCTACCGCTGGGTCGCGACCTACGGCGGCGACGCCCACAACACCACCACCAGCTCCGGCTGCCAGGACGAGCCGGTGACCACGACGGAGGCCGTGCCCACGATCTCGACGGCGCTCTCGGCGGGCGGCCCGGTCGGGGGCTCCATCTTCGACACGGCCGTGATCAGCGGCGGGTTCAACCCGACTGGCACCGTCACCTTCCGGCTCTTCTCGCCCGGCGACGCCACCTGCGCCGGGCCGCCGGCGTTCACCTCCACCAACCCGCTGACCGGGGACGCCGCCACGTCGGACGGCTTCGCCACGACCCGGGTCGGCACGTACCACTGGGTCGCGACCTACAGCGGCGACGCGAGCAACGCGAGCGTCGCCTCCGACTGCGGGTCGGAGCCGGTGACCACCACGCCGGCCACGCCCGCGATCTCGACGACGCCCTCGGCGGGCGGCCCGGTCGGCACCTCGCTCTCCGACGCGGCGACGGTGAGCGGCGGGTTCGATCCCACGGGCAGCGTCACCTTCGAGCTCTTCGGGCCGGGCGACCCCGCCTGCGCCGGGACGCCGGTGCTCACCTCGACCAGCGCATTGACCGGGGGCCGCGCGCTCTCGACCGCCTTCCCGAGCACCGCGGTCGGAACTTATCGCTGGACCGCCACGTACAGCGGCGACGCCAACAACGCGATCGTCGCCTCCCGCTGCCTGGCGGAGCCGGTGACCACCACGCGGGCCAGGCCGGCGATCTCGACGACGCCGTCGGCGGGCGGCGTGGTGGGCACCGCCGTCTCCGACGTGGCGACGGTCAGCGGCGGCTTCAGCCCGACCGGCACGGTCACGTTCGCGCTGTTCCCGCCCGGCAACACCACGTGCACCGGGGCGCCGGTGTTCACGTCCACCAACCCGCTGAGCGCGGGCGTCGCCAGCTCCGGCGCCTTCTCGACCACGGCCGTGGGGACCTACCGCTGGGTGGCCACGTACAACGGCGACGCCGGCAACACGCCCTCGGGCTCCGGCTGCCAGGACGAGCCGGTGACCACCACGCGCGCCACGCCGGCGATCTCGACCACGCCGTCGGCGGGCGGGCCGGCCGGCAGCGCGATCGACGACACGGCAGCGGTGAGCGGCGGCTTCGACCCGACCGGCGCGGTCACCTTCGCGCTGTTCGCACCCGACGACACCGCCTGCGCCGGGCAGCCGGTGTTCACCTCCACCAACCCGCTGGAGGGGGGCAGCGCCAGCTCGGGGGCCGTGCTGATCACCGCGGTGGGGACCTACCGGTGGGTCGCCGTCTACGACGGAGACGCCAACAACAGCCCGGTGGTCTCGCGCTGCCGCGCCGAGTCGGTGATCATCACGCGGGC
>Ga0066661_10000551_pt1 | contig 13185 bp, 5 predicted proteins | sample GraSoiAngelo_110_FD_66454 | JGI IMG/M metagenome (GOLD analysis project Ga0066661, IMG submission 66454) | Grasslands soil microbial communities from the Angelo Coastal Reserve, California, USA - 14_0903_12_30cm | ecosystem: Environmental > Terrestrial > Soil > Grasslands | place: USA... | reverse complement strand
ACTCGCCGGCGGCAGCGACGCATTCCTGAACCAGAGGTTTTCCTTCCTCCCCGGCGGCGAGCGCATGTACGTGCACACCGGCCATCACGGCGACTACGCGAGCTGGATCAATGAGCTGCGGCGCGGCCGCGCGTTTGCTACCGTCGGGCCTCTAATGCTCTTCGACAGCGACGGTGAGCAGCCGGGCAGTGAGCGCCGCTTCGCCGCGCCCGCGAAGGTGTCTCTCGGTGTCAGCGTAGTTTCTCCGATTCCGGTCAGCAAACTGGAAATCGTCGCCAATGGCCAGGTCGTGGCGGAAGCGTCAAGCCCCATGCCTACGGAGGGCCTGGCGTGGCGCGGGGTTCTGGGGCTGGCCCAGAGTTCGTGGATCGCCGCGCGCGTCTGGGGACCCAACAGCGATCGCATCGCCAACGGCCCATCGCGCTGGTCGGAGCGGCACTCCCCTACCCTCGTATTGCTGGCGCACAGCAGCCCATCGTATGTGTACGTCGACGACCAGCCGATTTTCTCCGAGACGGCTCGCCAGTTCTGCCTGCATTGGCTCGACGCGCTCATCGAGCGCATTCGCACGGAAGGCAAGTTCACCACCGAGGCGCATCGCGACGACGTGCTAGCCACCTTCATGCGCGCGCGAGCGGTTTACCAAAACATGGGAACTCACGAAAAGGCAAAACCATGACGAAACACGCAATCGCACACTCCTCGCCGATCCTGCGCATCCTTCGGGTCTTAATCCTCATCGCCGCACTTGCGTTCTTGTTGCTGATCTTTGGCGCCACATCGGCAGAGCCACAGTGGGCGGGACACGGGAAAAACCGGATTCTTGTCCGTGTCGATCCGTTCGACCTCCACGGCCGCGCCTCCGACGAGATGCCCACGCGGATTCACATCACTGCGGACGAGGTCCATCTACGGACGCATTCGGACGGGAAGATCGATGTCGGCTCGTTCGAAATCGAGCAGTACGACCCGCAGACGGGGAAACCTGTTCCGTACGGGAAGTGGGCCTATGCGCACGCGGCGTGGGAGCTGCCGTACCGCTGGTACGACGACACCATCCCGGAGGATTTTCCCGAAGTTGTCGGCAACATCAACCCGGACACCGGCGAACTGAAGTTCCTCCCCGAGCGCAACTGGGGCTACTTTTACGAGACCCTCGGCGAATGGGACGGAGGCAATCTTGCGTGGACGCACACGCAGCGTGGCCGTGCGGCTTCGTACTACGCAATCTACTTTGACCTGCTCCCGCCGGACCGGCAGCCCGACGCTCTGCCACGCACGGGCTTTGTCGGCGACGGCGGCGAACGCATAGAAGAAACCGGCGCGAGCACGCACGGCATGCTGCTCAGCCGCGTGGAACTGGCTGACTGGAACGGCGACGGCTTGACCGACATTATCGTCGGGGGCGAGCGAGGCGGCGTCGTCTGGTATCCAAATCGGGGTACGAAGCAACACCCCAGCTTCCCTTACGCGAAGCTGATGTTCACCGCCGACGGCAAGCCGCTCGATGTCGGCTTTAGCGCAACGCCCCTGGTCATCGACTGGGACGGTGACGGTGTCCAGGATCTGGTCTGCGGCGTCGAATGGAACCGCGCCGTCTGGTACAAGAACATCGGCACCAACGCCGAGCCCAAGCTGGTCTACAAGGGCCTGATCCGTACCGACGACGGTAAGCCGTTTCAGTTGCCGCATGAGCCGGTCCCCGAGATCAAGGACGTCTACAAAACCGACTACCACCCGGTGCTTGCGGCCGCTGACATCAACGGCGACGGGCGCGTCGATATCCTCGCCGGCGGCTACGTCACCGGGCGCATTTATCTATTCGAAAACAAGGGTTGGGGTCCGGACCACACGCCGATCCTGCACTTTGCCGGGCCAGTCGAGGCCGACGGCGAACCGCTCGATGTGGGCTGGGCCGCCGCGCCGGCCGCCGCAAACGTTGACGGCGATGGGCTGATCGACATCATCTCGGGTGACATGCCGATGACGAAAGAGGGTGGCGACTCGTCGTCAAGCGAAAACTATCTCTATTATTTCAAGAACGTCGGCACCCGCACCGCTCCGAAGTTCGCGAAGCAGAAGTTCCCGGTAAAAGGCAAGTTTCCAGCGGGTGCGGTCGCCGCACCGCGCCTCGTCGACCTCAACGGAGATAGGTTGCTCGACCTTGTGGTCGCGCGGGATACGGACGTTTCCATCTATTACAACATCGGCACGGAAACGTCGCCGCTGTGGGAGTATGCGCCTCCGTTGCCCGGGAAGTGGCACACCGCGCCGCTTTATGGCTGGGGCACGCAACTTGTCGACTGGAATGGCAATGGCGCCTTCGATCTGGTCCACGGGTTCAGCGTGCAGCTCAATCTCAACAAAGGGAACCCGCAATTCTTCGGCCCCGACCAGAGTATTCTCGGCCCCGGCGAGAAGATCTTCCACAAGTCGCCGACCGGCGATCAGTGGACCTCTACTTACGTCGCCGATCTCGACGGCGACGGCAAGCCCGACATTCTGTACGGTGTTCACCAGGGCTGGGTCTACTTCCATCGCAACCTCAGCACGGGTACTGACGTAAAGTTCGACACCGAGGGCGTCCGGCTCACGATGGACGATGGGAACCCGATCAAGGTCGGGCCCGCTCCCGACCACCCGTGGGATTTCGATGTGCTGCAGGGCGCGCGCACCACCGTTGCCGCCGCCGATTTTGATCGTGACGGCAAGGTCGACCTCATCGTTGGCGACACCTACGGTAAGGTCCGCTATTACCGCAATCTCTCCGGCGGCGCGAAACCGACTTTCGCGAAACCTGAGCTGATCGCGGATGTTCACACACGGCTGGTTCCTACCGTGGCCGATTGGAACGGCGACGGATGGCCTGACGTGGTCGTCGGCAGCAACCGAGCGTACGTGGTCTTGAATTCCACGCAACGGGATGGGCCGCGTTTTTTGCCCGCGCAGCCACTCAACCTTGCGCCCGGCAATTCGCACTCGAGCGGCGCGCTCGAGCCCATACCTGGCAAACCAGAGTGGCGTGAAAGCGAAGGCGACGGTGCATTCCTTCCCTATGAATCGGTCGTCACCGCGATCGATTGGAACGCCGATGGTGATGCCGACCTCCTGGCGCGCGCTTCATACGGGTATCTTTGTTGGTTTGAGCGGTCATTCCTCGAGCATGGCTACGCGCCCGCCCAGGTCATCGCAATGACTACCCGGTAAAGCGATAATGCGAATTCTCGAATGACACAGGCAACCAACATGAACACGACAATCCGATATTACGACCCACAGCAGCTCAAGTGCGAGTTTGACCGCCACGGTTTCGTCGTGATTCGAGGCTTTCTGCGGGGCGCCGAACTGAACGAGCTTCAACGCGAGATCGCGCGTTACATCGCGCGCATTCCCGAGCTGCCGCGCACTGATGTAATGTACGAAGACCGCGATCGCCCCGAATCGCTCAAGCAGCTCGCGCACATGAAGAGGAACGATGCATTCTTTGCGTCGCTGATCGAGCGTCCCAGATGGATCGGCGTCGCCGCGGCGCTTGTCGCCGACAAGGCAGTCCCGCAGGAACTGGAATGGTTCAACAAGGCTCCGGGCTACAACTTCGCGACGCCGCCACACCAGGACGGCTTCTACTTCATGTTAGAACCGAACGAAGCGGCCACCATGTGGCTGGCGCTCGACCCCGCCGCTGAATCCAATGGCTGCCTGCGTTACGTTCCAGGGTCGCATCGCCGTGGCTTGCGCCCCCACGCCCGCACCAATATTCTCGGTTTCTCGCAAGGCATCGCGGACTACGGGCCCGAAGACGCCGAGGGAGAACAGCCAATTCGCGCCGAGCCCGGCGACCTGCTGGTGCATCACGCCGCGACCATCCACCGTGCTGATCGCAATGACAGCGGCCGCCAACGGCGATCGCTGGGCCTGATCTACTACGCAGCCCGTGCGCGGCAGGACAGGCGCCGGCTCGCCGAGTACCAAAGGAATCTGAACCAGGAGCTCGAAGCTGCCCGCAAGCTGTAGCCGTGCAAACGGTGCGCGCTGCCGGCCGACGACCTGCTTGACGTACGTGCTGAGGGACTCGACGTCGGGAACATATTGGTCTCGAACAGCACGGGCGATAGCCTTCACGACGAGCGCTACCCACGGGTGCCCGAGCACAGCTTCAACCCTCGACACGATCCAGTGCTTTCGGCTCAAATGAACGGTTTTGTTTATCCCGACCCGACACACAGATATTACGGCCCACGGCTGGTTGCCGCGGTCATCGCGGACACTCCCTTCAGCCGCATAGTCAAGATCTGAAAAGGTCCGATGTTTGCCTGCACACGATGGGCCGAAACGTCTAAAGGCTGTTGGTTTTCCTCCACGGCATTCGAGACCCATGCAGACTCAAGATTGAGAAGCGGCGTATCGATCGTTACTTTGTTCGACTTTCCGTCAGTTTCGAGTAGTCGCAATATTGTTCCATTACCGTCCTCAGCAGGTTTCCATGTGACAACATCGACGTCGGGCTGGTCTACGGAAAGGAAGCTACCCTCTGCTGCACTGAGCGGCCGCGGGATGTCGATCACCTTATCTATGGTCGTGATCTTGTTCGCTTCCAAAGGCGTCATTGATTCCGAACCAAAGCGAGCAAGTGCTGCCCTGTTCATTGGTCGGCCACTACTCAGCACGTAGCGGAATACGAACTCTCCCCCCTGGGCGCCGACATAGTTCGTGGGCCAATAATTATTGAGGGCGTAAGAAAAAACGGTTCCGTGACGCTTTCCAAATTCCCGTGGCCAAAGCCCGCGGACGATGTCCCCGAAGGTGACCAAGGGTGCATCGGCCGGAACCAGCGTAGCGGAAATGTCCGCTTGCTCGACAGACACCCAATGCTGAACTGAAAACCATTCCTTTCCTGCCCCAGGCATCTGGTCTTTTGTCGGATCAACAAATCCATTTTGGATTGCGTAGCTGAAATTCGGGTGAGCCATGGCGAAGGGGAAGGCGAAATAGACAGCCTCCTTGGCGTAAATCTTGTCTTTGTTCACGCGATTAATGAACTCGATCTTCTTCTGTGAATCAAACAGAATAATCTCGGTTTGGATTTGAGGGGTATTGACGTCCGAACTCTCCAGCCGGGCGACAGTTCCGAACGGGGTTCGAGTTACCGACCGCAGCCGCCCGCCGCGGGCGCGATGGACCTCGAGGATGGGAGGCGACGTGTCGATTCGGGAATCGACGAGACTATTAGGACGCAAATCACCGCCGGTGACGTAGAGGTATTGGTCAAAGCGATATGGGCTGGTTACGTCCACCAGCTCCTGGTTCAAGTCCTTGTCGAAAATACTTTGCACGGCGCCGCTCTCAGGATCCAAAGAGACGCGATAGAAGTCGCTCTCGATCGTCGTTCGGAAGTCAGTCGGCGGATTTTGGGCATCCGGGCTGGCGGGTCTACTAGCATAACACTTGTACCCCATGGGCGGGATATCCGGGGCCAGAAAACGAACGCGTCGGAATGACTGACCGCTATAAAGAACCTCAAACCGAACGGCATTGTTTTTTGACAAATCCCAAAGCTCCTTGCCTTTATCAAGGTCGACTTCCACCAATCCGCTGCGAGCCCAATTGAGCGGATTGAAGATCACGAGTGTTCCCTCCTCGGTTGGAATGTAATTCTCGATTGCGGCGACGGCCCGAAGCAGCAAATGTTCGAGCAGGTGCTTTGCCCCGATTGCAAAACTCTCCTTGATCTCCTGCTGCCGACTGTGCTGCTCGGTATCGGGAGATGTCGCCAGACCTTGGATTCCATAAGTATGTTCTTCGTAGAGGATGGCGTCCCGCCAGAGTTCACGAAATGACTCGGATTCCGACTTAAGAAGCGGATTAAGGAGCGAGCTGATTGTCGCAAGCTTTTCAGCCGACAGCGCACGCTCTTCGTTCGATCGGTTCATAGCGGTAAAAAATGCGTCGGAGGCCACTCCGTCCTCCCAATACGGCCCACCGTCTGCTCGCACAACCGGTATGGAACTACCTGCCTCGGCGAAGATCTTTTCCATCGCTTCCTGAACGCCGGAAAATTCTATCCGAGGGTAGGCAAACTCCTTATTCCACTCGTCCGCCACAGAGATTTGTTGAGGGAAAAACCCGACATTGTCTCCCTGCGTGCCATACAAGATCACTGAACTCGGCTTATAAGTCTGTGCCGGGTAGTTTTGCAGGAAGAGAGGAAGAGAGTCTCGGCCCGTTTGCACCTGTGGAGGCAGACCAAAAATCTCCTCTAGCTGCGAATAAATGCGCGAGTACCACGTTAAAACCCGATTTCCATCTGGCCCTTCCCACCAGAAAGGAGATTTCTCGTGCAAGCGCCCGAAGTAGAGAATCGGGCCGCGATAGCCGTCGCTGCCGGCAATGAAGTATTTCAGGCCCGCAGCAGCGAGAATCGAAGCATAGGACCACGAGTATGACGGCACATCAGTGATGGCGGCATAATTGAAGTTCCCACCATATTTGCTAGAGAAACGGTGGCTGGGATAAAGAGAACGAATCAGAGTTTCAAGAGAGGCGGACCCCGTCAGAAGGTTGGCGTACTGAGCCGGTAACTGGATTTTCTTTTCCTTTACGAGCTGCAAGAACCTTTTCTTATCTTCTTCGCTGCGACTTCGCCAGAACTGCTCGACGACCCAGAAACCGTCAGGCTCAAAACGGAAATCGGGTCGGGCGTGGATCGCTTCAATTACATCGTCAAGCATTCGGGCGTGAATTTCCGCAACCTTTGCTTGGTAGTCCGTATAACCAATGTCGAGATGCGAGGAGGGCACGATGTACACTCTCCACTTTTTAGCTGGAACAACAGGTTCAGTCTGAAAATGGCGTAGGTGCGTTTTGTCGCACAGAACCAGTTCGCCTGGTAGCTGAGAACTAAATTCTGGCACCTCCACGGTCAGCAAGTACTCTCCGAAGTCGCGGCCGGGTTGCAGTTTCTGAGAGTACCGGTGGTTCCCCAGAACCAATGTGACATCACGACACTTTGAAACTTCTCCCAGACGCAGGAACACGTCCACCAGTTCCACAAGCTCATTGCCCTCACGCCGGTAAAAGATCGTGGGCACGACGTCAACGTGACCTTCGTTGGAAGAATAGGTGCCAGTAGGGGCGTAGTCCATTTCCAGGGCGTCATAATCGAGCCGACTCTCTCCGTATCGATAAGATCGATACGTCGGGCTACGCGTCTCCGGCACTCGAGAAGCCTCGTCGAGTGCTGTCAGCACAAGCCTGTTCACGCCTCGTTTGAGAAAATTTGTGGGGATCTGGAATCGGATCGTGGATTCTGCTGAGGTAGGCATGGCGCCAGCATCCATTGCACCCGAGGCATAGGTTAATTTGGGGTGTTGGTAGAACCAGCCCCGGTGACCATTGACTTCGACTTCGAGCCACGGCACGCGCAGAGTCCTGACCAATAGCCCTATCCTCATCGAATAGAGCCCCGTGGGGACTTCGGATAAATCAAACTGAATAGTTAAAGGATGTGGCCTAGCCCCCCAATTCGCATCATGGGACGCAGGCTGAAAAGCGGTCCAGTCTTTCGCGGAATCGCTCTTGCCAACTACATACACTAGGTCCATTAGAGCGTTTTTGAAGTCGATATTTCCATGGAATTCGGTCGAGGAATCGTTGAACGTTCCGATCTGCCACAGAGTGCTTGAGGCCGCCTCTGTTACCTGAGGAAAAGACAGGCTTGTCAATGTCATTACCAGCACAAGCAAGCGAATGCTTTCTGATCGACTGCACATGAGTGTCACAAATTATCGGGACAGTTGTTTCCTGTCGTACTTCGCGATGCGAACCAGAATCTAGCCGCCCCCGATTGGAGGAAAGCGCCCGTCCATGACGAGGTTTCCCAAACGGTGAAATCGTATCTGAACGACGGGCTTCGGCGCGCCGGATTCTTTCGCGTCGCGTAATCGCAATTCATCTACGTGACCCAAGCGTGAGACCACTGTCCCCTGCGCCACCTTTTCGCCTCCGGCATCAAAAAACACGACCCCATGCACCCCTTTCTCGTACCAAGAGAGTGCTTGGCTGATGGTGTTATCGTAGGCGGGCGGGGAGAACACGGTGTATGACGGAAAGAAAGGGATGCCTTTCGGCCGGCAAACGTCAAGGAAGAAGTCTATGTCGACGCCTGCCTTTTTGCTGCCGATACCCCATTGATCCAAAAAAATCTCATCGATTAGCCCCTCAGTAACCCACCGTCGCACATCAAGTCCATAGAGCAAGTTGTTGTACTCGTTGCCGAAGACCATGACGCTTAGCTCTAGGTGTTTGCCGTCAACGCGGCGATTTTGTTCCTCGTCAAGCATTGCACGAGCCTCGCGAATAAATGTTGTCACGACCTCCACCCAGGCTTGCTTGATGCGCGGGTCCGATTCCTCGTCCAATTTCCGAGGATCTTCGCCATAACGTTTCTCAAAAATCTCTAGGAACGACGGTTCGTACAAAACGACGGGGACACCGCGGCAGAAGACCAAGTGAGCGCCGTCGGCACCGAAACCCACTGCCTCGCGCAATACATCGACGAGATGCCTCCGCACCTTGGGCACCGCCCAACTCATGCGTGCCACCGGAGTGCCGTCCCGATCCACGCACCGCCACTCGGGATGAGCTTGATAGAAAGGCGAGTCGAAGAATCTCTGGAGAGGTTCGTAGTAAGTCCAAAGGGCCGGGCGGATGCCAACGTGAACCTTCATACCCAAGGCGTGCGCGCCCTCAATGAGCACTTTGGTGGGATTGATCCCCTTCTTAGCTAGCTCCCGCACTGCCTCGCCATATTGTTTGTATGTCGGATCTGGATAAACGTATCCATCCATGTGATCCGAAAGCATGTGGCCGTATTGCGACGGGTAGTTGAGCCCATCCGCGCCACCTACGTGCAAGAGCAGGGTACCGAAATCGGTGTGACGGAATACCTCGACTTCTCGCAGAAGGTCCTCAACCGTGGTCGGACGATGATTGATTAGGTAGCCTACTCCGTCGTTTGTGGTCGCCAGCCTGCGAGTCGTTCGTTGATCGCGGTCAGCCAGGAAGCCAGAGATTTCCTCGTTGCTCAGAGGGATAAGTTTGACATTGACCAGTCCCGCAGAGAAAGCCGCACCCGCGGACTGCTGCTTGATGTACAAGGTGGTGTCGTTCAATTCGGCAACCTTGAAAAAAACCTCAGTGAAGCTGCCGTAGGGCGCATACTCCTCGCTCGTGCGGGGCTGGGCAGAAACGTCCCCGTCCAACTTCAACCATAACGTCGACGGTCCTAAGACGGTCGCATAGATGCCGACGAAGATCGCGTGCCAGCCCTTAACGCGTAACGGCAATCGGATCTCCGGCGCGCGCTGCTCCAACGCAGCCCAGAGCAGTTTTCCCAGAGTTCCACCGGCGAGCTCGTAGGGAACGACCTGCCAGTACCCGGTTTTCGCCTGAGGCGAGAGCGCCGACACCGGATGACACACGCTCATGTCGATGAGCAGGGTGGCCTTCGAAGCGTTCGCCCATCTCCCGGCGACGACATCGGCCCACGGCGGGAGTGCACCTGGCTGCGTTTCGCGATTTGCCTCGTATACCGCTCGTGAGTCCTCGGAAGTGGAGACGAAAGGACCTGCCTCGGCGTCGGTACCGAGCGAGGGCATGGAGGACCCGATCATTGTGAATCCAACCAGGCGTTCGAACTCCCGCCGCGTCAATTTATCGATCATCTTTTCTGAACTCCAAATCTCGTGGTGAGAATGCAATTTAACCTTTTCTTCTCGTTCCGACCCTCAAAATTACTCGACATCACACTGAAGGCCGTGGATGACCGGCCCCAAATTGCGAAAAGCGCCCCTTGCATGCTTTATTTCTGAGGATTTGAACAGCGATTTGTTGAAGCTTGGTTTTTCCCTTTAGCGGCGAAACGGTAGTCCATTGACGCCGTTTTCTGAGCGGGCGCCGCCAGTGCGGCAATCGGGGGCTCCACGGCCCCTTCCAATCGAACTTCGCGACAAACTCGTTTTCGGATCGGAGAACTGCCAGCTCCGCTAGAAGAAGAGCTTCAGCGCGAACTGGACATCGCGGGCGTTTCCCACGCGCTTGATGCTCGGATCATAGGTGTAGAAAAAAGTTCCAGAAGGTCCTATGAACGAGGGGTGATTGACCGCATTGAAGAGCTCCGAGCGAAACTGCAGTCTTGTGCTTTCGTGGATCGGGAAGAACTTTTCGATGCCAATATCCCAATTGTTTGTGCCTGGACCACGGATAATATTAGCGCCGGCATTGCCTGCTCTCTGGACTTGGCTTTGCACCCCTGTGACTGGGTTAGTAATTGTTATAAAGGGAGCCGGAAGGAAGCACTTGGAGTCGTACCACACCGCAACCGTGCGCCTGGAACTCGGCAGGTTCCCGTCGCAGATGCGGTCGGGAACTCCGCCAGTTGCGTCGCGGACCGAGAACGGGAATCCGCTTTGGAAAGTCACGATGGTGTTAGCCTGCCATCCACCCAGGATGCCATTCAGATAACGATTCCAGTTATCGCCGAAACGCCTACCCCGGCCGAGCGGAAGCTGCCAGCCTCCGCTAAAGCTGAATCGGTGACGCACATCAAAATCGGCAGTGGATCGCACCTTATGGAACGCCAGAACGCCGTAAGAGCTGATAGTAGAAGTGAGCTGCTCGTTGTTCTCGTCATTGGAGGAGTCCGCGATGGCGTGGCTCCAAGTATAAGAACCGAGGAAGAACGCCCCGTTCGACATGTCCTTGCGCAGCGTTGCTTGCAGGCTGTCATAGAAGGAACTGAATCCCTCCTCATGCATCGCTTGGTATCCCCAGCCGTTTATTCTCGCCTGCAAAGATTTCACCATGTCTTGTGAGTAGGTTGATGTCGCAATCTCGCCGCTCAGGTTTACTCCATGCGATCCCACGAAGCCCAGTTCGGCGACGGTGCGGTGACCTAAATCCCTTCCAAAACTCAAATTGTAATTTTCAACGTAGCTCAAGGGGAAATTCGGAGATATGAAGGTGAAGTAACCGGGATTTTGGCCGAAAATAGTATTCAGGCCGGGTACATGTTGATCCACGGTGTACACACCAGTCGCGACTTGGGGAGTCCCTGCTGGTGCCTTAGTATAAATGTACCCGGTGTAAGTCTGGAAAGGATACGCATATGATCCGAGTGTGGTGAGGTCTGCGGGCTGGCTGATAAAGAAGAGTCCATAGCCTCCACGGATCACGGTCCTTTCATCGTTGAACAGTCTGAAGGCAAAGCCGATGCGCGGAGCGAAATTTCTCAACGATGGATCGTACGGACGGTTGGGTCCGTTGGTCTCGTAAGGATACTGCAACCCGGCCAGCAGATCTGCCGGAGCTCCTTTCGCATAACGAGGGGTAAACGTTTTGTAATCGATCGTCATGTAGTTTCCATTCTGCATGGCGAACGGTGCGTCGTAATCCCATCGCAAGCCCAGGTTAAGGGTCAGACGTGGCCGCACCTTCCAATTATCTTGCACGTACGCAGATAGAGTATTCCGAGCGAGAGGCATGTCGATGCCTCGGCCCAAGCCGGCTGTCACCCAGTCGGGGACACCGGCTAGCAGGTCCCCCCATGGAGTTCCTGTGTATCCGTAATACGTCTGATACTTCGCATATTGGGAGGCCCCGTCCAAGAACCCGAAGGCGTAAGAAGCAGTCCCAGCGCCATTGATCCAGCCGAAGAATTGATGCCTGAAATCGCCGCCGAACGTCAGGGTGTGGCGACCCTTCGACCATGTGAGGTTGTTGCTAAAAATCATGGTCTTATCGTCATGCGTGTATATCGAAGCGCCGCCCATGTAGTAGCCCTCTTTGCCATAGATATCAATACCAGGAGCGCCGGCTGCATTCTGGAGGTCCGTGCTGACTCCCCAAAGAGCCGCATAGTTCTTATCGGCGATGGCGGGCAGACTTCCGGCCCAGTAACGTGAATACGTGAAGTGCAGATCATTGACCAAAGTGGGCTTGAAAGTATGGGTATACGTGGCGGTCCAATCCTGGTTATGGTTCTGACTTACAGTATCGCTATATTTGTCATAAGAAGCGCTGCCGTCGTCGTAGTAATCGTATTCGTAGGTGGCGGAAACCTGATTACTCTCATTAAAGTTATGATCAAACCGTCCCAGATACTTTTTTTGGGCGAACGTACCGCCGCGGAATAGGTGCAGGTTTGCAAGCGGGTTGGCCGGATCGTTAAAATTCGGCTCCGGCATGAGGGTCATCAGGAATTTTCCGACTGGATTAATTAAACTTGCTGGCAAAACATTACCGGGAATGGGGTCTAGGGTGAACGGGTTTCTCAATACCACTGGCTGGCCATCGTACTGATTAATGCTCTGTGAGAAATCCCCAACCCGCTCTAAAGCAGTGGGCGCTTGGCTTACAATCAATGAGCCAGGTTTCTTTTCGTTAAACCGTTCGAAAGCGAAAAAGAAGAAACTCTTGTTCTTCTTGATCGGCCCTCCAATCGTGCCCCCATACTGGTTAAACAGATAGCCTGGCTCCTTTGACCTGGGATCGGTAAAGAAGTAGGGAAGCGCGTCCAATGCTTTGTTGCGGTGATACTCATAAAGATCGCCGTGGAAGTTGTTGGTGCCTGATTTCGTAACAGCGCTGATGATAGCGCCGCCAGAACGTCCGTACTGGGCAGAATACATGCTCGTTTCTACCCTAAATTCTTTGATGGAATCCAGAATAGGGGAAGATTTGAGCGAGCTGTCCCACGGATCAGTGCTCTCCGCGCCGTCGACGAAGTAGTTGTTATAGGAAGCGCGGGCTCCGTTAAAGGCGATCGTATATCCCCGGCTCACGATGGCGCCCCGCTTCGGGTTGCCGGAACTGGCGCCCGGCGCCAACGCTGCCAATGCGATAAACTCCCGCCCGTTCAACGGAAGGTTATCAATCGCTTGGTTTGGGATTACGTTCCCTAGGGCCGCAGTCTCAGTGTTCAGTTCGCCTCCTGGGGCGGTTACTGTGACCGTCTCCTGTGTGCTTCCGACTACCATCTTCAGGTCCGCTCGTAGGAGTTGGCCGACCGTAAGGGTAAGACCGGTGAGGGCAGTGTCTGCAAACCCCTGCATTTTGGCTCGAACTTCGTATGGACCGGGCTGCAAAAAGTCCAAGCGGTAGGAACCTTCGTGGTTCGTCACGGTGTTC
>Ga0066661_10000549_pt1 | contig 13199 bp, 11 predicted proteins | sample GraSoiAngelo_110_FD_66454 | JGI IMG/M metagenome (GOLD analysis project Ga0066661, IMG submission 66454) | Grasslands soil microbial communities from the Angelo Coastal Reserve, California, USA - 14_0903_12_30cm | ecosystem: Environmental > Terrestrial > Soil > Grasslands | place: USA... | reverse complement strand
GATCTACCTCGTGGGTCGCTCCAGGTAGGCCGGGGGGAACCGGGGGGCCGGCCGGCGCCGCGCCCCCCTCGATCAGAAGTACACCGACCGCCAGAACTCGTCCGAGCGGCCGGCGGCGTCCTGGTAGCACGTCGTGGCGCCGCCGGCCAGCACGTACAGGCGGTCGCAGTGGGCCGCCAGCAGGCGCAGGTTCTGGTCCACCATCAGCAGGGCCACGCCCTCCTCCCGGCAGGCGGCCAGGACCGCCGCCAGGACGTCGCGGACCGCCCGCGGCGAGAGGCCCAGGCTCATCTCGTCCACCATCAGCAGCCGGGGCCGCGCCATCAGCCCGCGGGCGATCGCCAGCATCTGCTGCTCGCCGCCGCTGAGCAGGCCCGCCGGCCGCGGCAGCAGCGGCCCCAGGGGCGGGAACCAGGCCAGCGCCCGCTCGCGCTCGGCGGCGCCGAACGCCCGGCCCACGGCGACGGCGCCGAACGCCAGGTTCTCCTCGACCGACAGCCCGCGCAGGACCAGCCGTCCCTCGGGCACGTGGATCACCCCCCGCCGGGCCACCCGGTACGGCCGGGCGGGCAGGGGGGCGCCGTCGAAGGACAGGCCGTCCGCCCGGCGCGGGATCGTGCCCGAGATCGCCCGCAGCGTCGTGGTCTTGCCGGCGCCGTTGCGGCCGACCAGGCCGACCACCTCGCCCGGGCCCACCCGGAGGTCCACGCCCGTCAGCACGACCGCGCCGCCGTACGCGGCCCGCAGGCCGGCGACCTCCAGCCCGCTCATCCGGCCGCGACCCCGGCCCCGGCCTCGGCGACGCCCAGGTACGCCGTCATCACCTCGGGGTCGGCGATCACCCGGTCCGGCTCGCCCTCCGCGATCACCCGGCCGAAGTCGAGCACCGTGACGGTGTCCGAGGTGTCCTGCACGAAGCCCACGTTGTGCGCGACGACCAGGATGCTGAGCCGGTGCTCGGTCCGCAGGCGCTTCAGGAGGTCCGCCACCCGCGCGATCTCGTCGTCGCCGAGGCCGGAGGTCGGCTCGTCGAGGAGCAGGAGGCGGGAACCGCCCGCTATCGCTCGAGCGATGTCGACCACCTTCTGCTCGCCCAGGCTCAGCTCGCTGGCCAGCACGTCCCAGCGGGCGGCCGGCAGGCCGACCCGCTCCAGGGCCGCGGCGGCCAGGCCGTCCACGACCCGGTGCCGGCCCCGGGACGCCCAGCCGCCGGCCAGGTCTCGCGCGACGCTCCAGCGGTGGCTCCCGTACAGTCCGAGCCGCACGTTGTCCAGCACCGACAGGTCGGGCACGAGCGACGGGTTCTGGAACGTCCGTGACACGCCCATCCCGCGGATCTGGTGGGTGCGGCTGCGGCCGACGTCGCGGCCGGCCACCGCGATGCGGCCGCCGGTGGGCCGGAGCAGGCCGCTGACGCAGTTCAGGAACGTGGTCTTGCCGGCGCCGTTCGGGCCGACCAGCGCGTGGATCGTGCCGCCGCGGACGCGGACGCTCACGCCGTCGAGCGCCCGGACGCCCCCGAAGACCACGGTGACGTCCTCGGCGACGAGGACGTCGCCCTCGACGGGCGGCGGCGGGTCCGCGACGGCGGCCAGGGGACGGGGGCGGCCGAGCCGCCCGCCGGGCACCGGGACGCGCCGCCAGGCGGCGTCGAGCAGGCCGAAGAGGCCATCCGGGAGCGCGATCACGAAGACCAGGAAGATGGCCGCGAACAGCAGCGCCTCGGCCGCGCCCGCGCCCTGCATGAGCTGGGGCAGCGCGGTGAAGACCAGGGCGCCGATCAGCGGCCCGGCCAGGCTGCCGATGCCGCCCACGACGAGCATCGCGAACAGGGTGATCGAGTTGCCGAAGTGGAACGTCTCGGGGGCCAGGTAGCCGAGCGCGAGCGACAGCGGCAGGCCCGCCGCCGCGGCCACGACGGCCGAGAACACGAACGCGCCCAGCTTGGTCAGCCGGGCCCGCACGCCCAGCGTCCCGGCGACGGGCTCGCTGCGCTTGAGCAGGCGCAGGGCGCGGCCGGCGCGGCTGTTGGCGTAGTTCGACGTGACGGCGACGGTCGCCAGCAGCATCGCCCAGGCCAGCCAGTAGAGCCACGGCCCGTTCGCCGTCAGGTCGAGCGGGCCCCAGCTCAGCGGCGGCACGGCGAGCCCGTTCTCCGAGTGGGTGATCGGGTCGAGCGTGTTGCCGCCCAGGACGTTGAACAGCACGAAGGCGAAGAAGAACGTGGTCAGCGCGGCCCCGAAGTGCTGGAGCTGGACCATCGCGGCGCCCAGGACGGCCGCCAGCAGCGCGGCCAGCGCCATCGTCAGCAGCAGGGCGACCACCACGTTCACGTGCGCCTCGGAGCGCAGCGCGGTGATCCCGTACGCGCCGATGCCCACGAAGGCGAACCCGCCGAAGTTGGCCAGGCCCAGGTAGCCGGAGAACAGGTCGAGGCCGACCGCCGCGATCCCCCAGCTCATGGCCAGGACCACGGTGAAGCGCATGCCCTGGTCGATGGGGAGGAGGCCGAGCCCGGCCAGCACCGCCAGGATCGCCAGCGCGAAGGGCAGGGTGTGCCCGTGGGCCCGCGCGGCGAACATCAGAGCCGTTCCACGACGCCGTGCCCGAACAGGCCGTCGGGGCGGACCAGCAGGATCACGATCAGCAGCGCGAAGATGGCCAGGATCGAGATCTCCTGGCCGCGGAGCACCGTGACCACGTTGGACACCACGCCGACCACCACCCCGCCCACGAACGCGCCGGGCAGGCTGGTCATGCCGCCCAGGAGGGCGGCGGTGAACGCATACAGGAAGAAGCTGTCCATCATGTCGGACGACAGCAGCGCCGTCGGCACGGTCAGCAGCCCGACCACGACGGCCACCAGCCCGGCCAGGAGCCAGGCCAGGCCGCTGAGCCGGGCCGTGTCCGCCCCGAGCAGCCGGGCGACCTCCGGGCGGTCCGCGATGCCGCGCAGGAGGAGCCCGGTCGCCGTGCGGTTGTAGAGGAGCCAGAACGCGCCCCCCAGCACGACGGCCGCGGCGACCGTGACCAGGGAGAGCAGGCTCACGCTGACCCCGGCCACGGTCATTGACGCCGCGGGCAGGAAGCGCGGGAACGCGAACGGCTGGCCGACACCCCAGAACAGGTTCATCACCGCGAACAGGAGCAGGTAGATGGCCAGCGTCCGGATCGCCAGGTTGAGCGTGCCCGCGTCGCCCCGGGGCAGCATGCCGCCCAGGTAGATCACGACGCCCAGCGCGGCCGTGCCCGCGAACCCGAGACCGATGGCGGCGGCCAGGGGCAGGCCCGCGCGGGCGGCCAGCAGGTAGACGATGAACGTCCCGAACGTGGCGATGTTGCCCTGGGCGAAGTTGGGGATGCCGCTCGCCTTGAACAGCAGCACGATCGAGAACGCGAGCATGCCGTAGACGAAACCCACCGCGACGCCGCTCACCGCGGCCGCGCCGACGAGACCCATCAGCCGACCGGTTCCAATTCCGTCGACGTCCGGAGACCGAGATGACGCTGGTGATCTGTCCGAGAGAGGTGGAGCACGAAGGCACCAAGCGCACGGAGACGCACGAAGGGCTCGGCGAGATGGTCACCTACGACCGCCGAAGGCCACATCGGGGTCGCTCCGGGAAAGGGAGGCGACGCGGCGGCACCAGGCGCTTCGTGCGTCTTCGTGTCCTCCGTGGCTTCGTGCCTCCATCCGCTCAGCAGAGATCGCACGCGGCAACCCGTACGGCGGTCGGCGTCGCCCGCCACCGCATCGAATTCGAAATCCCTCATATCAGGTCGCGACGTTGGCGATGGGCATGGTCCCGCCCGAGACCAGCTGCTTGCCGCTGCTCGTGAACTGGTACATCGTGGCCTCGCCGACGTGGTTGGAGGCGCTGAAGCTGACGGGCGTGAGCACCGGCGCCGCGTCCACCTGGTGCATCCCCTCCAGCGTCTTCAGGAGCCCGTCGCGGGTGAGGTGGGCGCCCGTCTTCTGGAGCGCGTAGACGAACACCTGCGCCGTCCCGCACCCCCACAGCGTCTCCATCGTGACCTGGGTGCCGGGCGAGTACTTGTGGACGGTCGCCACGCAGTCGGCGGCCAGCTTGTTCGACGGGGCGGCGTTGGGGCCGGGGGCGAAGACGGCGTTCGACGCCTCGGGCGGGACCGCGTTGATGAAGCTCTCGGTCGCCAGCGTCTGCAGGCCGAGGATGCGCTTGGCCGGCAGGGCGCCCTGGGCGACCATGGCCGTGACATAGCGGGCGCAGTCGGTCGGGGTCGTGCTGACCAGCACGAAGTCGGGGTGGGTCTGCTTCATGCGCAGGACGTACGGCGTGTAGTCCGTCGTGCCCTGGTTGACCTCGTCGTAGCCCAGCCACGTGCCGCCCGCCTGCGCGGTCGCCTGCTGCGCGACCTGGACGGTCTGCGGCGTGTCCGCCGTCTTGCCGACCAGCGCGTAGACCGTGCCCTTGCCGTACTTCTCGATCGCGGCCTTGATGACGGCGGCGGTCTGGTTGCGGTACAGCGGCATCATCAGGAACACGTACTTGTCGCCCGGGTAGGGGTTGCCCTGGTACGGGAACAGGTACGGCACCTTGGCCTGCTCCAGGATCGGGACGATCGACTGGGACGGGACCGTGCCGTAGCCGCCGAACACGGCGAGCACCGGCTGGTCGATGAACGTCCGCGCGTTGGCGACGGCCTTCGGCGCCGTGTAGCCGTCGTCGAGCACGGTGTCCTTGATCTTGCGGCCGTAGACGCCGCCGCCGGCGTTGACCTTGTCGAACACGGCCTGGGCGCCGGCCTGGGTCAGGGTGGCGGGCCCGCTGACGTTCCCGGTCTGGGCGTTGGTCGTGCCGATCTGGATGGTGTCCGAGGTGACGCCGGGACCGGTGGCCCCGCCGTTGCTGGCCGACGACGAGGACGCGCCGCCCCCGCAGGCGACCGCCAGGAGCACGGCGACGGCGGTCAGCGGCTGCCCGATCGAGCGCTTCATGACTTCCCCTCCCTCAGGTGAACCCGTCTCTCTGCTGTTGCAATACCAGATGCCCGGTCGCGGGGGAGGGGCGATGGTCCGGGGAGCGGAACGGGCGCCGGCCGGCTACGCCATCGCGTTGTCGAGCGACAGGAGGTACGCGTCCGCCGATCGGTCCTCCCGCCAGTGCGGGTCGGGGTCCTCCTCGCGCAGGAAGCCGGCCGTCCCGCCGAGCCGCTCCAGCTCGGCGCGGAACCGCTCGACGCCGGCCGCCCGCGGCGACGAGCCGGGCCCGTGGTACTCGACCGTCACGCTCTGGTCGATCACGAACGGCTCGATGCCGGCCCGCTCGGCGAGGCGCTGACCCAGCCGGATCCAGGTGCCGCCGCTGTGGTACTGCTGTGGCGTCTTGCGCTGGTGGCTGTGCCCGCACCAGACGAGGAGCCTGGTCCCGGGGGCGGCGCCGGCCAGGAACTCCGCGAGGTGGCGGGCCTCCTCGTCGTCGCGCCAGTTGGCGAACTCCACGGACTGGAGGCCGTTCGGGAACCGGCGGCGCGCCACCGGGAGGTCGCACTCGTACGCCAGGAGGTCCCAGCCCAGCGTCAGCGCGTCCGCCACCAGCTCGCGCATGTCGGGCTGGTCCAGGTAGGCGCCGCCGACCCGGGGCAGCCGCCGGGTCGCGCTCGCCTCCGCCGCGAACCGGGGGATCAGGGCCTCCATGGCCAGGCGCCTGACGCCCGCGTCGTGCGCCGCCGGGAGCAGGCGGCGGCCGATCGCCCGGGTGCGCGGGCACCGCCGCATCCCGTCGTGGCATTCGTTGACGATGACCACCGGCGAGCGCCCGAAGCCGATGCGCGCCAGGTCCTCCGGCAGCCGCAGCTCACCCAGCGCCACGTGCCCATTGTCAGTGAACGAGCGCCAGCGCGGTCGCTCCGACCACCGCCGCGGCGAGCGCGACGTTCACCGCCCGGGCCCGGCGGGGTTCGCGCAGCAGCGGCGCGATCGACGTGCCCGCGACCAGCCACGTCGTGCAGATCACGACGATCATGGCGCTCAGCGCCACGACCTTGGCCGTGGCGTCCGCCGCGGCGGCGTCCGCGAGCCGGGCGCTGGCGAAGACGGCGGCGATGGCGACCCACGCCTTCGGGTTCGCGGCGCCCAGCAGCGTTCCGCCGGCGAACGACGCCGTGCGCGGGGCGGCCGCCGGCTCCGACAGCGGCGGCGCCGTCGCGATCCGGTAGGCCAGCCACAGGATGTACGCCGCCGACGCCCAGACCAGGAGCGTGCCGATCGCCGGCAGCGCCAGCAGCGCGGCCGTGATCCCGCTCGCCACCGCGAGGAGGACGGCCGTGGTGCCGGCGATGATCCCGAGCAGGTAGCGGAGCGAGCGGCGCAGACCGTACGCCGTGCCGGCCGCGACCAGGCTGACCGTCGCCGGGCCGGGGCTGCCCATGATCGCCAGCGACGTGAGCAGGAGCGGCAGCAGCGACCCCCAGCGGAGCGCGTCAGGCATACCGTTGAACCATGCCGCGGACGCTAGGGGGCGCCGGCGCCCCCGGTCTTGAACGATCCTGCAGGGACTCGATCCGGTTCGGCCCGAGCGCGGCGGGCATCGAGCGGGCGGAGGTGTACCTGGCGGCACGCGGCTACGAGACGCACCGCCACGACACGTACGCGATCGGCGTCACCACGGCGGGCGTCCAGGTCTTCGGCTACCGCGGCGCGCGCCGGGTCTGCCTGCCCGGCCAGCTCCACGTGCTCCACCCGGACGAGCGGCACGACGGCGGCCCGGGCACCCGGGACGGCTTCGGCTACCGGATCCTGTACGTCGCGCCGGAGCTGGTCCGCGACGCGCTGGGCGGCGGCCCGCTGCCGTTCGTCGCCGACCCGGTGCAGGACCCGACGCCGGCGTCGCGGCCCGTCGCCGCGCTGCTGGAGGAGATGGACGAGCCGCTCAGCGAGCTGGCCCGCGCCGAGGTCGCCGCGGCGGCGGCCGACTGCCTGGCCGCGCTGGCCGGGGGCGCCGGCCAGCGCCGCGCGGAGACGATCGACCTCCGGGCGGTGGAGCGCGTCCGCGACCACCTGGCGGCCCACGCCCGCGAGCAGACGCCGGCCGCCGTCCTGGAGGCGATCGCCGGCCTCGACCGGTTCGCGATCGCCCGCCACTTCCGCAGGGCGTTCGGGACCAGCCCCGACCGCTACCGGACGCTGCGCCGCCTGGCCCTGGCCCGAGCGGCGATCGAGGCCGGCCGCTCGCTGGCCGACGCGGCCGCCGAGACCGGCTTCGCCGACCAGAGCCACATGACGCGCCAGTTCAAGCGGACCTACGGCCTGACGCCGGCGCGCTGGCTGGCGCTGACGGCTCCCGGTACTCCTCCCTGATGTCCAGCGGCCCGAACGGCCACGTCCGCTCCACCCGCGCGTACACGAGGTAGGCGACCACGCCGGCGGCGATCCAGGCGATCGAGAGGTAGATCGGGACCCATTCGGGGCTGGTCTGCGTGCCGGCCGCGACGTACGTGGCGGCCCAGAGGACGAACGCCACGACGGCCGGGCCGGGATACAGCCACATCCGGTACGGGCGGTGGAGGTCCGGCTGGCGGCGGCGCAGGACGACCAGCGCGACCACCTGGCCCAGCGACTGCACGATCACGAACACGGGCGTGAGCGTGTTGATGAGGAGCGACAGCCCGGCGAGGCCCGACTGGGTCGAGGCGACCGCCATGATCGCGCCCATCACCAGCAGGGAGACGTACGGGAACCGCAGCCGCGGGTGCAGCATGCCGAACCAGGGCAGGAACACGCGGTCGAGCGCCGCGTTGAAGGGCACCCGGGAGCCGCCCAGCAGCCCGGACAGCACCGAGGCGAACCCGGTGACGATGATGAGCACGGTCACCACGTCCGCCGCGGCTCTGCCCCAGGTGTGCTCCAGCACGAGCGACGCGACCGACGAGGACCCGGCGACGACCCGCGCCGGGAACACCCCGAGCACGCCGACGTTCATCAGCAGGTACAGGCCCGCGATGGCGACGACCGAGATGATGATCGACCGGGGCAGCACGCGGCCGGGGTTCCGGACCTCGTCGCCGATGTAGGCGGTGGTGTTGTAGCCCAGGTAGTCGTAGATGCCGATGACCAGGCCGCCGCCCAGCCCGAGCAGGAACCGCGCGCTCGGCGTGAACGCGCCGGCGGGGAACGCGAACGCCAGGGCCGGGTCGAAGCGGCTGAACGCGGCGATCGTGACCGCGGCGATGCTGGCCAGCACGATCACCCACAGCACCGTCGTGATCCGCCCGATGGCGTCGATCCGGCGGTAGAGCACGGCGACCGCCAGCGCGCACAGCCCGACCGAGACCAGCTTCGCCTGCCAGTCCGCCATGCCCGGCCACAGGTAGCCCAGGTAGAGCACGATCCCGACGATCCCCGTCGAGAGGAGCAGTGGGATGAACAGCAGCGCCGACCAGACGAAGAGGAACGGCATCAGCCGCCCGGTCCGGTACTGGAACGCCTCGCGCAGGTAGAGGTACGTGCCGCCGGCCCCGGGCATGGCGGCGCCGAGCTCCGCCCAGACCAGCCCGTCCGCGAGCGCCAGGACCGCGCCCAGGATCCAGCCCAGGATGGCCTGGGGGCCGCCGAACGCGCCCACCATCAGCGGGATCGTGACGAACGGCCCGATCCCCACCATCTCGGTCATGTTGATGGCGACGCCCTGGAGCAGCCCGATGCTGCGGACGAAGCCGTGGGAGGGCGGGCTCTCGCCGCTCATCGCCGGGTGGACCGGGCGACGTTGACGTGGAGCTGGCACAGGTGCTCGCGGGTGGCGATCCGGGCCAGGCGCCGGTGGGCGATCCCGGCCGGGTGGGGCGCCTCGATCCGCCGCGCCGCGACGTCGCCCAGGCGCTGGAGGCAGCCCGCCTCCCCCGGCACATCGCCGACCCTGGCGTACAGCGGCAGGGCCGCCTCCAGGCAGGCCACCGCCCGCTCGAGGTCCGAGCGCGCCAGCGCGACGTCGCCCAGGCCCTGGAGGCAGTTGGCCTCGCCCAGCGCCGCCCCGGCCCTGCGGTACAGCGGCAGCGCCTCCCTGTACCGCGTCTCCGCCGCCCCCGGGTCCGAGCGGCGCAGGGCCACGTCGCCCAGGCTCTGGATGCAGTTCGCCTCGCCCAGCACGGAGCCGACCCGGCGGTACAGGTGCAGCGCGGCCTCGTACCGGCCCCGGGCGGCCTCGGCGTCGGCGCGCTCCAGCGCGATGTCGCCCAGGCCCTGGATGCAGTTGGCCTCGCCCAGCACGTCGCCGACCTGGCGGTGCAGGGAGCGGGCCGCGTCGTACCGCGTGCCGGCCTCGGCGAGGTCCCCGCGGCGCAGGGCCACGTCGCCCAGGCTCTGGATGCAGTTGGCCTCGCCCAGCGCGTCGCCGACCCGCCGGTACAGCGGCAGCGCCGCGGCGAAGGCCGCCCCGGCGCGCTCCGGATCCGACCGGCGCAGGGCGATGTCGCCCAGGCTGTGGATGCAGTTGGCCTCGCCCAGCGCGTCGCCCGCCTCGCGGTACAGGTCGAGCGCCTCCTCGTACCGCGTCCGGGCGGCGTCGTGGTCCGACCGCTCCAGCACGACGTCGCCCAGCCGCTGGATGCAGTTCGCCTCGCCCAGCGCGTCGCCCGCCGCGCGGTACCGGGGCAGCGCCTGCTCGTAGCGCGCCCTGGCGGCCTCGTGGTCGGCCTGCCGCAGGGCCACGTCGCCCAGGCCCTGGATGCAGTTCGCCTTGCCCAGCGCGTCGCCGGCCTCGCACCGGGCCAGCGCCTCCTCGTACCGCGTGCCGGCCTCGGCGTAGTTGGAACGCGCCAGCGCGACGTCGCCCATGCCCCGCAGCACGTCGGCGACGAGGCAGTCGTCGGCGAGCGTCCGGACCGCGCCGAGCCCGGCCGTGAACAGCGGCCCCAGGTCCACGCCGGTGAAGTACACGAACCGCGAGGCGCCGACCAGGGCGTCCACCGCGGGGACGGGGTCGCCGGCGCCCAGGCCCGCCAGCAGGGCCGCGGTCAGGTTCGCCGTCTCCGCCATCAGCCGGGCCGCCGCCCGGGCGCCGCCGGCGGTGCCGACCTTCCAGCCCAGCTCGCCGGCGAGTCCGCAGTAGCGGGCGATCGTACGCGCCCAGTCGGGCTCCGCGGCCGGGTGCGCGGCCTCCACGTGGTGGCGCAGCGGCGGGTGCGTGCGCAGGCGGCCGCCCTCGTCGAACGCGAGCCCGCGCCGGCGCAGCACGCTCGCCGCCCGCAGCCCCTCGCCCGGCAGCAGCACGTCCAGCTCGGTGTGCGCGATCCCGTCGGGCAGCGGGCCCAGCAGCGACAGCAGCCGGCGCGCCGGGCCGGTCATCAGCGGGCTGGTCCACGACACCTCGACCGACACCGCCACGCTGAGCAGGCGGTGGTCGGCGGCGCCTCGCTCCAGGAGCCCGACCCGCTCCGAGCGCCAGCGCTCCGCGAGGCCGTCGATGGTCGCCTCGCCGTCGGCGGCGTGGGCGAGCAGCTCCACGGCCAGGGGCACGCCCCCCATCTCCCGCAGCACCGGGTCCAGGTCGGGCCGGTCGAACCGCGGGCCGGCCGACGCCAGGAACAGCTCCCGGGCGCTGGCCGCGTCCAGCGGCTCCAGGCGCACCGGCGGCGCCCACGGCGCGCCGCCCGGCCGCTCCGTGCCTCGGAGGGACACGAGCAGGCCGCTCGTCTCGGCCAGGTGCGCGAACAGGCTCTCGCACTGCTGCGTGTCGGCCTCCCACGGCGTCTCCGCGTTGTCCAGGCACACCACCCCGGGAGCGCTCGCGAGCTCGGCCAGGCAGCTCGCGAGCGGGTCGGCGCCCACCAGCGGCAGGCCGAGGACGCGCGCCAGCTCGACGACCACGGCCCCGGCGCTGGCCGCCCCCTCGCAGCGAACGAAGTGCCGCCGGCCCCCGTAGCGTTCCGCCACGGCCGCGTCGTGCAGCGCCGCCAGCGCCAGGTTGGTCTTGCCGATGCCCGGCGCCCCCAGGACAACGGTGGGCCTCGGCGGCTCGGCGACCAGGCTGGCCACGACCTCCGCCACCTGGCCGTCCCGGCCGAGCGTGGGCCGCCGGGCGGGGAGCGGCAGCCGGCGCACCAGGGACTGGAGCCGCGGCAGGGGGGCGCTGGTCGACCAGCCCTGGAGGCGGACGTCCGTCACCGGCTCCCGGCCGTCGTCCCCGGTGTCGGCGCCGGCGCGCGGCACGCGCTGGGGGAGCAGGTGCGCCAGCTCCTCCTCGCTCACGCCCAGCGCGTCCGTCAGCGCGCGCAGCGTGTGCGGGTAGGGGTGCATGCGCTCGCCGCGTTCCAGCGCGCGCACCGCCCGCGGGCTCAGGCCCGCGCGTTCAGCAAGCTGCTCCTGGGTCAGACCGGAGCGCTCCCGCAGCCGTCGCAGCGCCGTTCCGAACGGTTCGGAGGGAACCGGCACGGACCAGAGTGTGCCGGTTGCGCGGCCCGCCCGCAAGGGCACGTCCGGACGGGTGCGACTACTCCAGCCGCAGTTCGAGGCGGGGAGGCCGTTAAGGGATTTGGGTGGCGGGCTGGTGCAAGCGGATCATCTTGAGTGAGTTGAAGCACGAAGGCACGAAGGCACGAAGACGCACGAAGGCGTCTGGTTGGCGCCGAGCCGGTACCGCGAGCCGGCGGCCAAGGCCAGGGCCGAAGTGGTCTCCAATCAGGTCATCGCCGCGGCCATCGAGGTCCATCGCCAGGTCGGTCCAGGGCTGCTGGAGTCGGTCTACCGGGCATGCCTGGGCCAGGAGCTGAAGCTGAGAGGGCTCGAGCAGCGGCAGGAGGTGGCGCTTCCCGTCAGCTACAAGGGACTGGCCCTGGGGGTCGGCCATCGACTCGATCTGCTGGTGGAGGACCTGGTCATCGTGGAGCTGAAGTCGGTGCAGCGGTTGGAGCCGGTCCACCACCTCCAACTCCTGACCTACCTGCGCCTCTCAGGGCGCTGGCTGGGCCTGCTAATCAACTTCGACTCCGACCTCACAAACACGGCCTGCGCCGAGTGCTCGACGGCTGAACCCCGTCCCTTCGTGCGTCTCCGTGCTCTTCGTGCCTTCGTGCTTCATCAACTCGAACTAGACCCATCCGAACTCGCCCGTGTCGGCGAACGACAGCGCGAGGAGCGCCGGCGGCGCGTTGGGCCCGGCCCCCGGGACGCTGAACAGCAGCTGCTGGCTGGGCCCGTCCAGCGTCGAGGTCGCGACGGTGTACTCGCTGTTCCAGCGCACCAGGACCGCCCGCAGCAGCACGTCGTCCCCCGCCAGCGTCAGGTACAGGAGCTCGGTGTCGCTGTCGCTGCTGATGAACTGCTGGCCGATGTCCGGCGGCGCGTGGGACAGGTCCTGGCCGCGATCGCTGAACCAGACCGTCGTCTCGATGACCAGGCCGATCGCGGTCCCGCAGCTGTCCCGCAGCACCTGGCCGTTGATCCCCCAGCCGTAGCTGGCGATGCCGGGCTTCCAGTGGGGAGGCGTGCCGACCCCGGGCCAGCGCTGGCTGGTGACGCGGGTGAGGCTCGGCGCCCGCAGATGAGCCTTCTCGATCCATGCGTCCAGGTAGTCCGTCGCCGCTGACACGTGGCCTCCTCTGGTGATGCCCGCCGGGAGAGGCGGGATGCCCAGGGATCGATCGGAGACCCTGAGCATCCTCGCGCTACTCACCCCGGAGCCATGCCCTCGCCGTGGAGGTACGCCGACACCGTACTGGCCCCGCCGCCGGGGCGCCAGGCACAGCGCCGGCAGACCTGGCAGTGTGCCGCTGTGCCGGTCGGCGGCGGTCGAGAATGGAGGGCATGAAGGTGATCGGAGCCGGCTTCGGACGGACGGGCACGCTCTCGCTGAAGGCGGCCCTCGAGCGGATCGGGTTCGGGCCCTGCTACCACATGGTCGAGTTCCTGAAGCACCCCGAGCACGGCCCGCTCTGGGTGGCCGCGCTGGGCGGCGAGACCATCGAGTGGGACGCCATCTTTGGCGAGTACGAGTCCACGACCGACTGGCCCGCCTGCAACTTCTGGCGCGAGCTGTCCGAGCGCTACCCGGAGGCGAAGGTCGTCCTCACCGTCCGGGACCCCGAGCGCTGGTGGCACAGCATCGAGAGCACGCTGTTCACCGCCTCCCGCAACGAGCAGCTCCCCTCGCCGCACGCCATCGCCGAGATGGGCCGGCGGCTGATGGGGAAGACGTTCGACGGCCGCACCGGCACGGCCGACCGCG
>Ga0066661_10000544_pt1 | contig 13229 bp, 16 predicted proteins | sample GraSoiAngelo_110_FD_66454 | JGI IMG/M metagenome (GOLD analysis project Ga0066661, IMG submission 66454) | Grasslands soil microbial communities from the Angelo Coastal Reserve, California, USA - 14_0903_12_30cm | ecosystem: Environmental > Terrestrial > Soil > Grasslands | place: USA... | reverse complement strand
GCCGGTGCTGACGTCGGGGCCGATCCTGGCCAGCCTGGCGGAGGCGCTGGGCCGGCAGGGGCTGGACGTCACCGGCTGCTACGACCGCACGCAGATGGCGGAGGTCGTCCGCCAGTGGGCCGCCCGGCCGGCGTCGGCCTGGAAGCGGCAGGCCTGGGACACGGTCCGGGCGGCCGGGCGGTGGGGAGCCAAGGCTTCGACCCCGTACCAGGCGGGCAGCGTCCACGACTTCATGCACGCCAAGTGCCTGGTCGCGGACGACACCGTCTTCACCGGCAGCTTCAACTTCTCGCACAGCGGCGAGGACAACGCGGAGAACGTGCTGGAGATCGAGAGCCCGGCGCTGGCGGACCAGTTCACGGCGTACGTGGACGAGCTGGCGGCGCGCTACGGCGGGGAGGTGTGACTCACACCGAGCGCAGCCGCGCCGGGCGCGAGGCGCCTGCGGCGCGTCCTGTCCCACCAGCCCGCCCTGTGCGATGGTCATGCGATGGAGCGCACAGATCGGCACCCGGACCCGGATCACGCCACACAGGCAAGTCCCTGCGGGCCCACGCTCACCGACGCCGATCGGGTGCGCCTGCGGCGCCGGCTCGCGGACCGGATCCGCAGCGGCGACATCCCGGTCGATCCCGACGCCGTAGACGAGTTGGACCGGTTCGGCTGGGCGCGGCCCCTGCCGGATCGGGTGGAGGGCGGCTCCCTCTAGGAATTTGCGTGGTTTCCGTCACGCGGGCCGCGTGACGGGCCGGCGTAGACTCGGCTCGTTCTGAAGCGGCTCAGACTCCTGTCGCTCGCGGCCTGCGGCGTCGGCATCCTCATCGCCCTGGCGCTGCTCCTGGTCCCTCGCGCCGCCCAACCGGGCAGCGCCATGGTCCTCGTCGCCTCCGCCACCGGCGACCGGCTGGCGCCGGTCCAGGTCCGCATCGGCGACCGGTCGCTGTCCGTCGGCGGCGAAGCGCCCACCGCGCCCCGGTCGCGGCAGGCGGCCCAGCTCACCCTCCCGTCCGGCACGTACGCGGTCCGCGTGGCCGGCCTCGCCGCGCACCCCACGCTCACCGTGCTGCCCGGCCAGGTCGCGCCCCTCCTGCTCGCGGTGCGCGGCGGGCACGTCGTGACGGGCGGGGTCTACGCCGGGCTCCAGAACGTGAACCTGGGCCTGCAGGAGCTGTCCGGCCGCCTGACGCCGCTGGCCGACTTCCGGCTGGTGGACCAGGACGGCCAGTCGCTCGACCGGGCCGCGCTGCTCGGGCGCGACACCGTGATCGCCGCCTTCCACACCACGTGCCACGAGACGTGCCCGCTCTACACCGGCCTGCTGTTCCAGCTCCAGAAGGTGGCCCGCGACGTCCGGCTGCTCGAGGTCACCACCGACCCGGCCACCGACACGCGGAGCGTCCTGTCCGCGTACCGGACCGGCATCGGCGCCGGCTGGACGTTCGCCACCGGCCAGGTGGACGACGTGACCTCGTTCTGGTCCCCGCTCGGCGTGTCGCTGTCCGCCGGCGACACGCACACCTCCGCGCTGGTGCTCGTGGACCGGTACGGGTTCATCCGGTCCGCGTTCAGCGGCGCGCCCGACGTCGGCGGCACGCTGCCCGGCCCGCTCCTCCAGCAGCTCGACGGCCCCGGCCGGACGCTCCTGAACGGCCACGGCCAGGGCTGGGGGGCGCCGCAGGTCGTGGACAGCCTGCGCACGCTGGCGGCGGCTGGCGCCACGTCGCTCGGCGAGCCGGCGCCCGCGTTCACCCTGCCCGCGCTCGACGGGTCGCGGCTGTCGCTCGAGCAGCTCCGCGGCCAGCCGGTCATCGTCAACTTCTGGTGGTCGGGCTGCCCGCCCTGCCGCCAGGAGATGCCGCTGCTCCAGTCGTACGCGGACGCCCACCCGAACGTGCGCCTCGTCCTGGTCGACCCGGTGGACGGGGTGGACGGCGCGCGGGCGTTCGTCGCGTCCCTCCACGTGCACGCGCCCGTCCTGCTCGACGACGGCGGCCACGTGGCGGCCGGGTACGGCGTCGCCGCGTATCCCACCTCGATCTTCGTCCGGCCGGACGGCACCGTCGCCTCGCGATATCCGGGCGCGCTCACCGCGGACATCCTGAGCGCCCACCTGTCGAACCTCGGGGGTGGATAGACTTCCAGCCATGAGCCAGGCAGCCCTCCCAGGAGCCGCCGCGCGCGGTGCGTGGGACGTGCTCCGTGACTACCTCAGCCTCCTCAAGCTCCGCATCGTCCTCCTGCTGGTGGGCACCGCGGTCGGGCCGATGGTGCCGGCGGCGCGCGGACTCCCCCGTCCGGCGGAGGTGCTGGCGGTCGTGCTCGGCGGGACGCTGGCCGCCGGCGGCGCCCACGCGATCAACTGCTGGCTCGACCGGGACATCGACGCCGTGATGAAGCGGACGCGCCGCCGGCCGATCCCGGACGGGCGCATCCCGGCCTGGCACGGGCTGGCGCTGGGCGTGGCGCTCAACGTGGCCGCGTTCGCGGTCTTCCTGGGCCTGACCAACCTGCTCGCCGCCGTCCTGGCGCTGAGCGGAACGGTGATCTACGTCTTCGTCTACACGCTGTGGCTGAAGCGGTGGACCACCCAGAACATCGTGATCGGCGGCGCGGCCGGGGCGATCCCGCCGCTCGTCGGCTGGGCGGCCGTGACCGGCCGCCTGGACCTGACCGCCATCTCGCTGTTCCTGGTGATCTTCCTCTGGACGCCGGCCCACTTCTGGGCGCTGGCGCAGCTGATGCGGCGCGACTACGAGCGGGCCAACCTGCCGATGATGCCGGTGGTGGCCGGGGACGGCCCCACCAAACGGCAGAGCCTGATCTACGCGGCGGCCACCGCCGCCGTCAGCCTGGTGCCGTTCTTCACGGGCGCGGAGGGCCTGGTGTACCTGGTCGGCGCCGCGCTACTGGGCGTCGGCCTGGTGGCCCTGGCGGCGCTCGACCTGGCCAGGGCGGGCTGGACGCGGCGCCTGTACGGGTACTCGTCGCTGTACCTCGCGGCCCTGTTCGTCCTCCTGATGGTCGGGGTGCCGCTATAGGCCTCGAGATCCGCCGGCTGCACCTGGCCAGCCTGCGCGGGCCCCATCAGCGCGAGGAGTGGCCCGTCCACGGGTTCGTCGTGCTGCACCCGAAGGGGGCGATGCTGATCGACACCGGCGTCGGCGGTCCCGACCGCCTGCTGACGGACTGGCGCGTGGTCAACCGGACCGCGGCCGAGGCGCTGGGCGACCACGACCTGGTGCCCGGCGACATCAAGTTCGTGGTCAACACGCACCTCCACTTCGACCACTGCGGCCAGAACGCGGTGTTCAAGCACGCGCCGTTCTACGTCCAGCGCGTCGAGCTCGACCGCGCCCGCCGCGAGGCCCGCTGGCTGACCGATTGGTTCGACTTCGCCGGCGCCCGCTTCGAGCTGCTCGACGGTGACGCCGAGGTGCTGCCCGGCGTCCGCGTCGTGGCGACGCCCGGCCATACCACCGGCCACCAGTCCGTGGTGATCGACGGGGACGGGGAGGAGATCCTGATCGGCGACGCGGCGTACACGCCGGCCATCTACGGCCAGCCCGAGGCCGGCGCCGACGAGCTGCCGCCCGGCCAGGCGGCCGACCATGACGCCTGGAGCGCCTCGCTGCGCCGCCTCCACGACGCCCGTCCCCGGCACGTCCACTTCTGCCACCACACGCGCGTCGTCCACGGCTGAGCCCTGGACACCACGTGTCCGCGGCCCGAACGCACTACTTGTTGGTCAGCAAGTAGGACTTGACAGCGAGCACGCAGCAAGTTAGGGTCAAGCTCTCCGGTCACTCGGGGGTTGAGGGGCGCGCGCGAGCATGAGAGACGTCTGGATCCGCGGGGTGTCGATGACGCGGTTCGGCAAGCACCTCGAGCGCACCGGCCGCGACCTGGCCGAGGAGGCGGTCCGGGGTGCGCTGCGGGACGCGTCCATCGAGCCGCACGACGTCCAGGCGGCGGTGGCCGGCAACGCGGCCGCGGGCCTCATGAGCGGGCAGGAGTCGATCCGGGCGCAGGTCGTGCTGCGCCATACGGGCCTGCTCGGGGTCCCCCTGGTCAATGTCGAGAACGGCTGCGCCACCGCGTCCACCGCGCTCCACCTGGGCTGGCAGTCGGTGGCGGGCGGCATGCACGACTGGGTGCTCGTCCTCGGCTGGGAGAAGGTCTGCGGCGATGACCGGGCCCGGCCGCTGGTCGCCCTCAACGCGAGCACGGACCTGACCGAGCTGGTCGAGGTCTTCGGCGCGGACGAGGAGCCCCCGCGCAGCGCCTTCGCGGACCTGTACGGCGCGTTCGCGTCCGGGAACGGCCGGGACCGCTTCAGCCGCGAGAGCCTGGCCCTGGTCTCGGTCAAGAACCACGAGCACGGCGCGCTCAACCCGTGCGCCCGCTATACGCGTCCGGTGACGGTGGCGGAGGTGCTGGCCTCCCGGCAGGTGGCCGGCCCGCTCACCCTGCTGATGTGCTCGATGTTGAGCGACGGGGCGGCCTGCCTCGTGCTCTCGTCGACCCCGCCGCCGGCCGGCGAGCCGGCGGTCCGCATCGTGGCCTCGGCGCTGGCCTCCGGCCGCGGCGACGACCTGCGCCGGCCCTCGGCCGTGCAGCGGGCCGTGCGCGAGGCCGAGGAGACGGCCGGGATGGGCCTGGGGGACATGGACGTCGTGGAGCTCCACGACGCGACCGCCGTCGCCGAGCTGGCCCTCTACGAGGAGGTGGGCCTGTGCCCGCCCGGCGACGCCGAGCGCCTGGTCGTGGACCGGGTGACGTGGCTGGGCGGGCGGGTGCCCGTCAACACCAGCGGCGGCCTGCTCGCCCGCGGCCACCCGATGGGGGCGACGGGCCTCGCCCAGGTGGTGGAGCTGACGCTGCAGCTGCAGGGCCGCTGCGGGCCGCGCCAGGTGCCCGACGCCCGGCTGGCCCTGGCCGAGAACGCCGGCGGCTGGGTCGGCTCCGACGTCGCCGCCTGCGGCGTCCACGTCCTGGAGCGTTCCTGAGCGGCCGCCCCGGGCCGGGTCGCTACCGTTGCTCCCATGACCTCTGGACCGCTCGTCAGCGCCGCCTGGCTGGCCGACCACCACCGTGACCCGGACGTGCGGGTCGTCGACCTGCGCTGGTACCTGGACGGCCGGTCCGGCCAGGCCGCCTACGACGCCGGCCACGTGCCGGGCGCCGTCTTCGTCGACCTGAACGCGATCAGCGGCCACGAGCCCGGCCGCGGCCGCCACCCGCTGCCCGACCCCGCCGTCTTCGAGGCCGCCATGCGCGCGGCCGGCGTCGGCCCCGAGACCACCGCGGTCGTGTACGACGACGGCGGCGGCGCGGTCGCGGCCCGCCTCTGGTGGATGCTGCGCTACTTCGGCCACGACCGGGCGGCCGTGCTGGACGGCGGCATCCAGGCCTGGCCGGGCGAGCTCAGCACGGAGCCCGAGCGGCCGGCGCCCGGCGACTTCGCGGCCGGGGCGCCCCGCGAGGAGCTCAAGCTCGAGTACGAGGACGTCCGCCGGCTGCCCGCGGGCACGCTGCTGCTGGACGCGCGCCCGGGCGAGCGCTACCGCGGCGAGACCGAGCCGGTGGACCCGGTCGCCGGCCACATCCCCGGCGCCCGCAGCGCGCCGGCCCTGGCCACCAACCTCGACGGCGACCGCCGCTTCCTGCCGCCCGACGAGCTGCGCCGGCGGTACGAGGCGCTCGGCGCCGGCGGCGGGCGCGACGTCGTCGTCTACTGCGGCTCCGGCGTCAGCGCGTGCCACGACCTGCTGGCGATGGAGGTGGCGGGGCTGACCGGGGCCCGGCTGTACCCGGGCTCGTGGAGCGAGTGGTCGGCCCACCCCGAGGCCCCGGTGGCCACGGGCGAAGAGGTACAGTAGCCCCCCATGCTGCTCGACGGAAAGAAGCTCCTGGTCACCGGCGTGCTCGACCGGCGGAGCATCGCCTTCTCGATCGCGGAGGAGGCCCAGAAGGCCGGCGCCGAGATCGTGCTCACCAGCTTCGGCCGCGTCGCCAACATCACGAAGATGATGGCCAAGCGCCTGCCGACCACCCCGGACGTGCTGGAGCTGGACGCCACGAAGGCGGAGGACGCCGCGGCCGTCTGCGAGGAGCTGCGGCGCCGCTGGGGCCGCCTCGACGGCTGGGTGCACTCGATCGCGTTCGCGCCCGACGACGCGCTCGGCGGCAACTTCCTCAACACCCCCTGGCCCAGCGCGTCCACCGCGTACCAGATCAGCGCGTTCTCGCTCAAGGAGATCGCGGTGGGCCTGCTGCCGGTGATGCGGGACCACGGCGGCTCGATCGTCACGATGGACTTCGACAATTCCGTGCACGCCTGGCCCTCGTACGACTGGATGGGGGTCAGCAAGGCGGCGCTGGTGGCGGTCGTGCGCTACCTGGCACGCGACCTGGGCCGGTACCGCATCCGCGTGAACGCCGTCTCGGCCGGCCCGGTGCGGACGATGGCGGCCAAGGGCGTGCCCGGCTTCGGCGCGATCGAGGAGGCCTGGAACCGGCGCGCCCCGCTCGGTTGGGACACCTCGGACCCGGTGCCGCCCGCCCGGACGGTGTGCGCGCTGCTCAGCGACTACCTGCCGTCCACCACCGGCGAGGTGATCCACGCCGACGGCGGCCACCACGCGATGGGAGTCGAGCTGCCGGCCGCGGATTGACATCCGGGAACGGACATGGACAACGCCGGGTCTACGCGCTAGATTGCGTTGTGCATGGGTCGTCATGCGCAACGCCCCCGGCTCGAGCGGACTGACCGAACGTCAGGTGTTCGTTGGGCTTCCGACCCCTCCCAAACGCGCGACAATTGAGACGGGTTGGACATCGGGCTCCTGGTCTATCCAAGACATACGCCCCTGGATCTCATCGGCCCGTGGGAGGTCCTGGTCCGTCTGCCCGGTGCGCGAACCCACCTGATCTGGACCCGGCCGGGTCCCGTCCAGGCCGACGGCGGCATCGAGATCAGCGCCAGCGTCTCCTTCGCGGATTCGCCGCTGCTCGACATGCTGGTCGTTCCCGGCGGCCCGGGCCAGCTCTCGCTGATGAAGCACTCGCTGCTGCTGGAGTTCATCCGCGACTGCGCCGAGCGGTCGGCCTGGGTGTGCTCGGTGTGCACCGGCGCGCTGCTGCTGGCGCAGGCGGGCGTGCTGCGGGGGCGGCGGGCGACCACGCACTGGCTCGCCCGGGACACGCTGCGCCAGTACGGCGTCGAGGTGGTGGATGACCGGTACGTGTTCGACGGCAAGTTCGCGACCGCGGCGGGGGTCTCCGCGGGCATCGATCTCGCGCTCGAGCTCGTCCGGCGGGTGTCCGGCGACGAGGCGGCCTGCGAGATCGGGCTCCAGATCGAGTACGACCCGACGCCGCCGCTCGACTGCGGCTCGCCGGCGAAGGCGCCCGGCGAGGTGGTACGCCGTCTCAGGGAGCGGGCGCGCCGGTATCGCTGAACCCCTTGCTGCCCGCAAGGACCCTATATGTGGTGGCTGTTGTCCGATGAGACCCCACATGCTGCTACACTACTGCCAGTGCTCCGTACCAGGGGGTGTCAGGCTTGCGTGAGTGCCTAGTTATCTACGTCGATGCGGCGCTCGACAAGAACGGCCGGGCCGGATGTGGCCTGGCCGTTTTTGTTAGGGGTCGGGCGGTGTACACGGAGTCGTTCGGGTTCGCCCACCAGGGCGGCTCCGCCCAGCTGGAGGCGCACGTCTGCGCCGCCGCGCTGGACCTCGCCGCCGCGCGCTGGCCCCTCCACCGCGTGGTGGTGCGGACGGACTGTGCCCCCGTGGTGCGCAGCCGCTTCCCCTCCAGCGAGACCTTCCGGGTGGCGGTGCACGAGGTTCGTGAGCGCATCCGGCGTGGCCACCGCGTGGTGCGCTACGTGAGCAGGAAGGCGAATCCCGCGCACGAACTGGCGCGCGAAGGGCTGAAGAAGTTGATCAGGCAAGGGCTCCCGGCGGCGGCGTAACACAGCGATATACTCCGCGTCGTTCGTCGTCGGACAACTGCAAACGGGAGCCACACAATGGCAGAGGAAGACAGCGCGCCGGCGCCGCGCCGCAGTGGCCGACCGGGTGGTAGCGCGTCGGCCGCTCGTTCCGCACCGACCGCACGCCGCAAGCGCATCGGGGGCGCGGAGCTGGTGGAGACCCTCAACGAGATGGTCACTCAGTTGATCAAGGAGAACCGCAGCCTGAAGCGCCAGCTCGCCAGGCTCACGGCGGGAGGCATGGAGACGGCGAACGGCGCCACGGACCGGACGCTGCGCGCGCTCCAGCGCAAGGTGCAGCGCGCGGTGGCGCCGACGCCGGCGACGCGCCGGCGGCGCAGCTCCAGCACCGCGCAGCGCCCCACTCGTCGGCGCAGCGCCGAGGGCGGCTCCGCCTCTCAGTAGCCGCGCAGCCGCTTCGCGCTGTGGTAGGCGTCGAAGATGCTGTAGAGCCAGAGCCCGACGCCGCCCAGCTCCATCGGCACGCCGATCACCGCCCCGACCGCCGTCAGGTCGAAGTCGAGGCCGACGAACTCGAGCAGGCCGGCCGCGCCCATGATGCCCGCCGCCTTGCGCCACTCGCCGAGATAGAGGTGGCCGAGGCCGGGCACGATCGCCAGCGCGGCGGCCGCGAGCGGGCTCTTCCGACGCCGCTCCAGCGCGGTCCAGTTGGGCCGCGCGCCGCAGTTCCGGCACGGCGCCGACGGGTGCTCCAGCGGGGCCGAACACCGGCCGCAGATCACGTTGGAAGCCATGGCCAGTGTTCTTACCAAAGAGTGTTAGCTTTCGAACATGGACTTGAGCTTCACGCCTGAGGAAGAGGCGTTCCGGACCGAGGTCCGGTCCTGGCTGGACACCAACCTCCCGTCCGAGTGGCGGCACCGGGGCGTCGGCGGCTACCGCGAGGAGGACGACGAGGGCATCCAGCGCGAGTGGCAGCGACGTCTCTACGAAGGCGGCTGGCTCACGCTGGCGTGGCCCACCGAGCGCGGCGGCCGCGGCGCCACGCCGGTGATGCAGTCGATGTACGCGGAGGAGGTCGCGCTCGCGGGCGCGCCCCCGATCCTCGGGCGCCTGGGCGTCTCGCTGCTGGCGCCGCTGCTGAGCGTGTACGGCAGCGACTGGCAGAAGGAGACGTACCTGCGCAAGATCCTGTCCGGAGAGCTCGTCTACTGCCAGGGCTTCAGCGAGCCCAACGCGGGCAGCGACCTGGCCGGCCTGCAGACGCGCGCGGAGCGGCGCGACGGGAAGTGGGTGCTGAACGGGCAGAAGATCTGGTCCAGCGGCGCGCACTACTCCGACGGCAGCTTCCTGCTCGCGCGCACCGACCCCCACGCGGCGCCCCACAAGGGCATCGGGATGTTCCTGGTGGACATGCACCAGCCCGGCATCGAGGTCCGGCCGATCGTGCAGATGACCGGCAGCGGCGAGTTCTGCGAGATCTTCCTGACCGACGCCGTGGTCGAGGACCGCGACGTGGTCGGCGGCCCGACCGACGGCTGGCGGATGGCGATGGCGACGTTCGGGTTCGAGCGCAGCGGCCTGGCCAACGCGTCGCGGTTCGAGCGCGTGGCGAGCGCGCTGGCCGACCTGGCCCGGCGCCAGGGCGCCGGCGCCGACGACGAGGTCCGCCAGCGCGTGGCGCAGGCCAGGATCGAGGCGCACGTGTTCCGGGCGACCGGCCTGCGCAGCCTGACGCGCGCCCAGCAGGGCCAGGTGCCTGGCCCCGAGGCCAGCCTGAGCAAGCTCTACTGGAGCGAGATGGACAAGCGCATCCAGGAGACCGCGCTGGCCGTCGAGGGCATGTACGGCGCGCTGGCGCCGGACTCCGAGTGGGCGGTCGACCACGGCCAGTGGCAGTACAGCTGGATGTGGTCGCAGGCCGAGACGATCTACGCCGGCTCGTCCGAGATCCAGCGCAACATCATCGCGGAGCGGGTGCTGGGCCTGCCCCGGGGCCGCTGAGGGGGATGGTGGGCGCTGGAACCGACGTCGAGGGCCACTTGGCAGACACCGGAGTGGTCGTAAGCACGGGCTCCGCCCTGCGTGTGAGTCCGTCTTCCCGAGGTCACGAGGCGTCGGCTTCAGACCCGGAGGGATGCGCCGAAGGCGCCCCCAACATCCCGGATGGAGGGGGGGTTCTGGAAGGGGGGGCCCGCCCCCACTTGCTCTGATGGAGGTCCTGACGTACAACCCGTTCCTGCCGGAGGTACGTGAGGACCCCTATCCGACGTACCGCGCGCTGCGGGAGGCGGAGCCGGTGCACCGAAGCCCGTTCATGGAGCTGTGGATCCTCACCCGCTACGAGGACGTCGCGGTCGTCCTGCGCGACCCGCGCTTCCTGGCCGACCGCACGAGGTGGGAGGGCTACCAGGCGGTCCCCGGGCTCGACGACACGCGCTCGATGCTCGTGCAGGACCCGCCCGACCACACCCGGCTCCGGGGCCTGGTCAGCAAGGCGTTCACGCCGCGCATGGTCGAGCGTCTGACGACGCAGGCGCAGGCGATCGTGGACGCCGCCCTGGACGCGGCGGCCGAGCGGGGCGGCCTGGAGCTGGTCGAGGACCTGGCGTACCCGCTGCCCGTGACGGTGATCGCGCGCTGCCCGTGACGGTGATCGCGCGCATGCTGGGCGTGCCGGAGGCGGACTGGCAGCGCTTCCGCGACTGGTCCCGCGTGCTGGTCGGCGCGCTCGACCCGGTCTCGATCCAGGACGGGGACAAGCTGTCCGAGTACGTCGCCGCGGAACGGGCGATCCAGGTGTACCTGGCGGAGGTGGTCGAGCGCCGGCGCCGCGAGCCGGGCGACGACCTGATCAGCGCGCTCATCGCCGTGGAGGAGCGGGGCGACGCGCTCAGCGAGCGCGAGCTGGTGGTGATGCTCGTGCTGCTGCTGGTCGCCGGCCACGAGACGACCGTCAACCTGATCGGCAACGGCGTGCTGGCCCTGCTCCGCAACCCGGACCAGCTGGCGCTGCTGCGGCGCGAGCCCGGCCTGCTGACCAGCGCGGTGGAGGAGCTGCTGCGCTGGGACTCGCCGGTCCAGCTGACCGCCCGCGTCGTCGGCGAGGCGTGCGAGCTGGGCGGCCAGGCGCTCCGGCCGGGCGAGCTGGTCATGCCGCTGCTGGGCGCGGCCAACCGCGACCCGGCCCAGTTCCGGGAGCCGGACCGGCTCGACCTGACCCGCGAGCCGAACCCGCACTTCTCGTTCGGCCGGGGCATCCACTTCTGCCTGGGCGCCCCGCTGGCCCGCCTCGAGAGCCGGCTCGCGATCGGCGCGCTGGTCCGCCGGTTCCCGGACCTCCGGTCCGACGGCGAGCCCGTGCGCAGCGAGACGATCACGCTGCGCGGCCTGCGCCGGCTGCCGCTCGCCGTGTAAGTAGTCAGGAACTTGTCCCGGCCGCGTTGAGGCATCTGTCCCCGGTGGAACCGCGGTACCTATATCACGATCGTCAAGGCCGGACGACAATCCGGGCATGACCTCCTCGTATCGACGTGTCCTCCTGGTCACCTTCGCCACGGCGGCCCTGTTCGGCCTGTCGGTGGCGGGCGCCGGCGGGGCGTTCGCGGCCGGCATCCAGGCCACCGCGATCCACGCCGGCAACGGGAACGGTGGCGGCGGCAACGGCAATGGGAACGGCAACGGCAATGGCGGCAATGGCGGCAATGGCGGCAGCGGCGGCAGCGGCGGCAGCGGCCAGGGCACCGCGACGCCGGAGCTGCCGAGCGGCGTGCTGTTCGGCCTGGGCGTGATCCCGCTGGCGGCCGGCCTGTTCCTGGTGTGGCGACGGCGGCGGCCCGAACCCGCCTGATCCTGCCCGCGGCGGCGGTCGCCTGTGCCGCCGCCGCGCTGTACCTGCCGGTGCTGGCGCACGCCGCCGGCGTGTGGGCCCTGGACCAGGAGCTGTCGTTCGGCTTCCTGGTGCCCCCGGCGGCGGCGGCGCTGGTCTGGCTGCGATGGCCGCAGCTCCGCGCGGCGCTCGGCCCGGGCAGCGCGCTCGGCCTGCCGGTCCTGGTGGCCGGCCTCCTGCTCTACGTGGCGGGACTGCGCTCCGGCGTGCACGCCGTGGCCGGCGTGGCGTTCCTGCCCACGGTGCTGGGCGCGGCCGCCTACCTGTACGGGGTGGCGGCGGCCCGGGTCCTCGCCCCGCCGGCGGCGCTGGTCACGGTCTCCCTGAGCCTGTACCGCGGCCTGCTCGCCCCGCTCGGGTTCGCGCTCCAGGAGGTGACCGCGCGCGGCTCCGCCGCGCTCGCGTCGTTCCTGGGCGTGCCCGTCCACGGCTCCGGCGTGGACCTCTTCGTGGGCGGCGTCCACCTCGTGGTCGCGCAGTCGTGCAGCGGCATGGACTCGCTGCTGGCGCTGCTCTGCCTCGGCTTCCTGGTCGTCGCGCTGGCGAGCGCGGGGTGGGGGAGACGGGCGCTGCTGCTGGCGCTGGTGCTGCCCGTGGTCCTCGTCACCAACGTGCTCCGGGTGACGGCGGTGCTCGCCCTCGCCCAGCCCTTCGGGACGGCCGCCGCCGAGGGGCTCCCGCACGAGTCGCTGAGCGCGGCCGTGTTCCTCCTCGCGGGCCTGGCCCTCTGGCTCGCCTGCGTCCTCCTGCGATGCCAACCTCGATTCGACGTCACGCTGCCGTCCTCGTCCTGATCGCGCTCGCGGGCGCGGCCGGCCTGGGGCTGGCCGGCCAGGCCGCGCCCGCGCCCGCGCTGCCCGCGATCGCCGCGCTGACGGCCGGCACCGGGTGGCAGGTCGAGACGGCGTACGCGCCGGGCGACGCGGGCGGGCCGTTCCGGGAGTGGCAGGTCCGCGACCGCGACGGGACCGAGGCGCTCCTCTACGTCGGCGCCACCTCGCGGGTCCAGACCATGGCGCGCTGGACCGGGGAGCTCGGGTACCAGGGCGACGGCTACCTGGTCACGAGCCGGCCGGAGGGGCGCGTCCGCCTCGCCGACGGGTCGAGCGCGGCCGTCAGCCGGGTGCTCGCGCAGCGGGAGGGGGACCAGCGGCTGCTGGAGTACGCCGTGGTCGGCCCGGAGGGGGTGGCGCCGTCGTCCACGTCCTCGCTCCCGGGGGCGGCGTGGGACGCGTTGACCGGCCGCGCCGGTCCGTACTTCATGGTCCGGGCCTCGGTGCCGGCCGGGGCGGGCGCCGCCGCCGACGGGCTGCTCGCGGCCGTCCTGGGGCCGCTGGCGGTCACCGCCCGGAGGTAGCGGCCAGGGCCGGCTCCGCCTCC
>Ga0066661_10000540_pt1 | contig 13259 bp, 9 predicted proteins | sample GraSoiAngelo_110_FD_66454 | JGI IMG/M metagenome (GOLD analysis project Ga0066661, IMG submission 66454) | Grasslands soil microbial communities from the Angelo Coastal Reserve, California, USA - 14_0903_12_30cm | ecosystem: Environmental > Terrestrial > Soil > Grasslands | place: USA... | reverse complement strand
TACCCGGTGGCCGATTTTTGATGGGCACAAAACCGAGCAGGGGCGAGGGAGCACACTCGACTTCCGGCGGCGCAATGCGAACGTAGTAGCCATCCACGCCCAACTGCTTGCACACATCATTGCCCACAGCGTAGGTCCAGCGCTCGACACTATCATTCCAGCAATCTGCCGTTTCGCGGAGGTAGGTTGCCATCGAGCCCTGCCCGACAAGATCGGCTAGGTCGGCAGCGGCCAAGAGCGCGGCGATCTCGGCCGCCAGGGTGAAAGGGGAGAATCCCGCATCTTCTTCCCAACGGTCCTGCGGCGTGACCGGGCCGTTGCGCAACAGGAAACTCGCCGCCCGCCGTACCATGGGCCACCAGCGCGCGATGTCACCCAGCGCAGATGATGTCTCGCGCCGCAACAGGTCCACCAGCAAGATTGGGAGAGCGGTCTCATCCATCTGCACTCCATGCCAGTACGGCCGCCCGTCCAGCCACATGTTTTGCGCCCAATTGCCCTCCGCTTCCTGCGTGACTTCGAGATAGCGCAACACCCGCATCGCGTCATCGGCTGCTCCCGCCGCCAACAACCCGCCTGCGATTTCGACCAAGTCACGCGGCCAGACCAGGTGATATCCGCCGAGATCTTCATCTCCTTTGTTAAAACCCCAAGGTATGGACAGACTGGCAATAATTCCGCCCAGCACCGATTTCGATTCATGCGTGCGCAGCACGGCGGTACTGGTTCGGTAAACAGATCGCCCCCCGGGCTTTGGATCGAGCGGCTCGAGCCTGCTCTGCCAGTTTTCCCAGCGGCGCAGATATTCCGTCCGGGCGCAGTCGAATCCATCCAGCATGCTGGAAAGGGCTTGCTGGCCTGCTTCCGACCAGATCCCGCCCAAACCGATTCCGAGCAGGAAATCAGGCTGGCCTGCTGGCAAGTCGATCTCTCCAGTAAGTGCAATATTGCCGTTCTCCGCGCGTGTGTAGTCCCAGGTCATCTGGAAATTTCTGGAGAGGTCCTGCCATCCATCGGAGAAACCCACGAAGCCCACTGACATCTTCTTCCAAGGAACCGAGCAGGCGAAGGCGAGCGCGTAGCCATCGCGCTCGGCGAACAGCATGGGAAACCCCTTGTAGTCGCCCACCCACCCCGTATTGCCATTCCCGAAATTGGCCAGATGCGGCGAGAGCAGTGCATAGAGGTGATAGTCGCCTAGCGCGCCTTGCAGGGGCTCGAAACAAATCTTTTGTAAAACGACATTCCGAAACGGATCGGACAACACTTGCTTTTCGATCCGGTAGCGTCCCTGGTTGTCGCTATTGACCAGGCGGTATGCAGCAACACCATCCGCCAACTGGCTGACGCGGAACGAGGCATGCCGTTTTTCTTCTGAGAAGAAGCTGTTTCCGTCGGTTACGAGCAAGCCTTGGTCGCGGGTGCATGCCTGATCCACCCGGGGAAAATAAATTTCATTGAGGATGCCGTGGCTGATTGTGAACCACACCCGGCTGTGCAGGTTGAGCGCTGTCCCCACTCCCGACTTGGCGCTGGACGTCCAGCGCGGCTCGATTCCCGGCCAACCCGGAGCAAAACGGGTCGCGGAATCACTCACAGGAACCGGCCTTCGTCTGACAGTTCTTTACAATTCTTTGACATGAGTTTTGCAAAAGATCCCGGCATTTGCATCTAAGCTTAAAGCCAGCACCGCCTTTTCTCATTCCGTCAGTCGGGGAACGGCAGAATACCAGAAGTTAAACCGTTATGGTCCTGACCCGTGGTAGCAACCTTCGGATAGTTTCGATTGCCCTCGTGATCCTGGGTTTGCTGATGCCTGCTGTTGCTCTGGATGTCGATCCGCAGCTGGATGTCGGCTACCGCCTTCTCTACAACCTCGATTTCAGTCACGCTCAGCGCGAGTTTTCTTCCTGGGAGCAGCAGCACAGCGACGATCCGCTGGGTCCCGCATCGGAAGCCGCAGGATTTCTATTCTCCGAGTTTCATCGTTTGGGTGTTCTGGATGCGCAATTCTATGAGAATGATTCGGGGTTCGAAGCCCGCAAGAAGATCTCTCCGGATCCGGCCGTGCGTGCCCGTTTCGACGCCGTTTTGCAGCGAGCCGAGAGCCTGGCACGCAGCCGTCTTGCGCAGAATCCGAAAGACCTTGATGCTTTGTTTGCGCTGACCCTTTCTTCAGGACTGAAGGCCGACTACGCCGCGCTCATCGAAAAACGCAACCGGGCCTCGCTGCATTTGACGCGCCAGGCGACCGCCTGGGCCGATCAGCTGCTGAAGGTCGATCCTGATTGTTACGATGCCCATCTCGCCGGCGGCATCAGCCGGTACCTCATAGGAAGCATGGCTGCGCCCATGCGGTGGATTTTACGGCTGGGTGGGGTCAAAGGCGATAAGCAGGCGGGAATCGCCGAGTTGCAGCTCACGGCCGAGCGCGGCCATTACCTGGCCCCCTTCGCGAGAATTCTGCTGGCTATTGCCTATGTGCGCGACAAGGACCCAGCACGGGCCCGCGAACTGCTTGTCTCTCTGCGCCGGGATTTCCCGGAAAATCCGCTCTTCGCCCGCGAAATTGCGCGCCTCGATTCCGGAAGATGAAATTCACATGTCGTCCATCCTGAGCGTGAGCTTGGCCAGCGTGAGCTTGGCCAAGGATCGGGCGTCTACTACCAGCAGCCACACGCGAGATGCTTGGCAGATTGAGGTCTGCTTGGATGACGACTTGTAAATGGCTAGTCAGGATTCAGCGCCCGGTCGCGTCAGCCTGTCTGACTTCGATCGCCGCCATCGGTCCGGGTTTCTCGCAACACGCGCCGGGTGGGATAGGCGCTCCGTGGGGGCAAGTTCGCGGATGCCCAAGGAAGGTACATATTTTCTCGGTCGCTTCAGGCGAGAGAATGTGCTCGAACTTACAAGCCTGCTGCTCGATTTCCGTTTCACTGTCCAAGGCCAGGCTGTCGGTAAACAGCCGCTCCGCCAGCCGGTGCCGGCGAATGATGTCTGCCGCCTTCTTCCGCCCACGCTCGGTGAGTTCGACGACCATGCTGCCGTCCCCGGTCGATACTCCCGCTGGCTTCAGCGCATCGTGGCAGGGGTTGATGAACGGCTTGTGCTCGTGCACCTCGGGAGGGTGCGGGTTGGCGGAAACCAAACCCAGCTCCATCATTTTGTCGATGGCGATACTGACCGGCAGCGCGCCATGCACCTCCATGCGCCCGACCTCAGCAATTTCTGCGTGCTCGGCCAGAACCCAAAGTTCTTCCAGTACTTCGTCGAATTGCTCCTCGTCGGCCATGGAGAAGAGTTCCTGGGCGGCAATGCGGCCGTGGTGCAGCTCAATCCGGCGATCGGCCAGGCGCGCAACTACCGGGTCGTGAGTGACCATCACGATGGTTCGTCCCTGCTGGTGTAACTCGCGCAGCAGGCGCAATACGATTTCTTCATTCTGCGCGTCGAGATTGCCGGTAGGCTCGTCGGCCAGGATTATTTTTGGATCGTTGATCAAAGCCCGCGCGATGCACACCCGCTGCTGCTCGCCTCCGGACAGATGCGCGGGCACGTGATTGGCCCGCTCTTTCAGTCCGACGCGCTCCAGGGCTTCCCGCGCTTCCTGCTCGTCCGTCATGCTGTGGAAATATTGCGCCAGCATGACGTTCTCCAGCGCGCTGAGATACGGAACCAAATGAAACTGCTGGAACACAAACCCGATCTTCTCGGCGCGCACGCGGTTAAGCTCGGACGCCGACATGCCGCCGACATTCTCGCCGGCGAGCAAGATGTCCCCCGAAGTCGGTCGATCCAGGCAGCCAATCAGGTTGATCAGGGTCGATTTTCCCGAGCCCGAGGGGCCCATAATGGCCAGCCACTCACCGGGATCAACCTGGAGCGAGATGTGGTTGAGCGCACGAATGACGCCACCGTTCTCCTCGGCCTTCGCCGGATACGCCTTGGTGACATCCGTGATCCGAATCATCTCACTCACCCCTCAAAATAATAGCAGGCTCCACCCGCCGCAAAAGAGAGATCGGCAAGGTAGCCGACAGCAGCGCCACCGCCACGCTTCCCGCCAGCACCACCGGCAACACACTGACTCGCGGCCCTACAGAAGCATGAAAGTTGACGCGCCCAATCCAGGCGGCAAGCCCAATCCCGATTACAAATCCCACGAGCGCTCCAATTACTCCCAAGGCAGCCGCCTCGGCGGCAAAGAATCCGTTCAGCAGCCTCTCAGAAGCCCCCAGAGCCTTCATAATCGCAAAATCACGGCGCCGGTCAAATACCCACCCCGTCAAGGTTGCGAGCAAGCATAGCGCGGAGGTAAGAATGATCAGAGCCGCCGCCGCCAGCAGCGCGGCCCGGGTTTTGCCGAGCACGCGAGCCTCGGCCTCCACGATCTGCCGCAGCGGACGAACTTGAGCCGCGGAGAGTTGCCGGGCCAGCCGCGGGATGGTGGCGTTGATCTCTTGCGTAGATCCGTTGACCGCGATCTCAATCGTCGAGGGCTCGACCCCGGTCCAGGCCTCGAATGCAGGCAGGTTCAGATAAATGCGGCTATCTTCGGCGGCACCGGTCTGAAGAATTCCTCCGGTCGTCAGGTGGATCGTGCGTCCCTGGAAGCTGAGGTCGAATGGCTTGCCGGCACGACTTACCAGGGTAGCGGCGCGCGTACCGACCAGCGCCGCACCATTTTCTGAAGGCCACGCCGTCACCGACCACCAACGGTTCAGCTGGCGCACCAACCCCAGATCGGTACCCGCAACTACGACCGACTGCCCATCACGGGTACGCGCCACGATGTACGCAAACGGCACTGCGATGGTCTCGCCGCCCAGGGTTGATCGAACCCTGGACAGAGCGTCAGAGGGAAGCGCCGTGCCATCCTTGCCCATGACAACCACGTTGGCGCCGTAGCTGCGGAATTCTTTGCGCAACTTGGCCTCGACGTCCGCATAGAGATTCAACATGGCTGTCGCGACCGCTGCCGCCACCACCATGGCCAGCAGCGCCGAGGCGGCTCGACCACGCCGCAACACGGCCGCTCGCACCAACATGCGGAGAAACATCGAGGTATGAGGCCCCCCGCTCCGCCGGCTGGCCACGTGACTGGGCTGATGCGGCAGGGAACTCATGCCTCGCCTCGCAATGCAAACACGGGATCCAATAACACCGCACGCCGAATGGCTGCTGCACTTCCGAGAAACGTCACCGCCACTGCAATCGCAAGGATGATAGGGAAGAGCACGGGCTGAATGGTGATCTTCGAATTGAAAATGGTCTGGCCGATTTGGTGTGCCAACGCGACTCCGACAAAATAGCCGGCAGTGCCGCCCAGCGCCGCGAGAAAAACCGCTTCGGTGAAGAACAGCGCGGCGATCGAGGCACTCCCGCCGCCCAAAGCCTTCATCAGCCCGACTTCTCCACGCCGTTCAAAAATTGCGGTCGCCATCGCCGCCGAGACCGCGAGAGCCGACGCAAACAACGCGGCCAAGGTGACCAGCAGCATCAGCCCCTGGATGCGTGAGAGTACCGTACCTTCGTTCTGGGCGACCTGTCGAATCTGCTGGGCATGAGAATGCGGAATCGCTTCCTCGAGCTGATAGGCGATGGACTCGACGTAAGGCGAGCAGTACCAGCGATCGTAGGTCTCCGGATTCATGGTCTTGGGATCGCGTCGTGCCAGGGCATCTTCCGGTTTGGTAAGCGCGCTGACATAGATGCGGCGAACCGACCCCGGCTTGCCCAGGATCTGCTGGGCCACTCCCAGAGGGGCAACCACCTCGTCATCTTCGGCGCCGCCGGTAGAAAGAATTCCGCCGACCCGGTGACTCTGGCCGGCAAGCGCGATCTGATCTCCCGGCTGAAGTTGAAGGCTGGAGGCTAGACGCTCACCGACCAGTACCTCCAAAGAATTGTCATCCGGCCATCCCCCCTGGACCTTCCACCAGGGATTGGTGGCGCGGACGCCGGTGACGAAATCCTCTTTGCCTAGCTTCAATTCTTTTGAAAAATAGGTCCCGAGCAGGGTGACGTCACGCCCGTGCGTGGAACTGTTTACCTTAGTTGTAACTGGCAGCATGGGCGCAAAGCCGGTGATGTTGTGCGCCCAGAAAGTACCACGGATTTTTGGCAAGTCGGCTTCGTTCAGAAAAGCGCCGTCGCTCGGCGGCTTCAGGTTGACGCCCCCGATCTCAACATCCAGTGTGTCTTCCTGCGGCGTGACTACGAGGTTGGCACCGTAGCTGCGCAGCTCACGATTGATCTTGTCCCCGATGTCGGTGGCGACAGCGATCATCGCGGTGGCCACAGCCACGCCCAAGGTTATGGCGACGCCGGCCAGCACCTTGCGCCGCTTTTGTCGCCGGAACGATTCATAGACCAGACGCAGGAACATGACCTATTGCGGTTGGAAGTAGCGTGTACCAGCCGCCACGTCCGCCTCCGTGATGATGACCGCAGCGGAGGTCACCGTGGCCTTCAGGGGAATAGGATTGCAGCCTCCGGCCATGCCCACCGACGGCGGGTTGATGGGCGCGGCGCAGTTTTTGCACACCACACCGCTGGCGGTTTTGTAGAATCCAACCGCGCCGCAGATCTGGCAAGCATCGTACACGGTGGCAATCTGGCCGTCAGGCTTCCGGTACAGCCAGAAGCGGATCTCGGTCCCGTTCTCCCTGGCCGAGAAGCGGTGCAGGTCGCCGTCGGAGACCAGCTCGAAGGGGATCGTCGCCTTGCCATCGACAAAAGCAACTTCCGTAGCCGGCGAGAGCGCGCTCACGCTCTTGGTATAAATGAATTCGGCCGTCACCAGCATAATGAAGATGAATGAAGTGGCGTACACGGAAGCCATCCAGAACTGCTCGCGACGCGCGCTCCAAATCGCTTTGCGCCGCTCAGCCGGAGAGGTGGGCGTGGACTTCGGCTCCCTCCGCTTGGCCTCGAACAACACCATCAAAGCCGCCAGTGCCAGGATCGTCACAAAGAAAAACAGATCGTTGCGCACAATCGGCCCGATGATCGCCATCTCGCGCTTGGAAGAGCGGAGCACACCATTCTCGGAGAGTTCATGCAATCCGGAGATGATCAGTTGGGCAGCAACGAAAAACAGGATGACCGTGGTCACACGGAAGAATTTTTGCAGATTGATTCGTACGCTGCCCTTGACGAACATCACTCCGAACAACACCGCCGCGGCCACCCCCAGCACCGTACCGATAAAGTTCAGCAGTTCGTTGGTGTTCAGTGATACGGCACCCAGCATCAGCACCGTCTCCACGCCTTCGCGCAACACCATCAGGAAAACGAAAGCAAACAGCCCGAACCAGGAGCCTTCGCCGGCCAGCAATCCGACCTTGCCTTCGATTTCGCCCTTGAGCTTTCGCCCCGTCCTCATCATGAAGATGACCATGGTGACGACAAAAAAGGCCGCCGCCAGCATGACCCAGCCTTCGAAAATGTCCTGGTTGAAGTTAGTGCGGGACAATAGGATGGCGACCCCAATGCTCCCCAGGAAAGCAGCGCCCAGGGCGGCGTACACCGATTTGCGCAGTTCGGGCCGGCCAATCTTGGCCAGATAAGCCAGAGTAATGCCAACGATCAGGGCGGCTTCCACCCCTTCCCGCAGCGTGATAACGAAGGCTTCAAGCATGATGTAGGCAGTCCTGCCGCCGGACGACGATGATTTTGAAAATGAATTTCAATTTCAACTAAATAGGATAGTCTTCTGCCACGCTCATGGTCAACGCGCTAAATCACGCCGAGGTGCGATATTGGTCCCGCCACGCCCCATCCGAAAGATCTCAAAGGCTTTTCAGGAACTCCTTCGCCTCCACCAAGTGAGGGAACAGCTTCTCTTCCGCCTGGAAGGCCGGCGAATGCACGCAGCGGCGGCTGCCGCGCAGCTTGACCGGATGCTTCAGGTGCAGCATCTCATGATAAACGATGTACTCCACCACATGCCGCGGCACCCGGGGGTGGTCAAAAACGCGGCTGACCACAATCGCGTTATGGGCCGGGTCATAGTGAGCCAGGCTGTTGCGGGCGTGATTCTGGCTCCAGGTCATTCGCGGCCGGGCCAACAGGCGGAAGAAAAACCGCTCATTTAGTTGCTCGAAAATCTTGTCCAGATCGTAGGCTCGACCGCGCGCCGACTCGATACGCTTGCGGCCGCGGATTTGCCTCACCAGGTCGGTCCTGCCCGCGATCTCATGGCTGGAAACGTATTTCCGATAGCGGCTGGCGTAGGAGCGTTCTATCGGTTTCCGGTACATCTTGGCCAGCAGAATATGAGCGATCGCGCGCAACACGCTCTCCGGAGCGCCCTCCAGCAGGTCGGAAAGCCGCACCAGCAGCCTACCGTCGCGCAGCCGGATGGTGTTGTTGACGTTCGCGAAGGCGAAGAATTCGACCACAAACTCCGGCACCGGCGCGCGCGGCCTCAACTCGCGATAGCTTTCCTGGAAAATGGGAACTAACAGGTCTCTCACGGTGGCCCAGCTAGGCCTAGGTTAGCAGAAAAACCCTTTCAGGGCAGAGATCGCCGCCTTCGCCGAGAGCCAGGCAAATTCTCTCTGCCTCCTGTGCGTGCGCGGCGGTTAATCGTTTTTTTTCTTCTTTTTGTGCTTGGCCATCTCCTCCTGCTCGTCGAGCAGTTTGCGGTGGTCGGTGGCGCCGCTACCGACCGCGTCGATGGCGTTCGTCAGCACAAACCCGTACAACTTCGTATCTTCCTTGGCAGCCGTGAGCCCCTCGCGGAACGTCTTCAACTTGGCCTGAAACTCCGCGTCGGCCTCAATGATGGCCTTCAGCGGCTTGCGAATATCGCTCTTGCGATCCATGTACATGTCGATGTTGTCGTCCAACTCGTCGTAGACATCCAGGAAATCCTGCAGCCGCTTGTGCGTTTCCGCCGGACGCTCAGCCACACTTATTTTCGGATCGGTGCGTACAAGTTGCAGCTGATCTAAGCGTTCATGTGCAAACTTAAGGAAAAGCTTGAGGCGCTGATCGGGCTCCATGGCGGTGTCGCGGAGCTGGTCGATTTCGGCCGCAGTCAGGTCAGCATGGCGTTGAGCATCAGCCTTGAAAACCAACCCGGCCAGCAGTATCACCGTGAGTAGACGCTTTTTCCTCATTTGCTGCTCCCGAACATTGTGGCGAGCAAATCGGTACGTACCCGTTCCAGGTGGTCGATAGCCTCTTGTACAGGCCCCTGATCTTCAAAATTCAACGTGTGTTTCATATCGCGCAGCCGGTTGGCCATCTTGCGGACGGAAATCTCCGCATTCTTAAGCTTCTTGCCGGAGCTGGTTGCCGTGTCGCGGGCTTGCTCGGAGTAGGTGACAACCTCCTGAATATCCGCCCTCGCCACATCGACCTTGCCGCTCGTGTAAAGCTTGTCTGCGGCATCCAATTGTCGTTCCGCGATCTTCAGGCAAAGCTCAATGCGTTCGGCCGGCTTGGCGGCGTCGACCCGGGCTTTCAATTGCTCGACGGTCTCATCCTTTTTGGCCAAAACCACTGAGGACCAAGCCAGGACAACTAACGAGATTATGACCCAGGTTCGCATGTCTTATTTCTTTGGTTCGATCGCGATCAGTCGATGCCGTGCCTGCCATTGTTGGTCCGGAAACTGGCCGTTCGCGGTCTCCAGGAAGCGATGATAATTCACCGCCGCCTCTTTGTAGACCCGCAGGTGATCGTAGGCGGTGGCGCGCAGAAAATAACTCCCCGGGTTTTCCGGCAGAAACTTTCGACGCAAATCCAAGGCCTGAATAGTCCGCTGATAATTCTTGTTTTCGCTCGCGGCATTAGCCAGATCCCAATACGCGTCTCCGAAATCAGGCTTCAGCTCGAGGGCGGTAAGAAACTCCTTCTCCGCCGCGGGAAAATCGCGTTTTTTCATGTAAGCGCGGCCCAGACTCTGGTGCAGCACGGGATCGTCGGGTGAACCGGCTAATAGCGTCTGGTACAGGGGCAAGGCCCGGTCGTATTTTCCCAAGGCTAGGTAGACGTCGGCCAGATCCTTTTGTGCCGGCGTGTCATCGGGGGCGAGCTTCCGTCCGGCCTCGAGCTCGGCCGCCGCATCAGCGTACTTCTGGTCCGCGGCCAGCACCCGGCCCAACTGGAAATGACCTGGCGCATAGTCCGGGCGCACCGCCACTAGTTGTCGCAAGGTATCCGCAGCGTCGAGGAGACGAGCGCCTCGCATGTAGATGTTGGAGATTCCAATCAGTGCGTCGGCTGATTTCGGATCGACGGTGAGAACCTGCCGATATTGGTGCTCCGCCTCGGCAAACTGGTTTTCCTTTTCCAGCAGGGAAGCGGCAGAAAGATGAGGCTCGGGATCTCTGGGCTGAAGTTCCGCAGCCCGGCGATACGCGGCCAGCGCTTCAGTTGGCTTGCTTGCTTCCAGGACGTGTCCCAGAGAAAGCCAGGCGCGTTCCTGGCCCTCTTGCACGCGGTCGGTCGGCGTGAGAGCGGTAGCGGCCCGCAGAAATTTCTCGGAGTCGGGCTGATTGCTCTTAACCAGCATGAGCCCGAGATTGAGGTTGGACTCGAAAACGTCGGGTTTGGCGGCGACCGACTTGCGGTAGGCGGCGACCGATTGCTCAACCTGGCCCTGGGCGTTGTATACAAAGCCGAGATCGAACCATGCTTGGTAGTTGGAAGGATTGCGTTCGGTGACCTTTCTCAACAACGGCTCGGCGGTGGCATAGTCTCTTTTTTGAATGGCCGCTTCAGCCTGTTTTAGTTCCGGAGGAAACGAAGGGTCTTCGACCGCAATCTTCTGATGCCGTACGGTAGTATGCGTGGTCTGCGCCGCTTGAGCGTTGAGGACGAGCAGCCCGGTCGCCAGCACCGTTAGGAGTCGACTATTTCCTGCCATTCGAGCGCGAGCCATTACCGTTCAAGATGCGCGCCAGATATTTTCCGGTGTAGGACGCCGGAATCTTGGCAATTGCTTCCGGCGGGCCAGCGCCCACGACATAGCCGCCGCGTTCGCCACCTTCCGGGCCGAGATCAATCACCCAGTCGGCCGTCTTAATGACCTCCAGGTTGTGCTCGATCACCAGGATCGATCCGCCCGCGTCAATCAGACGGCGGAACGCGGCCAGCAATTTGCTGACATCGTCGAAGTGAAGCCCGGTGGTTGGCTCGTCGAAGATGTAAAGTATGCGATGGCGATGCCTGGCTTCCTCTCCCGTCGCCGGCCGCATCATCTGGCGAGCCCCCGGCAGATGCGCCGCCAGCTTCATGCGCTGCGCTTCGCCGCCCGACAGCGTGGTGGCCGATTGCCCCAATCGCAGGTAACCTAGCCCGACCTCCTCGAGAACCCGCAACTTCTCGGTGATTTTGGGGGCGTTGGCGAAAAACTGCAGCGCTTCTTTGACGGTGAGGTTCAACACCTCTTGGATGTTCTTGCCACGATAACGAACCTCGAGCACCTCGAGCTTGTAGCGCGTGCCTTTGCATTCTTCGCAGATGAGTTCCACGTCGGCGAGGAACTGCATCTCGACCGTCACCGTACCGTCACCCTGGCAAGTTTCGCAGCGTCCGCCGGGAATGTTGAAGGAAAAATGCCCGGCCGTGAAACCTCGCTTTTGCGCCTCGGGCAGGGAAGCGAACAAGTCGCGGACGCCGTCGAAGGCCTTGATGTAGGTAACCGGATTCGAGCGCGGCGTTCTCCCGATCGGCGACTGGTCAACCAGGATCACTTCGTCAACGAACTCAGCGCCTTCAAGCTTCGTCCAATTCGCCGGCGCCGGGAGCGTCCCATTGGTCTGTTTCTTGGCCGTCGCCAACGCCGGATAGAGAACGTCGTGCAGTAAGGTCGATTTGCCCGATCCGGAAACGCCGGTGATGGCCACGATCATGTTCAGCGGGATGGTCAAATCGAGGTTCTTGAGATTGTGCTCTCGCGCCCCTTTGATTCTGATCTCGTGCGGGCTGGGCTTTCGCCGCGCATTGGGCAGCTGAATCCGCAGGTCCTCGGAAAGATAGCGTCCGGTCAGCGACGCGGGATTCTTGATTATCTGCTCATAGTTTCCCGTAGCGATGACGTTGCCGCCGCTCTCGCCCGCGCCGGGACCGAGATCGAGGATGCGATCGGAAGCCTTCATAATGTCAGGATCATGTTCCACGACGAGAATCGTGTTCCCCAGATCGCGCAAGTCATGAAGGATCTTGATCAGCCGGTGCGTATCGCGGCTGTGCAGGCCAATGGATGGCTCATCGAGCACGTACAACGTTCCCACCAGGCGCGACCCCAGAGAAGTTGCGAGTTGGATTCGTTGCGCCTCACCGCCCGACAGAGTTGACGACAAGCGGTTGAGTGTCAGGTACTCCAGCCCGACTTCGTTCAAGAACTTCAGTCGTTCCTCGATTTCCTCCAGCAGCTTTTCGGCAATGCCGGCTTCCTGCGTCGTCAGTGTTACTTCGGAGAAAAACTGCGAGGCCTGTTCCACGGTCAGGCTGCAAACTTCACAGATATTGTGGCCGTTGATCTTCACCTGGCGAGCTTCCACCCGCAGCCGCGCTCCTCCGCAGGTCGAGCAGAGGGAGTACCCGCGGTACCGGCTTAGGAAGACGCGCACATGCAGCTTGTACTTCTTGCGCTCCAGGTGATTAAAGAATCCGCGCACCCCCGGAAAGCGGCCTTCGCCGCCGATAATCATCCGCTGGTGCTCCGGATCGAGTGCTGCCCAGGGCGCGTCGAGCGGAATTTCCACCTGCTTAGCAAAGCGCTTCAGCTCGGTGTTGAGAGGACGGTACTTCGGCTTGGTCCAGGGCTCGATAGCACCCTCAGCCAGAGTCTTGGTCTTGTCGGGAATGACCAGGTCGAGATCGAAGTCAATGGTGTTGCCGAAACCCTGGCAACGCGGGCACGCGCCATACGGACTATTGAACGAGAACAGCCGCGGCTCGGGCTCTTGGTAGCGGATGCTGCAGTGCTTGCACTCGAAGCGATTCGCGAAACGGATCTGTGGGCCGGCTTCGTCCTCGCGGGGGGCCGTCTCGAAGACCACCTCGCCGGATTCGCGATAGCAGCTCTCAATCGCATCCACGATGCGTGAACGAACATCGGCTGAGACTCGGATTCGATCGCTCAACAGGAACACAGGCTGGGAGAAGTCGATGTCAAGTAACGACTCGGGCGTCGAGAACTCAAAAATCTGTCTTTTCTGGTAGAGCCGGTTGAAGCCCCGCTTGCGGAGATCGAAGAGCCGCGCTTTCAGGAGATCGGAATCGAGGCTTTCCTCTTT
>Ga0066661_10000535_pt1 | contig 13350 bp, 12 predicted proteins | sample GraSoiAngelo_110_FD_66454 | JGI IMG/M metagenome (GOLD analysis project Ga0066661, IMG submission 66454) | Grasslands soil microbial communities from the Angelo Coastal Reserve, California, USA - 14_0903_12_30cm | ecosystem: Environmental > Terrestrial > Soil > Grasslands | place: USA... | reverse complement strand
AGCCGCCGCTGCTGCCCGCCGGACAGCTGGTGCGGGTAGGCCGAGGGACGGCCGCCCAGGCCGACCTCGTTCAGCCGCGCCTGGGCGCGCTCCCGCACCTCCGCGTGGGGCATGCCCAGGTCGGCGACCTGCAGGGCGAACGCGACGTTGCCGCGCGCCGTCATGTCGCGCAGCAGGCGCTGGTCCTGGAACACCGCGGCGACGTCGCGGCGCAGCTTCGTCAGGAACCGGCGCCAGCGCCGGTGCAGCAGGTGGCGGTCGACCCGGATCGTGCCCCGATTCGGGCGCAGGTCGCCGTGGATCAGCTTGAGCAGCGTCGTCTTGCCCGCCTCGGACGGTCCGATCACGAACACGAACTCACCGGGGTCGATGGCGAGGTTCACGCCCCGGACCGCGACGAGGCGTCCGTAGCGCTTGTGGACTCCCCTCAGCTCGACAAGCGCGCCCCGAGGCTCACCGGACTGGTGCTCGCCGGCTGCCTGTGGTCGTGTCTGCGTCGTCCTCTCAGAGATCGCTGACGGCATGATCCTTCCTGCGGCGGCCACGATCACGATCGCGTCGTATCGCAGTCTCCTCCACCTTAGCCCAGGGCTCCTGGGACGCAACCCACCAGTTGCCCCACCCCACCACGACCTTACACAAGCATGATAGGACCCGAGTCCCGGGCCCTACAGGAGCTAGCGCAGGTCGAGGGCGAGCTGGAGCCGCTGCCGGAGGGCGGGCTCGTCCAGGTCGCCGCCCAGCAGCTCCCGCAGCTTCTCCATCCGGTAGAGCACCGTGTGCCGGTGCAGCCGCAGCGCGGCGGCGGCCTCCTTCACCGTGCCGCGGGCCAGCACCGCCTCCAGCGTCTCCATCAACGCGCCGCGGCCGTCGGCCCGCGTCAGCGGGCCCAGGACGTGGTGGACGTACCGCTCCAGCACCATCGGGTTCTGGGACAGCACGAGGTACGGGGCGACCTCGTCGTAGTGGTGCAGCAGCCGCTCCGGCCACAGCTTGCGGCCCACCTCCACCGCCTGCTGCGCCTCCAGGTAGGAGCGCGAGATGCCGCGGAGCCCGGGATGGTCGCCGCCCAGCCCGGCCCGGACCCGCCGCCCGCTCTCGCGCAGCTCCCCCAGCGCCGCCCACGCCTCCGGCTCGACCGCGCCCCGGTCGGACGGCCAGAGCACGACCAGCGTGTGCGAGTCCATCACGTCCGAGAGCGAGAGCGCCGGCAGCGACAGGCCGGCCAGGAGCTCCTGCATCTCCGTCTCGTCGCTCTTGACCACCAGCGCGAGGTAGCCGGAGGTGAGCTTGACGTTGATCGCGAGCGCCTGCTTCTGGATGGCCAGCTCGTTGTCGAACGTATCGCTGACCAGGGAGTGGACCAGGCGGCCGCGGGCGCGGGTGCCCCGGAGCATGTGCTGCTCGCGCGCGTGCACGTACGTCCTCGTCACCTGCGCCGCGACCTGGTCCAGCGCGGTGAACACGTAGTTCGCGGTGGTCACGAGCGCCTCCGGGCTGGCCTGCGGGTGGTCGCGCCAGGCGCGCAGGATGGCGTTCCAGGCGACGCGGGCGGCCATCCGGTAGGCCGCCAGCACCGGCTCGACCGAGGTGGCGGTCCGGGCCTGGAGGATGCCGAGCTGGGCGACCTCGCGCAGCTCCCGCTGCGTGGCCGGGCGCGCCTCGCGGGCGGTGGCCAGGAACAGGTCGATGCCCGCGTCGCAGGCCTGCTGGATGGCGTCGCGGTGCGGGACGGGACCGGCCGAGTCCTCCCAGCGCACCAGCGTCATGACGGCCCGCGTCATGTGCCGCGCCAGCGCGGGGCGGCGCCGGACGATCTCGTCGATCAGCGGGCCCGGCAATGCCTGGTTGGACCTGGTGGCCACTCTCGACATGGTGGCACTGTACGGCGGACACTAGACCATTGGACATGGGCCAGTACCGCGAGCTCGAGCCGGTCCCGGTCCTGCGCCCGTACCTGAGCTGTGTCTGGTACCAGACCGTCGGACCCGACGAGCCGGGGCGGGTGCAGCGGGTGCTCCCGGACGCCTGCATCGACATCGTGTGGCCGGCGGGCGGCGAGCCCCACGTGGCGGGCCCGGACACCGGGCCGGTGCTGGCGGGCCTCCGCCCGGGTTCGGTCCTGGCCGGCGCCCGCTTCCGGCCAGGTCGGGCGCCCGACTTCCTCGGCGTCGCCGCGCACGAGCTGCGCGACGAGCAGACGGACCTGGCCGCTGTGTGGGGCGAGGCGGCCGCCCGGCGGCTCCGCGAGTCCGACGCCTCCGGGACCGGGGCGGTCGGCGCCATGCTGGACCGGCTCCAGGACGAGGTCACGGCCCGGCTGGACCGCGCCCGCGACGACGGCGGGCCGCGCGCCGCGCTGGCCTGGGCGCGGGGCCGAGCCGCCCTGCCCCGGCTGGGCGCCGAGCTCGGCCTCGGCGACCGGCAGCTGCGCCGGCGCGTCGAGGAGCGGTTCGGCTACGGGCCGGCCGTCCTGCGCCGGGTGCTGCGCCTCCAGCGCCTGCTGACGCTGGCGGCGCGGCACCGCGGCGGCACGCTCGCGGACCTGGCGCTCGCGGCCGGCTACGCCGACCAGGCGCACATGACCCGCGAGTGCCAGAGGCTGGCCGGGCTGAGCCCGGTCAGACTGCTTGCGGAGTGGCTGCCGACTCCTCCTCGATGAAGGTCAGGATCTGGTGCCAGGCGTCGTCGCACGCGGCCGCGTGCTCCGCGAACGTGCGATCGAAGAACGAGTGCGGGGCGTCCTCGTACGTCACCATCCGGTGCTTGACCCCGGCCTCGGCCAGCTCGCCGTCGAACTTCTCGAACTCCTCCCGCGGGGTGAAGTCCGCGCCGGCGATGAGCATCAGCAGCGGCGTCTCCATGGCCGGCATCACGTCGCGGACGCGGGACGGCACGCCGTAGAAGCCGACGCAGCCGGCCAGCCCGTGGCCGGCCGCCGACTGCCGCCAGGACATCGCACCCCCGAAGCAGAAGCCGACCGTGAACACCGACTTCACGTCGCCCATCTGGCCGGAGCGGAGGAACTCGACGGCGGCCCGCACGTCCGCGTTGATGCCCTCGGGCGTCGTCTGCTGGACGTGCGTGCGGAAGTCGAAGTCCTCGTCGCGGCCGCCGTCCCCGGCCGTCCGCCCGAAGTAGTCGATCGCCACGGCGTCGATGCCGGCCTCGGCGAAGCGCTGGGCCAGCTCCTTGTAGAAGCTGTGGAGGCCCCGCACGTCGGGCATGACCACCATGCCGGCGCCCGTCGGCTCGGCCGCGCGGGCGAAGTAGGCCATCAGGCGGTTGCCGTCGGCAGCCGTCAGGTGGATGTCGCCCTGCTCGGCGGCGGCGCCACCCACGGGCGGCAGGGGCGGACGGGCGTCGTCGGAGTAGCACATGACCCGCTATGTTGCTCCGCTTCCGGGCGCGGCTGTCAGGCGCCGGCCGACCAGCCCTGCTCGAGGCGGACGACGGGTTCCCAGCCGAGGCGCTTGCAGAACCGGCCCGCGCCGGCCTCCTCCTGCCACGCCGTCAGGGCGACGACCACGCGGCTGACGCCGACCATGCGCAGGAACGGCACCGTCCGCCGCACCAGCCAGCCGCCGATGCCGCGCCCGCGCCACTCCTCCCGGATCCGGAGCGCGCACAGCTCGGCCCAGCCGGCGAGCGCGGGCAGGCTGCCGCCGCACGAGAGGTCTGGCGACCACTCCAGGAAGCCGATCTCGAGCCCGTCCAGCTCGGCCAGGAACCGCTGGCCCGGCTCGTCGGCGACGGCCCGGACCTCGAGCCCGGCGACGGGCGGCGCGTGCTGGCCGACCTCGGGCAGCCGGCCCCCGTACAGCACCTGCTCGTGGATCGCGAGCGAGGCGAAGCCGGCGCGCACGAGCGCGGCCGACACGTGCGGCCAGCTCTCGGGCACGCCGCTGACGACGGGCACCGGCAGCGAGGTGTCGCACGCGTAGACGCGGGTGGGGCCCCAGCCGGACACGAGCTCGCGGGCGGCCTCGATCAGGGCACGGGCGGCGGCCTCCGCCTCGGGCCAGAACAGCAGCCACGCCAGCTCGGCCGTGCCCCGGTAGCCGGCGCCGACGGCCGCCTCGCTGGTGTACCGCAGGACGTGCGCGGCGCCGAGCAGGCGGTCCTCCTCGACGGCGCAGAGGGTGTGCCGCTCGGCCACCCACAGGTCGAAGTCGGGGTCGCCGGGCCGGGGCCGAAGGCTGCCGGCGATGACGGAGGTCGGGAGCTGCCAGCCCGGGACGACGCCAGCCAGGTGGCAGTTGACCAGCTGCTGGAGCTGCTCGAGATGGAGGTCCCGGTGTGGCTCTACGGAGACCATGGTCTCATCCGGCCCGGGTGGACGCGGTGCAGCCTGCCAAGTGGGTCCAGGGTACACGCGATGGCAGGCGCGCGTTACAGCCAGCCTTTCTCCTCGGCGATCCGGGCGGCCTCGGCCCGGTTGCTCGCGTTGAGCTTCTGGATGGCCGCCGAGAGGTGGTTGCGCACGGTGCCCTCGGACAGGAACAGGCGCTTCGCCACCAGGGCGACGCTGGACCCATCGGCGGACGCCGCGAGCACCTCCGTCTCGCGGCTCGACAGCGGCGTGTCGCCCTCCGTCAGGGCCTGGGCCGCCAGCTGCGGATCGACCACGCGCTCTCCGGCCACCGTGCGCCGGATCGCCACGGCCAGCTCGGACGCGGGCGCGTCCTTGAGCATGAATCCGCTCGCGCCCGCCGCCATCGCCCGGCGCAGGTAGCCGGGCCGGCCGAACGTGGTCAGGATCAGCACGCGGCACCCGGGCTGCCGGGCCCGGAGCTGCGCGGCCGCCGAGATGCCGTCGCCGCCGGGCATCTCGATGTCCAGCAGCGCCACGTGGGGCTGGGCGTCGAGCGCCGCCGGCAGCACGGCGTCGCCGCGGCCCACCTCGGCCACGACCTCGATGTCCGGCTCCAGGGACAGCAGCGCCGCCATCGCGCCGCGGACCAGCTCCTGGTCCTCGGCCAGCAGGACTCGGATCATGCCGTCGCCGCCGGCAGGCACTGCGGCGTCTCCCGCAGCGGGAGCGTCACGGCGAGCCGGAAGCCGCCTCCGGGCCGGTCGCCCACCGCGACGGTGCCCTCGCGGGCGGCGACCCGCTCGCGCAGCCCGCGGAGCCCGTTGCCGTCGCCGCGGTCCTGGCAGCCGACGCCGTCGTCCAGCAGCTCCAGCTCCACCTGACCGTCCGCGCGCACGACGCGGATCTCGGCGTGGGCGGCCCGGCTGTGCCTGATGACGTTTGTGACGCCCTCCCGCAGCGCCCAGGCCAGCGTGCTGTCCACCGGCGTCGGCAGGCCGCCGGCGACGTTCTCCAGCCGCGCCTCGATGCCAGCCGCGTCGAGCGTCACGCGGGCGCTCTCCAGCTCCTGGCTCAGGCCGAGCTGGCGGTAGCCGGCCACGGCCTCGCGCACCTCGCGCAGCGCCTCCCGGGCGACGCGCTCCACGTCGCGGATCTCGTGCGCCGCCCGCGCCGGGTCGGCCTCGCCCAGGCGGCCGGCCAGCTCTGACTTGAGCACGATCACGGACAGGCTGTGGCCGAGCAGGTCGTGGAGGTCGCGGGCGAAGCGCAGGCGCTCCTCGGCGACCGCCAGCCGCCCGACCTCCTCGCGCGCCTGGCGGAGCTCGAAGTTGGTCTCCAGCAGGAAGCCGACGCCGACCAGCGACAGCGCCGCCAGGGCCGCCCCGCCGAGAGCGTACGGCCACTCGCCGACCGGGGCGTGGGTGAACAGGGCGAGCGCCAGCGCCAGGAGCAGCACGGGGGCGGTCAGGGCGATCACGTGGCGCCGGTTCCAGGTCGACGCCGCGGACACGACCACGCAGTACGTGAAGAGCGCGAGCCAGTCGTGGTTCCACAGCGTGATCCCGGTCGCGATGGCGCACATCCCGACCAGGAGGACGAGCGTCCTGCGCGGGAGCTCGCGTTCGTAGGCGAGGTTCAGCCAGTACCAGACGTAGCCCGCGACGAACAGCACCAGGGCACCGATCGCGGCCACCTGGGACGAGACGAGCAGCTCGTACCCGGCCGGCACCAGGTACGCGAGGTACGCGCCGGCGAACACCAGACCCCAGATGCGGCCACGGCGAGCGTATTCGTCCATGTCGACCACGAGCCTACGTGCGTGGCCGGCCGCGGGGAAGTGACGGGCCTCGCGTTTCCGCGATGACGGATGTCATCCACAAAACCCGACGTCCGCGACTGGTGGGTCTCACCGGCCGCTGCGTACGCTGGTCCGCGTCATGGAACCGGCTGTCGAACTCATCGACGCTCACAAGAGCTACGGCCCGGTCGAGGCGCTGAAGGGCGTCAACATCACCGTCCCCCGCGGGGAGCTGGTGGCGCTGCTAGGACCCAACGGCGCGGGCAAGACCACCTCGATCAACCTGATGCTCGGGCTGCGCAAGCCCACCTCGGGCCAGGTCAAGCTGTTCGGCCTGGACCCCAACGACCGCCGCGCCCGGAGCCGGTGCGGCGTCATGCTCCAGGAGTCGGGCGTGCCGGACACGCTCACCGTCCGCGAGCTGGTCGAGCTGTTCGGCTCCTACTACCCGCACCCGATGCCGCCGGCGCGCGCCATCGCCTTCGCGGGACTGGAGGAGCAGGCGAAGCGGGCCTCGGGCAAGCTGTCCGGGGGCCAGCGGCAGCGCCTGTACTTCGCGCTGGCCATCTGCGGCGACCCCGAGCTGATCTTCTTCGACGAGCCGACCGTCGGCATGGACGTGGAGTCCCGGCGCGGCTTCCTGGACAACATCCGGGAGTTCGCCCGGGCCGGGAAGACGATCGTGCTGACCACCCACTACCTCGAGGAGGCCGACGAGCTCGCCGAGCGGATCATCGTGGTCGACCGCGGCATCGTGGTCGCCGACGCGACCCCCGACGAGATCAAGGCGCGGGTCGTCGGCAAGCGCGTGAGCTTCGCGACCGCCCAGCCGCTGAGCGAGGCCGACCTCCGCGGCCTGCCCTACTCGCGCCTGGAGCTCAGCGGGGGCCGGGTCCGGCTGTTCAGCAACGCCCCCGAGGCCGTGCTGCGCGACCTGTTCAACCGGGGCGTGGAGATCCGCGACCTCACCGTCGTGGGCGCCGACCTCGAGGAGGCGTTCATCGCCATCACGCATGAAGCGGAGAAGGAGACCGTCGCATGAGCGCCGCTGCCGTCACCACCCGGGAAGTGGCCCCGATCGGCCGCATGCTGTTCCTGCAGACGAGGGCCCAGCTCCTGAGCCGGCTCCGCACGCCTGCCTTCTCGGTGCTCTCGCTGGCCCTGCCGGTGATGTTCTTCGCGCTGTTCAACGCCATCTACGGCGGCCAGCAGGTGGCGCCCGGCGTCAACGCGGGCAAGTACATCCTGGTCTCGTACTCCGTGTACGCCGTCGCGAACGTGATGGTCTTCAACTTCGGGATCGGCACCGCGAACGAGCGCTCGCGCAAGCTCGACCTGCTGCAGCGGGCCATGCCCTTGCCGCCGGCCGTGGCCACGGCCGCGCAGGTGCTGTTCGCGCTGATCTTCGCGCTGGGCGCGCTGCTCCTGCTGTTCGCCTACGCGTACCTGGTCGGCGGCATCCGGCTCGGCGCCGTGACCTGGATCGACCTGACCTGGCGCCTGCTGCTCGGCTCCCTCCCGATGATCGGGCTGGGCATGGCGATCGGCTACATCGCCGGCGCCAACAGCGCGCCGGCGATCGTCAACGCCATCTACCTGCCGATGTCCTTCCTCTCCGGCATCCTCATCCCGTTCGGCGTCCTGCCGAAGTTCATCCAGGACGTCGGCCAGGTGCTGCCGCTGTACCACGACGGCCAGCTGGCCTGGAACGTCCTCGGCAGCGGCGTCGCCAACGAGGGTTCGGGCACCGCGCTGCTCTGGATCGGCGGCTGGACCATCCTGCTGGTCGCCATCGCCGTGCGGATGTACCGGCTCGACGAGTCCCGGAAGTTCAGCTAGCCAGGGCGGCGGTCACCATGGCGAGTCGCCGAACGCCTCCGCGTAGCGTTCGGCGAATTCGTCGCGCGTGTACCGCTGCTCGATCGTGCCGGTCTGCTCGACGACGTACGTGCCCGCCAGCGAGCCGATCCGGCCCGCCCGCTCGACGTCCATCCCGTTGAGCAGGCCGTAGACCAGCCCCGAGCGGTACGCGTCGCCGGCGCCGATGGGGTCCACCTCGTGGCGGGCCGGCGCCGGCGGGATGACGCTCTCGCCGTCCCGTGTCGCGATCCGCGAGCCGTCCCGGCCCAGCGTGGTCACGACGATCTCCGCCAGCTCCAGCAGCCCGCCCTGGTCGCGGCCCGTGCGCTGGCGGATCAGCTCCAGCTCGTAGTCGTTGCCGATCAGGATCCAGGCGTCCCGGCTGCCCTCCTCCAGGTCCTCCTTCGTCATGTGCGGGAGCTGGTGGGCCGGGTCGAAGATCCACCGCACGCCGGCCTCCCGGCACTCGCGGACGAGGCGGAACATCGCGTCGGGGGCGTTGGGCCCGACGATCACGGCCTCGGGCTGGGGAACGGTGTCGGCCAGGCCGAGGATCGCGGCCTTCCACATGGCGCCGCCGTAGTAGCCCCAGATGTTGTTGTGGTCGGCGTCGGTCGTCGTGTAGCCGGTCGCCGTGTACTCCTCGGGCAGCAGGCGGAGGCCGCGGCAGTCGATGCCCAGGCCCTCGAGCCACTCCCGGTACTCGGCGGCGTCGTGGCCGGCCGTGGCCAGCACGGCGGCCGGGTGGCCCAGCAGGGCCAGCGTATAGGCGTAGTTGGCGGCGACGCCGCCGCGCCGCTTCTCCATGGTGTCGACCAGGAAGCTGAGGTTGATGATGTGGGTCTTGTCGGGGACGATCTGGTCACCGAAGCGACCCTTGAACGTGAAGATGTAGTCGTACGCGACCGAGCCAGTGGCCACCACCGTCATTGCGGTTGTGAAGGCTAGCGGAAACGGGACGCTCCCCGGGCGGGAGCGTCCCGCGGAACGGGAGGGAGAGGCGTCTCAGGCGGTCTTGGTGCGCGCCTTCGCGGTGCTGGCCTTCTTCGGGCCGGTGCCCTGGGCCGGCAGCTCCTTGGCGGTCCGGGCCGGAGGCCGGGTGGCCTCGCCGAGCTGGCGCAGGGCCTTGCCCGCAACGCCGAGCCCGTCGCTGACCAGCTCGAGCGCGCGGTGCGTGGCCTGGCCGACGGTGTCGCCCTGCCGGGCGCGGTCCTTGACGTAGCGAAGGCCGTTCCTGGCGATGTTGTCCATGGTGATCGCTCCTCGGGGTATTGACGCTGCGCGTCATTATAACGCGAACTAACGCGGCGCGTCAGCCAGCGGCGAGGCGATCGATGAGGGCCTGGGCGAACGTGCCGAAGGCGTCGTAGTGGGCGACCCGGCGCCGCTTCTCGGGCTGGATCCACTCGGGCCGCAGGCCGTGGCGGCGCCCCCATTCCTCGAGCTGGGGGCGGAGGCCGATCACGTGGACGAACGGCTTGCGCATCGCGAAGCCGCGCGGCGAGAGGCGGCCGTCGTAGCTGTCGAAGTTCCGGTGGACCGCGATGCCGCCCGCCTCTGCGAACGCGATGGCCTCGCGGATCTGGCGCCGCTCGAAGTACCGCTCGGCTAGCGGCGGTCTCGGCACAGTGGTCTGCCGTCTCTCTTTCGAGTGATTCCCGGGTCGCCGGAAGCAAGGGCTCCGCCCGAGTGAGTGAGTCCGTCTTCCTTCAGCCGCCAGGACGTTCCCTCCAGTCCCGGAGGGATGCGCCGGAGGCGCCCCGAGCGTCCCCGATGGGCGGGGGGGTTTCGGAAGAGGGGGCCTGCCCCTCCTTGCCTCAGCGGCGGTCTCGGCACAACGACTTGAAGTTGCAGAGGAAGCAGGGCCGGTTGCGGTGCTCCGGGCCGAGGGTGAAGTCGCCGGCGGCGATCTTCGCCGCCGCCTCGACGACCCGCGCCTCGGCGCCGTCCGGGTCGGGCGTCACGCCGATGGCCTCGCCGCGGCGCAGGTCGAACAGGACCAGGTCCGGCTCCGGCCCGCCCGGCAGCAGGCCGCGCCGCGCCGCCAGGCCGTACAGGCGTAACTGGGCCGAGTACGTCTCCCGCAGCCGCTCGTCCAGGCGGGCGTTGGTCTTGTAGTCCACGAGCACCGTGCGGCCATCGAGCTCGCAGACGCGGTCCACGAGGCCCTTCACCCGGACGTCGCCGGCCAGGCGGAGGTTGAACTCCACCTCGGCGCCCAGGGTCCGGGCCGACGCCAGCGGCTGCTCCAGGTAGCGGCGCAGCAGCTCGCGACCGGCCTCAGGGCCCTCGTATTTGTCCAGCAGGTCGCCGCCGGTCGTGTGCCAGGCGTCGAGAGCCCGGTGCACGGCGGCGCCCAGCTCGGAGCCGCCCCGGCCGGCGGCGCGGGGCAGCAGCTCGTCGGGCGGCGCGGGCACCCGCCACACCTCCTGGAACCGGTAGCGGACGGGGCACACCTCGAACTGGTGCAGGTGGGAGAAGCTGAGGTGGACCGGGCGCGCCGGCGCCAGCTCGTCCGCCGTTCGCTCGCGCTGGGCGGCCAGGCGCTCCAGCTGCGCGACGACCGCCTCCACCCGGGGCGCCGGCTCGCCGTCGCGTCCGGGCACGATTGCCGCGCCGGGGAGGCGCAGCTGCTCGGCCTTGATCACCTGGGCTGCCTCGGGCCTGGCCAGCGCCCACTCCAGCAGCTCGGCGAAGTGGTCGTCGGCCTCGGCGCTGACGTCGCGGGGCTCCCGCTCGTCGCGGCTGGCGCTCACGTACAGCAGGTCGCGCGCCCGGGTCAGAGCCACGTACACCGCCCGGCGCCGCTCCTGCCGCGCCAGCTCGACCGTCTGCGCGCCGGGCGCGTGCTCCTTGAACCGCGGGTGCTTGCCGTCGCGCCAGTACTTCATCACGAAGCCCAGCTCGTCGGGGTCGAAGAAGAGGCGCTCCAGGTCACGCGGGTTCGGCGGCCGGAGGTTGACCAGGAACACGATGTCGAACTCCAGGCCCTTGGCGCCGTGGACGGTGAGCACGCGCACGGCGTCGGCCGCCTCGACCTCCGCCTCGCCGACCGGCACGACCGCCTCCATGATCCGGTTCAGGTGGACCACGAAGTCCGCGATGCCGGCCAGCGGCGCGTCGCGCTCGAACCGGCTGGCGAGCTGGAACACCTTGCGCAGGTTGAGGATCGCGCGTGGCCCCTCCCGCCGCGCCCGCAGCTGGCAGTGGCGGAGGTACCCGGAGCGGTCGAGCAGGCGGTTGAGCACGTCCGCGACGGTCATGCCGTCGCGCGCCGCCGCCAGCTCGTCGGTGACCGCGAGCATCCGCTCCACGCGCGCCGCCGCGTCGGGCGCCAGCTCCGGCCAGCCCTCGGCGCGGGCCTCGTCCAGGCAGTCGCGCAGCCGCATCCCGTAGCGGCCCAGCCGGCGGCGGGCCAGCACGTACACCTGCGCGTCGCCCAGGCGCACGATCGGGCCCTGGAGGAGCCGGGTCAGGGCGCCGTCGTCCATGGGGTCGGCGACCAGCCGCACCAGCGCCAGCACGTCCTTGACCTCCTCCCGGTCGAAGAAGCCCGATCCGCCGGTCGTGACGTACGGGATGCCGTGCGCCCGCAGCTCCTCCTCGAACTCGCGCGGCAGCAGCTTGACCGAGTGTGCGAGCACCGCGATCTGGCCGGGCCGGCGGCCGTCCTCGATCAGGCGACAGATCTCCCCGGCGATCAGCTTGGCCTCGCGCCGGGAGTCGGCCGCCATGACGACGCGGACCACCTCGCCGCCCGAGCCGCGCGCCGCGACCAGCTCCGGCTCGTCCGAGAAGTCGCGGTCGCGGCGGATGAAGGCGGTCGCGGCGTCCAGGATCTCCTGCACGGAGCGGCGGTTCACCGTGAGCGGGAGGCGGTGGCCGGGGAAGCGGCTGCGGATGTTCTCGATCTCGGCGTCCCGCCAGCCGTAGATCGACTGCTTCGCGTCGCCGACGACCGTCACGTTGCCGAAGCCGGGGGCGGCCAGCAGCCGGACCAGGTCGAGCTGGATCCGGTTCGTGTCCTGGAACTCGTCCACGAGCACGTGCCGGAAACGCTGCCGGCAGCGGTCCTGGAACTCGGGCAGGTCGCGCAGCGCCTGGATGACCGCCAGGATCAGGTCGTCGAAGTCCATCCGGCCCGCCTCCTGGAGCCGGGTCTCGTAGGCGGCGTAGATGGTGTGCAGGACCTCGATGGCCTCCAGCTCGGCCTGCGCCGGCGGCGTCAGCTTCTCGGCCTGGCCGGCGGCGTGGGCGATGAGGTGGATCTGCAGCGCCCGGTCGCGGAACTGGGCGGCGGTGATCCCGCGGCCCTTGAGCTTCAGCGCGAACGTGGGCCCGTCCTTGATCAGGCCGTTGACCTCGTCCGGGTTCAGGGCCTCGAAGTCCCTGTCGAGGCCGGGCTCGGCGCCGCTCCGCAGCCGGGCCTGGAGGCGCTCGACGAGCAGCCGCTGGCCGACCTCGTCGAGGACGCGGATCTCACGCGGGATCCCGACGAGGTAGGCGTCGTCGCGTAACAGGCGCGCGCACACGCCGTGGAACGTGCCGATCCACGCCTCCTGCAGCGGCCTGCCCAGCTCGCGCGAGAGACGCTCGCCCAGCTCGGTGGCGGCGGCCTCGGTGAACGTGACGGCGAGGATGGACTCGGGCGGCACGCGCTCGTGCTCGACCAGCCAGCGGAAGCGCTGGACCATGGTGAACGTCTTGCCCGTGCCGGGCCCGGCGGCGATCAGGTACGCCCCCTCGGGGCCCGCCTCGATCGCCGCCCGCTGCTCGCCGGTGGCCGCCTGCTCGCCGATCGGCACGATCATTCCGGCGGCTGGCCTCCGTACGGGCAGACCTGGGCGTGGGGGCAGCCGAACCAGCTCAGACACGTGCCGATAGAGGCCCGCGGGGCGGGCGCGAAGTCGCCGGCGCGGATCCGCCGGATCGCCTCGACCGCCACGGAGCGGCCTCGCTCGACGTCGTCCTGGCCGACCGCCCGCTGCATCCACTCCCGGACGCCGGGCGCGGTGGCGCCGACGGCGAACAGCACCTGGCGCATGCTCCCGAACACGGTGTCCTTCGGGTACCACAGGGACAGGAAGCGCGGCTGCAGGCCGATCGGCCGGCCCTCCTCGTCCACGCCCTCCCGGCAGGCCAGGTAGTACATCAGCAGCTGGACGTCCGACAGCTCCGGCCCGAAGTAGTCGTCGTACGCGTGCTGGGCGGAGCGGCCGCGGCCGGTCTTGTAGTCCACGACCTCGCAGGTGCCCTCGCCGGTGTCGTTCACGCGGTCGATCTTGCCCCGGACCTCGGCGCCGTCCAGCCACAGCGTGAACTTGCGCTCGACCATCAGGGTGCCCAGCCGGCGGATCGGCTGCAGGCTGGTCGCGAA
>Ga0066661_10000530_pt1 | contig 13373 bp, 9 predicted proteins | sample GraSoiAngelo_110_FD_66454 | JGI IMG/M metagenome (GOLD analysis project Ga0066661, IMG submission 66454) | Grasslands soil microbial communities from the Angelo Coastal Reserve, California, USA - 14_0903_12_30cm | ecosystem: Environmental > Terrestrial > Soil > Grasslands | place: USA... | reverse complement strand
AGCTCACGCACCGCTGCCCCCTCGGCTGCGTCTACTGCTCCAACCCCCTCGACCTGACACCGGCGGCCGCGGAGCTCGGGACCGGCGCCTGGCTGCGCGTGCTGCGGGAGGCCGAGGCCCTGGGCGTGGTCCAGGTCCACTTCTCAGGCGGCGAACCGCTGGTCCGCGCCGACCTGGACGACCTGGTCGCCGCCGCCGCCGACCTGGGCGTGTACACGAACCTCATCACCAGCGGCGTGGGCATGGACCGCGACCGGGCGCGCACGCTCGCGGAACGCGGCCTGCGCAGCGTGCAGCTCAGCCTCCAGGCAGCCCGTCGCGGGCTCGCGGACCGGATCGCGGGATACCGGGCGCACGAGGAGAAGCGCCGGGCCGCCGCCGCCGTTGCCGGCGCCGGGCTGCCCCTGAGCATGAACGTGGTCCTCCACCGCCTGAACATCGACGACCTCGGCGAGATCGTCGACGTCTGCGCGGCGTGGGGATGCGAACGCCTGGAGCTGGCCAACACGCAGTTCTACGGCTGGGCGCTGCTGAACCGCGAACGGCTCCTGCCCAGCCGGCCCCAGCTCGCCAGGGCCGAGTCGGTGCTGGCACGCAAGCGGGACGAGCTGCGGGGCCGGATGGAGCTGATCTGGGTCGTCCCCGACTACTACGAGCGCTTTCCGAAGCCGTGCATGGGCGGCTGGGGGGCCATCGGTCTGACGGTGGCGCCGGACGGGATCGTGCTGCCCTGCCCCACCGCCCGCGGCATCCGCGGCCTCCGCTTCGAGCGCGCCGGCGAGCGTGAGCTGGCGTGGATCTGGAACGATTCCGACGCGTTCAACCGCTTCCGGGGAACCGGCTGGATGCCCGCACCGTGCCGGACCTGCGACCGCCGCCTGGTGGACTTCGGCGGCTGCCGGTGCCAGGCGTTCGCGCTGACGGGCGACGCCGGTCGCACCGATCCCGTCTGCCATCTGAGCCCCGACCGGGAGCTGATCGACGCGGCGCTGGCAGGGGTCGACCGTGAGGCCGCCGCGCCGGTCACGCCGCTCGAGTACCGCGGCCGGGGACGATCCTCTCAGGTCCCCAGGTAGATCCGCCTCACGTCAGGGTCGTCGCGGAGCACCTCGGACGGCCCTTCCTTGACGGCCCTGCCGTTCTCCAGGACCAGGCAGCGGTCGGTCAGGCTGAACGTCAGCCGGGCATTCTGCTCCACGAGCAGCAGGCCGACGCCATCCTGGCGGAGACGGCCGAGCGACCGCGCGATGTCCTCGATGACGACCGGGGCCAGGCCCATCGACGGCTCGTCGAGCACGAGCAGCCGGGGACCGCCGATCAGTGCCCGGGCGATCGCCAGCATCTGCTGCTGCCCGCCGCTGAGCGCTCCGGCCAGCCCGCCGTCGAACCGCTTCAGCGCCGGGAAGAGGTCGTACGCGTGCGCCAGGCGGTCCGCCATCTCGCCCCGTCGCCGCCAGGACAGCCGGTAGCCCCCCATCAACAGGTTCTTGCGCACGGTCAGCCCGGCGAACACCCGCCGCCCCTCGGGGACGTACCCGATGCCGAGCGCCCCGATGCGGTGCGCTGGTGTTCGCAGCAGCGAGATGCCCTGGTACGACAGCTCGCCGGCGGTCGCCTCGGCGAGGCGGAAGATCGCCTTGAGCGTCGAGCTCTTGCCGGCTCCGTTGGCGCCGATCACCCCGAGGCAGGCGCCGTCCGGCACCGTGAAGCTCACGTCGTGGACGGCCTGGACCCGGCCGTAGCTGACGCACAGGTCGCGGACGCACAGGCCCAGCGCGGTCATACCGCCTTGCTCCCCTCGAACGCCGCACCAAGGTAGGCTTCGACGACCGCCTGGTCCGTGGACACGTCGACCGGCGAACCGCTGGCGATGACCCTGCCGTGGGCGAGCACGGTGATTCGCTCGCAGAGCGACATCACCAGACCCATGTTGTGCTCGATCAGCACGACCGTGACCCCCGCGTCCCGGACCTGCCGGATCGTGGATTTCAGGACCTCCATCTCGGCGGCGTTCAGGCCCGCCGCCGGCTCGTCCAGCAGCAGGAGGTCGGCGTCCCCGCCCACGGCACGTGCGATCTCGAGCTGCCGTTGGCGTCCGTACGGCAGGTTGACGGCCGCGACGTCCGCCACCTCGTCCAGGCCCATCCTGCGCAGCAGGTCGAGCCCTCGCGCCCGCCGCCGGCGCTCCAGCGACCAGACGGACCACGGCGCCACGACGTAGCGGAGATGCTCCCAGACCGGGTCGCGGTCGAGCGCGACCATCACGTTCTCGAGCACCGTGAGCCTCCGGAACAGGCGGAGGTTCTGGAACGTCCTCCCCATCCCCAACCGGGCGAGCTGGTGGGAGCGCCGCCGCGTGACGTCCCGGCCTCGAAGTCGAACCTTCCCGCCGCTCGGCCGGTAGATGCCCGAGACGACGTTGAACAGCGTGGTCTTGCCGGAGCCATTCGGCCCGATGATCCCGTGGATCTCCCCCACTGCGACCTCGAGCGTCACGTCCGAGAGCGCGTTCAGCCCGCGGAACCGCTTGCCCACGGCGACCACCTCGAGCGCCGTCCCCCCCGCCGCCCTCCCCCGTGCGGGGACGGCCTGCGGCAGGGGGGCCGCCGGCCGCGGGATCGGGAGCGGCAGCCGGGGCAGCCGGATGCCCAGCCTGCGTGCGACGAGGTCGGTGGTGCCGCCCAGGCCCCGGGGCGCGAAGACCACCGTGGCCACGATCAGCGCGCCGTACACGAGCTGCTGGTACGCCTGGATCCCGCTCAGGAGGTTGCGGGCCGCTATCAGCAGGATCGCTCCCACCGCCGAGGCCCAGATGCTGTCCTGCCCGCCGATGATGACCATCGCGAGGAGCAGGAACATCGCATTGAGGCTGAACGTGTCAGGGCTCACATAGCGCACGAAGTGCGCGTACAGCACGCCGGCCACGCCGGCGCAGAGGCCGGCCAGGACGAACGCCGTCAGGCGGTAGTACGGGATCTCGATCCCGCACGCCGCGGCGGCCACGGTGTCGTCTCGCATCGCCTCGAGACGGCGGCCGAGCGTCGTGTTCGCGACGAACAGCGCGAACGCGCCGACGGCGAGGAGCGCTGTGAGCGCCAGGTAGTAGAAGTTGTAGTCGTCGGTCATGTCGACGCCGGGCAGCTCGATCGGGGGGATGCCGAAGAGGCCGGATGCGCCCCCGGTGAACCGGGCGTTGGTCAGCAGGCTGGAGAACGCCACGGCGAGGCCGAGGCTCACGATGCCCAGGTAGTGCGACTGCACCCTGAGCGCGGGCAGCCCGCACACGACCGCCATCGCCGTGGCGACCAGGATCGCCACCGGCGCGGCCGCCCACGGACTCCAGTGCTGCTGAGTCGTGAGGATCGACGCCGAGTACGCGGCCGCGCCGAAGAACGCCGCCTGCGCCAGGTTGACCTGGCCCGCGAAGCCCATGACCAGGCTGAGCCCGACCGCGACGATCGCGAAGATCAGGGCCAGCACGGCCACGTGGGCGGTGTAGCGGTCCATGAAGATGGGTGCGGCGAACAGGGCGGCCACGGCCAGCGGTCGGACGATCCCGATCCTGATCACGCCCGGTCCGCCGTGCGCTCGCCGAAGATGCCCGTCGGACGCAGCACCATGGCCGCGGCGAACACGACGAACGTGACCAGGTCCGAGTACGCGGACAGCTGACCCGAGGAGAAGGACTCGATCAGCCCGAAGATGAGCCCGCCGGCGATGGCTCCCGGGATGTTGCCGAAGCCGCCCAGGATCGCGGCCGCGAACCCCTTGATCCCGATCGAGGCGCCCATTCCCGGACTGACGTAGAGCAGCGGGCCGACCATCGCGCCGGCGACGGCGGCGATGGCGGACCCGATGCCGAACGCCAGCGCGTTGGACGCGCCGACGTTGACGCCCATGGCGGTGGCCGCGACGCGGTCCATCGCGGCCGCCTGCATCGCGGTGCCCACCTTCGTACGGTCGAGGAACAGGTACAGCATCCCCATCACCACCGCGCTCACGGCGACGATGAGGAGCTGGTAGGTCGTCACCACGACGCCGCCGGCGTGGAGCGGCACGTTCGGGATCGGCGCGGGCACGGCCGTCCCGGTGCTGCCCCAGACGAGGATCGCGACGCTCTCGAGCACGATCCCGAATCCGATCGTGCCGATCAGCATCAGGTTGAGGTCACGGCTCTCGAGCGGACGGAGCACGCGCTCGATCCCCACGCCGAGCGCCCCCGTCAGCACGACGGCGAGGACCAGCGCGACTCCGAACGGGAGCCGCGCGGTCAGGAAGAACGTGACGGTGACGTACGCGCCGATCATGACGACGTCGGCGTGGGCGAAGTTCACCAGCCCCATCGTCCGGTACACGATGGAGAAGCCCAGCGCGACCAGCGCGTAGACGGCGCCGATGCTCAGGCCCCCGACCGCTGTCTGCAGGAACCAGATCATGCCGCCGATGGCCGAGTGGTCACGAACTTCCGCCCAAGACAACTAGACGGGGACGATGGCCCCGCTCTTGATGCTGCCGATCTTGCTGTTCTTGATGCCCTGGCCCGTCGCGTCGTACTGGAAGGTGCCCAGCAGGCCGTCGTAGGTGATCGAGCGGATCGCGCTGGTCAGCTTGGGGCCGCTGAGGTCGCCCGGCGTCTTCCTCATCGCCTGGATCAGCACGTTCATGCCGTCGTAGGCCTTGGCGCCGTGCAGCTCCGGCGTCTGGCCGTAGGCCTTCCGGTACGCCGATGCGAAGGCGCGTGTCCCGCTGTTGGCGTCGTTGCTCAGGTAGGCCGAGCTGACGATCGTGCCCTCGACCACATCCTGGCCCGCCGTGCTGAGATACGTCGGCGTGACGCCGGGCGAGCCGATGGCGAACGTCGCGCTGAGGCCCAGGGCCCGGGACTGCTTCGCGATCAGGCCGGCCTCGACCTCCTCGGTGCCGATGAACAGGTACTTCGGGCCGGACGAGCGGATGTCGGTGAGCACCGATGTGAAGTCCTTCTGGTCCGGAGTCACCACCTTGTCGCTGACCGGCCTCACGCCCAGCTGCGTGAGCTCCTTCAGGAACGAATCGTGCTCGCCGACTCCGTACGCGTCGTTGTTCGAGATCATGGCGATGGAGCTCGCCTGGAGCGTCTTGACCAGGTGGTCGGCCAGCGTCGTGTCGATGATCGGGCTGGTCGGCGTGTCCAGGAAGATGTACTTCGAGCCCTTGGTGGTCAGCGCGCCGGACGTCGCGGACACCATCTGCGGGATGCTCGCGCCGGTCAGGATCGGAAGCGCCGCCAGCGCGACGGTGCTCTGGGGCGGACCGAAGACGGCCGTCACCTTGTCGCTGACCGCACGCTCCGCGAGGTTGGCGCCGGTAGTCGGGTCCCCGGTGTCGTCGTACCTCGTGAGCACGATCTTGCGGCCTCCGATGCCGCCCCCGGCGTTGGCCCGGTTCACCGCGAGGCTCACGCCCTTCCAGTCCCAGTCCCCGAGGTCGGCGTTCTGGCCGCTCTGGGGACCGATCACATCGATCTTGATCTCCGGTGAGCTGCTCGCGCCCTGCTGGACGGCCTGGCCGCCGCACGCGAGCGTCGCGGCCGCGGCGGTGGCGATCACACCGAACCACCGAATTCCACGCATGACCTTCCTCTCCTCTCTCACACGCGGGCCTGTCAGAAGCGCCCGCGATAGATGTCGTTGATGTTCCAGTGGCCCGGTGTGGGCACCGGGTCGTTGACCATCGGCACGTCGACCAGGGCGGGGACGCCCGCCGCCAGGGCCTTCCTCAGCAGGGGCTGGAGCTGCTCTGCCGAGTCGACGCGCTCACCCCACGCGCCGCAGGAGCGGGCGAGCCGCGCGAAGTCCGGGGTGTAGGGCGCTCCGCTCGGGTCGCGGAAGACCGTCCCGTACTGCACGCCGAAGTGCGACTGCTCGAGGTCGGCGATCGTCCCGAATGCGCTGTTGTTCATCACCACCCAGACGACCGCCAGGCCCTGCTCGACGGCGGTCGGCAGGGCCGGGAGCTGGCTGGCCATGGCGCCGTCGCCGATCAGTGCGACCACCGCCCGATCGCGCGCCGCGTACTTGACGCCGATGGCGGCGGCGGGACCGAACCCCATCGTGGACAGGCCCCCGGGGGTCAGGAACAGGCCTTCGGCGGGCAGGCGGTAGCTCTGGGCGACCCCGTTCTTGTTCCATCCGACGTCGGTGACGAGAACCGTGTCGGCGGGCACCACGGCCCGGACGTCCTCCAGGATCCGCTCGGGCTTGAGGGGGAAGTCGAGCGACCCGCCGCGTGAGGCCATCCGCGCCCATACCTCGTTCCGCGCCGCCCGGACGCGCGCTGCCAGGTCGCCCCAGTCGCGCGATGGTCCCGCCTCGGCAGCCTCGACGAGCTGCTTCGCGGCGACGGCCACGTCCGCGATCGCACCCAGGGCCACCGGATAGCTGCGGCCGATCTCGGCCGGATCGATGTCGACATGCAACAGCTCGGTGCCGGGCACGGCCCAGCTGAACCGTTCGTCCCACGAGCTGAAATCCGTCTCGGCGAACCTGGTCGCGAGCGCCAGGACCACGTCGGCCTCGCGCACGTACTCGTTCGCGTGCTCGGTGCCCCAGAACCCCGGCATTCCGATGACCAGCGGGTGGTCGTCCGGCACCGCGCCCTTGCCCATGAGCGAGTGGGCGATCGGGATGCCGAGACGCTCGGCCAGCCTGGCCACGAGCGCGCCGGCCCCGGCGCGCCGGACGCCTCCGCCGACGAAGAGGAGGGGGCGACGCGCGCGCCCCAGCCGCTCGACGATCTCCTCGGCCGCTCCCGGTCCGAGGGCCGGCGGGAGGGCCCGCGCTGGCAGCGGGTAACGGGTCGCGAGGCCCGGGTCGAGCGGCCGCGAGAACAGGTCCATCGGCACGTCCACCAGGACCGCGCCGCCGCGGCCCTGCTGCGCCGTCCAGAACGCGCGCTCGACGAGCCGCGGCAGGTCCTCGACGCGATCGACCCTCCAGGCGCGCCTGGTGAACGGCCGGTAGATCTCCCACTGGTCGGCGTCGGCATGCAGGTTCACCTCCTGGTGCGGGTGCCTGCCGTGGTAGTAGGACGGGATGTCGCCGGCGATCACGACCAGCGGGATGGAGTCCAGGGCCGCGGTCGCGACGCCGGTCACCGCGTTCATCATTCCGGGGCCGACGTGCACCAGGACCACGCCCGGCCTGCCGGTGACACGCGCGTAGCCGTCGGCCATGTGCGCGGCCGCCTGCTCGTGCCGGGCGGTGACGAACTCGATCGAGCTTCGGGAGAGCGCGTCCAGCAGGGCGATGTTGGTGTGCCCGCAGATGCCGAAGATGACCTCGACGCCGTAGCTCTCGAGCTGCCTGGCCACGACCTCGGCGCCGCTGGCGGTCGCGGCGGTGACTGTGCTCATGCGCTGTACTCCTCCTCGTGTCGCCCGGTGGCGAGCGTGATCCACGACTTCCCGGCGACGCCGGGGGCGAGCCTCAGCGCCTCCGACGCCCGGGCCAGGGGGAACGCCCGCGCCACGACCCGGCCGGGGCTCAGCTCGCCGCGCGAGACCAGCTCGACGGCCATGGCGAAGTCGGCCGGGTGCTCGTAGATGAGGGCCCCCTGCAGGCGCAGGCAGCGGCGCACGACGGTGGCGATGTCGAGCTGCGCCGGCCGGTGGCCGATGCCGATCAGGACGATCCGAGCGTCCGGCGGCGCCAGCGAGACTGCCGTCTGCACCGCCTCCGCCGCGCCGGAGGTCTCGAAGACGCAGCTCGCGTCGAGCGCGGTCGCCGACTCGGCGGCGGACGCGGCGCCGCACCGCAGCGCGAGCTGGAGGCGGTCGACCCGCGGGTCGACCACGTGGGCCGCTATCCCCAGGTGGTGCAGCGCCGCGGTGAGCAGCAGGCCCTGGGAGCCGGCGCCCAGCACCGCCACGTGCTCCGCCGGCCGGGGCTCGGCCACGCGTATGGCGGCCAGCGCCACGGCCAGCGGCTCGACGCAGACGGCATCCGCCGGCGTGATGCCGTCTGGCAGCGGCCACGCGAACTCGGCCGGCACCTCCGCGTACTCCGCGCAGAGGCCGTCGGCGTCGACGCCGAGGGAGACCTTCCGGACGCACAGGGCCGTCCGGCCGGCCCGGCACCGCTCGCACGCTCCGCACACCAGGTTCGGCTCCACGGCGACGAGCTGGCCGGTGCGCAGCCCGTCCACGTCCGGCCCGACGCGAGTGATGCGGCCGAACCCCTCGTGGCCGATGACCAGCGGCGCCGGGAACGACCGGTGCCCGGCGAACAGCGAGAGATCCGTGCCGCAGATGCCGACCCCCAGGACCTCGACCAGCACGTGGCCGGCCCGGCACCCGGGCGCCGGCACCCGGCGCACCTCCAGTCGCCCGGGCGCCTCCAGGACCGCCGCCCGCATCGCGGGCCGGCGCGGGCCGCTCAGGCCCACAGCGATGCACCCCGGAAGATCACCGTCCGCAGCGCCGTGAAGTCCTCCACCATCCAGCGCGGGCTCTCGCGCCCGATGCCGGAGGCCTTCACCCCGCCGAAGGGGACGTGGTCGAGCCGGAAGTTTGACGACCAGACCGCCGACCTCGAAGTCGCGCGCGGCCTCGAACACCCGGCCGATGTCGCGGGTGAAGAGCCCGCCCTGCAGCCCGTTGGGGGTCGCGTTCGCCTCCCGCAGCGCGTCCCCGAACTCGTCGAACGGCATCACCGAGACCAGGGCGCCGAAGACCTCCTCGGTGACGACCCTGGCGGTGGCCGGGGGGCACGCCAGCAGGGTCGGACTCAGCGTCGCGCCGCTGACGGTGCCGCCCAGCTCGAGGCGGGCACCGGCGGTGACCGCCTCGGCCACCCACTCCCGCACTCTGGCGGCCGCCGCTGGATCGACCATGGTCCCGACGTCCGTCGCGGGATCCAGCGGGTCCCCCACCCGCAGCTGCGACGCGCACCGTCGGAACCGGGCGACGAAGTCCTCGAAGCGCGACCGCTCCACGTAGACGCGCTGGACCGACACGCAGCTCTGGCCGGAGTTGCTGTACCCGGTCTCGGCGCACACGCGCGCCGCCTCGTCGAGATCGGCGTCGGCGCACACGATGGTGGCCGCGTTGCCGCCCAGCTCCAGCACGAGGCGCTTGGCGCCGGCCGCCACGGCCACACGCTGGCCCGCCGCGGGGCTGCCCGTGAATGCGATCGCGCGGACCTCGGGCGACCGCACCAGGCTCTCCCCCAGCTCGGCCCCGCCGTGCAGCAGCTGGATCGCCTCCCGGCGGCATCCCGGCCCGGAGGAGCAGCTCGACGAGCGCCGTGCTGGTGCCGGGCGCCTGCGGCGGCGACTTGACGAGCGTCGTGTTGCCGGCCGCGAACGACGCCGCGATCTTGTGCGTGAGCAGGTTGAGGGGCGCGTTGAACGGCGTGATCGCCAGCACGACTCCGACGGGTACGCGGAAGGCGATCGCCGTCGAGCCCGCGCCGGCCGGCCACCCCTCCGTCCCGAGCAGCTCGCCACCCAGGCGCCGCGCCTCGGCGGCGGCGATCTGCAGCGTCTCCGCCGCGCGCGTCAGCTCCTTGCGCGTGTCCTTGAGAGGCTTGCCCAGCTCGCTCGATTCCAGGCGGGCCACGTGGTCGCCGGCCGCGGCGAGCGCGCGAGCGGCGTCCTCCAGGATCTCGGCCCGACGATGCGGAGCGAGACGGCGCACGCTCCGGGCTGAGGACGCGGCGTAGCGGCGCGCCTCTCCCACCTCCTCGGCAGCGCAGATCGCGGCGACGGACGCCACCGCCTGGTCGTACGGTGAGCGGCGGGTGCTCGTCCCGCCGGCGGTGAGGTCCCTCCAGTCCCCTCCCACCAGGGCTCTGGCGCGGACCGACGATTCATTGGGCCGGTATGCGGACTCGTCGCCTCGGTTCATGGTTCCAGGAGCGAAATTATGGCACATGGGTCCGTACTACGGATCAACGAGTCCACATAGTGGTACTCTTGCCGCGGTGAGCGAGCATTCCGAGGGGCAGCTGGACGGCCTGACCGTGCTCGAGCTGGGCTCCCTGATTGCCGGACCGTTCTGCACGAGGCTGCTGGCCGACATGGGCGCGCGCGTGATCAAGGTCGAGCCTCCGGGCCAGGGCGATCCCCTGAGGGCCTGGAGCATGGTCACCGAGCACGGCTCGCTGTGGTCCCTGGTCCAGTCGAGGAACAAGGAGTCCGTCGCGGTCGACCTGCGCCGGCCGGAGGGCCAGGAGCTGGCGCGCCGTCTGGCCGCGCGCGTGGACGTGCTGGTCGAGAACTTCCGGCCCGGCCGGCTGGAGTCATGGGGCCTGGACCCCGCGGAGCTGCGCCGGCTCAACCCCGCGCTGGTCGTGGTGAGGATCTCCGGGTTCGGTCAGACGGGCCCGTACCGCGACCGGCCGGGATACGGCAGCACCGGGGAGGCCCTGGGCGGCCTGCGCTTCATCACCGGGTTCGCCGATCGACCGCCGCTCAAGGTGGGGATCAGCCTCGGGGACACGGTCGCCGCGCTCTACGCCGTCTCCGGCGCGCTCGCGGCGCTCCGGCGCCGTGACCGGACCGGGCGCGGCGAGGTCGTGGACGTGGCCCTGCACGAGGCGGTCTTCAGCCTGCTGGAGAGCATCCTGCCCGAGTACGGCAGCACCGGCGAGGTCCGGCAGCGCCGCGGCAACGCGCTCCTGGGCTCGGCGCCGTCGAACGTCTACCCCACCGCGGACGGTGGCTACGTCACCATCGGCGCGAACGGCGATTCCATCTTCCGCCGCTTCTGCGCGGCGATCGGCCGGCCCGAGCTCGCGAACGATCCCCGGTTCGTGGACAACCAGTCGCGCCGGGCGAACGTGGCCGAGCTGGACGCCTTGATCCAACGCTGGACGCTCGACCGCACGCTCCAGGAGGTGTGGGAGCTGCTCAACCACGCGGACGTTCCCGCGTCGCCGGTCTACAGCATCGCGGACATCGCCGCGGACGAGCAGTATCGTGCGCGTGACATGATCCTCGAGCTGGACGGGCCGGATGGTCTGGGCAAGCTCCTGGTGCCCGGGATCGTGCCGAGGTTCCAGGAGGCCCCCGGCGGCGTGCGGTGGCTTGGGCCGCCGGTCGGCCGGCATACTGAGGCGGTGCTCCGGCAGGAGCTGGACCTCAGCGCCGGCGAGATCAGGCGACTGGGGCGCGACGGAGTGATCGGGATGGAGGACGCGACGATGGTGGAGGGCGAGCCCGCGAGGGGCTGATGGGTGCCGAATCGGGCGCGGACTCGGTCCGCAGCGTGACCCGCGCGCTGGGCCTGCTCACCCTGTTCGACGAGGACCATCCTCTCCACTCGCTGCGCGATCTGCTGGACCGCACCGAGCTGCCCAAGACCACGGTGCTGCGGCTCATCCAGACGCTCGAGCAGTGCGGGTACCTGCACACGCGGCCCGACGGCCGGTTCTGTCCGGGGCCGGCGCTGATCCCGCTCTCGCGCGCGGTCGACCTGGTGTGGCGCCTGCCGATGCTGGCCGACGGATTGATGGAGTCGCTCAGGGAGCGCACGCGGGAGACCGTGAACCTCTACGTCGTGGAGGGCCTCTCGCGCGTCTGCGTCGTCCAGAAGCAGGGCCCGCTGCACGTTCGCTATGTGGTCCCGATCGGGGTCTCGCTCCCCCTCTGGGCCGGCGCCTCGGGCAAGGTGCTGCTGGCCGACCGTCCGCGGGAGTTCGTGGAGGCCGTGCTCAGGGCGGCCGGCAAGGGCGAGGACTTCGGGGCCGGTCTCGCCGTCGAGCTGGAGCGGGTGCGGGCGGCGGGATTCGGCGCCAGCCACGGCGAGCGCGAGGTCGGCGCCTCGTCGGTGGCCGCTCCGATCCGGGACGGGAAGCGGGGCACGGTGGCCGCGATCACGATCTCGGGGCCCACCTCGCGCTTCACCCCCGACCGGGTGGAGGAGTTCGCCGCGCTGCTGAAGGAGGCAGTCGGTCAGATGGCCCTCTCGCTCTCGGCGCTGACCGAGGGCGACTCGTCGGGTGTGCTGTGGCACGGCAGAGCCGCAGCGCGCTGAGCCGCTTCCGCGACGGCGACCAGGCGTGGTGGGAAACCTCCATCAGCGATGCACAGCCAGGGAGGATCATCCTCCGCGGCAGGCCGATCGAGGATCTCATCGGCAGCATCTCCTACGCGGGGATCGTGGGGCTGCTCGTGACCGGACGGGTGCTCAGCCCGTCCCAGGCGGCGCTCCTGGAGGCATCGCTGGTGGCCGGCGTCGACCACGGGGTCCGCGCCCCGTCGATCGCCGCCGCCCGGATGGCTGCCACCTGCGGAGTCACACTCAACAGCGCCGTCGCCACTGGCATGAACCTCCTGGGAGACCACCACGGGGGAGCCGGCGAGCAGTGCATGGAACTCCTGTACCGGGTGGTCGAGGAGGCGGGCGAACGGGCGGGACCCGACCCCGCGCTCGACGACCTTGCCGACGCCGCGGTCCGAGCGACGACCGGGCAGGGCCGCAACGTGCCCGGCTTCGGGCACCAGCTCCACCGCCTGGATCCCAGGCGAGCCCCGCTGGTGCGCCTGGTGGAGCGGGCGATCTCCGAGGGCGAGCTGTCCGGCGCCCACCTGGCGGCGGCGCTGGCGATCGAGCGGGCTCTGTCCAGGACGAAGCGCCGCGAGCTGGCGATGAACGTGGACGGCGCCACCGCCGTCATCCACTGTGAGCTCGGGTTCCCGCCCGCGGCGGCCAAGGGCCTCTTCTGCCTGTCCCGAGGGGTTGGCCTCGTCGCCCACGCCGTCGAGGAACGACAGTCCGGCAGCCTGATCAAAGGTCCCTGCCCGCCCGACGCCGATCTCGTCAGGTACACGGGCCCGACGCCGTAGAGCATCCCGGGCGTGGGTGTGGCGGTGGCGTCTGGCGTCGGCCGGGTGCGTTGTGGTGGCGATGGGGCGCCGGGAGTGGGAGTTCAGCGAGGGGGGCCTCCGGTGGGCTAACAACCAGCCACGCCTGGGTTGCAAGTGGCCCAAATGTGGGCAAATCGCCCTATCGCAATCGTTTCCACACAGCCATTGGCATACATTCCGGCCGCTCGCGGCACAGTTGGCGCCCGACTGCGACCCGACACTGCGCCGGTGACCCACCCGTGGATCAATTGCCACCCGGAGATGGCCCATTCATCGCATACCGACTCCCCTTCGCCGGTGTCCTCACCAGACGATGCGCCGGCACCCCGCGTGCCTGGCCGACACCAGGCGATGACCCCGCCCTGCCCCTACGCCGTCCTGACGAGGACCTTCACCTCCGTGCCCGCGGGGTCCAGGAGGGCATCGAAGCCCGCGTGGACGGCGTCCGCGATCGCCACCTCGCCGGTCACGATCCGCTCGACGGGAAAGCGGCCGCTGGCCACCTGCGCGAACATCCGCGGCCA